>Ga0058699_1000456_pt1 | contig 12724 bp, 7 predicted proteins | sample AgamicAtPe_FD_55078 | JGI IMG/M metagenome (GOLD analysis project Ga0058699, IMG submission 55078) | Agave microbial communities from Guanajuato, Mexico - At.P.e | ecosystem: Host-associated > Plants > Phyllosphere > Phylloplane/Leaf | place: Guanajuato, Mexico | collected 2012-10-15 | reverse complement strand
AAGCCGGCGTTCGTAGTTCGATAAGCGTCCCATAAAATAGGTGACACGTTAGCGGGAGTATCCTGGCACCATAAGTTCCCCCCTTTTCGGTCCATCTCTCTTAGATAAGACTTGATTCTGATTGTTTTGTTTACCTCGGCTACCAAAACGACTAAAAATAAATATATGTCTCTGATTAGCCTCAAGAATGATAGCAAATCAATCGACAGTCACGAAGGCTTTGCTAGGTCAAACTGAACGTTGGGTCAAGTAGTTACAGTAGATAAAAGTTCATGATTTATTGGTGATTCAATTCAACTCTAGAAACTACAAGTGGTCAGTAGCAATGGCATGTCTAAGCAGAGGCGTATTTGTTGTGGGTGCCAAGAGAACTCCATTTGGAGCCTTCGGAGGCCGACTCAAGGATATTGACTCGATTGAGCTGGGAAGAATAGCATCAGCTGCAGCGCTAGAGCAAGCAAATTTAACCCCAGATAAAATCGACTCAGTTATAGTGGGCAATGTAAACCAAGTTAGCTCGAGAAATGGTCCATATATATCTCGTCATGTTGCCCTTAAAGTGGGTGTCAAAGTCGAGACTCCATGCNTTACAATCAATAGGCTCTGTGGTAGTGGATTCCAAGCCATTGTCAACGGTAGTCAGGAGATATGTCTCGATGATTCCGAGGTAGTCCTCTGTGTTGGGTCAGAGAATATGTCTCAAAGTCCATTCGTCCAAAGAAACAGTCGTTTTGGAGTGAAATTTACTCAAGCTCCACTAATGGAGTGTAGTCTCTGGTCGACTTTGACTGATTGGCATATCAACACTCCGATGGGTGTGACTGCTGAAAATCTAGCCAAGAAGTATAACCTAACTAGGAAAGATGTGGACGAGTACGCCCTGCTCTCACAGACAAGGTGGAGGGAATGCAACAAAAATGGCAACTTCAAAGAGGAGATGGCACCAATTAAATTGACTGAACGAAAAAAGGAGGTTATGATGGATGTCGATGAGCATCCCCAAGAAACAACCATGGAATCACTAAGCAAATTGCGACCCTCATTCGATAAGGAGGGCGTTTCGACTGCTGGAAACTCTTCGGGTATTGGTGATGGTGCTGGCGCTATCATTCTCGCTAGCGAGGATAGCGTCGCAAAGAACAAACTTGCACCTCTCGCCAGGGTTGTAGGCTACAGTATTGTTGGTTGTGATCCAACAATAATGGGCATAGGTCCGGTTGCCGCTATAAGAAAGGTGTGCGAAGCCAATGGATTGAGTTTGGAGAAAGACGTCGGTTTGATCGACATCAACGAAGCATTTTCGGCTCAATTCTTGGCAGTGTCGAAGGAACTCAATTTAGATATGTCAAAAACTAACGTAAACGGAGGGGCCATTGCATTGGNTCATCCAGTTGGGGCCTCAGGTTCAAGAATTTCTGCGAATTTGATTTATGAGATGAGACGCCGAAAGGTTAGCCACGGAATCGGAGCTGCATGTATTGGTGGTGGCCAAGGTATCGCGGTCTTGTTCGAGAGGTTAGCTTGATACCGATAGGCAGCTTCTGCACCTTTGATAAGTGATAATAACGACTTCATTCGACAAGTATGTCACTCTCATTCCACAAAATAAAGCGAACTCGAGTAAAATTTTTATATCTCTATCATATTCGATCGTTGGATTTGGAAATATCGGCCATATTCACCGACCAGCTCAACTCGCTGATAGATCCGTTGAATCCGACCCGAACTTGACAATGAGTGATAAACTTTGACGAAGTTTTCCTCTCATACCTCATTCACCAATTTTAGTCGTTTTGGTACATACTTGTGGTCGACGGGGACTACGGATTATCATCTATCCTAGCCATCAGATGGCGATGGTTGGTGTTCGACGATGTCTCGCGACTCAGAATGCAGATGGCAGGCAAACTGCATATAATTGATACCGGATGAATTTGGAAGGCGCCTCTCTGGCGCCAGACAGATGATCTCCCTCTGACTATGAATCGTTGGGTAGAGTGAAGAATGGCGCTGGTGAGATGAATGAATCGAGACAAACTGTTCAGAATAGACCAACATGTATCGGGTCCACTGTATTGCCGTCGGTGATGCACAACGTGAGGCGCAAATTGCGGGCCATCCTCTTTGGTTGTAAGTAGCTCTTGTGCTAGCAAAACTGAGAAGATGAAACAAGGAGATAATCAAGATAGATTGGGGCTGCAAAAGCGGCACGCGAGAGATATTGAATTGTCATCGTGGTGCCTAAGTTGGTCGTTCTGATAATGGTGGCGCCAACGACCACGTTTGTCTTAATTGAGATCCGTCATGATATACGATGACGATCGTTCGCCGGTTGGCTAGTTTATGGAGGTCGCTGGAGCGCATCCCAGCGGATGTCCACTTTGTTTTGCATTGGCTTGGATTATGTAAATGCCTCGCAAATGATCAGATCCGGCGGATTAGCGAGCGAAAGGCCCCACTTCTGTTTCCCTCTATCCTGGTTCTCGCTTTCAGGGATATTAGAATATTTGATTTTCCGTTGAGATTATGAAAACTTTTGGTCGCCCACGCGACCCCAATTGGAGCGCTGGCGCGCGAGAGCGTGACTTATGGCTCTGGGGGCCGAATTGTCGCTCTCCGGAAGAGGGCTCGCTTGCAACCGCCAGCTCGCTTGCGATCATCCATCTTAGGAGAGGCTAATCCGAGCTAACAAAAGCTAGCCACCGGATCAGGCAGCCGGGATGGGAGGAGAGCTCGTGCAGGAGCTTGGCCATCGTGGGTGAGTTCCTGTTCAGCTGGCTGCCGATTGTTCGCGCTAGGACTGGCAAAATCGACACTGCCGATTGGATTGTGCCTATATGGAGCTCGGCTTGGCGACGCCGATAATCTACGCATCGAGTTTAGCCGCTTCCACCAAGTCGGGCAAGCAAACGGCCGGAGTTGGAGCAAGAGTGTGGCCAGCAAGCGGGTAGTTTTGGTTGCCGAAGAGCCAAAACAAACACAAGATCCACTAATGAGATGTGTGACCTGGCGCCAAGTCCACCTTTCGCCTAGCCCGTAGCTGGAGCTCTACATGCGGCAGACGCTTTCGTCTGGCCAACAGATTGCCATTCCGATTTACAGCCTACAAGACCGGCGCCAACCCAATGCGACGACTAGGACGACGACGCGCAACTAGCTCAACCGGGAGAACTTCTCATTGTGAGCAGGAATTGACGTCTGATTTTTCCGACAAAGCAGCCAAAAGAGGCTGGCTAGCAGGCAGGCGGCTGGAGATCGGCCTGGAAGTGCCGGCCACTAATGAGCCACTCCAGCAAACGGGCCTGGCTGAGCCAAATCCAGCAAGCCAGCGGGCCAAAGTTGCAGTGGCACTCGGGCAGCCTGAGGCGCTTGCTCGCTGGCAGCTCTAAAGCTGCACGAGCGCGGCCAGACACTGCGCCTATAACCCTGCCATGGTTATGATTCTTTTGTGATAGAGGCGGAGAGGAGGCATCATGCTTAGGACAACTCGACGACCAACACCGGCGACATCCAAACACTTTCACACACAAATTGAACGCGCGTCGGCTACAATGAGTCCCAGTAGCCCTCGTCAGCCAGGCACTCGTGACAAGCGCCTGAGCCCCTAATAACCCACTGCAAGCGCTCGGTATCCCCCCCCCCCCAGAATGGCCACGCTGGCCTCCCCAGCTGGCAGCCTTCCGGGCCCCCAGCAGCTTTGCNCGGCTGCCTCCCATTTCCGTGCGCTCTCGTCTGCGTGCCCCATCGGTTATGTAACTCTCCATTGCACGTGGCCCACTTAACTTACGCCACTCGAGCGTTCTCGAGCAGAGCTGTGATGAGTTTGGTCGGCGGGCGGTGTCGACAAATTGAAACATCCCCATCGGGTGCTCGCGCAAGGTCAGTCAGTCGGAACGAATAGCTCCTCTCGGCTGGCTCACCACAGGCTAAGGCAGCAGCTAGCTTAACCTGTCCAATCGAATTGAGATCNATGACAAGCTAGATCGGAAGCGATTAGAAGCGGTTCCTTGGCAAGGCTCTGCTCTGTTTCCCTATATCTTCATAAGTGCACACGCGTCACTAGTGCTCAAGTTCGATTTTTGAAAAGCGCGCCAATGGTGAAGGAATAAAGTGGGCGAATTTTCTATAGATGCGCGTGGATGAGAGCTTGAAATGCGCAAGTGTCTCTTCAACCCTACTGTTTGCTAAAAACAGAGCTAACCCTCTGGTTCTGCAATAGAAGGTGAATAATAGATCAGGTCGGTCGATTTATAACAAAGGGAACTAAATTGCTCGGTCTGAATGGCATGGCCCACCGGCTCAATCCTATGTGCTCGCTATGTAAAGTGCCCGTGTGATTTCGGCTCGTGCAGATCTCCCCCCGACCTCTAGATGAGCCGAACTTTGTGCCTGAGTGTGTTACTTAGCATCGGATTGGCAAATTTCCGTTTGATTAGTTTTGAACACGAAGCGTTTGAGCGAGCAGCATGTGACATCTGGATATTTACAAGAGGTCCCTCGTACGCTTTGTAAGGGNAAATTCAAACGCCCATGAGCGGACCCAAGTGCTGAGCCTTGAATTGCTGGCCGNGGGGGAGGGGGGACAAGTTAGTTAGTTGAAGATGAAGAATGGATATGAGAACGAGAACCCGAGGCAAAATGACGAGATGTGTGTGAGAACGGACGCGATACTCTCGGATGTTGCGCGCCTCAGGCTGGTTCAGTGTTATTCTAGTCTAGACAAGCCAAGGGTGAGTCTATGGGTTGCTGNCCCTCATTGAACTAACTTTATTGTCATGGCTAAACGCCATCTAACTTGACGCCGATGCTGTTGTTGTTGTTGTTGGTGCTCTTAGACCATCACTTGTGGCCAAGAGGATATTCGTCATAATTTCATGACTGAGATCAACTACTTTCACTTGCTCGAACAAACCGCAGGCGAATCCACGGTAACGATATTTTGAGTGATTGTGTGGCAAAACTTTAGTCTATTCACATAGCTTCGGTTCATGATTCGAGTGTTTGGTTTGNGTGTATCTAGAGTCCATCTTGTAGTACTTGACTTGAGGCTTTCACTCGACAATGATGAAACTATGCGGTGATTCAGCGCAAACTAAGATGGCAGGCGGTGCCAGAATAGAGCGAGAAAAATAACTTTCCCTGCTCTAGTTTGGTCCATCGTATTAAAACAGTCGACAATATAATAAAAATGATACATTGATTTCGACAGTTCGTCCGCACAACGCTTACACCAAGCGCCATCCAAACGCTGCTTCCCTCCATTCCGCCTCTTGGCCTCCCGAGAGCGCAAACTGCCTTGAGTTGCCCTTTCCTGTTCCGCCCCTCGACTGGAGAATCTTTGCTGGGGCCAACTGGAGGCCCAATGCCAACATGCAACAGGGATGAGTTTAATTAATTACAAAATGAGTCACATGGACAGAGATGAGTTTTATGGTGTGAGGTTGAGCAAAGTTGCCCCACGAGCTGCAGAGGCAACGCAACTCTGCCTCGACAGCTATCGGATCTAGTGGTGGAGGAAGTTAATCGACAAAAGAAGCTAACAGAGTGGGACCAAGGATGGTCCAGTTCCTATCCACACTGCTTTGCTCATCTAAATTAAAGCTGAGAGGTCGTGTAAATAATCCAACAGGAACTGGAATTTTGTTGTTCCCAATCGAGGGATAGCAAGAACAGTTGTTGAAATATCAGAGGAAAGGCTTCAGATGATCGCTCCTCTTTGAAGCTATCATCTTTGGGGTGAGGTTAGTCTGGTTGACAAATATTGTGAAGTCTCTTCAAATTTGAGCGCGCTTCAAGANAAGGTTAGCGGATGGGCTAGATCCGGCGAACGTCAGGCTGTCCGCGTAAATGCTGACATGAGTGGTTGGAGGAAGTTGATGGCCAATGAATTGAAAACGATTCAGTCTACNGACGAAGCACTCGAAAAGAGTCGCCCATAACTCGTAGGTAGAGGAGGGAGGGGAGGCGCGTGGAGGGAAAGGAAGAGGGAGGGACGGACTGAGATGGAGGAGTTTCTTTCTCTCCTTCTATTGCTGTCCGCCTGTCGGCCGTTTTAGNCTCGAGCCCTCGAGCCGGACAAGGATGGGCCCACAAGTTCGAATAATCATGACAATCAGCAACAACAATTGATTCTACTTGTGGCGAATGGCCCATCGACCATTGACTGGCCAATGTCTCGCCCTCAACGCTGGCCAGGCCTCTTACGTGACTGATTCGAAGGCTTTTGTTTCCCACGTTCAACCTTAACCAAAACCAAACCAACAACAACTCATTGCAACTTTGTCAGAGTCTATTGGTTGGTCTATTGCTCCACTCTCTCCCTCCCTCTCTCTCTCTCTCTCTCGCTTCTTTCTCTCCACCATACTGCTCGTCTACTTGGCCGCGACAGACTGTTGGTGGTGGTGACGACGGCGGTGGTGGTTCCAGAGTCGCTCCAACGCTCTACATGTGTCACAACTATTGAGTTTTGGAAGCGAGGGGGAGAGAAAACTGAGGTTCCACTTCTTCTGCTGCCGCTTATTTGTCAAGCGGATCTATCGTCGCCCTTGTTCGCCCTTCTCCTGTCTGGGACCAACTACTTCCAACTCTCGACAAGCAAAGTTGAATCTTGCGGCGTAGAATATGCATTCACTTCTAAAACTGAATCAGCAAACCAACCTAACCGCCGCAGACCAAGTTGAAACCTGAGTCCATCGAGAAATATGCAAACAATGGATCCGCTTTAGGTGACAAAACAAATACGAACAAACGAATCGGTTAAGTGACAATAACCATTCAAGTGTATTAAAAGCGTTCACCGCTAAACTAACACCATTTGAACCATCAAGAGTTCACAGTTCCATTTTATATTGCAAACTCGCAGCGGCCAACTTGGTTAGCCATTGCCAACTAAAAGCTGCATCTTTGAAACTTGAAAATTGGCTTCCGTCTGCCTTCTGGCATCCTGATTCTCGTTTACGGGTCTGAATTATGGTTCATTAGTATGGCTGGTCTTGTCGCTGGCCGCTTGGCTGCCACCAGTAACCTCTTGCTTGACTTTCGCGCGGTAATATGATGCCGGTGCCATTGTTTCGTGTGAACAGGCTCATAATTGCCCATGGCTGCGCCTTGGATAGAAGACGTTAGCATTCAGATATACTCATTCTTGCGTCCATTCGCGCGCTCATTCATCCGAATGCTCATGCTCGACTACGACTTTGGCCGGCAGCTNGGAAATCTTATATCCAATAGCTTTGCTAGCGCACTGCTCGCTTGTCCACAGATAGACTGCAAACGGAACTGCTACTCCAGACTGGAATTCAGAGCTGCAGAGCAAACTAATTAGAACAATCTGATCCCCTTGCTAACTGCCATAACCGAGGCAGTGGAGCCTTTGGGCAGACAAGTGAGAGGAGGCGATATTAATTTATTGACATCATCACCCTTGTCCAGCCAGACGTTCCGGCTCTTTGCACCCTGCCTCCACTTGAATGCTTCGCATCTCTCGTTCGCGGAGTACTAAAAATTAGAACAACTGTGACAGCTACCAGGGCGACAATCGTCTTGCAGTCGTATCCAAGCTTGTGCTCTCAGCGTACCTTAACATTGGATTCCAAACAACAATAGCATTTTACTAAGAGTGAGATTGGGTGAGAGACTGCCATCAGAATTCACAATTATCTCGCCAAAAAGGGTNGAGCAAAACTTGGTCAAGGAGCGGTGACTGGAGACAAGTCGTAGTATCTATATTCAACGCTCACAGAATGCAGCAACTAAGGTGGGTTTTGCTCATATAGGATCGTAGTGAGGATCGGATAATCTGCTTGCGTTTAGACTGCGAAATGGAAACACTGAATGGTAGTCTACATGTCCGAGCCTCGCTCAGTTGGCGTGGTAGCTCACTGCAGCCTCTTCAACTTGGATTGTGAGCTGGTAATGCGAGCACTCATCTTTACAGCTCGTCGACCAGTCGCCAACGAGCTGCTGGCCGCATAGGTTGGCCAGTCAAAAGGGACTCGCGTCGGCTTGGCCGGAACGAGAGTCCCAGAATGTGAAGAAATCCAATTAGCGCGTTAATTTATTGTTCCCCTCTGGTCATCTTTTAGGTTTACCGACTCGCTCACCTTGCCACCGTGTGCTGCCTCTTGCATTACCATTGTTGCCTTTTATTGCCCTCTTTTGCCTTGTTAGCGGAAGCTTTGCAACAAAGAGGTGAACCACCTGGTTACTCGAAGTTAGCCTGAATGGCTAAAATTGTGTAAGCTAAGCGTTGATGGTCGATACTGAGGAAATCAGGGCTACAGATATAATGTGCGTCTGCCTTCCAAGAGGAAGTCATAGATCATTGTGATGGTTTTGGTCGGATGTGCGCTCAACTGTGGGCTCACAAACACGCTTGGATGGTGGGCCGAGTGTATGGTAGTTTCGAATGCTAATTTGACCTGCCACCGATCGGGCTGCATCACTTTGTGCATGTCCGCATACCAGGCCGGGGGTTTGTTGGATCCATATGGTGGCGTTAACCTGTTGTTTGGCACCGGCTTGAAAGAGCGCCGAGCCAATCCTGTCGAAAGGATGCCGGGTTGAATCGGTGGTGGCTCATATTTCAGGCAGCATAAACATGCCACACAAGAACTCTGGCGCTGGCCGAGTCAAACCCACAAATAGTTATCGTGTTTTGTGAGAAGAGAGCCCATTTTCAACAATCACCCCAGTGAGAGAGAGAGGGTACCAGTCCAGAGGGCGTGCGAGACTAACAATCTCCCAATGAACTCATCTAGGCATGCACATCCAAGCCGAAATATTCGACCGATTTTCGGCGCCAACATGTTCATCGTAGTCATGTTAGAGTTTCATTCATGAATAAGCATGTTCAATGGGGAGGCAGGGCGGAATTGACGAAAGGGAGGGCGGAGCGACGACAACAGGTTCACGGTGATGCGCTTGTTTGTTTTGTCGTCTCTTCGACTGTTGCGAGGCCTGAGCATGGTTCCTTGCTTAGTGCATGTCAGGTTTGATCAAACCTCTAGCAACATCCGAGAGATTTCTTCTTCACGGCGTCAGCTCTCATGAAACAAATTCATATTTCTCCGCACTGACAGTGGGAATAAGATCCAAGCAGCAGAACAAACTGCACCATCGCCACGGAGGCATATTGTGAGATCCTGCATCATGGCATGGTATTGGTCGTGCAGTAAAGTTTCTTAAACTTGGTTAGTAGCCTTACGATGCAACAACAACAACGAGCCACCCGCTCCCCAGCTCAGCTCGCAAGTTTCTGTTCCATCTCACTCTTGAGCGCATGAGGCTAATTTTGACAGCCTGCCTGCCTGCTTGTTTTTCNCTAGATCTTTTGACGTCTGATTGACTTCAAGGCGGTTGGGATGATGCGGTGGGGACTCGCAAGCTCCAGCGTTGCCTGCGCGTCATCTCCTCTCTCGTCCGTACACTCCACTCGAGCGCCTCGACCTAACTCGCTTCATTGACTCTTGAGCGCTNTCTTCTTCAACGGAAACCCTGCTCCACTTGACCCTCCCTCATTCTTTTAACCTTAATATTTGACGCGATACATCCCACAGCTTTAGCAGAAATAACGCTCAACTTCCGAGAGAATTCTGACTCTCTTGGCCAAGCTATGCTTTGCATGAAAACTGAAGCACACCTGTATATGCGTGTGCGCTGCCAGTTGCGGCGCGAACGATCAGCCCATTGCAAGGGGCCTGGGCTTACACTAATTTGATCATCAAAATTTTTTCCCGCAAACATCTCCATCCCAGTCTGAGCTGGAATCTCGAATCTCAAAGTCCGCTCTGAACAAACAAACGTGCTCACAATCATGTGCCTCTAGCTCGACTCCATAGAAGTCGTGTCCGATTGAACGCTGATCCCTCAGAATTCTCAGCCTGATAAATCTCTACCTATCAACTCCGACGGGAAACCAACAGCATGGCTCGAGCACAGAGTTTGCATAAACCTATCTGTGCTCACAGGTAAAAGGTTGGCTCAAATTTTGTGTCTGCGTGTATAATTCGTGAAATGAAATGCATATAGGTGAAAGCATAACTCATGAGGATTGCCAGTTTTAGGTGGTATCGCTCCAACAATCGACAAAACCTTCCAAGGATGGTGACAAAGTTGGTGGCCCGCGGGCAATTTTTGATCGCTATCTTGATTGGTGGGCCGCAAGATATGTGTTATATCATCCACTNATATGACGTAGACATCGGCGAGGCTAATAAAGTTTTAAAGTCCTTCAAAAGATTTAGAATAGGCATAATGTACAAACTTACATGTGTGGCCGAAATTTCTCCTTGGGTGGTGCATCTGCTAATGATTTATGGGCCCTTAAGAGAACTACTGGGGATCCTGAGGCTAGCCGCCAGCGCCTTGAGCATTGGCGCGCGAGCGCACCGCGGGATTCAAATTAGCGCGGTCATTTCGCGCCAAAAGTGAGCGAACTTTTTCGCAAGTCCACTCGTTGGACGCTCTGCCTCTCATTCTAGAATTCTTTTCAAGCGGNCACTGCTTGACCCTAGACCCCTTGCCCATTCTGGTGAATGTTTCGGCAGGAGAATCTTACATCTGATCTGTAAGCCGCTGAAATGATCCCAAATCAGCCGAATCCAAGCAAGATTGGACTGCGTTGCCCCCAACTAATTGAACATAATAACCAACATAATTTCTCGGCACNCTAAACTTTGGAAACGGAGCTGCATGGACGAGCGAAGCTAGTGCAACCAGAATTGAAAGTAGCTCTGAAATCGAACAAACAAGAGCGAGACTCTTCGATTTTCTTTCGCGATCTAACCGAATACTTGGTGCTAGAAAAATGACGAAACATCACAGGCGACGATTGAGAGGGGGTCTATTTGTNAGTCTGCAATAGTTGAAGCCTCAGCTTAGGAACCTCTCGCTCCCAATGTCCAATCGATCTTGTATCCTCAACATGAGCGTTGAATGCCAATCACTTGGAGAACGCCTGACCGACCAGTGCAACAGAGTCAAGCCCAAAATGTGACCGTGTTCTACCAGTAGTCAACGGTTAAAATCATGCCAAGCGAGTTCACAAGAGTCTCTGAGACAATAGAAGCTGAAACAAGACAAAGCGACATTTAGATAGCTGCGATACGATGCTTAGAACAAACGGCAAACAGTCAAGAGTTGACACTTGTACTAGCGACAGTTTGAACGAGCTTACTTGGGCAAACGATTTCAAACGAATTAGACGTTAAGCGAGCATTTGTTAATTACTCTAACTTNTAAGGCAACGTAAATCTACCCGATTCGTAGATGCGACTTTGAAGCGAATGGCGAAAGAAACGCTTTGAGGCCCGAAAACTGAGCCAATTTTCTCAATTCCAACTGGATGCCACAAGAGATATTGCAATTTTCTAGTAATAGAGAATAAATGAAGATTCCTGATCGACTAGTCATGTTGAGGACGAGCAGCACAGTTGAATTGTACTGAGAAACTTATACAACTTACATAAGAAGCGTTAGATGAGTTTCCTTTCGACAGTCACGAATTGTGCCTCTGTCCGTCTATCCAGGGAGAGCAAGCAGCTGTTTGAAGATTATCTGCTGCCGATAAGCAGCCATGATATTGGTAACTAACTTTGTTGGTGAAATGAGCCACAAATCAATATTGGCCCTCGCCTGCTACCCTGATTGTGTGACGACTCTTGTAGGAAAATTGTCACTAACAGTGTAGTCACTCATCCACTCGAAGCTCTAGTTTCGGATGCTCCAGAGCGACAGCTTCTGAATTGTGATCTCCGCTTGAGATGCAGAGAGACGAGTGGCAGTTCGGTTTTGAGTAACAAGAGCACACGTTCTGCGCAAACGAAAGTCTGGAAAGGCAGCTTGTATGGGCATAGGCTCGGAGGGGAAGTAGAGTCCACGAATGCGAGACATTTATCACCGTCTACTGTATTTGACATTTCCTCAGAATTTGATACTCGGCTCGAAGTTGGTGCGAAGCGAGCACAAATCAGATTGGCGTGAATCGAATACGGGAGTGTAGAACTCGGGCAAATCCGATGGCCAGTCCATCTCTATATGAAGCAGCGAGCTGAGGGTAGCCCACTAACAAGCATGCTGTCCGACATTCGTGCCAGGTAAATTTGGTGCTAGTGATCCATTCCCTGCGTACCTAAATCATCGACTGGAGGCCGTAAAAGTGCTGGAGGAGACAGAGAAGAGGGAAGCTTCTGCTCGATCGACAGAGAAACTGGATGTGGGGGACAACATTTTTATTGTTTGCGGCTCAAAACTACTGAAAATGGGCCAAAAAGTCAGATNGGAGGGACGTACTGAGCATGCCTGGTGTGCGTGTGTGCAAATAAAACTATAGTATTGCTTCTGCGAGACTACCGTAGCTGCTGCTCATTATACAGCAATCTGGACACTGGCAGCAGATGAACCTGGTCACCTGGACGAATTCAGCCCTCCTTGGTCCCTGTTTGTACATTGAAATAAGTCAAAAGTTGGCGGAAAGATGTGAGATAGACAAGCATCCGCTCGACGTCATTTCTAGCGCTGGTGAACCATCCTGCGCCTATCCATACGCACAACGCTCGCGAACTGAGGACAGTTTGAATATTCATGCGCAGGTACGATTTGCAACTCTAGTAGTGGGCCCCGTTTCGGCGCAAACTACTACAGTCATACTATGCTGGCCACACGATTCAGCTTGATTGATTTGCGTCAATCAAGAATAACTAGAGCAATGGAGAGAGAGAGAGAG
>Ga0058699_1000453_pt1 | contig 12774 bp, 7 predicted proteins | sample AgamicAtPe_FD_55078 | JGI IMG/M metagenome (GOLD analysis project Ga0058699, IMG submission 55078) | Agave microbial communities from Guanajuato, Mexico - At.P.e | ecosystem: Host-associated > Plants > Phyllosphere > Phylloplane/Leaf | place: Guanajuato, Mexico | collected 2012-10-15 | reverse complement strand
GCTGCTGCTGCTGCCGCAGTTGCTGCCTATGGTTACAATAATTACAATGCAGCCTTCTTTCAGACGTCCAACAATGGTCCACACACCCAGACTGGTCATCCGAATCCAGCGAATGTTTCCAATTTTTGGAACCATAATCAGGCGACTCAACAGAGAACNTCCCACTCTCAAGCTGTGACAAACCAGGCTCCTGTTCAACAACGACAACCGACAGCATCCGAGCAGGCAGCTAATTACATGCATGACCCTCGTTTGTACTATGGTAGGCCNTCTTATGGTCAGAATATGCAAAATTTTGGTCAGACACAACATCACACGCAAGCGCAACCTGCCGAGGTGATTCACCACCGAATGGCTACTCTCACTCAGCAGCATCAGCTTTTGCATCATCATGAACAGCAATTGCATCAAGTAGCACACCAACAGCATTCGCAGCTTCATCACCAAACNTCTATCGACAGTACGCACCAGTCCTCATCTAATCAAAGTCAGCAAACATTGACAAATCAACAAGCTAACTCGATACAGCAAAATCAATTAGCTCCAGATCAGACTATTGCGCAGCCCTCTCTTGGTCAAATTGGTAGGCAAATTCCGTCGGTAAAGGTATCGCCCCACTATCAATCGAACAAGCATGTTTCTGTTGAAGGGGAAACTTCGACAAAGCCTGCTGGTCAGGCCAAGATCCCAGCGGATCATGCCAACGAAGCTTCAACTGGGTCCTACTCAACCACACAACAATCAGCCCAACAAGCGCAACAACAACTCGCAAATATCAGAGATTCCAGTATTTCGAGCGCTCCAGACTTTCAACATGAGACTGGCACTACAAAAGATCCAATCGAACTTAAGCCAGCACCAGCTTCCTCATCTCCAGTCAACAATCCTCTGAGCACCCCCATCACTAAGAACGAATCAACTAGTCTGTATCAAAGAAAAGCGCAGACAAATAGCAACACCCAGCATCCAAGTCGAAATATTTACCGTAACCAACAGGAGGATCGCATGAAATCGGCGCCCATGGAACCACCTAAAAAGCAGACGAGTGACAAAGACTCTAGGTCTAATGTTATTGATGACGTAAAGAACCAGACTTACCTGTCAACCTCTAGACCACAAGAATCTGAACAAAGTCCTTCATTAGAGGAGAGCTTAAGCTCGCTCTCTCTATCAGCAACCAGAAAGACTACTTGGGCATCAATAGCCAGCCAACCGGCAAAAGTTTCTCAACCTAAGTCCCTCAAATCCAAGATGGCGGGGTCCAATTCTGTATTGTCATCTGCCAAGCATTTGGCAGTTGTCGCCCTTGACTCATCGAGTCTCGAGTCAAAAAACGGAATCAACCCAGCCATTAAGAGTAGTGTCTCGGCTGCCGCNACCTCGATGCAGCGCAATTCAGTGCCTCCACCTGTTACCAAAGTACCATCTGCGTCTACAAGCTTAAAACTTGACCTTCTTGGTGAGGACAGTGTTGAGTCTTCCAGGATATCATGGCCAGCAATGAACGNATCACTCAACCTTACGACCGAGCAGCCACCAAAAGAAAGCAACACCCCGCTGGAAACAAATCAAGACTCGCCCGAAAAACTGAAAAACAACGAATATAGAAATCAGGATTTTAGAGACTATCCATACAGAGATCACAATCACAACCAAGGATCAAATACTAAAATGGTTAACTCGTATCAAGCACTAAACGTAACTAGCCGCGACTCGTATAACCGTCGCGACCAACGCGATTACCGCGCTCGGAGAGATTCTGATAGGAAAGAATCAGAGCATGATAAACTCCATCCCGAGCAACCCGACGAGATAAGAGACTCATCGCACGCTCGAAGGGAGTTTAAGGCTCCGAACGGAGGACGTATGANTAATTTTAGGGGCGAAGATCAGTACCGTGATAGAGAATACAACAAACGCTCTACACTCGTTGAACGTAATGATCAAAGGGGCAACGATAATTACCGCAATCCTGCCACAGCTTCTGTTCGATTTGCATCAAGCAGATTTGATTCCAGAGAGCCACATCATCAACCTCTGAATTCTAACCGCGGCAATGACAATCAAGCTAATCAGCATCATCATTACAATAACGTGAGAGATGGAAACGCCGTCGGAGTCGTACCCGCTAAACTGGACCTTAACCTACATCCGCACTTAAACCCAGCCAACTTCAACCCCAAGTCGTTTAACCTAGAACCGAATAATGCTCGATATTTCATAATCAAATCCTACAGTGAGGATGACATCCACAGGTCAATCAAATATTCAATCTGGTGTTCGACCAATCACGGTAATAAGCGNCTTGATGAAGCCTACGGGCAACAAAAAACTAAGGACGGTCCCATATATCTGTTTTTCTCAGTTAATGGTTCGGGGCATTTCTGTGGTATGGCTCAGATGATGTCGTCAGTTGATTTCGACTCCTCTTCAGGGGTCTGGGCTCAGAGTAAGTGGCAGGGCGAATTTTCTGTGAAATGGATATATGTCAAGGATGTGCCAAACAGTGCGTTAAGGCATATTACTNTGGAAAACAACGAGGATAAACCGGTCACAAATAGTAGAGATACGCAAGAGGTTCCTAGTGAGAAAGGTAAAGCTGTTTTGAGAATTCTGCATCAGTATCCACACACAACATCCATATTTGATGATTTTCTTCACTACGAAAGACGGCAGGAGGAAGGAAAGTTCAAAAAGACCAATTTCGAGCAGCCACCGAATCGTTCCGAAGAGCGAGAACGAGGTAGTAACAATGCAAGATTCAATAGGCCTTATATGAGCTCGAGGCCCCATAATGAATTCCAAGGTAATAGAGAACGATCATCTCGATTTGCATCATGAACCGATTTGCATCATGCAGGTGTTCGGGGCTCAGTNATTTCATAGTGAATGCTCAGTGTTCAAGAAACAAATACTTATATAATTAGGAGGATAAAAAAGATTAATGCAACTGACACCAAAAAGAAGTATTGTGCGATCTATAGGACAAATACAATTTAAATCAACTTGCATGATGGTGAAGAGCAAAAAGCTAACACTAAATTAATTTTCCAGACAAGTTCCGACCGTTGCATTTATGTTGTCTTTCCGAAACGAAGCTCTTTGAGCCCTAAGGTAAAACTTCTTGTTAATTCCAAACTCCACAAAACGTCGATCAGATTGTTCATGGATTGACTCGTAATCTCATTCAGAGATTATGCGACTTGCATGAAGCCCGTCCAACCGCGCGAAGGGGCCCCCAGACAAAGCAGCCCTACATGTCCGCTCCTCGAGGCAGTGACTATGTACTCATCGATCGGTGATAAATCCATGTCTATTATCTCGTCATTGTGCGAATACACCTCGCCGAGATAGCAGTGGTCNTCTCCGACCCTCCTGTATCTTGAAACCTGACCACCAGTTGATATGGCGTAAAGCATATGACCATTGGACGTGTATTTGAGCTTGTTTATTGTTCCCTCCTTCAAAGAGTAGCTGAGCAGATTTTGTTCTTGGTCAGCTGTTGGGGCAACATAGCCGGTTAGGCCATCTCCTCCTATGAGCATTAGGCTATCGAGACGATCTTGGCTCGAATTCGAATACGTATCAGGCGTGGCTGTTATGCAATGTGAGCGGTGTTTGACATCAAACACGTGCAGACTACGATCGTCTACTGTTCTTATCTTGCAAACACCATCTAGGCTCAAGGAGACAACACTATTCTGATGACTTCCTCCGAAAGGCCAGCTTTCATCTAAATATATGATATCTCTTATGAGGCTAGAATGAACGTTTAGCGCAAAATGAGCAGGATTTTCGAGCCTTAGATCGAAAGTTATCAGACCTTTCCCATTTGTGCAGCCACATACCGCCAAGTTGGGATTAGAGGGATCTGAAGCCAAAGGGGCTCTTTCCTTTCCAGAGTAGGCGCAGTTATCGTATGAGCTCAACAGCTCGCCACTTTCGGCATCTATCACTGATAGTCTTTTTGAATTTGTTGACTAAATTTAGAGAAAAGCGTTAGCTGGGTAACCAGCGATTCTCAAATTGGTATCATCGGTTCAACTTACTAGTATGCGAGTACCATCGGCATTGAACCTAACGGCGCTTATGTTTTTCATAATATGAGGGTGGGTAATCTGGGTACATATGGTTTGCTTCCCGTTGAATGCATTGTAAACATTGATGTACCCATCGGTGCCACCAGAGCAGAAGATATATCGACGCTATAGGAGAATGTGGTAGTGTTAGTCGGAATGAATCNTACGGAATCTTCACCGTGAGGCAATGATTTTTACCTTTGGGTTAAAGGCGACTCCTTTAACGATACCCGTGTGGGCGTGGATGAAAAGTGGCGTTCCTTCTTGTTGCATTGGGCTATGTTTCCGATGAATCTGAAACAATATATCTAAAACTATGATTATGGATAAATTATACGATCAGGTACAATAAAGCACTGAATTGAGCAGTCCTCAGAGTGGGCTNGATATGAACAACCTGGAATTAGCTTGAACCCCGCCCTCAGACTATAGACTAGGGAGCTAGAAGTGTATCTGTCTCGACGTTATCCTGGTTATGAATATGAAAATTGCGATGTGTTGGACGATCAATTCCTTGGAGGAAACATGATGATCTATTCAAAAGCAAGTCGGCTAATCGTATGATCCCTATTGAGATGTGGTAACGTTTATAATATGTTTCACGGCGTAAACCTAACAATATTGCAAGAGGAGAGAAGACAAACAATATCCTCTGCGGCCTATGAGATCATAACCCGTTTCATGAACTGTATTTCATCTTTACAATTGAACCCCTGTCGGTGCAACATTAAGCCGTTGCAGTGGGGAAGTCAACGGCCATCAAGTTGCCTCGACCAAGAACTTGGGCATTCTTGACAGAGAAGAAGGAGAGTTTGAATGTGATAGATATGTAAATTGCGTCTTGACCAAAGAATGAAAATTCGTATTTGAGATTCAGTTTTTCCAGTTTACCTTCCCAAAGCTAGGCTCGAACGAGTACTTCCGAGCAGTGATGGGCTTCGGGTCAGCTGGGACTAAGGCCCGACGAACACACCCACATTGGAAGCGCCAGCTCATGCATGAGCTCGTCCCCCTCTTTCGGACGAAAATGGCAAATTGAAGTCCGGTCTCAAAATCTAGCTTCCAACTTGATTTTTGGGCGAGCGCACTGTCCCAACTAACTCTTATGGGCTTAATGTAAACAAATAGGAAACAGACATTCGCTCTCTTTGATCCAGAGGCGACAGATGTTAGATCTAGGATTTTAAACTCAAAAATGTTTACATATGCTCGCTCGAGCCATTTCAACCCCTCAGGTCGGGAATCGAGGTCGAGATTTGCTATCCTTAGGCAGTAGTTCCCCTCCGCTTGCGATTGTTGGAGTTCCAAGCAGAGTTCATTTCTCAAATCACGGAGGGATTCTGTACATTCGCATCGTTGCATCCTATGTCCATCATGTTTTGCTGTCTAAAAACATGGAAGCCATCCATAGTGCTTAAGAAGACGGCAACAAGATGATGGTCTGCTCGCGTTTGCAATCGCATGCAAGATAACTGTCACACATAAGAATGGATGCTCCCTTGCCTCAGGTGTCGAGCGACTCCAATTGTCGGAGTGGGCCTATGAGGAAAGGTATTGAGTTGAGAAAGAGAGGGAGCGAGAGGATGACTGTCAAGTTTAATACAGAAGCAAACCAATAGTGCTGGCTAGAAACAGCTCATATCTGCGCTAGCTTTTGATAATAGACTAATCGAACACTCTTGAACCAGCTAACGAGTTTACTCAGTTGATCGCGGCGGAGTTGGGCGCAGGTACGAGNAGGTGGTGGTTCTAGTTTTGCTAGTGCCAGAGAGACGACTTCTCCATTGGATCTGTCCACTGCTCTGGCTCGTTAAAGTGATAAGCTGAACCTCTGAATCTGGATAGTGAGATAGTTTCAAGTCTCCGAATGGATCAGAACAGGAAGATTATATAAGATCTGAGAGGAGTTCCAGTTATTATACTGTGTCCAGCATGAGCCAAGAGTTTGATAGTTCCACGGATTGGTAAGCTTACACGGCAAAATTAGATATGCCCGCAAGTTACGCTCATTTCTAGTGGTTCCTTTGCTACATAAAACAAAATACCTCTGACAGCTTGCATTTCTCTCCCAGGTAAAAAGTTTACTTACTTTTGTCGTGAGTACATACTCATTTGTGACGTTGAGAAAGTGTCATCAANGCTTCTGTGCGGTCGACAACTTGTATGCCCTAAAAAGAGCGAGCCAGCGAATTGGGTTGCATAACGAATTTAGCCCAATGCTTGCAAGGGCCTGAACGCAGAGCAGCGACAGAGGCTGGTTGTCGAAATTTTTCGCACAGAATAACGCCAAAGCCAAANGGCCAACCACATGTTATCTGGCTCCGAAAATCTTTGTAGTTTTAATCTCGAGTTTAATCAGCGAAATTCACGATTAACATCAAAGAATATCAGTATTACACGAGCTCATTGGAGTACATACGATAGAATTGCCCCGCTCTCACAATCAGAGCGAACAATAAAACCAAAATTTTAGGTAAATTTTGGCTCATCCAACTCTAGGAACTATTTGGATGTTCGTCAAGCTATGACAAAAATCAAACCCAGCATAATCGGATCAAGCGAAACCACCACCAGTTGCAATACAAATAACTCGCCCTCGACTAATCAGCCTGCGAGAGATAATGGACACTCCAAGACGGGTCAAACTCTGGAACCAATACAGGGCTACGATCTGAGGCCAAAATTTGCAATCTTTAAACACAAGTCTGAGGTGCTGAATCAAAGAAGCGAGAGTCACCCAACATTTCACACCCCATCTCCGGCACCCACAACTCCAGCTTGGTTCTTCAATATTCCAACAACGCGTAGCCCCTTTGCCAATTTTGGAACTTCATCACTCGACGAGGCTGATCCATGAGTGCTAGTCAACTTTTACAACACAAGACTGATCAATACAACCTAGCTTTAATAATTCTACAAACTGACTTGCAATATTCCAACTTGTCATAATTAGCCGATCTCATTCAATTGGTTGAAGTGAAAGATACATTTCATAACAATCAAATGGCAAAAACCTTGCAACCTCAAGAGGCAAGAGAAAACTCGACCTTGAACTCATCCGATATTAAGCTATCAACTCAGCAAATTACAGTCAATAGAAACAAGCAAAACACTTGCTGCCAAAACGATTTATCAACCACAAATCAAACCACCACGGTCCAAAAGCGATCGGCTGCACAAACTTCAAAGTCTTTAAGCGCTGATTTCATATCATCAGGAGCCTTAGCCGTGCCCAATCCTCGATTCAAACCAAGCCAGATATTCATAGCCAAATGCCGAGCTGAGTTGGAGTCCCTATTGCATTCCATAAGTGACAGATATCATGAGGATATAAAAAACCTCTATGGAGACGAGCTTTATACCGATCTTTATGTTCACATAGCTGAAGATTTCAAACGATCACTTCATAGATGCATAATAGCATCTAGAACTCACAAGCTTTACAACTTGCTCAAAGTATTCAGATCGACGGAGCAAGCCATCGAGCCAGACATCATCGTCAGCGATATCCAGCGTGCAAAAGAAGCTGCTATAATTAACGAGCAAATTTTCTTACAAGACGGCTCACCTCCAATCCAAAATGAGCTTCCCAATCCATCCGAACGTTCGAATGAAGGATCCGAAGAGCATCTGATCGTTCAATGTCATTTACCACATGGCTTGATCAGTCCCGAACTCTTTGTCAACTTCATAAGGCGAGTTTACTTGAACCAGGATGTAGTTGATGAGGAGAGCAAGCTCAATCAAATCATTGTTGATTGGTTGAGAATTAACAAGCCAGAACTTATGCGCATATCCAACAACAAATGGACCTCCCATAAAGAGTCGTTCAGAACAATAAGACCTGATTTCACTGATTTTCAAGACGACAAAGGCGCAATCATGAACCCTGACCAGCATCACTCGACTGATAACAAAAACTCAAGCGAAGAGATCAACGAAATTCACGAGCTGTATGAGGGAAGTTCGACCAGCAGCCCTCTAACTCGAACCGAAACGTTCGAGCTGATATCTGGGGACAATCCACGGAGTCCCACCGCCGAGAGTCAACCCACATCTGCTCGGGAGGACTCGAATGTAGCAGATGAGAAGGTAGCAACTCCAGACTCTACTGAACGCTCAAAAAAAGCAACCACACCAACTACACCTGATGCCCCGACTACCAGGACTGGCCTTAAGCCTAAAACATTTACAACTCCAACTGAACCACGCCTCTCTCGTGACACCATCGAAATTAAATCTTCGACTCCGAAAGGAAGTAATTCCTCGCTTAGCAAAAGCAGCACAATGCAAGATGACCTCCCAAAACAGCCGTCTAGCATCCCACCCACCGCGGCTAAACGATCAAGCTTAAGCTCTCAACCGGATGCGGCGAACGAGGTCAACGCAAGTCGATCCGCTTCGAACAAAATCAAAGCTACGCCAATGGTTGCATCTAAGATAAAACCCGCGTTGCTAGCTCGAGCTCACCCGATATCACTCGAGAGATCACAATCACCAGCGACCAATGTAGCGAAAAAGCCAGGTAGAAACTTCATCGCAGCAAACAAACGTCAAGTTGCCCAGGTTGAGAGAAAGATTAGTGCACAGGCTGATCAAACAGCCTATGATTCGGAGAGTGAGAAGAGCGATAGCAGTGCATTCACGCTTGAGGCATTAACATCGGACAACCTCGTTGCGCAGATGGACAAATTCTCACTGATCTCGCAGTCCAAGTTAGCCGACGCTCTTTCTCAATTATATATTGATGGTATTTTGACTGATGCAATAATTTACGTAAAGGACGATAGGCGAATCAACGCTCATAGATGCATTCTTGCTGCCAGATCAGCTTATCTGGCCGAGCTGGTCACCAAACCAAGCCAGCTCTCGACAGCTTCTTCGCCAGTGGCTATTGGCAATGGTCGAGCTTTTGAGATAGATTTATCTGAATATTCATATAATGCTGTTAACTTCTCGATATTGCATATTTACTCAGGCAGCGTCAAAGTACCCGAAGATCTTGACTTGGTTGAGCTGGCCAAACTGACCCATCAACTTCATGTAACAACTTTAAGACTAGTTTGTGTGCATAATCTTCGCATGAACTTGTGTCATTTTTTCCATAAGCCATGTAATGTATGCTCCCTTGGTGTGCTTAAAACGCTGCCTCTAGCTTGGCGTTACGACTACTCCGAGTTGTACTCGAAGTGCCTGCAATGGATTGGATCGCATTTCGCTAGCATATTTTGCTTGAAAGAGTTTTCCGAATTGAAACCACACGATCTCATTGAAGAGTGTTACTCGGCTACACTCAATCAGCTGACACCTGATAACATCATACCAAGAACCATCGAATGCCAAAGACTACTCAAAAATTTGCCCAGAGTCAAGTGGACTGAGTCCATCATTTGCTTGATTGGTCGACTGTTGGAGGACTTCTGTAACTATGTGGCTGATAATTATGAAAGAATCTTGCAAAGCGAGTCGTTCACTAGCCTCAGCAAAACTTGCTGGGAATGTGAGATACTCGAAGAAAATCTCCTTGCTGCCATGAACCACCTCAAACCTGACACAGGATGCAAGACTCTAATACAATTGCATAAGATTGAGTGCTCAATGGAATCAGATGGCGAGGACTCCCGCTTTAGCGACTCGTTTGTAAACTTGGTATCAAAGATGCGCAAATACTGCGAGAGATATCTACTCAAAGAGGCAACTTCGGTTGTTAATTGCAACTCATGGCGGCTCATGAGCCTATCATTGCAAAAACGGATAAAAGATCAAGCGATCATTTTGGCTGACTTTGATGAACCCACTAAGCAGCTGGCCTCAAAGCCGAAACTTCAGTCACTGTCCCGTAATAACCAAAGAGCATATAGTAGTAATGCTGATGGCGCTAGATCACCAAGTAGCAGGTCGACACCTGAATCAAGGCTCAAGTCTCCAAGCAAGGCTTACTTGCCCCCTCCAAAGAATAAGACCGCAGCAGCGCGTCATGTGAAAGTTCTAAAATGACTTTGATACGTTTAAATCTCTTTACAAAGCAGTCACAATTCAATTATAACCGATACAATACAAGTCCTTACAGCCATATATCAAGATATTCATAAAAAGTATATATAAGATTTAATGTTTCGTTAGCCATGGCAAAGTTAGCTAACCACTCAAAAATAAAAGCCCTCGCTCGTTCGAGATACATATCTATGGGCTTTTTGCGGAGAGCTAGCCGATTCTAGTCTAGAACCCGGCGTGATAGCGCAACCCTTCTCTTATGGTTTGCAGAGAGGTTGAATGGAAGGGCAACACTCTTTACGTGGACAGGTGAGATAAAGAATGAGACAGATTGCCGACAATTAGCATAATGGCCAAGTGGTAGAGGTTGTTGCCACCGCTCACCAGGAGAGTTCATGGTAGGTGTTTGGCATGAGTTGGTCAAGTAAGGGGTTCTCCGGTTTGTTTATCCAAATTTCTTTATATTTGTTTTCAAAAGGAACTCGCTACACTCGTAAGTCGAAAGACACAGAGAGTGTGATAGATTGGTGGACTCGAGTTGCAAGGTTGAAGGTAGAGAGCTGGAGTTGGTAGACCTGATGCCAAACTGTCAGTGGCTAGGTAATAGCAAAGTTCAACTTGACGAGAGTACTTGTTTGAAAGTTCTTGGGTTGACAAGCCGGACATATCAGGCTAGCTTGTTGTACGACTAGATGTGCNCTGTCTGGCAAGAACCACCACTAAGTCCAGTGGTCCTCTAATCATCATTCTCTCTTGGCAGCCGCCAACAGGTAATCATCAGAAATTTTCTCCGTAACTTCAAGCTTTATACCTAGTTAGGGCTACCTTGAATGAAGACCGAAACGATTCAGAGAGCCGGTCGATAACTTAGAATAGGTGCGCATTTTAGTCCATGGTGGTCAGTCCAACTCTATTGTAGACCACAGGTTTGACTACAGAAAACCGCTCGAACCGCACTTCTGCACCTACTACTAGATACTATTCTTGGGTGTATTTGTTCTTGGCTTCTTGAGTTAGGTTTTGTGTGAGCATTTAAGGCAACGCGATAATCAAATGACAGCCAACCTTGGACCAAAGCATTAGCCTCGGCTCTCTGGCTGCAGTTTCACTTGTTGTTTCACGCACTAGATTCTAGATTCAAAGAGCCAGAGAAGGCCTCAAATTGGAATGGTGCTGGATAATTCGACGTTGATTCATGAACATTTTTGATCGAAAATTTCACCTTCCCTGTCGCAACAATCTGTCAGTAAGACCCTCATACCGTTCTCAGTACCTTAAAACTACACCTGCATGCTCGTAAGCTAGTATCAAATGCACTGTTCAAAGACAAAATATTGCGTAATACAATATGTAAGAGCTCGGCTAGCCCACAAGTGCACTTTCCTCTCAAGAGAATAACGCCACTTTCCTTCAATACGAGAGTGCCTAATAATAAGTAGTACGGCCATCGAATACAATAGATTCTAGCACGCCAAGCTAACGGTAAACCAAAACTATACTTGCAATTGCTTTGATTATTACGCCGATTACGAACATCGATGTTATGCCCTGTCCCCCCTTCAAGTCCCAGCCCACAGGCTCCTCAGAGTAACCCTCCAATAGGAGCGCTGAGTGCACTGCTATACCATAGATCAGAATGCACCTGTTGTTTCCAGTTACCAAACTGGCGATCTTGGACGATCGTTACCAATCCCAGAATGGAACCTTGGGCCACCCTTAGCAATTCCTNCCCTACCACAACTCCTCCACTTGCTACCCCTCCCTCTCGCGCGTCGGTTTAAGACCTCGAACATGCTAAAATCGACGACACCGGCCATCAGGGCCGAGCAACGATTTTAGGCAGTCTCTCAGAACTGTTCTCCCCACAGGGAGACCCGTAAGGATTTGTTGTTCAGCCCGGAAATCCTTGCCTGTCAATTGACCAACTAGTCGGCAACACAACGGCGAGCTAGTTTGGCTTACCTTAGCTCTACGAGATAGCCTTTAGCCTTTGCNCTGTGGGCGGCGACTTGCAACCCACCGAGTAGANGCAAAGTCGATCAGAGATTCTATATAAATAGACAGCAGTTGCGATCGAAAGGACAAGACCAAGTTGAAGCGAAAGTACAACAACATCAGAGTTCAAAATCTTTGATTCAAACAAGTTTTAATATATAGCGCATCCGTTCGAACGCTATCTAGACATTCAAAATGGCAACTCAAATGGTTTGTACAAGCTCCATGACTTACTAGAACACCACCAACTCAACAAATTCATCTACAACATCTAATCTTTGCTTGCACTCGCATCGCCACAATCCATATAGAAATTCGTTGTAGCTCTTGCTTTGATTGTAGCACTTGTATGCGTAAATGCTCAGGATTATGATGATAGCGAAGATGGTGGAGGTCGCGGTAACGACGGGTATGGTGGTTTCTCTGGCGGAGGAGACGATGATTACGCTGCACCACGAGACAGAGGTGTTGTCGGCGCGGAGGGAAGTGACGTGAATCCAGGTTATCACCAACAAGGAGACGAAGCCGGAAACGAGAACTACGACAATGATGACGTGGCCGCCGCAGCTTCGCAAGCTCGTCCGACGATTGCCCGCCCGAATTTTATCAAATTAATCAAACAATCGAGGTGAGTGCCCGTTTATAGAGCAATAACTATCGGCGATCATAATTGATGAGATTTAATCTAATCCATCAATGACCCGAC
>Ga0058699_1000450_pt1 | contig 12809 bp, 6 predicted proteins | sample AgamicAtPe_FD_55078 | JGI IMG/M metagenome (GOLD analysis project Ga0058699, IMG submission 55078) | Agave microbial communities from Guanajuato, Mexico - At.P.e | ecosystem: Host-associated > Plants > Phyllosphere > Phylloplane/Leaf | place: Guanajuato, Mexico | collected 2012-10-15 | reverse complement strand
TTCCAGGGAACACAAGGTCCATAAGTTGCGCGTACGCGGCCCCATTACTAAGCTCCTCGATCTTCTTGTACTCGGCTTGCAGGCTATCGTTGACCCAGCTCAAAAGGCAGCCAGCTGAGGCACTCTCTGGCTTGTTCAAGGCCTCAGTTAGTCTTGAGATACCAGAATCGGGCCCTTGGTCATGCGCTTGCTCCTGTAAGCACTCCATCCTGTATCGAGGGCTTCATACAAAACGTCTATCATCTACAAATGTACATGGCCAGTGTATATAATATCATCGGATTCTTCTAGACAGTTCGAATCTTGGCTGTAGGGATAAGTGGTAAAACTTCAGCTGATACTGTCAGAGTTCCTAATCCCTTTGGTTGAGACTTTGAGTGGACTAAGAAAATCCGCTAAAAATCTGTGATCAGCTGTTCGACGGACAACTTTCGCGCCTTGTGACTCACACAGCTCGCGCAGATTCTCGGCCCAAGAATCGCGCTCTGTATGGAAATCTGCTCACACATGGTTTAGGCCCATTGAAGACGCACTAATTTTGCAAACCGTTTGTTTTGGCGGCGCGTAGTCGACCATTGTGTGCGAGTATGTGCAGAAACTTTTAGCGCTAGAGCGCAAACATCGCACCAACAGTGGCATTTTCGCGCCCTCGTGACCAGCACAAGCCTAGGCACTAACCAGTATATTTTTAGATGGCTACAAGAATCGGTCATCTAAACTAGTATTTATNATCGTTATCATTATCACCATTGATATACATCGTAACGCGTCGTGTTGATTGTTGCCCCAAAGTTTCACGGTTGTAATATACACAGGCCCCAGCTAGCAGTTGGACCCGATGGACTACGTGAGAAAGTTCCTCCATGTTGATGGAATCATAGGTCAAGGTGCCTTCGGCCGGGTTCTCGTGACAAGTCCCTTGCAAAACCAGATTCCGCAACAGCACCAACCAACTCGTCTAACAAACCGTTCGCCAAATCGAACGTCTCCTGAATCTCATCGAGCGATATCATGCGAGGAGCAACAGGCGCAGCAGCAAGGGCAACAAGTTATTCCAAAGTCCGTTGGCTCCAAAGGTCATCTCCCCGATGGGGCCACTGGTGGAAGTCGATTTGCTCTCAAGTGTGTCCACCCTATTCTAAAACCACAAAGGCTAGTGAGCGAGTTAAGGCATCTAAGAGATTTGGGCGGCACCTGTAATGTGGTACAGATGCACGCTGCTCATTTCTTTCAAGGCTCCCTCTACATAGTGATGGAATTGATTGAACACGACAGGTTTGTAGATGTTGTTGCCCAATTAGATTATAGCGAAATNGTGATTTATATGAAGAATCTATTAATTGCATTGGAGCATGTTCACAAACATAACATAATGCATCGTGATATAAAACCAGCAAATTTTCTCTTTAATAGGAAAGATAAAAAATTTTTATTAGTTGATTTCGGCCTCGCCCAGGTAGTGCGAACAAGATCAACGTTGTTCGCCAATCGTACAACCCCAGCAACCGTAACAACTAATCCTATTTCACTTCTGAGCTCACCAACTACACCTACCTCAACTGGACGGCGGACGATAGCGCCTCTATTTCCTGAGCTATATGAGAATCGGAAGGACATTCAAAGCAAACTCAACTACCCTCAAAATGGTAACCCTCTTAAAGCCAGCGTTCCCTCCATTAACCTCAAATCGAGTCATATCATCTACCAGAGTCCAGCCCGTCACTTCATTAACTTGACACCAACTGGGTCGCCTAACATACCTAACGTTTCAACTAAGCGATCTTCCGAGATGCTTAACCCAAACGACTTCAACTCCATGCTCAAAAAACTGCGTGTTTCTAACAACGAAGAGACTAAGGAGCCTGTAAAGCTCACAGTGGGCGCCTACGAATCGCCAGTAACCAACACTGATAGCGGTCAAAAGCGACATATAAACTTTCACCATAAATTTTCTACACCAACAATTCCGTCCAGGCGCAACCCCGGTACCAAATGTGACTGTCGTGGAAAACCAAGGACTTGCATAACATGCTTAGCGAGACCCGACTCAAACGCACCTAAATCCGGTACACCTGGATTCAAAGCACCAGAAATTCTTCTTCGGTATCCAAATCAAACGACTGCCATAGATATGTGGTCTGCTGGAGTCATACTCGCTTGTTTACTATCTGGACACTCGCCCTTCTTTCGGGATGTTGATGACAATGTTTCTCTTGCGGAAATCATTACAATTCTTGGATCACGCANGGTCATACAAGCTGCAAGAGCTTTGGGTTTAAGGTTGATTGTTGAGCCAAAACGGGATCCTATCGATCTCAGGGCTCTCTGCAAATCAATACGAAAACTTAATAGCGACAAGCGCCCCCTCGATATTCCAGACGAAGCTTTTAACTTGCTCGACCGGATGTTGGACCCAAATCCAATGACTCGAATCACTGCCAAGGAGGCTCTTCAACATCCCTGGTTCAATCCCATGACAGAAGTTTGAAGATAATCTCAGGTCGACTTTTCTATTTCTGATTGATTCACAACCATGTTCAAACATCCCACCATAGACAATATTTACGATAACTATGATCTTCTCACACGTGTAGATTCGATTCCGATAAGGGGAGAAAAAAATAGAAATCATCTCCCGTAATAAACAATCAATTCACACCCATAATAAGTCAGAAATTCAAAAGTTTCAATCAGATTTACTCCCGTAACTTAAGGTTAGCTCAAACATGTCGCTTGATTGCTACCCTTTCGGCAAGCGAGGAACTATCGACCTAACGGAGCAACCAATGGCACTTGATGTTTCATATAGCGACAATTTATTTATTTCAGTTACAAACCAGTGTGGATCTATATCCATCTACGATCTCTCAGTTGATGGTGATGAAAGACTTGCGAAGAAGTTCAAGCTTGGAAATGAGATCGTAATCGATCAAATTATCTTTTGTGAGACGGGTGATTACCTAGCTTGTGTAGGTCATAAGAATGGCATCCTATCAGTGTATACAATATTCGAGTGGCGCACCTCGGATGAGCCTCTGGTACTTGAACTCGGCATAAATGTCCACTCGGGGGACCAAGACCGACGAGAGAAGTTAAACTGTATTGATTGCTGCCAGAGAACAGGTAATTTGAGTGTTAGTTGTGGAGATGTGGTGTTAATTTACAAGTTTTTGGGTAACGACGATTCCAACAGNAACGAAGATACCACAAGTTTTAGTTCGAGCCCAGAGACGATTCGGAACGATGCTACGATAACAGATGGTATCGATGAAAGTTTTGTCAAACAACATTTTAAACATATCATCAGCATCAAGCTAACTATCTGGGCTCTCAAGATTCGTCTCCTAGAGAACTACCTCTCGATCACTGCAGTAGATCACGTTCAGGTACTCAAATTGGAGATTCTAACACTTCAAATTCAATCAGATGGCTTGGATGCCGAATGTCAAGCCCCGCCAATGGGTCAGGCTAGTGGCTCTGGTTCTGATCCGACTAACTTTAATGGTGCCCAGAGTGAGGCAACTTCAACCTCAACAACAATCGCAACCTCATGCTCGATGGCATCGGATTCCAACTCTACAAGAACAAACTTCTCATCTCTGAACAATAATATCGGGGAGCAATTAAACAACAGTGATATTAGCATTATCACNGTAAACCAACGACACCAATTTGGGTCCGAGTCGGATATCAACGGTAACTCGAACCAATCCGCTGATGATTGCATAACTTGGAACTTGAATACCAAGAAGTTAGTCAAGTTGCCCACACTCATGCACAATACATCAACAAATCTATCCTCGTATCATATCTGTCATCCACTGGAACTTTTGGGCCCGGCATCTGAGTCGATTGCGTGTCGTGTTAGTGCCTCCATTTACTCATCTGATTATTGCCAAAACCAACTGGAAGCTGTGGTGATGCTCTGCAAGCAGTTTGACTTCGACAGNGATCCAGTCAAGTCGACTCACCTGCAGGCAATCTACTTGAGCAGTATGGATGATTACAGGAGGCTCAACAAGGTTGCCCTTGTTTCAGATGATGGTTGTGGTTGCGCTCATGCTTGCGCTTCCGGAGGAGAGACCTTGCTCAAGTCTAAGGATTATGATCTCTTGACAACAGTGGATTGTTTTATTTCTACCCTGAAAAACTGCTTCATTTATTCCCTTCACGGAAAGAAGGTTGTCCGAACGCAAACAATAACCCATCCGGATATGTGCCTAGACTTAAGGCCAGATTTGCTGAACGTGTNTCTCCTAACACCGCTTGGGCTTCAGATTTGCTCCTCAGGTGTTTGCGATTCAACTTTCCACTACGATTGGTCATCCTCTTCAGATCTAAACCTGAGTTTCATTGCTACCGATCGTATGCGTGTTATAACAACTTCAAGATATGTCATTATGGTTGCATGCTCCGTGAATGGCAAATGTCTGGTAGACTATATGGAGAAACCGAGCCTCTTTGCGTTGTATGATAGCATCTTACATGTTGTGAATCGTTGCGACAGTATCTCCATCCGATCGAATCTACTCACCTACTTGCATGCAACCGCACAATTGAATCTATCCACTTCATTCAAGCAAAGTGCCAACCCTGAGACGATTGAATTGTTGAAAAGTGTAACCATACTGCTCTGCAAGCAACTCACGCAAAAGAAACAAACAAACATCATAACAAACACAAAGGTTGACAAGGCAATCAAACACTTGCTTAACATATCCATGTGCGATTTGGCGGAACTCATGAAACGTCACCTTGCAACACGATCCCAACCGCTTGCGGTTTTAAGAACCGATGATAGCAAGTTTAGGCACGATAATTTAAGCGACTTTGAGAGCTCGGGCGATGAATGTAGAGCTCGGCCAGAGAGGCAGTCACCGGCTAGAGGTCGTCGGCCATTGAGCTGTAACCTTAGGCAGGACGACGACGACGACGACGACGACGAGCCCCTAGACACTGATTACGAGCTGATAAAGATCTACCTGAAACATGCCAAGAACAGCCAATCCTTCCTCGATTACCTGATTTCAAACTCAAACGATGAGTCTATTTGTGCGAGGATAATCAGGTACATGTTCGAACATAACCCGCGATTGCTCATCAAGTGCGCGCAAAAGTATTCTCTCAGCGCCAGCAAGATGGATGAACTGAAAGAATCTACCTGTATGGTTGAGCTTGTGGAAAAGTTAAAACAGTTAGCCGAATTCGATTCGACTGGAATCAATCGTGCGACGGTTTTGTTCACCTTGGCCAGCCTCTATAACGATATGAACCAGAAGCAAAAATGTCTATACACTTTGAATCAGATAAAACCCTTCAACCATCTTGCCATCACCATGTGCTCCAACTACGAGCTCAGCCATTCGATGGCGAGTTTAGTGCATGAGAAATACCCCGATGTATTTGAATTATTTCTTGTCCAATTGGAGAAGCGTGACCCATTGGCCGCAAGCGAGTTCAGGATGCGTTATGTTGGCATCGGGAGTACAGTCCAGTCAAAGGGACGAGCGGGCGAGGGTCTTCTTCCTGGGTGGCGGAAGGAGTCCGCTCAGGTTGCTTCAGATTTTAGCAAACTCAAGGAGAACAATGTCAACCTTTCGGGAGAGTCAAATCTTGGCAACAGCGGTGAAGAGGGGGAGGAGGAGGAGGATGACGAAATCTACGAGACAAAGCTCAAGTTGGTGGCCGAAATTCCCACCATTGAGCTTGTTGACTTGTTAGCTCCAGGTGAGGAGCCGACGAGTCAACGAGCGACCGACGGTCAAAAATCATCCACCCGCGCCTTGATTGAAGCTTCAATCAATATCCTGGAGTCTCAGTTCATTTTGGCCAGATTGCGCGAGAACTCTCATTAAATTCATTGCCACTCCAAGAGGATCTTATTAAGAGATGGAGGGCAACAATTTGTTACCTTATAGTAAAAAGTCACAAACTTGCTTAGTTTTCGTCAGGTGGTCAAAACGTCATCTGTAATGTGAGTCAGGGTGGTCTTATGGGTTAGGACGCCGACGTGGTTCGTGTTCATGATCACAATGTGCTTCACCTTATCGGGTAACGTTCTAGCCCAATCATCGCAAACCATTAGTGACTCGAAGTTAACTGTTCCATCGCCCTCGCCCTTGATGAGCTCATAGTTGCCATTGGGAAAGTCAGATTGTTTTCTAAAGAGAATAGTCTCTGGAGTGGGCGAGTTAAGGCTGTGAATGCAATCAACCCGGACATCTAAAAGTGGTTCCAGTGGCTTTATAAGTGAAACGCTCGCTTTATACCAATCTAGTTGGTGTGTTAGATTTAAATCGAGCAAAAGTTGGTCGATATTTGAAACCCGGTAGTCGCGTTCGGGAGTTCTAACCAAAATTGGCCCGCCAGGCAAGGGTAAATTCTTGTTAGTGCGCGAGAAAATCTCCGCCTGCGGCAATAGGTAAGCGATACTTGGATAAGTTCTGGCGAGTTTTCTCATCTTNGACTCGCTAATTAGAGGCAAATCTAGCTGATCGCCGACCACTAGCGCCTTGAGCGCCTTAGCTGATCCGCCCCAAGGCGAGGAGATTGCAATCATTTTGCGTACTCTACTCTGGCGCCAAGCTGCTGATTGGAGGCGCAAAAAGACTAGCAGGTGAGTGCAACCCATTGAGTGGCAAACAAGTGTCACCTTTTTACCGCTTGGCGAGCTCTCTTGCGCCCTCTCGATCAAACCCTTGAGCATGACGAAATAATCTCCTAGTTCTTGGGGCGCCAGGCGAAAGTCGTACGGAGCTGCGAGGAGATTTTGGTCGACAGTGTAGCCGAGTTGCTCGTAACGCTCTATTATGGCGGCAAAATATTGGGTCACAGTAGGTTGGCGCAAGTCCAACGAGCTCACCGACTCGACCGAACCAAAGTCGGGCACTCGGCTCTCAACACCCGGCGGCTCCTTCGTGAATCCGGTCGCTGGATCAAACTCTAGCCTTACGTTGTCTATCCAACAATCGACCGCCAGCGGCAGCAGCATTCTAAGCGAAAGCCACACATCCTTCCAATCGGCTTGCTTGCTGCAAAAGATGTTCACATTCGTCAGCTTGTCCGTCTTAACTTGCAAACGGGAGCCAAGTAAACCAGGAACAAGAATCACCGGACTCAGGTGGCCGGCAATTTTTGGTCTGTTGTTGTCAATGAGCTGATGGAAGCGCCCGTCGCCCATTAGTGTGTTTATGTTCTCATGGAATTCAACCATTTCATTGGTGTCAGGCGGATTTGCTGCATAGTTAGCCGGCGCCTCTGGGTCAACCAGGTAATCGGAAAGGAACTTGTTGTTCAGTGTTGAGCGCTGTTGTTCTGTTTGGCGTTTAGTGAAATTTTTCCCACTATTTCTGCGAATCTCCTCCTCGTCAAAGATCCAGTTGACAAACTCAAGCCGACCCTGCCTGTCCGCGCTCGATTCCATTGGTTTAGAGCGCTTGAATTGGCTGAACAAGAATAGACAGACTGCCGGCACCTGCACANGCAGCGGGTGCTGCAACTGAACCTGTCCATCCCTCTCCTCCTCGAATTTAATCAGGTATTCAAGTTGACGAAGCTTCTCATCGTGATACTTGGCGCACTCCTCCGCCAATCCGGTTTGATGCTCGAAAATTGTCTTTAGATTCACGTTCGCTTGCCAATCGAGCAGCTCGCTTGCGCCAGCTTGCCGCTTATACCTTCCTGCCGGCGNTAGCCTCTGTGGTTGGCCGTTTGAGATTGCTTGGACGAGAGTGGACAGGGCGAGCAAGCTCAAAAGGGCCACAAGTAAGCCCGACACCGACGACTCGTGACGGGCAATCATATTTTCTCCCAACTTCTGGGCTCCCGTTTGCGGCAAATGTGGGACTGGCTGCCGGAGAGGAATAAAGCGCAGAGCACGCAGCCTGGCCGCCAGAGCAAAGCTAGTTGGGAGAGCTTGCACCAGGAAGAGCGCAGGCACCAGATTGGATAGACCTGAAACGAACCGCCCGGCTGGTTTGAGGTTTGGCGAGCGAGCTGCTTGCCGCCAATGGCGCGATTTTATCACTAGACGCTCGGGCGCATCTCTGACTCACTAGCTTTGGCTGGCTGGCTGGCTGGCTGGTGACACTCGGCGACAGGCCGGCCAGCGAGCGCAGAGAGTGGCCCTGGGAGTCGGGAGCGCGGTTGCAGGGAGCGCTCATGAAAACACTACGACAAAAGGCCATTTGTTTTCGGCCGCCCCAAGCGCCACAAACAATGGGCGCCCTCTCTCGCCTGTCCACACGGGCGCCCAGAGTAGGAATCTGGAGGATCTCTGGCTTGGAGGCGGCTCCTCCGCTTTTGGCAAGATGTGTTTCTGTTTCGGTTCTTTGTGTTTATATAACTAATAGCGCGAGAGGTGGGAAATTGTAAGCCGCATAGATTTTGCCCGCCGAGACCAATGAACGCTGCTCGCGTGGGCGTTCGAGCCGAAGAGGAGTGGTTGGCTAAATTTTTATCATTTAGCTCGGCAGGATTCTAGGGCACAAGTATCGCCTGTTTCAATTCTATTATTCGCCATTATCCAGCCTCCAGCCTCCCTTTCGCCCGCTCGCCGTGTCCATTGTGAGCGGCCACTTGCGCTTGGCCCGCTCGCCGGCAAGCCGAGCTCGCGGAGTCAAGATCCAGTTCCAGCTCCAAATCTGAGAGTCATTTGAGTCCAGTTACATCGGCGGCCTATGCGGCGGCAGCGGCCGAGGCAGAGGCAGAGGCAGCGGCCGAGGCAGAGGCGTCTCGAGGCTCCATTGTGGACGAGGGTGGGCGAAACAAACTGACAAGTTGTCATCATTAGAGGGCCGGCGAGAGTTGGCCGCCAGCTTCAATGGATCCAGCCGCTGCAACGGTGGCGCCGGCCGGCCGGCCGCCAGGGCCAAGCCGAGAACAAAAGCCCATAGTGTCGCGCGGACGCCAACTGGCCTCCGTCTGAGTGGTTGGTCTGTGTTTGTTGAAAAACANAGCACTCCTGGCCAAGCCGATGGTTCGCGATCCACTTTCAACGCGCCAATAATCGAATAAAAGCCTTTTTGTCTGGCTCCGCTCTGGTTCTTCGTGTTGCCATCGACTCTCTGCTGTTGTCGTTGTTGTTGTTGCCGCCGCTCACTCTCATTGGCCGCCTTCAATTGAACACAAACTTGCGGGCCGCCAAGCTANCCGACTTTCTCCGCCGCCTCCCTGCCGGCAACAATTGTCCATTAGCTACCTGGCGGCGCCCGCTCACCAGCCAGCCAGCCAGCCAGTCCCGCCGAGCGGCCAGAGTCGTGCTGTGTGGCCGCCAGGCTAGCAGGGCGGCCCTCTCGAGGTGGCGGCCGCCAGCAAACGAGCAAGAATTGTTACGTCACGACTCTCTGCTCGTCTGACGAATCCATCGATTTGGCCGCCCGTTCAGCCGCGAGGCTCGAAATGTGAGACTGGCCGAGCTCAACGTTGGCGGCGCCACTGCGGCCGCCAAGCGAAACCATGGCCATTAACCCGCTCGTTTAGTTCAACTTTGTTTGTTTTCCTGCTCGCCCGCTCGCCGGCCGAATGGTCGGCGAGCAGCTCGCTTGGCCAGTCCCATTCAATCCACTTCCCTCATCAGGCCGATCGACGATGATTTGCTCCATCGGCGCTGCCTCTTTGCGCCTGTCAGCCCTCGTCGGCTTGCTAGCAGCCAGGTGAGGTATGTAAATGAACTCCCCTGCATGCGCTCCAGTCTGGGCGGCTCGGCCAGACTGAAGGCCGGCAAGAGCTGGCCCAAATTCAATTAATCATCGTCCCCCCGAGGTGCAGCTAAGCGGGCGCGATCGGCCGGCCGGCCNGCCAGCCAGCCAGCCAGCCAGCAAGCCGGCCAGCCAAGCGCTCAACCTGGCGGCCTGGCGTTGGCTCGATTAATTTGTCAACAGCCGACTCGAACCAGAGGCGGCCGCTTGGAGGCGCGCGAATTAGATCGTTAAATCATTGACAACCGATATCATCTGGCCCGATAACAATCGACTCGAGCCCATCCGGCTCCAGCGCTCGCAGCGCCCCTTCATTGGAGTAATTAAAAGCCGCCCGCCTTCGCAAACCCGGAGAGGCCAACTTGGAGCTGGCAAAATATTCCCATCCCCTTTGTGTGTGGCAAGACGAAGCGGAAATAGAGGACACAGAGAGGGCCAATCCGTTTGAGTTGCCAGTGTCCGTGTTTGCTGGTTTGCGCTGGTTGAAGGGGGCGAGCTAGCATGCTCGCTGCTGGCCCAAATCCATTAACGTCGTAATTCCCTGAATTGGATCCCATTTGAATCGGGAGCTCGAATTTGCTTCTAATTCAAGTCCAAGTCTTATGTGCGCGCGCCTAAGCCGCCATGCTGCCAGCTTCCGCTCGTCCGCCGCCACGCGAGTCAGCCAGCGAAGGTTGCCAAGCAAACAGTCTGATCCCTCGAGCCATTGAAGCCGAGTCGCGCTCCTCGGCCTCTCACTTGATTTGTGCCGAGTTTGCGCCCCGAGAGACAGGAAGTTGGTGATTAAAACGGCGACAGCAAAGAGGGAAGCACCAGGCCCGGCTTCGTGCGCTCAAGTCGGGCCAAAAATGGCCCCCAGCTCGTTCCAAGGTTGCCCACTGAACAGCCCCGAGCAAATCTAGTGCAAAATCTGATCCGACGCAAAACTGATGACAAGGAGCTTTGCATAACAGCAGCGAGGGCAGCAGCAGCGGCAGCGACGGCAACAACAACAACTGTCCATGTCATTTGCATGCGAGCGAATTGCACCCTTGGGAACCTGCAAGTTGGCCGGCCGAGCGAGCTATCGAGCCAGCTAGCCAGCCGCTTAGCCGGCTCGGCTGCAAACAAGCCTCCCAAGCGCGAGCCANCGACAAACCCGCAAAGCTCCACTGGCGCTAAACTCGAGCTTAGGGGCCCCGAAGAGAACAAGTGGCAAGCGCTTATTCTATTGGCGCTGGCCAACAAGCCCTTTTAGCTTGACATGATCGACTTGGCGACTTTTGGGACCGAAAGTCATTATGATCATTTCTCATTCGATTCCCTCCACTTCCGGCCCACTTTTGGCCAAAGGAAAGTGAAACTTTTCACTCTGCTCGGCTTGTTGGCTCGAGGAGGCGAGAGTTTGGCCTCTCTGGGTGGTTTGAGTGAGCCAGTGGTGTTGCCTTAACGCGCCTCACTGATTCGCGCCGACTTTTGGCTCCCCAAACCAGAGGGATGGGCGATTTTTATCGCTCGCTGCAAGGCTGCCGCTTATGGACCAAAGGGGAGGGAGAGTCCGATGCAAATGGGTCCGCTTTGGGGCGGAAGGCGGCTGCGTTGGCCGGAGAGGAGAGAGAGAGAGTTGGAGTCTAGAAGTAAGCCCTCTCTGACCGGATTGTTGCCGGCTGAGAGGGCCTCAGAGGCTAGCGGCCGAGAGGTAAAGCTGGCTGAGGGATGAGCAAACGCATCGCGCTAATGAGCCAAGCTCCCGAGGGCAGCCGGACATCCTCTGGGAGCTTGGGGTCCATTTGCTAAGCTGGGCCGCCGCTAGCGCTAGCAATGGCGCTGCCGCCGCTACCGTGGCCGCAAAATAATAAGTTGCGGCCAATTTGGCTCAGCTGGAGCCATCAATCGGTGCGGCAGACCTGCAACTGTTGCGATCCGAATGCCACCTCTGGAGCCCCAAAGTGTTGGCCCTCAGGTGAAGGCGGCGGCGGCGGCGGCGGCAAACAAGGGCTGAGATTTGGGGCGCCGCTAATGACGATCGCCAGGTAATGGGCCGCTCATCCGGCTGACCCACTGGGCGGGGCGCAACTTCCGCCGCTGCCGCCAGCTCGCTCGAGCCAATCCCAAATCGGCTGCTCGCGCTCGAGTGGCAGCTCATTAATGGGCCATCGATGTTGGCCCAACGAGAGCAGCCAGCTTCAGTCCGCCAAACAACTGGCCCAATTTGGGCACCCGGAAACGGGCAAACAAACTGAGAGCGGGCCGCTCGTCTTGCTCTTGGGGCCAGCAAGCGTTCGGCTGAGCTCCTGTTCTTGGGGCTGAGCGTGTTTATATTTATACACTATTGGGCGCGCAGGTTCGCATAGGTTACTTTGTAGCGGAAACCACTTCCAGTCTCAGTGGCCTCCTCGAGAGGCTGGCTCAGAGGCGCTGGGCGCAGTTTTATTAATATTCATGGGAGCCTGTCCAAGTCTCAGCGTCCCTCTCTCTCTCTTTCACTCGGTTGGTGGAGAGGAACTGTCGCAAAGTCGCGCGACTTGCTCCTCGGGAGCCGAGAGTGACTTTGCAGCGCGGAGAGTCTATTCAGCTTACGCGTTCGGGGATCTTCCCTTTCAATTTTATTCAAATTCAATTCAAAAACTAGTGCTGCCCCAAAACGTGCTGCTCTGGTTGCCACCATCCGATTGGCCACCATTGGATCGGATCGGATAGAATGGGATTGGATGGGCTAGGATCGGTTGGTGGGCAAGCGCTTGTGAGTGGAGGGGGGTGGGTGGGCATTTATATGTTAATGTGCGCCTTTGAGACACGTCGAGTGGGCGAAAATGTTGCTTATATCAAATTGAATTATATTATATCAGATNTATAAATTGGAGGCGACATTTTACAAACGACAACGATAAGTTGGCCAGGCTTGAGTGTGCGCGGCGGGCTTTGTTGCTCTTGGGGTTAGATCTCCAGGACCCAGCCATTTGGATCGATGGCCACGAACTCCTGTCCGCTCCAAGCGCCCGAAGCAACGCAGAGTCTGCCGATGGGATGTTGGAATGTAGGATGCTGGCTTGAGTTGGGCGTCGCCGGACTTTGGAGTTGGAGCTGCTGATGCTGCTGTTGCATTTGGAGTTGCAGTTGTTGCTGCTGCTG
>Ga0058699_1000449_pt1 | contig 12832 bp, 12 predicted proteins | sample AgamicAtPe_FD_55078 | JGI IMG/M metagenome (GOLD analysis project Ga0058699, IMG submission 55078) | Agave microbial communities from Guanajuato, Mexico - At.P.e | ecosystem: Host-associated > Plants > Phyllosphere > Phylloplane/Leaf | place: Guanajuato, Mexico | collected 2012-10-15 | reverse complement strand
TGGAGCAACTACGCCTTATTAGATTCCTTGGATGGTGAATATTAACGGCGCGAGCGGCAACCTGGGCGCCGCCTGGCGGGCTGGGGGCGCCGGGGCAAATTCGAAATCGATATCAGGGTAATACCCCTGAATAGTGACTATGAAGCCTAATTCTCAGAGTAGACGCGGTCCGTGATAATCTCCAACGGTATATATTGTTTCTGATCATGCACCTCATATTCCGCCTTCTTAGCAATTGAACATACCAAACTCTTGACTATCAAGTTTACTATTACAATAGCATGAATCCTATCATCATGGCCTCCTCGAGGTTTTTCTCTGGCTCTGTCGTGAGTCGTCTATTTGCATCACGACCGATGTTGGTAACAAGGCTGCCGCTCCAAGAACGAGCACTGATTAGCAAGAGATGGGCCCANAATGCNCCCATTACATATGACTTCGCAAGAGAGAGAATCATGCTCGTTCTCCGTCTCTACGACAAGATCGATCCTTACAAACTAACTCTCGATTCGCACTTTGTGAACGATCTTGGATTAGATTCTCTAGATCATGTGGATATCATTTTGCAATTGGAGGACGAGTTCAAATTCGAAATACCAGACAGAGATGCTGAGAAGCTTATGAGACCTTCTGATATACTAAAGTATATAACTGATAAGGAGGAAGCTTATGAAGAACTGCAAAGACTTCAAGCCGAGTCTCACCATGCCCATCATGGTCATGACAACGATCATGCAGGCGCTCACCATTCAAATGGCCATGCAACAGCTGGTAGTCACAATGAGAACGATGCGATACATTTCAGAAAGAGATTGTTCTGCACGTTGTCAGCAACATCAAGGCGATATATCAGCAATGGTGACGAAAAATATCCTACATCGTTCTACTCGACTCCTAAAACGTACCTTGATATTGCTGACGTTCAAGAAAGGGTTATGAAAGTTTGTTCAAAGTATGACAAAATCGATTCAACAAAGTTAACCCCTGGATCACATTTCGTTGATGATCTCGGTCTAGATTCCCTTGATCATGTTGAAATCATGATGGAAATGGAAGACGAATTTGGCGTTGAAATCCCAGATAAGGAAGCCGAGAAGCTCATGCGTCCGGGCGAGATTGCAAGATTCATTGTCAACCAAGATCACGCCAAACCGATCAACCAGAAAGATCGACCGTTCTAATCTACCCTTTCTCCTTGCGATCCATCGTTGCCAATACTACTTTATTGTCTTATTCTACCCATTGTTAGAACTAAACCATTTATGGAATCCAATACAAAATAGAAAAATGACTTGTCGAGTTTTATGTGGTTCGCTTCGGAAATCTTGTCCCTATTGAGATCTGTCTTGCGACTCTCGTGCGCTCCAACCTTTAATCGATCCTCACTCTGGATCCATTTGGGATTAATAGTTCCAATGTCTATCGAAGTCTCATGCACCAAATCGGAAGGTCTTAACCACTTGTTGAAGCCAGTCTCAGAAGTGTACGGCTTGTCGCCGAAAAAACAATCATCTAGACCGAGTTCTCTAAGCAGGCCTTCAAAATTTACAGGGCCTCTATCAAACTTTATAATTGGTATTTCAATCGACAACCTCTTGACAGATAGCGATGTTATCATATCGCTGAGAGTTTTAGCGTTCAACTTTGTGAGAAGCGTTTCCGACGAGTTGCGATTGTTTGGCATCACAATGATGAGCGAAACCAAACGATTGTTAAATGGAATTTCAAATACGCTACAGTCCAATTCTGCAAACACGCCATGTTTGATCAAACTCTCCTCAGTTTCGATGAACATGCGATTTTTTGTTGGTATTTGGTGTGCAGTATGGTTAAGGTGGCCAGTTTTGTTACTCATCAAGTGAGCTTGCCATGATCTCGACGAAATAGACCTGTTTTCGAGGCGATTCACATCGAATTCAGGCTGCTTCATTTGGATATCCAATGTACCTCTGAAATGGAACGTGCTGATTATCATTACTTTCGGTTGCCTAGCTCGATCAAAAGTTCCCCGACGAACCAGATCTTTGATTTTGCCCTCCGTGCTTGCAGCCACGATCGAGTTTATATGTTGTCGAGTCTCTTCGCCGTTCCGGATGAAATCCACCGGATGCACAACAGTCTTGTAGTATTGCCTTAGAAGTAAATTGTAATGGAAATTCAAGTTGAGACCCCTCTGTATGTATACATTGCTCATGGCGCTCATATGGCTTGAAACAAATGTATCATGAGAAATTTCTCTACTCTTTGAAGCGATGAGCTGATCCCCAAGTGTCCATTTTGTTGAATATGGGGGTTGAAGCCTCTATCAGCTTTCTGGAACTATTATGAAAATTTTTCTGCACTGATGAGACAGGTTTGGTCATTATGTCATTTCCGGTCGGTCTATCTAAGAACTCTCTGAGCCTGATTAGGTTTGGCAGTGACAGATAATTTCTCGTATGAGATCCATGGATCACCTTGGACTGGATTTTTCGCTTATTTCGAGCTAATTTATTGCTATTGTGAAGTCCGGATTCCTTTCCTTGCATTGATTGGAATCTCGTTGCGCCGGCTCTGTCATCTGTTTCTGTAGAACTTTGCCGTGATTCGAAAAACTGTTGCTGATTCAATCCGATATGATCGAATATGTCCCTGAAGCCGCGATTAATTTCGTAGGGTTTCAATGTCCACACATAGAGTGCATGCCTCAGCGAAGAGACAACCTGATATTTCGATGAACCCATCATAATCATCACTAGCGAGGAAGATAAACAGACAGGACAGAACACTAAAACTTTGTCTGGAGGTTCCATCTTGTCTAGAGCTCTAAGAGAGTCGATTCCGAATTGATTTGTTGATGTCGCTAATCTTCTCAGTTCGTGGGATATAATTTGAGCTCCAGTATGCGAACACACATGAAACGATAAGATGGTGAAGAACAAGAGCACCACGTGATTACTGGCATTCCGGTTCGTAGCTTTGAGTCTCTTCATTTTGGCCGCATTAGAATTCAAATCGTCCATACAAGAACTGCTTAGATTTCTAGAAGCCATGGACCGATCGAATTCTAAAAACTAGGCCGGAGTATATGGGTGGGGTCGAAACAATCTCGAGCCGACAGAGGAGCTTGAGGTCTCATGAGGAAGATGGAGACTTTNATGATGTGATACACACAATGCACTCCGTATTTGTTAAATCGAGTGACGCCCTCAAGATATTTCGGACAACAATCGTATTTCCAAACAAAAACCTAACTATAGGCAGAAATTTTTATCTAAATTTACGTTGGGATTGTCACATTTGTTGAAAAGCTGTACCATTGTGAGCTTAACGCTCCACCGCCCCCTCCAAGGAACAGTTTTAACCTTTCACCTACTTTCTTGTGCTCAATTGCAATGAACTCATAGCCGACTACTTCCGTTTCTCTNATAGTATGGATGCTAGACTGCATTTTTCAGTTGGACAGAAGCATGTTCCCCATTAATCTGCTGACGCTATCCGAACTTGTCCTCAAATGAAGAGAATTGGTTTCACCTAGCGAGTTATGACTCATCGCTTTCGCTTCGATACGATAATCACTAGAGTTAGTTGAATGTCCATCAACATTATCATTATTCTCGGCAGAGTGGTCCATAGTATCATTGTTGTTGCCACTGGCTATGTTAAATGATATGCCGTCGCTATCCAATCGTTTGTTACATTTGCTTATCTGATTGTGTATCTCACTGAAATGCGCTGAGTCAGTAACAGCATCACTATCGCTTGGACTATGGTTGACAACTATCACACCTTCATCGAGATCATCCTCATTCGTAATAAAACTGTGTTCNCCATTTAGTTTAGACTCCAACTGCTCTAATTGGTGCGCCGCACTCAATGCTTCGAGCCGAGTGTCCGTCAGAAGCCGGTCCTTCTCGATGAGTTGACGTTTAAGGTCCTCAACTTGTTTCAATAAGTCCTGCTCCCTGCCAGTATCAACGTGATTACTCTGTCCTGTAACGTTGTCGTGCTGTACACTTGGAGCAGAGCTCTGCTCAGATCCAACTTCTGATTTCAATCTAAGCTGTTCTCTGAGCTCGACAATTTCGTTTTCTTTCTTTTCGTTTAGAGTGGTCAGTTGTCTTAATCTAGTGTTCAAAGTTGTCAATGATTGCTCGAAGGCTGCCATTAGACTGGAATTTATATTGAGTTGACTATTCAGGGCCTCGTTTTTATCTCTCTCCATCTTCAGCTCGTCTTGAAGTTTTCTTATNTCATTATGTAGCTTCTCTTCCACAATGAATGAGGAGGTTGCTAATGAGAGAGATGAGTGACCAGCGCGCATAGAATGATGTAAGCTCGACAAGTGATTGTGAGGCCCTTGAGAGGCAGCGGGTCCAGAGTTGCTGTTAATGCCAAGTCTCTTGTATGGTGTTTGAGACACTTGATTCAGAGCCCTGCTGAGCAAACTCTGGTGCGCATATGAACTGGCAGCCACATTTGATTGACCTGTCACATACACTGAGTTCTGTTGCGGTGGCGGATTCCCCATTGCTGCTGCTGCAAGATCTTGATCGCCGCTTTGATTGATGATTGTGTTTGCTGGAGCGGTAGAAAGAACGTAACTGGCGGCATAATGTTGGTTCTGATTCTGTTGTTGAGCGAGGTAAAGGTTATGCCGCTGTTGTTGTAACTGATCCAATTGATGTTGCTGAAAATCTGAATATACCGAATTAAGACATTCTAAACTAGCGTGGAGTTGATTCCTGGGTTGCCTCTCAGGGAGATGTTTCATTGTGTCGTCATATTGCGAGGGGCTGTATTGTGAGCGACAACCCAGGCTTAACGGTGAGGGTGATCTACCTGGATGATGGCTCTGTTGGTACATTGTTGGAGTTGGGTTGCTGTAATGTCCCTTATAATTGTTTTGCCCATCTAGACAGCTCTGTTGGACTTGCAGAGAATGCTTCAAATGATGACCATATCTACCGGTGGCGGTGGGCGAAAATTCTTGCCCACTTATTGAATTAGAGCGAGGTTGTTGCAGGCGTCTACTAATGGGATCCATGAAGAAGTTTTATGGGGGTTGTTTGGGATCAAAGTTGGTTTACATTAGTTTTGTGATGCTATCTATTGTTAATTTTCGATCTGCGATTGCTGATATCCGTTCGAAAGTGAGATGGAAGTTAGATTCCATTTTGCATCGGCAATCGCATCGCGCGAACTTGATATCGCGGATAAGCTCATCGCTCAAAGTCTGATTGCTTGCGATTTTTTGTCTAGCACTGGGATGCCGTCTTGAAAAATGGATAAGGAACTGTAGTATGTGGGAGGTATCGATTGCTTTGCTATCTAAGTTAGGGAAAATGTAACAGCGATAGTGGTTTCACAGGGTGGATTGCACTCCCACCATTTAAATATCGACGATTGTCTCCGGTAGAAACAAGCAATACTTGTCCCTAAGGCTCGTTTGTTATTGTTATTGTCGCAGCTTTTCTCGCTCTTAGCTCAAAGATGCACTCTAGCTGAATTGCACCGCGAACTATCATATGGGGCACCTCTATGCGGCAGGGGTACGCGCAAATCGCGTACCAAATCTATGTAGAATATCTGAGCGATTCAAAGCACTAGTCCAGCGCTTCAGATCGCAGCCGCGAGCGCTGAAGCCTCGAGTTGGCGGCAAGTCTGAGTCAGACAGGACCGAGACATGGGTAATGTGTACGATAGCGAGAGGCCAGTGGCATTCTGCAAGTTGACGTTCGGCTATTTCTCTAACAGCGCATGACGCAACCGCTACAATTACTTCGAATGCAGCCACTATGAGTCACAGGAAGCCAGGCTTCGTCTAACAATTGGCGCATGGGCCCTTCTTGAGCAACCTGAATCAATCTACGGGGTACACTCGCGGCAGATAGAGCCACTGACAGACTTCCCCCTGTTCATCCGTCTCATGTGCCTACCCATCTCTACTAGATGGCGCTAAACGCGTGGCAGGGTGACGTCATCCCAGTGAGTAATGTGTGGAGGAAGTGTTTCATCGAACTAGGATGGAAAAGCAAAGGGACAATCTCACTACGCTTCACTAGTCTAGTCGGCCTCACATTCGCTGGTGGCACGCGCTGAGGTTTTGCACACTGAGTCCACCATCCGGCCCCCGAGACGAATTGAACGCATTTCCGATGAGTCATCAAGATCAACTTAGACCCCTAAGAGGCTCGCTAGACAATTGTATGGCCCAGTAAGAATTCTATGATTGCTCACGCATCTCACGTGATGAATAGAGGAGGCTCGAAACACTAACCTTAATTGAGGGCTTGGAAAGCATTCACTCGAAGTGTCCGTTTGCTTTCCTGGCGCTGAACTCCGCGGGTGATTCCAATCTTGAGCTGATTCAATAGGATTTTTCCTATCGAGACCATCGTTTTCAAAGCTAACGAACGATTGATCGTTAGTCCATGATTGGTTACTTTTACTTAAAAATAGGTGCTGGTCTTTACGAGGGCATTGTTGTTTGGTCTCTGCATTAAGATCGCTTGTGAGAAGTTCATGTTGCCTTGCAACTCGGGCCAATTGATTCGATGGGCTTAAACTTCCACCATCTGTAGCGCAATCTTGACCATTTTGTCTGTGTTTTTTCAAGGCAGCTGCATCTAGTCCAACATCTGCCTTAACCAACCTCTGAACTTTGAGCTCGAGTAATTGATTTGACAGGGATAGGAAAGGTGGACATTGGTTTAGGGATGAGCTTGAGGACGAAGAAACTGAGTGAGAATCTCTCTGGTTTGTATCACAGGCTGAGATCAAGCCATCATGCTCGAGCTGTTGACCTAGACAAGATCGCTCAAGTTCGTCATTGCCGGTTGGACAGTCAGGTCGATACCGCTCACGAAAGATTTCGTCGGCAAATGGATGAGCGGCTCGATAGTTAGCGGACGGGCAATTTCCCTCGTTCAAGTTGCCTGGCCGACCAAGAACGGGTCGGTGCTTGTTTGGTTGGCCACGAACATCGTTGCGCGGCGAGCAAGGCAGCGAAATCGATTTAAAACCATGGNTTGGTAAGTGCACTTGTAATNCGAGAGCTTCGTTTGTAAACGGTGCTCGATGGACACCTAGAACCTTGTCAGATTGAGGACCGGCATTATCATTGGACTTGATAAATCGTTCGCCAAAATTTTTGTCGTGAACAGATCTGCTATCGTTCTCGTCAACGCTATTTAAAAGATACGGGTCAAGCCTGTTCGATTCCGTGCTATAAAAATCGATTGAGGGTTGACTGGATAAACGGACGTGACTACGCTTCTGGCTAGGGTTTGGCTGGCACTGGCTATTGGTGGCCGGCATTAGACCGACATCCAGCATCATCAGCGACAGCACTTGATGGCCCATTGGTTTAGGTATGATGCGGTCGTTAATTAGATGTTGCTCGCTGTTGGTCAAGTTGGAGCCAGCTTGATTAAAGTAAATTGCGGGCGATTTGGTTAAGGTTGATTTGGCACCCTCATGATTGTAACAATTACTATTCGGTTGGCTTTGTTGTTGTTGTTGTTGTGCTGCTGCTGCTGCTCCTCCGAATCTGGCAAATTTTTGCCTGCCTTCATAGTGTTTGCGGAGCTGCGAGTGTCGTTAAGCGAGTGCTTTGATGTTGGACGAGCATCGTTCCCAGCCGGCCGCTTCCTCTTATCGTCCTTGACGATGCAACTGTTGGCTGCTTTCACAGATAGTAGCAAGTGGTTGGCATTAGGCTGCCTTGATTGGTCATTTTTATCTCCTCCCTGCTTATTAGGTTCATCGTTTGCGCGCTCGTTTGTGCATTGTCGGTCGCNGGCTGCCCTTGCATGGCGGGCAACGATTCGACTTCTTTCCTGTTTACTTTCCCTGCAATTTAAGTGGCCCTGATTGAGATTAACTTTTCTCCTTTCAACTCTTGTAAGCGGCATGTCTTGATTTGCCTGCCTCAAGCTGGGCACTTGCGAGCGAGTGCTCGAGTCAGATCTGATGGTGGTGGCCGGGGGTTTGTTGTTCTTTGGGGGCGCGTTACTATTCGCACGCTGCGTTGCGATGAAGCTTTGCGGCCGAACTACGGCAACCAGGTTCGAAGCGAGGGCCGTGGAACCTAAACGGACGCTCGATTAGTTGGAGGCTCTAAATGGACGTAAANTGAAGAGAAGAAGGCGAAAACTAACTCACCCTGCTTATCTGCTTCGTTCCTCCTTCTCGCGCTTGAAGTGGTCGTTGCTCTGGTGACTCCAGAGCTGGAGAGTCTNGCGCCACCGGCGCTGGTTTGCTTCGATCGCTCAACCCCTGAGGACTGTTNACCGGCCTTGAGCGCCAAACTGGTGGGTCGAACGCCAGCAACGCACCTCACGCTTGGCTTCATAAGGCGACTTGACCTTAGGTAGGCCGGAATCTCGCTCTTTTCGCCTGCAACAGGTTGCCGGCTTGCATTTTCGTTGCTGCTTNGTGTTGACACTTTGCTTAGTTTTGGACAACATTTCACTTGTTTGGTGCCACTTGTTGCCAGTGCTAGCTCGGTAGCCACTTGCTCTAGTTGGCCCATTGCAATGGGTTGAGTGGCACCCTCCTCTTGTGGCCTCTTTTCGCAGGTATTGCTTGAAATTTGCATCCCACCACCTATGAGAGGCTGATGCGCTCTTGCGGGGCTCAGTTCGCTTCGCGTAAAGCGAAAACTTTCAGTTCAACACATTTTTGCTCGCACAATCTATTTCGTCCTCTCTCACTCGGCGAGCCTCTCTCGAACCAAAATGGCCACTGAATACAGGCCAAGCGGAGGCTCGTTTGCGAACTTGAGCTANTGTCGCGCCAACAACGCTGTTTGCTAAGCGATCGAGCGAACTAACAGACAAGCAGAGCGCGTTGTGCGCAGCGAGCGTTGCACTGCGCACAGGATGGTGCGACTCCAGCGGCAGACATGCGCGCGCCACAACGACAGCGGCCAGTTCGTTCTCTCCCCCTCCAACCTCTCCTACATTTCCAAGCCCAGGAGCTCTGCATTGGACGCACGGTCCACCCTTTCCCTCCCCCACCAGCAACTCGCTCCCCATCCCGAACCGAAATTTCACAGGCCAAATTCATTTCCCCGACCGGCCAGTCTGGCGACGTGCAACCAGCCCTGCTTGCAGATCCTCGCCTCTCCAACACGCTGGCCCCCGAGCGGATGGATTGTATTCAAGGTGTAACGTAACAGCTGACGACATCCATTGTCGTGTCGTCTTGCATGAATTTTGCCGAACAGTCTGTGGCAACATCGTGATCCTGAATCTGGCTCGGCCTTTAAACTTTTAAGCTAGATACAAAACATGGCCGAATCATATTATTCAAATCAGCTGATGAGCANGAGTGAATTAGATTTCAAGCTTCTTGCCTCTTTCCGCCACTGTCTTTTGTACTTCCAAGAGGGGAGGGGGGCAGAGAGCAAAGTTCTACCAGGTAGTTATGATTTCAAATGCGGCCGCTGACGCCTCCCATCCTCATGTCCAGAGATAAGCGAGCAGCCTGGATAAGCTCAAGAGCATTGCAACGCTTGTGTAAGTTAATATTGAAGCCACTTGAACGACCAAAAAAGCCAGCAGTTTAGTGGACTAATGGAGCTTTACCTCCGCGTTGGGCTNGCAATCGAGTTGGCGGCGAGAATGAAATTGAATTTTGAACTCGGTGAGCAGGGAAACTGCTTGTTTCAGCTGTCAGTTGTTAAAAACATTTACTAACTGCGGAGGCTTCGAAATTTGCCATCCGATTCGGTCACATCATCTGCCACATCATTGCCTCCATCGATCACACGTCCGATTGCGTATTTGTGTTTACCTGGGAGGCAACCGAGACAAGGGACAAAGGTCTCTGCTAGCAGAAAGCATTCAACTCATGCACAACCGCAACCTCCGCCCAGTCAAGCTCATTGTGTTGGCATTGAATACGAATCCTGGTTCTGGGTGTGAACCGGGGCAATAAATGGGACTGATTTATGAGCCTTAGATGTCCGCCCTTGCTAAAACTGCCTCAACATGCGTAGGGTTTNGATGGCGACCAGAGACCAAGTCAAGATTCATTTGAGGCTGTGTCGACGTAAACATATACCCATCGCCAGAATAATTAGTGATTAGTTGCGGGCATTGTGCATCAACCAGAGGCAACTAATGCTGAGCGTGGCGACTAATCAACAAGTTTATAACCAAAAGAGGCCTTGTTCAAGATAATGATTAACTTCTGGCTCTCGGAAGTTATTCATTATCGCGAGCAAGTGTCTCTCCAAGTTCGCGAATGTGCACATGTATAATCCAATTGTGGGTGTTTGTTTGCGCTTTGCTTTAATCCTCCNCTCAGAACCTCGCTCCACACTAGAACTGGCAGAGGAGACATTCGTGTGTCTTCAAGGGGCCACAAATTGANGACGGGCAGTGCCGCCCTAAAACAAGACTCATGTGGGCCATTCAACTCGGAGCCTCCCGTTCCTTTTCACCTTGCCGACAAATCCCTCTAGCCTGAGCTTTTTCAATACGTAACACCTGTTTNTTGTTACCGCTCTTGCACCTTAGCCTGGAGACAGAGTGTCTCTGATCCATGGGCTGACGAAGAAGAGATGGACGGACGGATGGAAAGAAAGAAGAATTAAGAAAAAGCCGCCAAAATCGCACTGAGCTCCAACTGCTTCCCCCTACCTCTGATCCGATCCAAGCTCAGCTTTGCCGGCCACTGATCATCATCATCATCATCGTCAGAGAACATCAAGAGAGTTTGTTCACTGCCGTGGGCTCATCTCAAGGCGCCGAACTTCAGTAAAGGCCAGCTGATAGGCCGCCTACTGTTCACAAAAACAGCACCCGCAATTACGACCAAAAAGGTGCAAGGCGGATGCTGGATAAAATCTTACTTTTTCCGAACAACCTTGGCTCAACCAAACCGACTGCTGCATCCATCACGCCTGGTCCAACTGAAGAGTCGTACTTTGAGATATAATCGTCGATACGTCTACCTCACTCCATGCTCGCCATTCTCTTTCCCCTCAAAGGAACACTCGACGTCTGTCTGGGACCATTGTATGTGCGTCTGCTGAATACATCTAAGCCTTTGGACGGTCAAGTTTGATTAGCGATACCCTTGGTTGGTAAGCCTAATCCTTGCTCGGCCTTCACCTGTTTCCAAAGAACTCCTCGGACTTTTTGTTGTAGAATTCTGCCAATAGACGGCAACAAGAACATTAGCAAGACTGCTCCGTCAAGCTTCTTATCTGTCGCGCTCGACAAAGGAAACAGCCAGACAGCCCAGGTAAAGAGGCGAAGCTGATTGGACGTCCATCCCCCTATCCTGGGGGAACGATATCCCTCATTGTTTGGCTGACTAAATGTCGGCCACCATGAAGTGTCACCAGATGGTACGCGCCTTGAGACTAGCGGAACATAATTGACGCTTGATTTGGTGCACATTATATCGTTGCCATCCGTTCTAGCGGCAATCGTCTTAATTCGAACTCGGAGGATGCGAAATTTAGCTCCCGAAATTTGTGGCCCACTTCGATAGATCTTTTCACAGACTAAGCAAAGTATGAACCGCATAACACTAGGGCGTCAAATACATCAAGTAAGTGTCCAAGGAAGAAGTGACTCATTCGCGCAAACTCAGATGTCGGCACAATCCGGCAGAAGGAAGTTGACAGCTCTCTGCTAATTCAGAGCGTGGCTCTCATTCGAGCACGGCTCGTTGGCCTTGCGCCGAGCAGATATGGTTCCATTGGAGCTAGATCTTTCTACCTGCCACGATGCTTCCGTGATGGATTCACTTCATCTAATCGAGACACCTGCAAGTTTGGACGAGCCGAACAATAAACTTCCGGNCATTCTGTCCAGCCTAGATGTGATGTTAGTGTGAAGATTTTGTCTAACCGACCGAGCCGGTGGAGTGTCGTGCGAAACGTTTGCTGGGAAACTGGCTCACGCGACCAGTAGATAGACCAGCTNGATTTTCCATTAGGTCAACTTTCTTCGCCAGGACCTGAACCGTCACAGTGCGAGGTGAATACATGGTTCAACGCGGTCTATGCGAAACTTAACTCGGCCAGCTGTTTTGACCTTTTAGATGGAATCTAGCGGAAGTAGGAAAATACAATTTGAGAGCCTTAATTGAGGGAGAAATCAAACCATCTCTGCTGTTTCCACGATACTCGGCTAGCTCTACAATCTGATGGGTTATTTTTTACAACTGATTATATTGATCTATTTTTCCCAGCGTCACCAGTGTTTGGTCTGGATCACTCTCAGACGTTTCGATTGGCGATTCCGAGAACCAACGATCAATTCATACAACTAAAGACGCCAGCCACGATACCAGTGCTCGTAATTGAAGGTGAATTTTGTTTTCCGCTGTNTATTGCATAAGAAAAGGTTGATACGCGTTNAGGGATCCTTTAAACGTCCGCAAGTATAACAATCGTCATATGAGAAGGATTATTTTATGGCCTCGTTTAGGGGTCAAAATCAAACTCCCATGCGGAATTGGCGGAAGAACGAGTGATATTAAATTTGGTGGACTGTTATGCCGGTGAGAGTCCATTTAGTCACGATGGTTATCTCTGGTTTTGCTTGTCTAAGGCCCTGGGACAAATTTTTGATTTGATTCAATACCTCAAGCTATCGAGTGAATCCTCAATGTTTCTAAGGCAAGAATCTTGGAGATCGTATCTGCCCTTGGCCCCCAAAGTCTAGAGGTTTCTGAGTCGCGCGAGCCGTCGCTTTCCCGCGCGAGTGTAAACTGATCGCACACCCTCCATCTAGAAAAAAATTGGACTACACACGATATAAAGTAATGTGTCAAACATTTTGGCATATTGATGGGATAACACCACCACCTCAACAAAATAACTTAT
>Ga0058699_1000448_pt1 | contig 12846 bp, 14 predicted proteins | sample AgamicAtPe_FD_55078 | JGI IMG/M metagenome (GOLD analysis project Ga0058699, IMG submission 55078) | Agave microbial communities from Guanajuato, Mexico - At.P.e | ecosystem: Host-associated > Plants > Phyllosphere > Phylloplane/Leaf | place: Guanajuato, Mexico | collected 2012-10-15 | reverse complement strand
GAGAGAGAGAGTGAGACTAGGATCGTTGTAAAATACGAGCGAGAAGTTTGAACCAATAAGCAAATGAACAACAAACCAAAAGGACCTCGGCAGTATACGAAGCGAGCCTCGCGCAAGGACGATGCAAATCTGCAATCGGGCGGCACATCGCGCGGGACAAACTCAACTCGCGGCAAGAAGAAGCGAGCCGCCGGTTCCGACTTGGACGCCCGAACCATCGTTGCCTCCAACCCCTTTGACGACGACCACCACCAGCACCAATCCCCTCACCAGCACTTACATCATCATCACTCGCCGGCCGTGGCGCCGGTGCCCACCATGTCACCGATGCAAGCATCGGCCTACAGTCTCAGCCCGATGGTAGCTCAGTATCCACACTCGCAGCATCCGCACCACTCGGCGCCGCCCCCTCCTCCACCCCACCCGCACCACCAGCTAGCGCCGCCCTCGCACCACGGACCTCGCGGGCCGCACCAGCANGCGCTCGGAGTGGCCCCGCCCCACCAGGCGCCGCACCTGCAGGGCCCGCCGCCGCTACCCCACCTGTCGACGCCGCCCCATCACATAGTTGGCGAGGGCCCGCCACTCATGGGTCCATCGCCANCGCCGCCCCCAAGAACGCACCCAATGTATGGTTTCCAGGGCTACGCTGTGTCGTCGCCTCCGCCCCCAGGCAGCCAGGCGCAACAGCCGGCGCCTCCTCCGCTCGCCCAACACCNGCAACCGCCGCCCATGATGCACCAGATGGAGATTCCGCAACAGCAGGCGCCGCAACCGCCACCACCACCAGCACCACCACAAGTAACTCAGCAACAGCCACCACCTCCGATGGCGCCTTATCAGCAACAGCAAATTATGATCTACTGCCCAGAGTGTCGGCAGCCCATCTATCCAAACGAGTCCAAGATTATGTGTCGCGCAGGTTGCGACTCCTACTACCACCGTCTGTGCGGCGGCTTGTCCGAGTTGGCCTGCGAGCTGTTGCTCCGCGAGGCGCCCTCGGCCGAGTGGGTTTGTAATCGGTGCACAATAGACCGGCGCATCCCGGTCGTCAAGAACGATTACAGACAGTCGATTTGGTCGTAACAATAAACACTCTCAGGACGTAATAATAATAATCACAACATTCCCGTCACGCATCCTCCTCCACCGGCTACCGCTGGCGCCTTCCCCACCATCCTCCTTGCCGCCGATGCAACAATGGAAGCCACTAGCTCCTCCCACTTCTCCCATCCAGCTGGCCCGGCTTCCTTGTCGCTGTTGTTGATGTTGTTCGCCCGTCACTCTCCCCTCACACCTGTTTTTGGTTGGCCGTTCTGACAGGCGGCGCCTCCACCTGGGCCGGACCACAGCAGCACGAGAACGGCGGCCATGTGCGAGCGGCCGGTTCACTGCACTCTGCCAGCGCGACTCCACCGGTCGGCCCACTGACTTGTGCAGCCGCGCGAGCACAAGCCGTCGTGCGGCGGCGCCTAAGTTGCACCCAAGGCTGTTTGGGGTGCCTTTGTGAGCGGCGGGCCTGCAAACAGGCGCCGCCGACCAGGCCGCCCGTCTGGCCGGCCACTTGGATCCGCGTCTGGCCGGCTCTGCTCCTGTTGCGCGGCGACGGCTGCGGCAGCGGCGGTGGCAGCCACCAGCGAGCAGAGCGCAGCGGTCGCCGGCTGCACAGGAGTCGCACATCTGTGCAGCTAGCGCAAAGTGCCAAACGCGGCTCTTTGAGGGCCGCATTCGGCCGACCAACCGGCTGGCCCGGCCGCCGGTCAATGTGGGAAGGGGGCGAGCAGCGTCTTCATTATGTGGCCGGTTCGCTCTGTTGTTATTATTTGGCTTCGGCTTGCGAGCTGCGGCCGAGCGAAAGCCGAAAAGCGGGCCTTGATGTTGGGCAAGTCGCGCATCTCGGCCACTTTTCGCGTTTGCTGGACATGCGAGCCAGTGCGCGAGTGCGCTCGTTTCGTTGTGCGCGTCTGGCTGGCCTAGTGGGCTCGGCCGAGCCAGTTCGATGCCGCATTGATGGAGCCAGGAGGCGCAGCGTTGGCGCAGATTCGCTCCCTCTCTCTCTCTGCGGCGGCGGCCAAAAAAGTTGCTCGCCCAAATGGGCGAGAGGCAAAGGCAAAATAACGCAAACAAAGACAGACGCACGAAGGCCAGAGGGGGCGAAAGCAGGAAAAGTTTGCTCGGCTAAAATAGAGACGTCGGCCGGCGCTTTTATTATCACCAAACCATCATCTCTCGCNGAGGGGAGGCCGAGCTGAGTTTTAGTCGCGCGAGCTCACTTTCAATCGGAGCGCAAACGGCGACACTTTCATTCAAGCAAGAGCGTTTACGGCGAGCGAAGAAGGCCAATTAGTTGTGTTGCTGGCGGACGAAGTTCAAAATTAAATGTGAATTGAAGCGAGCGAGAGTTTATCTTGGAGCGAGAGTTTGCAGCGGCAGCGCCAGCAGCAGCAGCAAGATAGTGGGTTGCGGGCTCTGCGGCCGGACGAGCGACCCGTTGGCCGGCCGCACTCGGGGCGACCTTTTACGATCGGTAGATCACCCAAAAGTAAATGAGCCAGACACAAAATCGTCCGGCCGGCGCCGCCTTATAAAAGCTGCCCAAATCTGGCTCTCGTTGATCATATTCAAAACGAGCCAGCGAGAGAGCGGACGGCCACATTCGCTTATCTCTCGCAACCCAAATGGGAGCGCGAGCAACAAGTGTCTTACACGCAAACAACAAACTGCCAACAAGCGGCCAGCTCAAGTGTTCAATCCTCAGCAAGGGTGCAAGCAAGCAAGCAGATCAAAGCAGGGCAAGTCAAGTCAAGTCAAGTCAATTCAAGGCGAAGCTAGGCTGAGCGGAGCGCAGTAGTGGACTTGGCAGCTCGAGCTTGAGTTTGCTCTTCAAATTTTGGTTTGGGTTTCGTTTGGAATAAGTCATGACTCATCGGGCGCCACGGAAGGAAATCGCAGTAGTGGCCAGAAAAAGTGAGACTGACCGGCCACATTTGCGAGCAAACTTACACTAAGGCGAGCTGCCGTCGCTGGTTCGCGTAAGCCAATTTGTCCATCCGAACCAATGGCACACAAATGAGTTAAACCCACGCTTGTCAACCGCAAACCGGACACTCCTGGCCTCCAAACGTCCGCTCAAGCTTATCGCAATCCTCTTCTTCAAGCGCGCAGCCAAACACTCAAGCTGGACAAGTCAAGCGAGTTTACAGAGTAGACGACACAACAAGACGGCAAGCGCACGCGCTTCGGTCATAGAGCCTCACCCTACCTGCCTCTGGGCCCAACGCCCACGCACTCGAGCGCCCATCAAGCCAACTAAACTCCACCAAACCGAACCGAACCAGACTGAACCGAACGCACCCGAGCCAAAGCCCGGGGGGTTGTAAAATCATTATCGCCATTTCATAATCATGCTGAAACACGCCACCATCAGTAGGACTAGTCGAGCACAACAAACTTTGCAGTTGCAAAGGCAATGCCAGGAGAACAATGTCAAGCGCCAAAATTTTGATCAATGCCAATCGGGCTCAGCAGACGTTGGCCTAGTTGAGAGGCAGATAAGTGAACTTTTGTGCTCGAATCAGCTCGATTCGGTTATTGAACAACACTTGAATGACGCCAATACATCCGCTCGCACGCCAAGCCCTCAACAATCTGACAACTCCTCGCCAACTCCATCCCTCGTTTCCATCTTTTCAACGCCTGTTAAACAACAGAGATCAAGCACGAGCAGCTCCTCGCCATCCTCGCCCATGCAACACGCAGGCAGTCATCCCAATGCAACTGACCAATCACGAAAATCCAAGTGCAACTCAGAGTCCATGATAAAGGTTTTTGCGCAAACTTTAAGCCAAGATGTAGAGTATGTTACGCTACATGTAAATACGCAAACAAAAAGCAATCAGATAGTCAAGAATTTACTCAGAAAGTTCCGCCTGAAACACCGCGATCCAAACCTATTCTATCTAACACTTGAGCGATGGATCCGCAAAGATGGACTCAAGTTTCGTAGCGCCATGTTACTAGGTGATGAAGCTTGTCCGTTGCAATTGCAACAATGCTGCTCAAATCCGCCCCACAATGATATCAAGTTCACGCTTCAAATGCGAACAGGAGCCTTAGTCAAAATATTCTGCTCTGATGTTGTACCAGACGCGCACTATAAATGTCTCTCCCTATCTACTCAAACTACAGTGGAGGAGACAATTGAGCTCATGTTGCACTGTCTGAATTTGTTAAGCCCAATTAATGTATCCGCACAAAATCATCATGCACGACTATCTGGTTCACCTGCTGCAGGATCAACCAACTCGTCAACAAGTTCCTCATCAATTTCCTCCTCATCGGGCATAGAATCAGAGCCCAACTGTAACCATGCCTTGGAATCAAATCTTATTGCCCAAAATGATAGATTGGATTCTGATTCGCGAACCAATAGTGTGACATCGATCTCATCCAATTCGAACGTTTCCTCCATATCTGGCAGTCTGATCGACCAATACTGTTTAGTTATCGAGTGCGAGGATACAAATTTCAAGAGGATGCTAGAGCCAGACGAATATTTGGTCGATGTGTATCAAAATCTTCTAATTGAGGCAAATGAGCAGATGGCTACTAGTTCCGTCACAGGAAATTATGACCATCGCGATGGTGCCCCCTCCAAGTCTAGCAAACAGGTTCAAATCGACCAATGGTTCTCTATCAAGCTAAAGAAGCGCAATTGCCATAGCAACCATAGCATCAAATTCGCGAATCCTCGACAAAATGTGCCCCTCCCACCAATACCACCATCACTGGCCCAATTCAACAATGCTAACAGTCTGCAACATATTGTGTCGACGGCACAAATAGAGGTAAATTGCGGTCACAATTTAGGTATTGTCGAGTCGGCAAATAGCGAGCTATCAAGCCAACCCATCAGAAGCATAAGCCTAGGTCACGCGCAAAAATCCAGCCTGCCACCAGAATTTATTCTTCTTCCGCCAATTGTACGACCAAGGCGAAGAAATCCGTCAAACGTGTCCTCGACTTTTGGGAAGCCTCTAATGAGCAATAACAGGCGACGCTACGATCCAATACAACTGGCCGAAGATCTGAGTAGATTGGATTTAAAAGAGCCTGATTGTATAGCCACTAATTGAGCATTGTTGTCCGATGCGACAAATTTAGTTCTGCTCCCGACTAGTCCAATTACCGTTCACCGTATCTAAATAACTAAAACGAGCATCCATGTACTTATCTGCATACCAAAAGCTTTATTTTACAACCGTCCACGAGCAATTACTTTTGTAACTAGTTTAAAAATAGGAACAACAGGTTGAAAAGCTCAAGAGGGTTGGCTTTGTTACGTAAACATACTGTATCTTGATTCATATAGCCTAAACAATTAGGCTTAAACTACTCTAGGTCAATCAAATAAAGCCTCACATCGGCGCTGAACTTTTCATATGTCTGCTGTTACCTTTGTCCAAATTTCAGCGTTCTAGGTATTCTCGTTTCGAGCGCTTGGCAACTAGCGTCTGACAAGTCACTCAGATAGCTGGATTATATTCAAAGGATGTTGGATCTGCCATCAAATGTCTCGATAGAATGCCAATTGGTGGTCAGGTTTGGCTTCATCCTGGATAGTTTAACTATCAGCTGTCATCGAGTCTTGTGAAAGTGGTGGTCAGGTCAAAGAGGAAGCTCGGACTGGCCCTCTTGAATCTACTGGCACATTTACCTGGAAGCATCTGAGTGACTATCGCGCGGTCGTGACGGTAGCTGAATTTGGATATCGGGAGGATTTCGAAATTGTGTATGCAACCAGCATATGGAGCGGAGGGATCGCCATTATGCCTAAAGCTACTCCTCGAGATCTCAGCAGCCGAGACAGGCAAGTGGATTTACTTTCGCCGTTCAAGACAATGATGGTGTCGGCGACGATCGAGACCATTACTACTACAGTATTGCGAGTGGTTGCCGTATAGTGGGGAAAAAACTTGTCTCGCATTAGAAAGCTGCCTCCAAATCAGCAGTCAACCCGCAACATCCCCTACTCTTGGATGCATTCTACGCTAGTACGATTGGTGTCTCTCAAACCAACCGAGCCAGCTGGTATTCAATCTAGATAGAGACTACCATAACCACCACCTGTGTGGGATTTTACACTATTGCTTAGTGGTTGTCTTGGTGAAAGTGGCTTTGGGCTTTGATCGGGACAAGCTGGGATAGGATGTACTGTGATGAGACTCTGAGCAGAGACACACAGGTGACGGTCAATTGCGATAGTCCGGGCGAGCGAATGGTTAGATATACTTTCATCAGGAGTAAATGAACGGTAGAAGCCAGCTGAGTTGAAGGGGGGGGGAGTTCAAAAGTGGAGGTGGATCTCTCAATGGTTTTCGAGGGTGGAGTGTAAGGATTGAGCAAGTAAGCGGATTGTACTTACACATTATGTGATTGGCGCACACCTATCATGATCTGTATCTGCAAGCGGGCCGATTGATTGAATTTATGGGCAACAAGTTGTTTCGATGCCTTGCTAGCATAGATGTCAGCTTAGGGGACACTTTCCAGTGCCTTCCCGCAGGTACGAGACAGTTGGTCTGAGGTTCTTCGTGTCGTATTAAACGGATTGCGCTTGGACGGTTTAAAATCATGTTTTTGGGAGGCAACTGATGCGAGCTGGGGGAGGAGAGTAAACCCTCAAGGCCCTGGCAGAGGGTAAGAATGTCACTGTATCGCCTTGAAGCTGGCATTCAATTTTCTTCCCCAACGCAATTGCTCGCAATCCATCAAAGTAAATCCGAATCTATCTACATCGTCATCCTCCTCGTCGTGCCTTAATATCGGCCCATTCGTGCGTGCGTGTATTAGCGGATCCTTTTATGTACCTGTAGGGTCAATTTTAGACCTTCGAGTAGCGCTCAAACCGGCAACCACATTATCATATAACACGAAGCCAATCACGCAATCGTAGTTTCTGCAAAGAGGGCGACGAGCAGCTAAGCAATAGTTTAATATCGTGAGTATCCTAAGAATGCTTTAGAGAGCGAACAATTGAGAGTGAAAACGAGATCTGGAGAATCGGTCATTTGTCGAGGAGTTGAGCCTGCCGTTCAATCTGCGGTCTTGTCCATGGCAAGCAGGTAGTGAAAATTAGCTTGCCAGATTGGTGGAAGGCTGAGGCAGAATGGGATGGGACGGGACAAGAGAGGATAGGATAGGACAGAATAGGATTGGATTGGATAGCATAGTGTAGTAGGGCTAAACGGTTCCAAGATTGTTTGAAAAGGTTGGCTCTCGTGTCATTGAATGGGTGAGTGAGGTAGAAATAATAGCTCAGGCAGTGGTTACCGTCGGGTTCGTTCATATAATGGCCGCATTCTGATGGCGACGCTTGAACTATATCAGTGCTGCCGTGGAGCCAGAGGCGATCTTGGTGCTTGTTGAAGCGCACGCGCAGCCAACGTCAATTCCTTGAATCGAATTTCATCAGCATCCAGATCTCAATTTTGTCTATAGCATAGAGCTAGCGATGCCTTTAAGAACAGTATAGATACAGGTGGGAATTAGTTAGAATGAGGTATAGAGGTTGCACTAGGCGAGATAATGTTAATTAGAAGATTGCCAAAAAGAACGGCTCTCATCTGTAGCCTTTTGGCGCTCACGAGTGCGCTTATGTTGTGCCATACTAGTTACCTAGGCAATCTATTTTTCCCACAAACAACTCAGTTCGTTGAGGCCCGAAATCAGAGGCTCTCCCAACAGCAACAGCAAGNTAACTCACATTCAAGTAACAAACNCGAGCCTATTCATTCACAGCAAAGTGCCTTCGAATCGGCGAGATTGTCAAGTCCAAAAATCTCAAAACAAAATGATCGTCTTCATAAGAAGCCCAATCGAGACAACTCAACTCAAGTTAGCCNAATCTTTCCGTACCAGATTCAAGCCTATCAGCATCCGAACACTAGACAGCAAACAGCTCTAATACGGATGACGCCTGAAAAGCCGGCCTTCAATCACGAGAGAGATCCNGACAAATTTCCGCCACTCGATAGCAAATTTGTCGCCGAGGGTCTCAACAGTTCGCTGAAGGTAGGAAANGTTGTACCCAGATCCACCATGGAGCTCCCTTATGGTTGGCACAAGTATTACAAGACCAGTCTACTCGAGCCTACAAACTCACTCAATCAGGAGGCTGTTGACGTATCGGCATCCAACCGTATTGAGCACAACTCAGAGTGTGCCTTAATTTTGAAACGAACCTACATCATCAAGAGCTCAAACGAAGATGAATGGGGCGACAAGTATGTGTTCAATGATGTTGATACTGAAGTCGAGAAGAAGTAAGTTCTAGAGTTCGGTATAAACCGAACAAGAGGCCGGCTAAATACTAATTGTTNCAAATCTGAATGAATCCAGAAAAGTGCATAAAGCAGACCTTTGCATTAAACACTCGGATGTGGATAAGGCGATCGAGGAGGCCAAGCACAAGATTAAATTTGAGAAACCGGATGATCTCGACAGTTTGGAGGTATCAGAGGCTTCGATAGCTGCGGTCGCTGAGCTTAACTTAGCAACGGGTCAGCTGCTAACAAAGAAGTTCGATCTATCCCATGACGAAATACTCAATGCTTTACCAATGATTGATATGTCTAGCTCGAAGTTCTTTTGGAAGAATCTATGCCCGAAACACGTTCGACCAATGATTTGCACAAAATCACGCTATAGAACTATCACAGCCCATTGCAACAATCTCAAGCACCCGTCCTGGGGCGCCACCAACACTCCTTACTCGAGATACTTGCCGCCTGACTACGCAGACGGTTTGACGTTACCGAGAGCAGCTCGAGATGGACAGCCGCTCCCCTCAGCTAGATTGCTAACCTCGATAGTTCATAGGGACTCCGATGAACCCTCCAATGATTACTCTATGGCGTTCGCTAGCTGGGGTCAACTACTAAATCATGATGTCACAAGGGCCGCAGTCGGCGAAGGTGAGCTATCGGGATTTGGTTTTTGTCTTCAACCATTTACCTTCAATCATGATGAGACCTACTAATCTCGAACGCTTGGACCCACAGCTCCCGATTGTTGCCCNCAGTACCTCAAAGGGCTTTGCATGCCAATACCAGTGCCACAAGGTGATCCATTGTACAGTAAATTTAATGTCAAGTGTCTCAAATTTGATAGATCTCTAGCTGCCATACGACCCAAATGTCTACTAGGTGAGCACATCGTTCCCAGAGTTTCAGCTTTCTAGGACTCAATAACAATCAAATTTAACCCATCAACTTTCCATTCTGTGTTTTTGAAACAGGTTTAAGAGCCCAGATAAACACAATTACCTCTCCTGTTGATGCAAGCTTTGTTTATGGCTCGACTAAATCGCAAGCAAGCAAGCTGAGAGCGTTTTCAGATGGAAAAATGAAGGTTTTGAATTATTTCGAAAAGTTGAAGTTGAAGCCACTTCTTCCGCCCAAAACAGAGAACCCGGACAAAGATTGCTTAGGTAGACCTAAGCACCTTTTCTGTTTCATTGCAGGTGATGTTAGAGTTAATGAACAAACGCATTTAACGGTGTTACATACAGTTTATGTTAGAGAACATAATCGAATTGCCAAAATTTTGGCGCAAATGAACATAGACTGGGATGACGACAAAATCTATCACGAAACTAGACATATAGTGGCAGCAGGTGTGCAACATGTTATGGTTAATGAGTTCCTACCACTTTTATTAGGCCATAAATATTCGAGCGAGTATAAGATCAAACCGGCGAGTAGTGGACACTGGGATGGTTATGACCCAACTGTAACCACCAGCACCGGGACCGGATTTGCCTCGGCTGCTTTTCGTTATGGGCACTCTATGGTCGAGGGTGTGATAAAGCGGTTCGATAAGCATGGAACCTTCATCAAAGGCGAGCTGCTTCGATTCCTCTTCAAACGCCCATTTTTGCTTTATGAACCAGGCGTTATGGACCAACTAATCATGGGTATGCTCCTGACGCCATCGGAGCAAACAGATCCGTTCATGAGTGAGGAGCTTAGTGGCCACTTGTTTCAGCCGCCCAAGGCCAAGTTTGGTCATGATTTGGCTGCAATCAATATTCAGCGGGGTGAGTTTGCACTCAAGTANATCAACCTGTTGAAACAAGGTGAGCATAAACACTAACAAATACTCCTGCCTGTCTCTTAGGTCGAGATCAGGGGGTTCCAGGCTACAATGATTGGCGCGAGTGGTGCGGCTTCTCGCGGGCTAAGTCATTCTCCGATCTAGAGCCACTACTTATGAATAAGACAGCGTTCCATTACTCCAAGATCTACAAACACGTAGACGACATCGATCTCTGGTCTGCCGGAATTTCGGAACGTAAGCTGCCAGGATCGGCGGTCGGACCCACTATGGCTTGCATAATATCTAGACAGTTCTTGAACACTAAACGGGGGGACAGATTTTGGTACGAAAACCCAGGTCAGCCATCATCGTTTACAGCCGCTCAACTGAAAGAGATCAAGAAGATAACACTGGCAAAAATCCTCTGCGTCAATGGTGACGATATACCAAAGATACAACCGTGGGCCATGCGACTACCTCATCCGATCTACAACGCTAAAGTGCCTTGCGAGCTGCTACCAAGTATGAACCTGAAACATTGGGACTCGACTGGAATGGATAGCTTTGTATGATGTGTGATCGCAGGGTAGTGGCATTTGATTCCTCTTTTCTTCGTTCTTAGCTGAGCTAATGATTAGTGCCAGATAGATAGAGAGCCTGAGGAGTCAACTAATTGGGAATAGGAGGACTAGAGGTTAGAGAACCGGAAGGAATAGCAGGCACAGGATAAGAGTGTAGATATGACATTGAGGCGGCGATCATTTCGGCCGAGTGAAGTAAAGCTAGATATTAAACCTTCTTATGATCTTGCTTAGGCTCATCATTGGTATAAAAATTGACTTAATTCAATCTTTTATTGGTTCGCATATTTATATGGTCAGTTCATAATATAGCCATAATATTCTATATAGATATATATATACAATGGCGCAATCATATAGAACACCCACACTGTTTAGGTGTGAGCAAGTGTATGATATTGTTTTAGTAATGAATAAAAATTAAATAATTTACTTTCCCCAATTAGGATGGCCTGGAGTCACTTGGTAGAGCGTCCGGTTTCCCCTAGAGTTGAACCTTTGTTTACATAACAAAACCTTCAATTCCGGCTTCGTAACTCGGAGGTGACAAGCNAATGTCACCATCATAAGTCTTATCGCTGGAACCTAGATCTGTACAGTCTTGTTAGTGGGCCTTGATGGCGGTGGATAGGGTGGTATGTTTGTTGTCTTTGTTGCCGAGTTTGGTTGGGTTCATTTAATTTGATTGGTGTGTTTCAGCGTTCCACGACGGGTTAGTTTGTGGGCTCCATTTCAGTATCATCAAAACTATCAATCTTCCTCTTATTATCAAGCAAATATGATGTATTAAGAGGTCATACAATTCATATCCGATGATAAAAATCGAATTTCCAAGTGGAAAATAAAATAGGATCTGGTGTTACCTGGGGGGATTTACTTCTTCTTTCCGGCCGTTTTATTTTTTGGCTGAGCTTTCTTTGCTGCCGGCTTCTTTGCTGGTGTCGGCTTCTTCGCGTTGGGCGTCTTTTTGGCGGGCGATTTAGCTGGCGGCGCTTTAGCTGTTGCCTTCNTTGCTTTGCTTGGCGTCGCCTTACTCTTTGCTGGCGAGGCTGGTGCTTTCACGGGCGAGGCTGGTCTAGGCGAACTTGCGCCAGTATCCTGTTTAACGGGCGACTGTTTTCCAGTCTTCTTTGGCGACGAGGTTGCCTTCTTGGCGGGCTCAGCTGATTTCTTCGGTGAGGCCTTCTTAGGCGAGGCTGGCTTCTTTGCCGGCGCTGCCTTCTTCACTCCAGCCGCCTTCTTGGCCGGCGCAGCCTTCTTGGCAGGCTTTTTATTTGTTGCCTTGGCAGCCATTGTGAGTTTGGGTAAAATTTAATCGGCTATTTAGGCTAAATTAATGGGCAAAAGGCTAGATGCTGTGAGCGAAAGTGTCCTCTTGCAAAAGTTTGCTTGCGGTTAATTTTGTTCTAGTTCCACTTTTGGTCCAAGTTTCGGCTGAAACTCTNGCAAGAGTTGGATGGCACAAAGTAGAGGGAGCGCCTTGCAAATTAACTTGCGTTTATGATACAAATGTAAACTCGACAAATCTTGGCAAATTATTCAATGTGATGATGTTTTGGTTTTGTCTGTCGTATCGCGGACTCACAAGGGACGGAGAAACGCTGCTGCCTCTTCTTCTGCGACTGTTATTGCTGCATTTGGCGCCCGAGCGAGCTGCTGGAAGGCGCAAAAATTGCACGCAGAACGAGCGGGCCAGCGAGAGCGAACGAGCGAGAGAGGAAAAGCGCGAAGTTGGCGCCGCCAATGCAAACGCTGGCGCGCTCTTGCTCCCAATGATGGTTTTGGCTGCTATNTGCGCTGGCTTTGCCAATGTCGCCTGCAGGCTCAATGCCGTTGCAATGCGAGCACAGTGAAAACTCCTCCGCTCGCTAGTCTGAAGCGTAAACCTCGTTTTGAAAACACCAAGCGCCTGTACGATTGGCCCAAACCTCATGGGGCGCNCCACTCAGACACCGGCCGTATATAGGGGATCATACAGCGCTTATAGAGTTACGATTCANTATCATCCTGGTTCCCTAACCGAGGCAGTTTTGGCGCGCAANAGCCCAGGCCGGGCGGCCGCTGGTTGAGCGGCTGTTCCATGAACTATACGCAAAACGGTGAGCGCTCGCACTAGCGTCTGTTTGCTGGCTGGCTCGCTCGCTCGGTTGCTCGCTCGTTCGCTCGC
>Ga0058699_1000447_pt1 | contig 12863 bp, 9 predicted proteins | sample AgamicAtPe_FD_55078 | JGI IMG/M metagenome (GOLD analysis project Ga0058699, IMG submission 55078) | Agave microbial communities from Guanajuato, Mexico - At.P.e | ecosystem: Host-associated > Plants > Phyllosphere > Phylloplane/Leaf | place: Guanajuato, Mexico | collected 2012-10-15 | reverse complement strand
AGAAGTCTACATTCCAAGCTTTTCAAGAATAGTATGTAACAAAACGACTAAAATAAATAAGAAGTCTACATTCCATGCTCTTCAAGAATAGTATGTGCTCACGTCTAAAATAAACAAGTGTCTCGATAAGAGCAAGGAATTTTTGTTTCTATAAATACCCGGAATCGATCCCATTTGTCCGCTTTCATTTGCCCAATGAAATGTTCCCCTGATGCGCACAGCGAAATGTCTGCTCTTGGCTGAGGTTGTACGAGAAATTTCTGCCGCTTTCATTTCGTTGTGCTGATGTGTGATAAAGTCTGCGCTTCTAGTAAAACTCACGTAATTGATCAGAAAACTGTAAACAAATTCATCTACAGAGTTTCATCCAGATCGAATCCAAACTATAACCTCAAATCGAAGAATTATATTTGAAACTATCACAGTCTGTTGAAATCAACACCATGGCTGCGACATTTCAGCGACACACGACCGATTTCTTTCGAACTCTCGACCAGAAGCTGGAGCCTCCGGTGAAGAGTCACCTCAAGCAGGTATATACCACCCTGGCCATTGCCACTTTGGCCGCCGGTGTTGGTAGTTACATCCACCTCTTCACAGATTTCATGAGCGGAGGAATACTAGCCTCACTGGGAGCGGCGGGATTCGGTATCGCACTAATGGCCACACCAGAGGATGGGAAGAACACCCAAAAGCGACTGTCATATTTACTGGGTTTCGCGGGTTGCACCGGGCTTGCAATGGGTCCCCTTNTAGAATTGGCCATCTACCTGAATCCGAGAATTGTACCCGTCTCAATGATATCAACGTGTCTGGTGTTTGCCAGCTTCTCTTTGAGTTCAATCTTCAGCACTCACAGAAAATGGCTTTACATGGGAGGCGGCCTACTATCTATGCTGAGCGTTATGATGTTCATATCCATCGTANATCTCTTCATTGGATCCTATTACTTGTTTCAAGCTCAGCTGTACTTGGGATTAATCGTATTCTGTCTATTTGTTATGTACGACACTGCTACCATAATTGAGAAACGCAGGATGGGTGACACAGACTACATCAAACATGCCATGTTGCTATTCATCGATTTNGCTGATCTTTTCAGGACAATCTTGGTATTGTTAACTCAAAAAGAGCGAGGCAGCTCAAGGAGCAACCGTAACCGGCGCTAAGCAGTCTCCATGCTAAGTAGACTCAAGCCTACTCTCTAACCAGCGTTCAGGNATCAGATCGGCCCAGCAGCTGCGTGCAAGCTGAGGGCTTCTGGGGTTCATTAGAGGCCGCTAAACTCTGTACCTCATGGATTAATACCCATCTTGAATGTATAAAGCTATTGGTTGTTCAGCAGCTATAAACTTCTCATGAGTATTAAATTTCTACTCTGATACATCTTGGTTTACACTCTGACTTCTCTTTGGTACATCANAGAGAGCTACAGCTTCTCAAGCTTAGCAAATCCNCTTTTCAGCTCTAAGCACGGCTATTGTCGATCCCGTCGTCATGTTGGAGTTACACAACACCGTAGGCCAAAAAGTTGGCTTTTCAATCGCATTTGTCAACCTCCTAGCCCTATGTTTAGTGAGCCTAGCCTCAGCCAGTAATGGAGAAGAAATAGCGCTTAATCAATACAAGCCAATCGCCATGGACGAGTCCTGGTCAATTTCGAGAGACCAGCTGGTTGATAATCCACATAGTATACTTGGTGATGATAGCCTGCTGACTATTCATCCAAATACTACAGCCTCAAACTTCGACAACGATTCGACGAAGCCTCCATCTCTACCATTTTCGGACTCTAACACGGGTGANCCAAGCTCCTTAGATGATGTGATTGTTGATGATTCGCCACTTAAGAATCGAGGAGATACTTCTATCCTGACTAACGTTGAAGACAGCGATGGTAAGAATATCCCCGAGACCTTATTCGAGATCCCCCAGAAGGGAACGAAATCACTCACAAAGCTCATAACTGGAGTGGACAGTCCAACTTTTGTTCGTAAACAGCTCACAAGGCCCACTNTCCAGAAGAATCCAAACAGTAAGGTTTTAGCTTCTTATAAGATTATGGTCCCCATATTTATACCTGCTTTGAAAACAACCAACAAGATTCGGGAATTGCCGGGCAAAGAAGTGCAATTTGTCAAGGAGACTCACACTGAGATGGTACCGATGAAGAAGAAAGTAGCCTCTAATATCAAGACCGTCATTAAGGCTGAACGCGTTCCCCAAAGAATTATTACTGACTACGTCAGGGCGGACGGAAATTCTGTTCCCTCAAGTGTAGATGATAAGCTGAAACCGAACGAACAAGTTTTAAAGAGTGTTGTGACAAACTACGATTGATCGAATGAGTTGAGATTATGAGACGTCATACTTCTCAAAATAAATTTACTGTCTCTTGTAGCCGTAATGAATACAAGAAATACCCTGCATGAGATTCTCATAAGTAGTGTACTTGAATCCCGCTCTCGCAATCATTTGCCTGAAGTCCTCTTGTTCAGGGAAGTTGAGGATGCTCTCCGCAAGGTACCTGTATGAGGTGTAGTCTCCAACAACAACTTCGCCCATAATTGGTAGCACCTCAAGCAAATATTTCTCATANGATTGTTTTAAAAAGAGATTCTTGAAACGACTGAATTCAAGACACATGAAAATTCCGCCAGGCTTGAGGACTCGATGAGCCTCGGCTAGAGCCATGTCTATGTCGGCAACATTCCTAATACCATAGGCAATGGTGTAAGCATCAAAACTAGAATTTTCGAATGGTAAATCTTGAGCATCGCCGACCACCCACTCCAACCTTGGGCTGTCAGGGTGCCTAAGACGGCCTTCCTTGATCATCTGCTCATTGAAATCACATATTGTGGCTGTGGATTGAGAGTCGCTCTTTGTCAGAAATCGTATTGCTATATCCCCCGTACCCCCAGCAACATCTAACAGTTTCGTACCAGGTAGAGGGTTCAACCTTGAGACAAAATAATCTTTCCATAAACGATGAACATATAAGCTCATGAGATCGTTCATCAGGTCGTATTTAGGCGCTACATTATCGAATACGTTCTTGACAAATTCGGGTTTCTGATCTTTTTCAGGTAGGACTTGACTGTAGCATCTGAGTTGTCGTTGANAAATCCCTCTCCCACCTCTAATCCAACTCGAGACCAACATTGGACAGCGACTCTAATCTTCGTTGAGATTCTACAACTTTGTAGATAGTTTTTAACCGATGAAGNTAGCTGTGATAGCAATTGTCAATCCAATCATATGGTTTGAGAGTCTTGGACGAGTGCCGGGATCATGAGACTAGTCTGTTCATTCATCAATCTTAGATTCCAATGGTCACTAAGTTGAATACCTCACAAGAGTAACCTACCAGTGATGTTACGTTTGAATAAATTAATAAGTCTAAGGTTATTTCTTGGGGTGCGCGCTGCGATCGCGCAAGTACAGCGCCAAATGATTGCAGATAGACCAGAACCTCGTGCGTCATTCTCATGGCGAATTTCGCTATATCCAAATATAAGGTGACATTTCTACTTCAGTCACCCCGCGATGGCTTCGTTCTTGATGAGAACAGTCCCCAAGTCATGTTTATTTAGGTAGGTAACTCGCTGTACATCAAAATCGTCTTGACCCGTTTCTCAGTTGAGCTAATCTTGCTGAAATTCTTCCAATGAAGGCAAACCCCCCTCAGTAGAGTTCAGAAAAAGAACTCCAGCAATTTAACGGACAATGTTAGCAACGTGAAAACAGCCCAAGGCATGGGTCTACCATTGTTAGTAGGTGTTAGTCTAGGCTCTAGTTTGGCCATAGGAATCGGATTGTTGGCCCAAGGTCCATTCAAGAGCAAGTTTTTTCCCGATGACCCTTCGACCAAGAACAACCTCGAAACTTTTGAAAAGNTGTTGACCAGAGCGCTTGCAGAGAACTCTTCTACTTTCGAGANGATAGCAAGGCAACAAATGCGGCAACAAAAGGAATTGATTCAGGATCTTATTGAGCTAAACCGACAGAACAGCCATCAAACTACACCGACAGCCACCCCAGGTGTAAATGCCAACATCTTTGAGCTGAGCCAAATTATAGAGGCCAATGATTTGGCGAGTGAGAACAGATACAGAAGAGAGATGGATGAGCTACGCCAGGCTCTTATTCGAGAACATCTTCTCAAGGTTGAAGGTGAGAGGTTGAAAATTGAAAACAAGTACAAACCAGTCTTGGGTAAAATCAAGGAATTGAACGCTCTCTTCGAAGCCCAGAGTCGAGTTCTGCAAAGTGAAGCGCCAGCAAGGATACTGTGGCTTACTTGCCAAGCTCTGCTGGCGAAATTAAAAAGTGCAAATCACGAACCTATCANGATGGAACCAGCTTACGATGTCCTGCAACAGTTCGTAGCTGACAACCACCCATTAGCCACCAGCATATTGGCCTCGATTCCCAAGAAAGTTCTAGAGGAGGGCGTCCAAAGCGAAGAGTCCCTGATAGAACGATTCTCTAAAGTCGAAAGAGTATGTAAACGCGTGGCCATGGTGGGTGAGAGTGGTGGAGGATTAGTCAAGTATTTGGTGTCGTACTTTCAATCGCTGTTTATAATTGACAATGTAAAAGTATCAGAGGACGAGGTGGCAGGTAGACAACTGGTAGATCCAAGATCTTGGAATACATTCGACATCCTAGCACGTGTTAAATATTGCCTTCGAGAGCACAATCTCGAGCAAGCGATTCGTTACGCAAATCAATTGAGAGGCCAAGCTCGAGTTGTCGCCAGAGATTGGATCCGTGATGCGATTGCTCATTTGGAAATGAGGCAGGCCTTTAGTGCTTTATCAACTCATGCAGAGGCTATTGCGCTTGATTCAGTTCGCCAAATGTACGTTAATTAAAAACGTCATCTCAAAATTTGGTACGATTGTCTCCTATTTTGTGTGATTACCTCATTTTATGCATAGACCTTTATACATGTTTATATACAATTGTATATATAGAGTTTCCTCTCCTTTAATAATAATGAATCTTGTACATAATAGCGATAATGTTCTGTATATAGCTCGTACGGTTCAATTCCAATTATTAACCTGATTTGAAGAGCAGTATAGCCACTTGGCCNAGATAGAAATAGATGAAATGCTTCGTTTCATGAGTAACGTATGATCCGAAATTCCTTCCTACTATGCAATGCCAAGTTGCGTTGTATTTCTTGTCAAACTCCTTCTTTATGTAGGCCGCGATGTCTTTTTCGATATTGAACTTTTCTAAAGCCGTTATGGCGGTCCGAACCGCGTCGTCCTGCATCGGACCGGTCATGTCCGCGTTCTTTATGACTGCCTTTTTATCTGACATGGTTGCCTGAGTTTGATTCAATTTCTATTTAATTGAATTNATGTTTTGTCGAAAAACGTTAATAAATGGCCAATCCAAACAACATGGGGTTTTGTTTGAAATTACATCAAGTCATCAGCACGGCGATTGCATTGCTGTATGCNCAGTAACACCATACTTGAAGCCCACGCCCTGTTTGCGCGCTAAATATGAAACCCGCACGCGAACTGAGCAGAAAGTTCTGCCGTATTTCAAACCTTTGAATCTAAAATTAATGCACAGGCACGCATTCCTTTGCTCACCTCGTCGCTAATTATAGCAGCAGCTCGAAATCGGAAAATTGGACCAATAACGAGCTAGAACATTCAACACATTTAGATTGGAACAACAAGATTCGATCTGAAAAAGCTTTATAGGTCGAATCTTTGTGTGGGAGATTTCGGCCTAATTTCGTTCTGTTATCATTATCGAAGGGATCTCTTGATCTTAGCGGCATTACAAAGTTTCGAAGTACAATGCAATAGTCTGGGCTAGTTTCACCCATTCTAACTGCAAGTAGAGAGGGACCAATCACCGGGTGTTAGAATGATTTCGGACCTACACTTTGTGTAACAAGCAGCACGAATTCGTGTACATCATTCATAGAATCGTGAACTATTGGACATAGAGGCGCCACAAACGAGCTTGAGTCCTCTCATGGTGGTTTAGCCTTGCGTGTCTAATGGGGTCCCCTCTCTTCACTGGATATGAAGGCAATAAGCATGCCACGTTCCATTTAGACCCATCGAGTTTACCACCTCAAAGTAAGCACAATTTTCCGCTTGTTAAGCTAATTGTCCTCTGGACTTTTCAGCGTGTGCCATTGGGCAATGGGTCTACGCGGGCTTGCTAGCATGTCCATCCAATGGCGGAGCTCTGATCCACTTGGAGCGCTACAACCGAGCACAACTTTGCCTATTGCATCCGAGCTCCCGATCCTGTCATAGTCCACCACAGTTATCACAAGCTGGACCTTCTGAATGTGCTCAAACGGTACCTCGAACGTGAAAGATTCGTTATAGTATGGATTCAGCGTGAACTTCTTGATGGAGGTTTTCTTTTTCTTAACCCGTTTGCCTTTGCATAGAAAATTCGAGTTTGAGCACTNGGTTAGACAGAATGGTGGATTTCTTTTAGAAGGGACAGAATTTGATTGGCCACAACTTACCGTTGATCATTAGGGCAATCTTGACGTAAGGGTCTGAGAGGCCACCAACGTCCATCTTCTTCAGATTCTTAGCCTCCAGGACTACGACGGTTAACTTTCCGGCGGTTGGCACATAGCGCAAACTGAAACATATATCACCCAACTTGGTCTGCGCGTTTTGATCGCCCATTGTGATGATGTTTGCAGTTGAAAGTAGAGCAAAACAGGATTTCAATGAATTAGTTGTTTTGTTCAATGCAAGACATCCTTTTGGACGCCAACCAAAAGTCTCTGATGAAACTTTGCGACCAACCGCGCTAAACGGGTATTTATAATTTGGACCTANGTCGCGATAACCTCTGTTATGGCGATGACATACTTACACAAGGGCAAAAATTTATGCGAAACGCACAAGGTTCGTTGGCAGGGTCCAGGTAAGTTAAGGAGACCATTATNGGTGCGTGGTAGTGGAGAAGTGGGCAACGAACATAATCCAATCAAATTATGTTAACGGTTAGGATCAATTCGAATCATTCGATTTCGCAGGGTTTACGTCGAGCTCCAAGTGGTTAAGTCCTCACCTGTCCACCATCTGTTTCAACTTTCGTCAAGTAGCGCCACTCCTCGATGGTCTGAGCTAAATCGATGGTATTGAGCGGTATTTTCACTTCACCAATTTGATCGTGCTTAGAGAACCTGGCCGCCAATTGAGATGGACGCGCAACGTTAATCGTTCGTCGTCATTGATAGTCTTGGGCATTTGCTCACACATTACTGAAATGAAATCCCCCACCACCACTTACCTATCAAAATCGTACACCGCAAACACAAGGGTTTTGGTCGTTATCTCAGCGTAGGGTAGCTTGAAATTGAACGTTTCATTAAATATCGGATTGAGAGTTTTCCGGTGAACTTTTGTCTCGAACTTCTTCTTCTTGTCTGGCATTAAATAAATTTTAACATAAGGGTCGCTAGTTCCGCACAAGTCCATTGCAGGCAGATCCTCGGCTTGGATGACTCCAACGAAGAAGGTTGTATTGGCAAAATCGTAATCGAGCTTGAATTTCAGACGACCAAGCTTGTCGCCACCCTTTTTGCCGGCACCTTTCTGCGAGCCAGCATCCTCACTATCGCTCATATTAACAGTTAAACGTTGGCTCTCAGGCTTCACCTGTCCGTTTGAGCGCTTTTCAAAATGATCAGACTTGATTCGTGCCGAATCGCCACCATTATTGGACGCTTTTTTCTCATTAGCTTCGGTCACTTTAAACAATAATTTGCGTATTAAAATGTAAATCAAAAATAGAATCCCAATGGCCAGGATTGGCAAAATAATCAGAAGGCCATAATCTGTTAAGTGAGTCTTATTTGTGCCGCTTGGACTTGGAGCCAATTTTGCCAGAACTTGCCCGTTCATCGAGCTAGAGTTCGCTCTCTGCTGATGTGAGGCGAACTTTCCAGGTAAGCTCGGCCTGTTGTTCGCTTGAATAGGGCGATTGTCAACCATTGGCGACTGCTCCCTGTAGCGACCATCCTTTTGGTCCATCCTATCATTTGTTGGCCGGTTATCACCCCTAAGCTCGGAAGAGTCACTCCCAAGGCCGGTTTCGGTTGAACTCTTGCCGTCCGAATCAGAACCAGCGCCCGATTTCACCTCCCCGCCATCGAGTCCCTCCACCAACGGCTCGCCCAATCCCCTTGATGGCTCGCCATTAGCCGGCTCCTGTGTTGGGCTCGTGGAGGTTGTTGTTGTAGTGGTGGTTGTTGTTTTGGGCTTCTTGGCCCGCAGCCTGGCCTTGGAGGTTCTTACTTGGCTCATCGGCCTCCAGGGGCCATTGTCGTTTTGCGAGCTGCTCTCCTGTTCTTGGGACGTCATTTCACATCAACTTATCTACCGGTGCGCCTCTTCGACAGTTAACACGCCTACAACTAATGGCCTCCCGTGCCACCAACCGGCTCCTTATCAAATCCTCGTCTCCGCTTGCATGGACGCCGCTGCTAACCTAAATAACTCTATCTACCCAACCAAAAAAGGAGCGTCCCTCTCCCCATTGATGGCATAATAATCGACAACTCTGACGGCTATCGGAAGGAACTTCCGCGAAGCCATCAAGAAGTGCGCGCGTGTTGATGTCTGCGACAACAAAGCGGATGTGCGTGTTAGATGGTTCGATGCCAATCCAAAGTCTGTATCGTCGTGCTGTGGTCGCCGTCTATCGGTCACAAGTAAAATAAAAGACCTACAGTTGGTTGTGCTCAAAACGCATCTGAGAAATTATTTTCACCCATAAAACTGTATCTCTGTCAGCTGTTCATGGGCAAAATATGGCCTGAATCTTGTAGACGCTAAACAAAACCGAAACCACCCAACATGTTGCAATATATTAGTTGTCATGTAATTATAGATGATAATTTGAATATTATAAATCCTACACCTACGCTAAGTGCCTCTTTCGATTTATTTTGAAGCTGTAGGTGGAGGCATTTGATGGTTTTAAATCCGGACAATCAACGACGATGGAGCATAATCGGGCACTCAGAGCTCCGTTCACAATCACCAAACCGCCCAACGTTAACACTTACAATGGTCCCCTAGCTCAACAAACNAAACTGAAGACACTCTTCTCAACAGGGCCTTGTCAAACTAGAACTCGGCTCGCGCTTGGTCCACAAGTTCAAGTCCAGAACCTCCCATCTAGTAACGTCATTACCAATTCTGGCANGGAACCTGNCGCAGTTAACGTAACCATACGAAAGCCCCTCAAACCCTCTGGTCTTGTTAAGCCGACACCTGCCCGGTATACAATCTCAGCGGCCTCCTCTAATTCCTCAAATGAACTGATTACAAGTGGGGGAACAACTAAACGGCCACCTCAGCCAGCGATAAACAATTCTAACTCAAGACTACCGACGCTCAAGTTGCAGCCAATCAAGTCTGCCACAGTGAAAAAGTCAGCAGTTATAACTCAACCAAAACCACCAATCCAAACCACCAAAAATGCCTCTAGTTCCGAAAAAATAGATTTTTCAGTTTTTAATTCGATAACAGGCGATGTCGGCGAGATCCGGCGCCTCTTGGAGCAACTATTGGGCCTTCTGCAAAATTCAAGCGATAGCAATGAATCGCTTATAAGAGAGAACGAGCGATTGAAGAGTGAATTAGCCGAGTTCAAGAACAAATTTTGTGCAATCAAATCTACAGTCACGAACTCAAGAGGTNCAATCATACACGAAGAATCTGACACGAAACAAACGAGAATAAGATGTCCACTAGGATCAGAGATCTACTACACTCCATCAAACTGAGCTTTAGAAACTGAGACATATCAATGTTGAACTAGTCTGTTATTGTTCCAAATAAACTTCGCAGGCCTATAGAATCACCTTTGCCAAGCAAACTAAACTTTCCAAGATAGAGCTAGCGTGCCTTCACCCTCCTCTCTTCTTCCATCTGCTCCCTGAGAGAGTGAAAGGGTTAGCTTGCCTCAGGTTGCTGCTTCTTCCACGACCACTCCGGCGTTTGCTGGTTCTCTTGGCGAGCATCCTCGCTTTTGAACTGATCTTTCTTAACTGCTTTCAGAGTCACGGTAAATCCAACCTCCTTGCGAGCATTTAGCAGCATACGTTCAATTTTCACTCCAAATCTGGGTACTTTCCGCAGAGTAGGCTTGATGCTATGGGTTTTGTACATAGGAGAGCAACGAAAATTGTATGAGTTTGGTGTCAAACATGGATGAGTGAAACATAAACGAAGTCCAATGGGTACTAACAATTTACCGCGCATATCGTTCACTTTCATCGAGAGCTCATGGATATCAAAGTCGATCCGTTTGACCTGATATTCTAGATCGTACTTTTCGCTTTCTAGATTAGAGATTATCTTATGATACTCCTTGCACAAGCGTTTCAGTTCCTCTGCGCGAGAGCGAATAGGATGAGAGTTAGTTTTAGGCGTTAATTAACCGATGGGAGCATTCAAACTCAAGAAAACGAAAGCCTAGCGCCAACAACTGACCTTCGTTCATGTTGTCAGTGTTTTTCTTCTCTCCAGTTCTTTCAGCAATCACCTTGCGCCTTTCGGCAGCCTTGGCCTCCTGTTGCCGTTTCAGCTCTTCCGCTGCCTTCTTTCTAAGTAGTAACTACAAGACAATGATGAACAAGTTNGAGACCAGCCATTCTAGGTTTAGTTTAACCTCCCTTTCAACTTACGCGAAGTTTCTTCTTCCTTTCGGGCGTCATGAAACCTTTCTTCTTGTTAGCTTTTACCGATGAGGCCTCCAATCGAGCCCTCACCTCAGCCTTCTTCTTTTCGCGCTCCTCGCGCTTCTTCCTCTCTTGTTCCTATCAGATAAATTGAGTTCATTGAATTAGCGACTACAGATGGATAAGTTGGGAGGCACAAAAATCAATCAAATTACCTCACTCATGATGGGGACAATCGGTAACTATAAAGAATAGAATTTGGTTCCAACAAATCAGCTAGAAATGAGACTCAGGACTGTTCCAGCAAAATTTGTGACTCTCACAGACATATACGCATCGAATGCTGCAATGGAACAGTTGTCTCGTCTGAATCATCTCCAGACTACTAAGGCAGAGCATCACCTTAGAGAAGAGGACTGTTGACAGCTAATGGTCGTCTGCTATGAGATTTGCAGTGTAAGGAGCTTAACATTGGTTCCTGCTGAAGCTATGCGCCCCTAGACGGAATGAAGAATGGATTTGTTGTCGGCCTGAATGGTCTCGCTTGTCTGGTGACAATTAAGATCCATAAGTTCCATCAGACAGTTTGGGCTAAACTGGATTGTATACATCCTAACAACATAGCTCCTATCTCGCTCAAGGGTCCCCTATTTAATATAATCTCGCTGGAAGCTATACGAGCGTATGAATGTAAATGGCAGTGGAAATATGGTTAATAGATTAAATGGTAGCCCTGTTCGCTGACAAATCGCCCAAAACCCTTATGTGCATCTAAATGAATGGACGAAGATTCTGCTCTCGCCAACTCACCTCCTGTGATCTATTTGTGTACTATAACTTTTTCTAGGTTCCGTATTTCTTGAACTCCCACTTCCTATTGTCCAAAGGGCATACTTGTCTCGTGTTCAGCCACCTTGATATGCAATGCATATGGAAAACATGGGAGCATTTTCCCCACGCAATTGAACAATTCTCTTCTATATCTGTCATCTCCTGAGTCGATTGACATTCAATGCACTTGTCCATGATATGATTGCGGCAGATGGCACAGTTGTCAACTGTTATGTCATAGGCCCACAACGCCATTGCCATCCATTTCCGCACAACGAACCTCTTACCCCCACTGTTTACGGAACAATCGATGCAGTCCCTCTGTAGAGATGGGGCGCGATTAGAGCCTGTCGATGAGGGCTGGCTCCCGTCGTCAGAATCCAGCATTTGCACATCGTTGTCCATGTCCAATCAGTTGGGGGAAGTAGCAAGACGACTCCTAGATCAACAGTTTGGTTGCTTGTGCTGATTTAGTTTCGTGCAGAGGATATCACGCTGAAAGAGCACAAGACCAAACGACTCAGCTCAGAGCACTATTGACTCTAAACTTTGTCTTTGTCTAAGGAGCGGATTTGTCACGTATCCAGCCATCTTGATATGCAGTGCATATGAATAACATGAGAGCATTCTCTAAATTAAATTTAAACGATTACCCTCCACATAAGAGTCAGTCTCCTCTATGAGTAGTTGTCCAAGTACCGGTGATAGAGATTATCCGAATCATTTGAAAAGAGATCAAATATCTTGCATATCCCTCCGAACTGCCGATCCATCTAGTTCTCATGGTCTATTAGAGCCATGGGAGGCTATTGAATTAATCTAGGTCTCGATTTGTTACCAGCTCCGCTCGCTGCTAAAGCAAAGGTTGAACTCAAAGAGTCACTGCTGGCACCTAACTCGATTTGGGAAGCCAACTCGGCACGAGTGGTCGACTTCACTCAAGAGCATCAAACGACAACTGTGCGTTTCCTGGAGACTCTCGTAACTAGTTGGCAATGAGACCAAAATGGGTGCTCAGCCAAATGAATACTACCAACTCAAGTGCTACAAGTATGTACTCACGACAAAAATAAATATAGTCCCAGGCCATAGGCAGGCACAGTTGCCTCTTTTCTAGTTCAAATGCACGGTTAGTGAATCAAGTTTGCTCTAGGTCTACTTCAATGCTGAGCTAGCAATGTTGCTCGCTAGATTGCATCGCTCCGACAATCCTTTGTTGTTAAGGTAACCATAGGATGGTTTCAAGTTTGATTCTGACAAGCAGTCTTGTTAAAATGTAATAGGTGTTTGCACTGATCGTTCTCTGCTGCGGACGAGTGTGTTATAA
>Ga0058699_1000443_pt1 | contig 12938 bp, 8 predicted proteins | sample AgamicAtPe_FD_55078 | JGI IMG/M metagenome (GOLD analysis project Ga0058699, IMG submission 55078) | Agave microbial communities from Guanajuato, Mexico - At.P.e | ecosystem: Host-associated > Plants > Phyllosphere > Phylloplane/Leaf | place: Guanajuato, Mexico | collected 2012-10-15 | reverse complement strand
TACTGACTGTCCGCCAGATTTGTCGCAGAGTGAGCGATACAGGTACAAATATCGAAGAAATCACCTGGAAAATCCTGTACTTTCATCCCAATCTCAATCAAAAGATTCGCTCTATCAAACTGGATGTGTTCCCAAACTCTGCCGTGAATTCAACAGCTCACTTGATTAGTAAAAGCACACGCCCTAATCAAGAGAGAATTGTTGCTCACCTACTACTGACTGTCAAAGGTCTTCAAGAAAGCAAGCCCAAAACATTGGGCAACATCTAATGCTAGCCTGAACGTTCGAGTTGATGCCGATAAGGGTAAAGGTTTGAGACTTGTGGGCAAAGAGAGCGATAGAAAGGCTGTGAAGTGGAGGCAACGATTTACACAATAGCCTGCTCGAAACACAACCGCCAAGCTAACTGCACCAATGAGTTTCAGCTGCCCCCAGCCTTGCGCACCTGTGTGAGTTTTCCCGTTACCACAGCTACCAGTTCTACAAGCCGAGCCGCTGAGATTGCTGCCAAAGAGCCTGCACAACCTAGCTAGTGATTGCAGAGTTGTTTGTAGGCAGGCTGCAGTCTCACAGCGATGGCCCAGCAACAATAACGGTGACCACCATTGAAAGAAGCTAGCCAAACGTCGCTGCGCAGGGACATTGCTAACCTCTGCCTCCGCTGGGCAACAAACCAAGCTCTCTCTTTCTCTGTCCCCCTGTCTGACGACCCACTGGCCATTTGTGTGCTCTTAGTGTTGTTTTGGTCCAGACACTAGCCGTGAACATTATCAAGGCAATAGTTGGCCGGGATACTCTGACTGGGGACTTGGGGGATAGATGCATCCCGGTCGGTCTGTTTCTCAATCCGCAGACCCCCCTCCCGATCCGGCTCATCAATCCTAACCGATCAGGTGAAACGCCAGTGCGGTAAGCTATACAACGGTCATAAGGGAACCATTTGCCCCTCAACAAGCTACAACCTCGCATGCGAACTGAAGTCGCATTGGACTGAAGACTTTCCGCTGCCACAAAGACTCACAAAAGGTTTAAACACAGTTTATTATTATTCCCGAATACTCTGGCACCTGTAAACTGGAACACCATCGAGCTTTTATTTGTGTGCGCTCACATTTGACCACTACCAAAAGCAAGAGCTTACTCAATATTGAGAGGACATATCAATAAGTAATCACACCAACCAGTCATAAGTCAGAAATAACACAGTGCACTGAAACTCCACTAAAACATTACCGTTATTCGATCGCAGATAGAAAAGAAGATAAGTTATGCAAACAAACGTCAAAGTGACCTGCATCTTTGAGTGAAATGAAGTTTACACCATGAAGTATTACACCGCATCTAGGGTTAGAGGATGAGAAAGCCAGCACACAGTATCTGATTAGTTAGATCTGATTCTTCTATAAATGTTAGAGATCTCTCGGCAGACTCACATTTTGTCAAATAAGAGCCTTTCCTTTCAATGTAGCTGTCCACATTGATACACTCTCAAGAATTCGTCCTTAGAGGTTCAATCAAAACTCATACTGTCCCAGCTCATCTCAAGGGAACCTTCTCTGAAATTAAAAGGTTCNGCAGGTTCACCTAAATAGTATTAGCAAGATGGATTCACGGGCGACAGACGAGATTTCCGTCGCCGATCTATTCGATCAATTTATTGAAGCCTCTACCATGAAGGACGTGTTGGCCACATACCATCGCATTTTGAACTTTTCAGATCTTAGCCCATGTGAATTCAACGTATTCTTCCCGAAGTTGAAACGCGCCGTAATGGGCAATCGGGCGCGCAAGAATTGGAAAGCGAAAGCTTTATTCTCAAAGATTGACAAAAAATCGACGCATCGGTGCTATTCAAACACCAAAACGCCTACACCTCTAGGTAATAGGACAAATGATAGCAATGGTTCATCCAACTCTCGTGAGAGATCGGACGAGTGCATCTCATCGCAATCTCATCGCAATAATAATGCGCTGCAGGATTACAGTTGCCTAGTTATCGGTAGTGGGCCAGCTGGCCTTCGAACTGCGATAGAGTTACAGCTTTTGGGGGCATCTCGTGTAGTTGTAGTAGAGAAGAGAAATCGATTCTCCCGCAATAATGTCCTTCATTTATGGCCATTCGTCATCGACGATCTCAAGAGCCTAGGAGCAAAAAAGTTTTATGGGAAATTCTGTGCAGGAAGTATCGATCACATTTCAATCAGACAACTTCAGCTCATCTTGCTCAAGATTTGTCTCATGATTGGATGTGACTTCCGGGACTCTTGCTCATACATTTGTCTATGTCCTACAACCGTCGAACATGTTCAACAAGTTACCGGTGCAACAGAAGGTGATAACGAAAAAGCAGACAGCTCTAGTGATATTATGAATGAATTTGAGTGTGATTTTGAGGCCGAACAACAGCCCGTTCTTGGCCGTTTGGCGGACACCCTACAAGCGGCTGATAATGAGATGTCGACAGGTAAGGTTCCCGATCTGGATGAGACTGTTGTAGAGAGAGATACAAATCTGGTTGAGCAGCAAGTCGAAAGTTTGCCGAGTGCTCAGGAGATCCCGAAGGTCAATATGGAAACCAAATGCCCGGATATGGCTGGCGAACAAATCGACAATGAAATCATCAAACCAATAGTGATCAACGTGACTGAAACTAACCAAAGAAGAAAAAATATGCATGGAGCTCGAGCTCACTTTCAAAGTGACGATAAAGTTAAAGAGAATGAGTTGCATTCATATGAATGGGACATTATAATAGGAGCTGACGGGCGTCGTAATACTCTCAGCAAGTACTTTCCACGTAAGGAGTTTCGTGGCAGACTGGCCATTGCTATCACTGCCAATTTCATCAATCGTCAAACTCCAGCTGAAGCATCTGTATCCGAAATCTCGGGCTTATCATTCATTTACAATCAAGATATGTTCAACGCACTAGCTTATGATACGAATATTCAGCTTGAAAATATTTGTTATTACAAGGATGACACCCATTACTTCGTCATGACAGCTAAAAAGAAGTCTCTGCTTGAGAGAGGAGTCCTGATCAAGGACTTTGCAACTACTCTGGATCTTTTATCCAAAGAAAATGTTGATAAGCAGGCACTATTTAAGTACGCAAAGGATGCTGCCTTCTGGACCACTGGTCTAGAGCCCTTGGACTTCGCTTTAAACCATTACGGCGAGGAGGACTGCACAATGTTCGACTTCACCTCCATGTACGCAGCATCAAATGCCTGCAAAGCGCTACGTACCAAAAGAGGAGGACTAGCTCTTATTAGTTTGGTCGGAGACAGTCTCCTCGAACCGTTTTGGCCTACAGGAAGTGGATGCGCTCGAGGTTTCTTATCGTCATTCGATGCCGCGTGGATGTGTCGGCAATGGGCAGTCAATCGATGTGCAATCATTGACTATCATTCAACTACTTCATCGAGATCGAGCCGACATCACTCATCGAATTCTTCTGAGGGAAATAGAAGCAACGGCCCAACAACTTATGATAAGATGGCATTAAGTGTGATGGCTGAACGCGAATCGATATACCGTATTCTGGCTCAGACGACGAGCGAGAATTTGCAACAAAATTATGCACTATGGACACTGAATCCTCATAGCCGATATCCAAATCTGAATCGACACCTTGTGATACCATCGCAGGTTGAGCACCTTATAATTGATTACGACTCGAAAAATCACAAAATCATAGTGAAGAGCGCTCATTTGGGCCCTCAGCGAAACAGATTGATCAAATCTCCTAATAGTAATTCCAGAAAATCTCCTAAGAAAATGAAATCAGCCGATGCATCACCTCTAGCTCAACCTAAAAATTCTAAGGGAAGATCCAAATCAGCTTCAAGACAATCTTGTAGGCCGAAAAGCCGCCACGATTTATTACTTGATAGCACTTATCTAGAGTTCGAAGAATCGTATAGAAATCTAGCCAATCAAGGCGATGTGATGGGAGGCTATAGCAACCGTCGTCCCGATTGTGACACTTACGATGACTGTTTCATTCCATCAATTTCAGGAGCCCTGCCATCGTCGAATAATCTGCTCAACCTCGAAGCTAGAAGAGCTCGAGAAATCGATGATTGTTTACGACAGAGACGCCAGAAAACAAGACTGAGCGCGATAAGAGATCAGTTATTTGAACAGTTTCAGGGTGATAGCCCCCAAAAGGCTCGGGATCCAGGTAAACCCGTTGCTCCAAATGGTTCCGTTCTGTTCAATGAGTTGAGACGATTACGGGAACAGCAATCAAATGGCAAGGAGAATAAAATGAAGGATCTAGGTAGACCTCTGTCGCTATTTAATTCGATGCGACGATGCGCGTCTTTTGCCGAGCGAGTAAAAAGCTTCGAAAGCAAACTTGATGCACCTAATCATGACTCTTTCGCATCTACACCTAAAACTCCTATAGATAAGGTGAAAAACTTACCTGAATTTGCAACACTTCAAGAGTTTTTCGTGGGCAACTCGACTTGTGCTCGGCCAGCAACTGCAGATTGCTCAAAGAAAGCGAAGATACCAATAATGAAACTATCTAAGGACGATTGGAACGTGAAGTGCTGGGAGAAGAGGCCATCTAATTATAAACAGAAGAACAGCAGTGAGTTTAACGGGTCATCCAAGAGCTTGAACAAAGCACTATCAGTAGATAGCTACCAGGCTGTTGTCTCAAAGCCTGAGAAGAAGGTCGAAGTTTTCAAGAACCGCATAAAGCAAATGGCTGACAAACTCGAAGAGACCAGAAGTGATAACCCTCCTCCTCATACCGTTTCGAACTATCGGGAAAAGTGTACAAAGAATCTCGGGAATAATCAGCGCTCCCAGGGATGGGTAAGTCACTTGAGAAGCGAGCTGATCAAGGATACTGAATCTAAACGACCTCAGAACACATCCAAGCAAGCCGTGAATAACCGCTTATTGACCAAGCCAGTAAGAAGACTATTTGAAGACGATGACCCCGAGGAGGATGGAATCGACGTTAATAAGCACTATGACCACTTGTGCATCAATCGCCCGACAAACAAGTATCTACCCAAGAACGGTTACAAGAGCCATCTTGTTCGGACGAAATATAGCAGCGAAACTGCTAAATGTGTTTCTCGTGAACCCAAACTTGTGAGCAAGCAGACCCAGACTACTATTCTCACGTCCCGCGGTTCTTCAGCCTCTAGCACCTTAAGCGACTGCTCTACCAATACAGGTGGCTTTGCTCGCGAAACTCGCCAGCAAAGGCCCAATGTCAAGTGCTCTAGGTGTAAAACCTGCGTGGACTCAGGCGATATGATATCTTTTGGAGATTCAGTATTACATAGAACTTGTTTGATCTGTGCTGATTGCGGCATTACACTTCGTACTAATGAGATTCAGCATTACCTTCGTTTTTCGGAGGACGCAGACTTCAAAAGAGAATCCAGCTTCTTCTGTGCTATTTGCAAGCCAAATATTCGGCAAAATTTGACTCGGGAGGCAGCACACCCGTTGATCACACCAGAGACTAACTTTGATTCGAAGAGCTTGTGCACCGGAAGTAGATTGAAATCGCGCGAGGATTTCCTCTCAGAGACAATCGACTACAGCGAACTCTATAGAAATATTTTGAACGCAAATTCAAGAGATACTTCTGCGGCCCAAATAATCGAAAAACTAGCTCCAACTTCACAGAAAACCAGTACCAACAAGCAAACAACTCCAACTTGCGAATGTCTAAGTGCGGATAATGATTCGACATTTCAAGAGAGAGGTTTAGAAGCTGAGCCGTCTCGACCACAGGCCCCTAGTCCATTACAAGTCACTTTACCTCTCAAATTAATCTCCGAAGCCAGAGAACAAGATTGGAGTCCGAGGCACATCGATATCGGATTGCACCTAGCGAGACAATTGATGGTAGTGAGCAGGTGACCCTAATGTTGCCGCCGTCCGGAGAATGTGAATCGCTTGCTAAGTATGAATCTGGACCGAGAGAAGTGTCGGATGAAGAAGAAATTCAACGTAATTTACAGTTAGATGGAGCTGTATCGAGAGACAAGTCTGTCTTATACTCTGGTAGTTCATTCTCTAGCGGAAGTGGAAAAAACGATAGTAGTGAGGCGGAAGATAACTCTGATCGAAACGCACCAGCCGACAATCTGAGGGCTGCCGAGTTGTCTGATGACCCCAGTAGTTTAAACTCTCCTCCAAACACGGAAGACTATGACGACATCGATGACAACAACGACCAAAATTCTACCTACGAGGATTTTCTCACAAGTGAAGAATTCGGTACCGTCAGTGAGGGTGAGGCAGACATAAACTTAACTGCCGAAGGAGCGACAAGGAGACCGGAGGAAATTGGCACATCGCAGCTTATTGGATAGATTTGTTTGTCTCTGGAATATCAAAAATCATGTTATTGTCTGTTCGGTAGCATCGATAGTGTAAGATGAATAAAGCTTTCATATGACCTCGAATAGCTTAGAGTGTTCTTCATGTTGGATGTGAATACATCTCGGGAGATTTTCAGGCTAGAGGCTTTTCAGTTATTAGGGCGGGTCGATAAGAATTATATGGGGACTTACTAAATATATAGGCAAGCTCGATTCTACTTGAGCTCGCCTTCACAATTCTAGTCTCATCTATGCACCCGAAAGGTTGCTTACGTTCGCTGTTCGGATCTATTGCCCAGAAACATCGCTTTTTGTAATATCTTAGTTTTTACTAGCCAATTCAGGTACTGAGTTTATTTCTTTCTATCACAGTTTTCTGGTTTCATAAAAATAGATTCTAAGTGGCGATTTGAGCTGACGAAAATAACTGCTTGCACGTCGAGCTATTCAGCTTATCATCCATTATCTCGCCTCTAAGTCTTGAGACAAATTTTTTAGCCTCGCGCAAGTAATCGAGGGTGTTGCTCAACTCAATCCTCGTTGTCTCAAGCCAATCTGACTTGCTCGGGTCGACCATATTAAAGCAACCATCAAATATGAGCGAGTCCTCTTGCAGTTGAAGATTGTTTAGTTTACACTTGACTGTTTCAATGGATTTGTCTACGAGTCGAGAGGTTTGATCGATTGCTATCAGCGAGTCATCGATTTCTCTGTTGGAGGGTTGAATTAGAGNTAGTTGTTATAATCGCCAGTCAATATTGTCAGAAATTTTTCGACACAAACTAACCCCAAGTCCTTGAGTATGTGTGCCTTCGAGTAGTAGCCCTCGTAGGATGTTGACTCTACAAGTATTGACATATGGGCAAATTCAAGTGCTCGTCGATAAAACTAGGTTACAAAATGTGCGAGCGTTAGAATTTTGTTTTTGTTTAAAATTGGCTTGCTCATCCCTGTTGCTCTTACCTTTCGCTTTCGTTCGCATCTTGAGAGGCCAAGATAAGTCTGGTATTTGATCTGGCGCGCGGCCACCAGTGTTAACCTGGTTAGCGGTGTCAAGTTGCCATTTCGGCAGTTGCACGNTACCTGCTGCTCTAGCTCGCATATCCTCTTCAGCGCGTACTCAAAACGATAGATGGCTCCCTCGAGTGACGATTCCTGTTGGTTGGAGATCGTTAGCGTTGTTGCTCATNGGGTTGAAAACAGTTCTCCTTCGCTCTTCGACTAACCTTATACAGATAATAACCGTCCTGGCAAAGCTTCCTGAGCAAACGAAGCTGAATGTCTGGCTTAGAGGACGCAGCCAGCCATGTTGACGAGCCCAATTTGGCCCCATTCTGGAGCAGAACCTCGATGAATGGGAGTTTATCCAAATCACGAGTATGCTGCTCGATTAGTCTGTCTAGCAGGCGAGTTCCGTCACTCTCTCTGGCCTGGTCGANATTCGCTCCCTGCTCAATCAGAAGCTTGAGCTTTTGAGTAGTGTAGAAAGGTTAGATGGCTTTGTCTAAGCGTTGAGATGACTATTAAGGGTTCAACTACCAGAAACACTTACAATCTCTATCCGAGCTGATGTAGCCGCACCACTGCAGGCCAGATCCAATGCTCCATGTCCAGCGTGATTGGTTGCTTGCAAATCGACTCCACGTTCAACCAAACATTTGATGGCAGATATGTTGTCGCTCAGAACCGCATGCATCAAGGCTGTGTTGCCCTCTTCATCTCTATTGGCCGGATTAGATCCAGACTCAAGCAACATTTGGGCGAGCTTGTATTCGGAATTAGTCTGTTCGTGGCTCCTATTTTGGCATGAAATGCGATCCAACTGGTTGTTTTGAAACTGGTAATTGTTGTTTGGTTTGCAATCGTACAAGCTAACAGAGTTCACCATCCTAGTTAGCCGAGGTCTTGATGGTGCTAGGGGGCATTCAGGTCCGTTTGATCTGCTGTTCTGCTGGATTGCTGGAAGCGCTTTAGAGGGCGGCTTGAAGTTAAAACACTGGTTCACCTGCGTGGGCTGATGTTGCANCCCAGCGAGCGGGTGCGACTTGCCGCCCAATCTGGAGCTCGACTTTGGTCCGTCTTGGAACTCATAGGAGGAGGGGGACTTTTTGAAATAGGAACTCGAGCTNGCTTGGCCAGGGCAACCCTTGGCCAGCGGCGCACTTAAGTCGAGTGGCGACGTTGGGCCAAATGAGCCGCCCCCCGATGGTGGCGTCTGCAGGACGGGCGTCTGGGCAGAGCTAGGCGAGAAGAGGGACACTTGATTCCAGTTTGCCGCTGCAGGCGAGTCGGCAAATAAGGAATCTGGTCGCTGCTGCATAGACAAACTGGCCGGCAAGTGACAGTGGACCCCAAGTTCGAGAGGAAACTGTTGGTTGCTTTGTTCTAGGGCCAAAGATGGTTGCTGTTGGAGAAGTTTGTTGCCCTTCTCCAATTTATTCTGGTGCTGGTGTGGCGAGTTTGAGTCCTCACTCGAGGAGCTCGATATGAAGAAGCGCGAGCCGTTCAACTTTCGGCTCTCGGAATCCCGGCTTTGATGGAGCAAAGTTTCGCCACCTAGCTCATCGATTGGCTTGAACGACTTTAGTCTGGTGTCTGAGAATTGTTGCTGCGTTGATTGGCTGAAGTTGTTGGTTGAGAATGATTTCATGATTGGAAAAGCTTGGCTCTTGATTTGGCGCGCGGCTGAACCTTGGGCCAACTTTTCGTTGCAAATCACAGGCGCGGTGCTTGGAACTGACTGAATGGAATCGTTTGGGGTTGAGTAGATTTCGTTGCTATCGTTGTCATCGCTTGCCTCTTCGCAATGCTCCTCTCTATTCTCGAGCTCCTGTAGGTTGACGCCGAGCAAGGAGCGGGCCTGCGAGTAGTAGTTTGAGTTTAGAGGTCTACTTGCTGCGACCGATTGGTCGCGCTTGAAGCGATAACGCGAGCTCATATCCGACTGGTTCACTGTGGTTGCGCTTCTCTTTATCTTGGAGGCCCAGTTGTTTGGGCCGGAGTTAGGAATCTCGGTCGAAGCAGTTTGGTCTGTTGAGGGCAGCGCCGGTGCGTCGGCGGTTGCCCGGCGGAGGTTGCTCGCGCTAACGTGGCGCCTGACTGCCGAGCTGGGCGAGTCAGCGGCAAGAGTGCTGCTATTCGTGCTACTTACGCCGCTGCTGGTGCTTGTGGTGCTGGTGTTGGCACCAGTGATTGCGCTCGTTACTCGAAGCCTGTTGTCGGCCGACGAGACTAGTCGCATTGGCTCGAGCGCGCGGCTGCACGAGGGCGCAGGCTGGCTACCTGCGCGTCTGAACTGCCTGTCCTGGAGTAGAGCGGCGCCCTGGTGTTGATGGTGGTGTTGGTGCTGCGGGGCCGACGGCTCAAGTTGGTCGCCCGAGATGTAATGGAACTGGCTGGCGTCCTCGCTGTTCTGGCGACGCATCTTGCCTTGGTTACGCACCTTGGTCACTGCCGTGTGGGGTTAGTTTCTGCTCAACCTATTGCTTGGAAGCCCACGCGCACAAAGGGGACGCCAACTTACCCTTGACAAGCGACCAAACCTTGAAGAAGATGCCCATCACCGGGCCAACATGATGCTGCTGCTGCCTGTTCGTGGCATCTCGAATCTGAATTTCTCTGGTCGAGTCCATCTGGTTGGTGTGACTGTTTTCGAGCTGCTGGCCGGATTCAACCTCGCACTGTCTCACACTCAAACCCTCAGTTCTCGCGGCGATTGGACCCTCGAAGGGGCGAGCTTGGCTCCCAGCTTGAGGGCTCCGCTGCTTGTTGCCGTGGAGAAACTTTGCGCCCGCCTCCATGGCCACCAAGCGAGTGCGACCTTTTTGGATTGCAACTCGCTGGTCATTTTAAACCTATCATTTCGTTTCACTTCACTCGAACCCCTCAAACTATCGTCCCTCTCGCCTCTTGCCAAAGTCTTGAAAGCGACTTGGAAGCTCGGGATTTGTATTGTCCAGGATTGAGCTTGATTTTGCTGTTTTCTCTCAAATTGAGCGTCTGTTTTGTCGCTTCAAACGTCTTGCCTGTCGCTTCGAGTTTGCAGATAAGTTTTGGGGGCTTAATCATCTTTGTCTCTTCTGGCCGAGAGTTTGGTTTGGCCTGGTGCTCAAGTGGCGGCCGAGCGGCGGCGGCGGCGGCCAAACAGCAGCTCGAGCGAGAGAGACAGAGAGAGGAAGAGGCGAGAAAGAGATAAGCGTCTTTGCTGGCTAAAACTGCCACAAGTTATAACCTCTTCGTGTTGATCCGCTCAAATCGCATTGGGATCTAGACAAATTGCGTCCCGCGACCAGGATTGCAAGCAGTGCGCTTGCAGAGGCCTAAATAAGTACGTGCCTCCCGCTCGCTCTCCTTTCAGGTGGACGTAGACTTTGATGTCGGCAGTTTATCTCGCTTCCAATGGCTCACTCCGCTCGCTGGTGCTGGCAACTCTAGCAACAGCAACAGCGGCAGCAATGACGACGACTAGCTCGCAATTTGCAGCCGGCGCCCAAGTATCGGCCGTGAGAGTCGGGCGAGTGAGACGACGAGATAGCTGTTGCGTAGAGGCCGCTGACTGCAGCGGCAGGATTCTTGGAACTCGCAACTCGAGGCCGCGAGTGGCGAGCGAGCGAGCGACTTCCTCGAGTTTAGGCTCCTCGTTGTTTTGATGGGCTTGAATGTGGCCCAGCAACACGGCCTCTTTGTTTGGGCGAAATATGTTAGTTTGTAAGTTCAAGCTGCATGTTTTTGCTCCTCGTGTGTTAGCGCCAAATTCTCGCTCTTGCTCTCGCTTGATCTGCTTGTTTGCGCCCAAGCAGCCGGGATGAACTTGAAATTTGGTTAGCTAGCTAGTTAAAGGTAGAGCGAGCGCGACATTTCAGCGCGCTCCTCTTGGGCCGAGTTTGCGCCACGAAGGCTCAGCTTGAATGACGAAACTTCCACCTCTCGAGCATCCAACTATCTTTTGTCATCTCTCCTCTCATCCGACGCCGCCAGCCTTTTGCCTGGGGCGCATTGAAGGCTTCTTGGTGGAGACGAGCGGTGCACTTGGAGTTGGCACTCGCTCGACGAGTTTCCGAAGCTTGATTTGCTTGCCCGCCGTTGAGCCGCTTCGGCCAACTTGCACTGGTGGAAATTACTGAAAACAATTACTCATGTATCTCGCGTTCACTTGCCCATTCCAGCGCCATTGAAACTCGAGCAACTCCGCGCGCATCTGCCGCCGAGAGCGAGAGACTTTGGTCGTGTTGGTTTTGGTCGAAGTGAGGCCGAAGCTTTGAGGACAAGCGACTTTGCTGGCAGCGAGAGCCGAATGAGCGCCGGCTCCTTCCGGCGCCAACCGTCAGCGGTGGCGCGGGCCAGGTCGGCGGCGGCGGCGGCGGCGCAGACGCAGCTCCTTGCATTGCCACTCGATCGTGCTCCTCTCTGGCAGCCAGAATAAACAAACCGAGAGAGCTGCCCTGATCTGGCGCGGAGAGCGCAAGAGAGCGAGAAGGGAAGAGAGGAGCGAGCGGGGAGAAATCGGAGATCCATGTCGCGTTCACGAGCGACTTGCGGTGGCTCACCAGAGCGCACCGCATAGAGCTGACCCGCCGCTAGGTGCTCGCACGCGCGCGCGCTTGGCGAAAAACTTGCACCCGCTAAATGGGCCCCAAACGCAGCTAATCTCGAACACCTCATTCATCCAAGAGGCGCGCCGCTGGCCACTCTAATCTGGAGCACAAATCTTGNCTCCAGAGCCGCCCTGAGCGCGGCCAGCGCAATTCATCGCGGTTTGCCGCTGCCGGCATCCATCATGGGCATTCAGTGCACTCTAATAGACTTTGCCCGCTTGCAAATCTCTGCCGCGCGCGCGCGCGGCCAGGCCGGGCAAATTGTGCGCCCGCAGAGGAGCCAGCCGCAAGCCATCAAATAGGCATCAGGGCCTCGAGGCCGGACAGGCGAGCGAGCGCAGACACGGGCCAGGTGGGCCAACCGAGCCGCCGCCACTTGGAGTCTAGCCAAGACCGGAAGCGGCGCCGGTGGCCCGCTCGATGGGCGCGCTTCCGGGGCCGAGTCAAACCGTTTCCGGGGCGCAAATCTGGCCCGCCGATGGGAGCGGCTGGAGCGGAGCAAGCCGACAAGCTGGAACATTAGCGGCCGCGGAGGATCCATTAGCGGCGCCGGCCAGATGAGGAAACGAGAGCCGGGCGCCGAGTTTGGTGGTTCAGCGGGCCTTGCGGTTGTAGGTTTCTCGTTTGTAATTTGCGAGCAATGGAATGGATTCTCTCATGTAGAAAGTCTCCGCAAAGCCAACCAGCGGCTGGCCGCCACGAATGGTAATGCCTTTTGGGCCAGAGGAGAGGACAACAAACATTGTGCTCGCTTGTGTTTGCTCTCGCTAAGCCGGCAAACTTTGCTCGTCGCCCGGACGCTGACAGTTCCAGGCGTCCCCATTTGAGCGAAGGGACAGGCTGGCAGTGTTGCGCCTCCAGGCTAGGCGGCCGCTCGGCTGGGCCGAAAGCAAGAGCAAGAGCAAAAGCAACTGCAACTGCAACTGCAACTGCAACTGCAACTGCAACTTCAACTTCAACTTCAACTTCAACTTCAACT
>Ga0058699_1000442_pt1 | contig 12954 bp, 15 predicted proteins | sample AgamicAtPe_FD_55078 | JGI IMG/M metagenome (GOLD analysis project Ga0058699, IMG submission 55078) | Agave microbial communities from Guanajuato, Mexico - At.P.e | ecosystem: Host-associated > Plants > Phyllosphere > Phylloplane/Leaf | place: Guanajuato, Mexico | collected 2012-10-15 | reverse complement strand
GCCGCCGCCAAACACAGTCTGGTCGCTGGCCAACCTGACCGATTGTTTGTCACCCACCTGTTGCTGGCGGCTCTTGGGCCAGGCGTGATAGGAGGGATCAAAGTAGCCATCTTCCCATGGCATTGGCTCGCGCAACATGCCCGCCGAGTGTCTGAAGGGAACCTGCCAGGGGTTCAGGTAGCCGGACACGACTGGCGAGGCTGCGGCGAGTTGGAGTTGGAGCTGTAGGAGGAGGAGGAGGCTGGCGAGCGCGAGTAGGATGGCCGCCATCACTTGCGGCGACCTCCCAGCACTGGCGCTAACACCGCCGCCGGTGGCCAAACTTGCTGCTGCTGCTTCCTGTTTGTGGCTCATTGCGCTTGGTTTCCTCTCTCGGCTAGTTGATCGCGTCGTCATCTACTCTCTCTAGCTCGCTCGCTCTCATTAGTTGCAAACGATTCCGGCAACNAAGTTNAACTGAGCACGGCTAATGAGCAACATGAGCGGGCTAAAGTGTGACAACCTTTGCTGGCTCGAGCAGGTAGGGGAGTGGAAGGAGAGCAGACGGCAAACGAGAGGAGGAGGAGGAGGANGAGGAAGAGGCTTGGCGGAGACTCGAGCCCACAGCTGCGCCCGAATGGGCACAGGCGAAGCTCGCAGCCGGCAGCCGCGGGTTGACAAATTAGAGCAAGATTTGGACTAATTAGCGCGACTTTGAACGCGGCGAATTGCGTCCGCTGGAGCCAGGTGAGCTGAGCGCCATTGTTGATTGTTCGCTCGGTTTGCGGTTTTGGTGGGCAAAGCTGGCGAGCTGGAAAGAGGAGAAGGGATGCGCTTTGGTGCTCGATGGGCGAGCGCTTTGGGTCGGTTTAATTTGGGCCAATAACAATGATATTGTCATGGCGCCTGGCTGAAATTGTCATTGTTTTCGCTCGCTCTTTAGATCGGCTCCACTTTCCCTCTCACTCTCTTTTTCCATTAGACTCGCTTTGAGTTCGCTTGCGAGGCCAAGTGGGGTGTTGCAGGCAACCTGGATCGCGCTTTCCCACTGCAACACCGAGAAGCCCCCACCGCTTGACTCCTCGGATGGTCGGCGCAGCAGGCACATGTGAGCGTGGTGTGCACGCAATGGGCGATTGAATGGGAAAAACAAAGACAAAGTTAAGCCCTGAAATTGTTACCTGTTATCCTGCTCGCCAGTTCCAGTTTTGCGCCGCTGGGTTTATATGAAAAATTTCAACGCAATTCAATGAAAAACTATCGGCGGCGAGTTATTATCTAAGGCGAGTTAGTCTAAAGGCAGACCAGCGCCCCTCTCTTTCGGTCCCGCTGAAGGGACCACCACCATCAACTNGAACCAGCGGGCGCAATTTCAGCGTTCAGGTTCAAGCGGCGCCGAAATGCAAATTGAATAGCCTTACCTGTCACTCGCTCCCCTCCCCCCTCTCATCTCCTCCCATCTCGGTGCATTTTTGTCGCCTCCAATTCTGGTCGTCGCTGGGTTTGCCAAGCTTGGATTGCTTTAGTAGCGGCGCGCAGGCGGCCCGCAAGGCGAGGCGGACAGAATGGAATTGGGACCAAATCAGCCGGGAGGGTTCAAAGTCGGCACTTGAATGGGTTTCGCTTATCAGCTCTTTTCGCTCTTTTACAATCCCATGTTTGCAATGCTAAATAAGTAAGTGAGAACAGGCGGCCAGTCAACAAGTGGCCGGCACGACCCCTTGCGTGTCCATTCAATATCAGCGCGCGATCTGGTTGATTCGAGCTAGCGGCTCGCAGTCAGNGCGCTGATCGGCGCTGGCTGTTGAACTTGGCCCAAGAGCGAGGAAGCCGTCTGTTTGCTCAACGCCCTCGAAGTCTCCCCCGCCGGCTCGCCGGTTTGCTCGTTGAGCTCTCTGGCTTGTCGCCCCCCCCCCCTGAATCGGCTTGCTCGATCCATCTGCTCGCAGCCGCCAGTCGTAGATAATCTGTGTTGCAGCGTCGGTCGCGGTAGCCGATCGGCGGGGGCAAGTGGCATTGTTGTTGCGGCCGGCGAGTTGGCCGCCATTCTAGCGCCAAGACGCCGGCCAGCCAGCCTGTCTGTCCGGGCGACTCGGGCGGCGCCAGTTTCAATTCGAGTGGCGAGCAAGACGAGGTAGCAGCTCGCTCGAAGGGTTCGCCCTCTGGCTCACGAGCTGCGAGTTGCGAGCTGCGAGCTGCGAGCTGCGACTTGCAACTTGCGACCCCAAATGTAGGGCGCTAATTAATCCCGTCGACGAGTGCCGGCCGGCCGCCCATCTAAAGAGTGCAGAGCCTTTGAGTGTGGGGCAAATAATCAATAAAATTGGATTATATTGATTCGCGCGACTTGGCCAAAGCGCGAGCTCGGCCGAGCGGCTAAATGGAGGCTCTGCTTTGGGGGGCGAANCTCTCGGTTTGGTTGCCTAGATTGACATCAAGGCAACCAGTTTGATTGATTGCCAACAACAATCTGCTCGCAAAGCAACTCCATCTCGAGATCTCCCGTCGCTTTTTTCGAATTACAATCCCAAAAGAGTCCGCGCAACTACAACGGGAGCTCGCTCGCCCAAAACAAGCACCAAGCGCATCTCCAGCCTCCTCGCCAGCGGCCCTCCACTCGNGCTAGCCATCAAGCTAGGCAGCGGAGAGTTCGAAGCCAACAAGTAATTTGCCCCCTCAACTTGGCCCATGAATAACGACAGGCGGCGCTGTCAGAATTGGGCGCAATTATTTTGGGCCTCCGAGTTGGGCTGGGCCAGTTAGGCGGCCAGCGGCGAGCAGTTAAGGCTCCATCTCTGGCCCATTAATTGGCTTGAGCCAGGTGGAGGAGGGGAGCAGCTTGTTTGATTTGCAGCCACTGGCGCGCCGCTCGACTTGATGAGATGCTGGAAGCCTCGGAAGGGTCCATGGAAGCGGCGGCTGGAGCTGGAGTTGGAGCTGGAATTACAATTGGCCGCTATCTGATCCAGCGGACGTGGCCGGCCGAACCTACGGCTACCACTCAAAGGCCAACACCACCGCTAACACTAAAAGCCCAACCAACTGAAGCCCTTAAGCGCGATCTTGCCAGTTTGCTCGGGCCAGGTGTGAATTGGGCACACCGTTCGCCTCTCTGGCCGAGAGTGCAAATAAATTTAAGCTTGTAAAGTTCGCGCCATCAACAAGCGTTTGTTTGGCCAAATCTTGTCTGTGTCACCCGAGTCTAGCCGAGTGCTTTACCTCAGCTCGAGCGTCAGCAGTAAGTGCACTCGCAAGCGTCTGCTCGCCGACGGAGCCTCGCTAAAAGCTGCCCGCCAACTGGCTCTCCCGAGATCCAAACTGGCCGCCAGATATAATTAAAAGCGCCCGGCCGACTTCGTGTCGCGGCCAGATAAATTACAGCCGCCTTTGCTGCTGCCCGTTGCAGGTGAACAATGATAATAAATGTCCGTCGCAAAAATAGGCGCCGCTGGAGGCTCCACCGCAGCAGCAGCAGCAGTAGCGGCGGCTGCAGTGGTTGGCCACTCCAATTCCAAGGTGAGCGATAGTGAGTTGCCCGCTGGTTTTACACTCGCTCACTCTAGAGCGCAATAACTCACCGCTGCCGTCCCCGAGTTGGCCGCTCTGCAGCCCGCAAGGAAGAGTGGCGGCTATTGGAGGCTCGCTGCCTGAATTTTGGGCGATCTAATTTGCTCGCAAGAGATCGGCCCGCTCTGGTCGAGCAAGCGAAAGTCGCTCGCTGAACTGGAGAGTTGAGCCGAGATTGCGACCTCTGCAACACTGAGGCAGCCCAGTGGTCGCTGCAACGGGCTAGGCGCTCGGCTGGCGGCAGAGGGGGCGGACTCGGCCGCTCGAGGGGAGGCTAAGTGGATCGCGGGCGCGCGGATATCGATTGCGGCGAGCGAGCGAGCCAGTCAGTCAATGGGATTTGGCGAGCGAGCGAGCGAGCAAGAGATAATCGATCCTAGGAAGGAAATCGATGATTCGCAGCCAGGCCGATCCGCATGCTCGTCGTGGTCGCAGTCGCCGTCGCTGTCGTCGTGGTCGTGGCGGCGCTCGAGGTCACTGATCCTGGCCCATCGGCCTGCTAAGCCAACTGGCCCTCCACTCTTCGGCTGGCCGTCCGCTCGGCGGCCCATCAAGCGGCCAGCCCGCTGAGAGCCGTCGGCTGATTGGCCGGCCCGTTGACACGCCAGCCGAGCTCGCACTTGCTCGGTTTGAGGAGAAATATTGTTGCTAATCAGCGAGCAGTAGAGCACACAAACCTGCAGCTTGACGGCTCTCCCCTCCGCTCGTCTGCTCTCCTTTGCCCCCAGCTAGTCGAGCAGTGGCGAGAGATGGACTGGTCCGCGCGCTAGCTCAGCTCTTCGCCGCCCCCTCTCGGCCGGCCAAGCCTCCTCTCGGCTGCGGGCGCTTTCAATGACTTTTCCGCAAGCCGAAAGCGCTCGCAACGCTCCTCCTCGTCTTGCCAATCAGGGGTTGTCAAGTTGGCTGCAGCGCTGTTGCTGTTTGATCTAGGCGAGGCCATATTGTCGCAAGCGGATCACGCACTCGCTTTAAAATGGACCATTGTCTTTGGGCTGTCCTGCGTCGCTCTTGCTCAGGCAGAGCCAAGGAGCGGCGCTCGAATGGAGATGTTTGAAGTGCTGAGCGGCCAACAGGTAACATCGAGTTTCCTGGCCGAGCGAGACGAGCTGCTTGTTAGTGTGGCCGGCAATTGCTCGCCCAGTCAACACCTCGGCGAGCAATTCCCACACAGAAAGCTCCAATCACGAGCCTCCCCTCCCTCCGTCGCTCGCTCCAGCTCCGTTTATCTCTGGTAGGCTGGCATTTGATTGCATATTGTGTTTGGCAGAGGATATCTCGTTTGCACGATGCAATCGCTGGGCTTGATTGCGAAATTAAGCGTTCATTGCTTATTCAATTGCAGCGGCGGCCGCNACTCGAGCAGTTGGCCAACAATTGGCCGTCTCAACTTTCGCAAACAAAACGGAGCCTCTCCATTTCCATTCCAAGTTCCTCCCAACTCTTGGCCGCTCAACTCCAAGCCGAGCTGGCCCTCACCTGGCCAATGCAAATTTTTGCCAAACAAACAAAAACGAAAAAGCGAAAACAGAGCCCGAAAGCGAGCGAGTCGCCAGAGAGCCTCTAGCCCGTTAATGAGCTGGTCGTGATGGATCTATCAAGCGAGCGAGCTGGCCAGTTTGCCAGCTCGCTGGACTCCCGTTGGCTCGGCCGCTTGAGCCGCCAGACCCACTGGAGCGGCGGCCGCCTCTTCGCCCGCCGGCCAACAAAAAGGCCAACACCTCCGAGCGGCCCTCTGCAGCTTGACGCGCGCTCGCCGGGCCACCTGCGAGCTCGGGCGCCCCGAGAGGCTCGCTCTCGGCCGCCACAAGTGTCGATTCATCATTCAGGCGGCTTATTTGCGGCGGCGGCAAGGCAAGGCAGGATCTCATTGGCGAGAGAAGCGACGATNAGCGGCGGCGGCAGCGGCATGATATCGCGGTGGCGGGTAAGCGCGTTTGCCGCTCCACCGACCAGGCCGGCCGAGCCCTTTTTGCGCCCGCCGCCAACTCGATTTGCTTGCCGGCTTAGCTTGCGGGATGGGAGCCAGTCGCGAGGTTGGCGCGGGAACNAAGTGCGCCCCGCGTATATCTAGCCGAGCCGACGAGACAAAGGCCCGTGAGATATGGAAGTGGAGCCGGCGCTTACTTGGTTCCGTTCCGCGCCATCGGCACCGGCGCGGTCGCCTTCCACTGGAAGCGCCGACTCTTGAACCTGGCGGCCGAGTTGCGGTCAGCTACCGGCCAGGTGTCGCCCACTCAGCTAACCGGAGTCGGCTTAGGCCAAAAATGGCAGCCCAAATGTCTCGCCTCCGAGCATCCACCTGTGACCAATTGCAGCAAAAGCAGCGGCAGCGGCGGCAAGACGTTGGGACGATTTATTTCTCTCGCCTCTCGACCATCAGCTCCCTGTTGTTGTTGTTGTTGTTGTTGCCACTGCTGCTGCTACCTTTGGACATTCGGACTGCCGACTTTGGGGCAGGCAAGCAGCAAGTGGCCATTGTGTGCCGCCATTGCAGCCACCTGCTCTTGGCTTCGAGGCGACAGAATCGCCAATTGGCTTCTTATCGTCGATGGGCCACAGCGAGCGGGATGGCCGATCTGGCTCCGTGCGAGCGGCTGGCCGGTGACGGTCAATCACCTCGGCCAAACGGGCTGATTGGGCGGCGCAAACTGGCGGCCGGCCGTGTGGACGCGATCGCGAGCTTTGCCTGCGATATCATGGCGCCGCAACTGATTGATGGAACATTATGATAATGGCCCATCGGCCGACACTCAGCTGGTCATGGATCCTGGAGATGGGGCGAGACTCTGTCTTGTTGCAGCGCAGAGTTGTTGCGCTTTGATGAGACGGCCCGCTCGAGGATGACGTGCGGCTAATGTGCGCTGACAACTTCCGCCCTAAGGAGGCGCCAGGAGAGGAGAAAGTTGCCGGCTCGAGTTGGGCGCCAGGTGAGGGCTGGTATGCAAATTTTGGACGCAAAGCCGGCTAATAAGGCGGCGAGGTTTGTGGGCTCGCAAAATCAGTTAGCCTTTTCGGAGGCGACTTTCCGTACGAGCGCTTTCGGCACGGAAAGCGTTGAATCGATTTGCATAGGTGGCTCTGGTGTTCGGTCGAGTGGTCGTCGCAGCCGTCCAGCTTTTAGCAAAGACGAAGACGACGACCACGACCACGAGAGCGACAACATCGCGCCGAGAGCTAATCAGCTCGAGCAGAGTGGGCGCCATTGTTGCTGAGCAGCGCGCGCCTTAGCGGCCAGCTATTCGCCCAGAGTTGGCTGGCTCGCNAGTAAAATTTGCATAAATAGAAAAACGGCAGCCGCGCCAACTGGCTGACACCTGGCCGGCACACCACTCGGATGGGCATTCGGGCCAGTGCGCAGGCTACACAGGAGCAGGCCGAGCCGGCCGAGGGTCTGGCTGGCTGGCTGGCCTGGCGGGCGGATTGGCGGGTTTTGCATTGCATTTGCATCGAGCGCTCCGTCTCTCGTCGTGCTGAAACTGGAGAGGCTGGCTTTCAACTTCCAGCTTGAACTTGATCTGTGTGAGTCGAAACTCGGAGCGAGCCGTTTAGGCTGCAGCCAGCAGAGAGGGAGGGCGGCTTGGGCAAAGCGGGCGCCCACTTGGAAGGCTCTATGAAAAATTAATTGTTTCTCCCATTCATTGGCGCCGCAAACTCTATGACAACAATAACAGAACGTTGCCTTTAATGGGAGCCGCCGAGAGTGTTTTGATCCGTTAAAAGGAAACCGCTTTTGCCAAAGCGGCCAACTCTAAACAAACATTCATATTCCGCCTAAGCAACCAAATTGGCCCACTTAAAAGGCGGCTAATTTTTCTCCTGCCAAAAGCTAGACTCAGTTAGCCAATATTCTCACATAAATTATCAGCAAAGAGGCGGGATCAGAGGCACTGCGAGCGGCTTTAGAGAGCGGCGATAATTTTCAAGCACGCCAACAGGTGTAGCCCAGATTCTCGATCTCGGCTGCAGTGTTTGGCGAGCGAGATGTTTGGCGCATTGATCAATTAGCTTGGAAGCTGGCGGCCGCTCTCGGATTGGAGCCGGCGCTTCGCTGCTGGCGCATGGAGCAGNAAGGAGGAGACGGTTGTCTCTTGCCGGCCACTACAAGTTGGCGGTGTCCAGCAGTCTGGAGGAGATTGAGTCTATTTGGTGGAGCAGCGGCGGCGGCAGCTGCATCTGGAAGTGCTGCCCACCGGCAACACCTTGCGTTCCCTCGCGAGCTCCTTAGTGGAGCCACTTGCGGCTCTAATTTGAAGCTCTGCCCGCGCCCGCTTCCTGGCGCCGCCGACCAGCCAGCCAGCCAGCCTCTTTCAAACAGCGAGCCTTTGTCGGCCTGCCGGCCGGCTGGCTTGCCCAAGGCTCGGCCAGCTGCGAGGGCGAGCTGGCGAGCGGGGGAAGGCCGCCAACCGGTGATCAAGATGGATGGACCAATTCCAGGCCGGAATTCATATCACCCAATCGATTGGATTTACAGTTTAGAGCGCGCAAGCCGACGGCAACGAGACCATCGATTATGTTAATGGCTCAAAGGCGGCCTGGCTGGCGAGGTGAGCGGACGAGGGAGGCGCACACTCGGGTGCCCCCGCAGCCAAAACAAGTGCGCCCAAATGGGGCGCTGCTCATTTTCGCGCGTTGCTCAGAGTGGGAGCTCGCTAGCATCAATTAGCGCACCTAGCTGGGCTTGTCTCTTGGCGCGAGGACACCTGCGCTTTTGGATTTTAGGCGAGCTTGTTTCGCCCTTTCGGTGGGCGAGCAAATAAAATGATTGACTCGCGCCTCCAGCTTCCAACTGTCAATCTGTTGGCCAAGCTCGGCCCGCTCTCAAAGCGGCCAAACGAGACGAGCAGTCTGCACGACCGATCGCTTGCTCGCCTGNTAGCCGCCGCTGCCACTGATGCTCATAGTCAAATGCAATCCGAGAACGAGATTCACTTGGACGGCTAATTTGGCCAACGAGAGGAGNCAGCTTGACATTTGTTATTATCCGATTGCACTGCTTTGCAACGNCCCAACTCGTCCAAGTGGCAAGCGGCCCTCCAGCTGCCAGCAACTCCGAACGACAGCTGCAAGGCCAAGGCTCTTCCTCTTTCCCAGCTGAGCCAACAAGGTAAAACCGAGCAGCAGCCATGCAAATTGGACTCTGCTTGTAGAGAGAAACAGAGAACTCAATCAACTTGGCCGCCCATGCATGCATCTCCATCTCTAACTCCCCAAACCCTGACACTTGCGCTGCCATCGCGCGAGCATAAGCTTCCATCTGTCCTCTCCAGCGCCGCTTGACTCGCCGGCTAGCCGGCCGGCCAAACTAATCAGCTGCCAGGCTCAGACGAGTCGGCCTACTCGCGAGAGGCTTGCTAAGGTTCAGGTCAGGTCTGGATTCAGGTCCAGATCTAGGCTGTGGCAAGTTGGCCAGAGACACACACTCGTCGTAGCCAGTCGGACGCGGCGACGGCCGCGCCAACTTCGTTTGCTCGGCGCCAGAAACAAGCATGAAAGCCGCAAGGCAAGCACTAGCGGCAACAGCACCACTGGGGAGACCTAAAAAGGTGGACTCTGGTGAAAAAGTTCACCTGTAAGCGGCCAACGGGCGCTAAGCTAACAAATCTCGCCTTGCATATGTCACCAAATCAGCGCGGCCACTAAACGAGCGGGCCAACAGGTTGCTCCTTCTCTACGAATAAAAACCAATATTATGATTGCAAAGCTAAGACATAATGGCCGCCCACTCGGCCGGCAAAGCCGAGCCAAGCAAAGCGAGCCAAGCAAGCGGGTTGACAAACGGGATCTGGATTTGGATCTCGATCCAGAGGCTGCCACTGCATCAGCTTGGAGCGCGCAAGCAAGCCCAGTGGGCGGAGTCCTTTGGGCTGGTGGCGCAATGTCGAGTAGAGATTTGAGTCTAGTTGGGCTCTTTTCTCGGCCAGCAGCTTGCACGCGACACATTTTAAAGGCGCCATTGTTCTTGCAAATGCTCCTCCAACAGGCCAACTGTCCGATCATAAGTTACTCATGGCTTGCGACAAACAAGCCGCCCATTCATGAGCGAGCCCATTCCACCGAGCGCCTTGACCAGCGAGCGAGCGGGCCAAGTGGCTCTGGTGCCCAAAGGGCCACTGTTTACTTTGTCCGGGCAAAAATAAACACCCCGCCAAGCGAGCGAGCCGAGCTCTCGCTTTCGCCCTCGCTCTCGCCAAGAGTCTCCGCTCGTCGCCCCTGATTGGCGGCTCGCTGCCGGCCAACCTGTTGGCCTGGCCGCACTGGCTTGCCAGCCAGCCAGCAGGCCGGCCGGCCGGCGACAGGTGGACAGTCATTAGCGGGCGAGGGGCAAGCAAAGTGAAACTTAATGAATACCCTTGGGTGAGATTGTTAAAAATCGTCCGGCTCTAGCTTGCAGCGAGTGGCCAGTTGGCTGTTCGAGTGGACAGAGAGAGAGAGAGAGAGAGGGGCGAGCTTGCCAGTGTGGCGTCTGAATATTGGCCGCTCCCGGCGCTCGAGCTTATCAGACGAGCAAAACCGCAAACGGCTCACTGTTGGCGCCGGCGGAGCCAACTCCGTGTATCATCTCTCGCTCTCGAGCATCACCGCGCAGCAACAACAGCACACACCTGAATCCGGCAACTTCCCACAGGCTGCCCCCTCTAGTAGCCCGATTGTGCTCGCTAGGATGGGCGGCTCAACGGCCGCTTGGACCTCTACGCTGGCAAGCGACGCTTTAGAAGCGTAGAGGGGAAACTGTTCTTCCTAACCTAAGAGCCATCTAACTCAGTTCTCACTCTCCTTCTTGGGGTTTTGAATCCATTCATTGGAGGCGCTGGCCTGAGTTTGGCTTGTTTGCTTGAGCCCTTTAAACTGCTGGCTCAGTGATGTGGTCCAGAGTCTCGCTCTAAGCGTGTGTGTCTCTGCATCTGCGTCTTCGTCTTCATCTTCCTCTGCGTCTGCGTCTGCGTCCATGTCTATGTCTATGCGAGGCTCTGAGAGGGACGATTCTTTTCATTTCCGCTGACTCTGCCAGTGGCGGCGGCAGAGGCGGCGGCAACGACGACGACGACGATGGTAAATCCGTCCATTGTGTTTGCCACAAAGCGAACACAACGAGCCTGTTGCGCTGGCCAACGGGCGTCCACAACAAACTCTCTCGGCGGCCCACTGCTTGACTTGTGCCGCCTCCAACTGGCCATCCGCTTCTGAGCCGGAAGTCTCGCGTGACCAACGAGGCAGGCGAAGGGAGGAGGGGGATAGATTTCGCGCCAAGAGAGTGACTTTGCTCGCTCGCTTTGGGCTACTTACGGCTAATTGAAGCCAGCGGATGGGGCAAAGCCAAGTAGCCCTCTCCTTTCAGCGGCGCAAGTTTTTAAAATTTGACTCCCAAGCTAAACTCTCTTTGTTAAGCAAAGCAGAAACAAGCCACAACATCTTGCCTCTGATCCCACCAAACTCTCTACAATCTCGCCCAGCTCGCCTTCAAGCCGCAGCCAGACCCGCTCTACGCTGGCAAAGGGCCGATTGTGTTTAATTAAGCGTCCTCTCTCTCTCTACCTCTCTACCTCTCATCCGTCCACACCAATCGGATTCAACATCTTTGTATTGCTGCTTTGATTTAAAACGAGGAACTTAATCCCCTCACCCCTTCGAGGAGCTTGCATTGTTTATTATTGTTCGAGGGATAACAAGCAAAACAGCGGCTTGTAGAGTAGCAACTGGTCGCTGACCTGTGAAGCTCCCGCCGCCCCCACAGGAGTTACCTTTGCTCTCGTGCCGGCGCAAGGATGCCGGCCGCCAGCCCCAAGGGGAAGCGCCACAAGTGCGTACAACCGCGCAAACTCGTGCAAGACGCCCGCCCGCCCGCTCGGCCTTGGCACCAAAGAGCCCACCTGTTGGCCCGCCGCTCCATACCGGATGACAGACCGTTTAGGATGTTGTTCGAGGGCTCTTCCAACTCGCCCCTCTAATAAGTGTGTGGGCGCCTGCCTTAGCGCTCAAACTCTCTCCTAGACTCCATTTAGATATCAATAAGAGGCGGGGGGCAAGCGGCTGAGAGATTGCAATTTCACGCAAAACGCCTGTCAGCTTGTCTGTCTACCTCCTCTCAACTCTCCCTCCCTTACTTAACACGCAATTCACAATTCAATTGCACTTACCTTGATTGTCTGAGGATCTAGTTGCTGTTTGGCTGCTTGTTAATGACAACTGTAGGAATAAGCAAAGTAATGCTGAGTAAATCACATAGTTCTTGAAAAATGTTGGTGGCTTCAACCTTCTGTTTAAGATCAATTGCGACATCTTGCCTCCCCTAAATGGATGATCACAGTGCAAGGATGTCATTGGAGACATCTCAATTGAACGACTTGCGTTTAAATACAAACTTGGGCCTGTTTTTGATCGACGCAAACAGGATGAGATCCGAGCTTCGAATTCGGATATGTCAACCGTGTGAGTTCCTTTAAGTAGCTTCATGTTCATTCTTGTGCTTTACATCTTTCGCAAACCCTTGAACTTATCTTAGATCTATCATTTGATTTGAATAATTGCTTTCGTTTGTCTTGACTTACTTGAATAGTAATTAAATAGGCTCCATACAGGTGATTCTATTCGCTGGCAAAATCCGAGCAACATGGTGGCTTTGAGCCATGCTAGAGAGAAAAGATGTGAAGAGTTCGCTTGCTGGATTTGGTTTGAGAGAGTTTTCAAACACTAACCAACAAGTGTCGGGAGAAAGGATTGATAAATCCCGCCCATTTTAACTCAAGTGAGACTTCCAAGCCTAATCTGAGCGTCTCTGACTGTGATTGCAAGGCTTAAATAACCTGGCGTAGCTTGAAACCGGCAAAGCGAAAATCAACCGTCGCACCCCCTCGCATGCGTGAAGGCGTGTGCAGTGGTCACAGAAGAATTCTCGAGCTATTCTCGAGATAGGATATGGAGGCGTGGCAAGCGGGACTTTCCCGCACAGGGACGTTCCGAGTGAGCTTTAGTCCTGTTCAACTCGGCTGCTGCCATCTTTCCGAGAGCACACTAATCTTCACCAATCTGAAACAGAGCGATGTATTGGGAAGGGTCCAGTATCGTTTTAATTACGAAAGATGATGGCAAACATAATCAAGAACAGTCAAAGATTCAAATGACATGATGTATTAGCTAGCGGCTAGATTCAATAAGTAACCTTCAGCAGGCCTACATGCATGAGGGAATTAAATAGTTATTTACAAACTTGTCTTTTGGTCATCCTGTCATTTTAACCGAACTGCTCTGAGACCTTAGGTCATGTGTCTTCATCGAAACAGACATCCTCACCTCTTTGATTCGCACCCTNTTGCTTAATGCTGGCATTTTTGTCCTCATTGTTATTGTCGTCGTCATCATCGTCATCATCGAGCTCTTTTTGCATTAATTTCTTGGCTAATTTGACAGCAT
>Ga0058699_1000440_pt1 | contig 12972 bp, 10 predicted proteins | sample AgamicAtPe_FD_55078 | JGI IMG/M metagenome (GOLD analysis project Ga0058699, IMG submission 55078) | Agave microbial communities from Guanajuato, Mexico - At.P.e | ecosystem: Host-associated > Plants > Phyllosphere > Phylloplane/Leaf | place: Guanajuato, Mexico | collected 2012-10-15 | reverse complement strand
CGCCCATTGCGCCCTTATCGCGCTCGCCCATCAGCCGGCACCAGAGCCTCAGTGTCCGCCGGCCCCCCTGCCGGCCATCGAGCCGTCGAGCCAGCCAGCCAGCCAGGCAGCCAGCCGGGCAGCTCGCTCGGCCGGCCGCCACGCAACAATCGGCCGCGCGGCCACTTGAGCCGGCTGCGCGCCCGCGCGCAAACTGCGACTGCGCGGCCCCAAACATCTTGCACTTGTCTCCGCCTGCGCGCATATAGGCTCTCGGTGGCCATCTCAAGGCTCGGGCGGCCGCCGCGGAGCCACAAGTGCGCAGTCGGCCCGGCAACTCACTTGTTCCAGCGCCGCTCAACTCGCCCAGTTGACTCTGATTCCGGGAGCAAAAGCGAGCAAGTCTCTTGAGGGAGCGACTCAAGCAAGGGGCCGCAAGCGAGCTCACTCGGCCGCTCTAGCGCCTAAACGCAATCAACCCGCCGAACAACCTGCCACCATTAGTCGCAAAGCAAATCGGCCAGCGAGCGCAGCAAGTGCAACCTCGCAAGACTTTTCCCACTCAAGGATGCCCAGGTCGATGCTGATCAGCCGGAAGCGGCCAACGCAAGCCGCAAGCAACGAGCTCGCCGGCCAGCAGCAGCAGCAGCAGGCGCCAAGCCAGAGCTCAAGTCCGAGCGTTGCAAATATAAGGGGCGAGTTGGAGGAGCGGCAGAGTTTCACCGAGGACGAGAGCGAGACAGAGCAGGAGGCAGAGCAGAGCGACGAGGAGATGAGCGTCGGGGAGGAGCAGCGGGAGTTGGCTTGCCAGCCGCTCGGCCTGCAGCCGCAAGTGGCCGCCGACCGCCAGGTGGACACGCTGACAAACGCAATATTCTACAAGGTGCTCATAAGTCTGATCAACCAACAGCAGCAGCAGCAGCAGCAGCAGCAGCAGCAGCAACTGCAACTGCAGCAGCCCCTCGAGGCTGGCTCCTCTCTCGCCAGTCCGCTGGCCATCCAAGCGCAGCAACAAGAGCACTCTCACTCTCACCTTCACTCGCAACCAGAGCAGCCGAGGCGCCAGCAAGCTCGCCCATCGGCGCACACAAACAGAACCAAATCATCTCGACGCTCGGCGCCCCTTGCGACGCAAACGCCAGCGGCAGCAGCAGCAGCAACACCTGCGACAACACCACCAACCTGCAAACCCTCGCACACTGGAAACCGAAAATCAGCAAACAAAGCCAAAACCAGCAGCCAGCAGCTGGCAGATAGTCGCGCGAGCTCAACAACATTCGAGCAGCAACTCAAACAACATAGCCAGCAACTNTTCCTGGCCAGCGAATCAGACATCATCGATCCCCTCCTCTCCAATGCGAGCGAGTGTAAGCGCAGCAGCTCTGGTAGTGGAAGCGGAAGCGGAAGTAGCGACAGTTTCGTACATTCTTGTTTAGATTGCGGAAAACGATACTCAACCTCGAGCAACTTGGCCAGGCATAGGCAGACTCATCGTGATATCACCGATGTAAAGGCAAAGAAGTGTCCAGTTTGCGCCAAGCTCTATGTCTCAATGCCGGCCTTCTCTATGCACCTGCGCACCCACAAGCAGGATTGTATCTGCTTGATTTGCGGAAAGTCCTTCAGCCGGCCCTGGCTCCTTCAGGGCCACATGCGGACTCATACGGGCGAGAAGCCGTTCAGCTGCGACATCTGCGGCAAACCGTTCGCGGACAAATCAAACCTGAGGGCACACAAGCAAACTCATTCGACCACCAAACCCTATATCTGTAAGCGATGCAATAAGGCCTTTGCCCTAAAATCGTACCTGTGCAAGCACGAGGATAGCACCTGTATGCGCGCAAGCGGAGGCCGCAAGGAATCAGATAGTCCCTTTGCCCGTTCCAAGGCCGGCAGCCGTAAGGATTCGGATGGTAGCATGGGCAATGGAAACAGATTAGAGCTCGACAGCGCAACAGCGCCAGAGCCGCTTAATTTGAAGGTGTCCAATCATGCCAGGAGGAGTAGGTTGAATCGTTAATCAATCGTTCGTGGACAACAAGCAAATACAAATCTGACCCAAGTCCGTGTTTACATGTAAATCTGAAATATCCCTTGTTGCAGTAAATGTAAAAATGATGAAAAAAAGTATTTTCCAAAAACTAGCTGATTCGGATGGTTGTATATAAATGGAAATCGGAGAACCTAGACATAAACTAATTGGAGCGTCAGTGACCTGATAATCCCGGAGACTGAACATGATTTGAGCGTCTTGTCACAGGAGTGTGATTTTTGATTTTGTTTAATTTACATTTGAGCGCTAGGCTCTAGCTGAGATGTCGACAATCATGGACACTTCCTATCGACTTGTGCCTTGCCAACCTCCTCGTATTCCTGCTTTGAGATCCACATTTGTTGAAAGGTACCTAACGAGGCCAGGATGGATCCACCAATCCAAGCTCCAAAACGCCGTTCAGCTGGCTGGCTGGTATGAATGAGTTTCAGTCGCATGCTTGGAGGAGTTCTTGATGATAAATCAAGCTGCAATCTATCTGTAAAGCCCGTTATCAGAGAGTTTCCTCCAGTAACAATGACTGTACCATAGAGAGCTGGCCTCAAGTCTATGTCGCACATGCCGACGCTTGTCGTCACGAGCTGGGCCATGTCCATCATGTCCGGAGTATCTTGAATGCCCTCGCCCGTTTCGTGGGGATTAAATAGTTTTTCGGGTATCAGAAATCTTTCTGAACTAGATTCAAAGTTGTATCCGTTCGGAAATTCATAGTGTACAGATGGATACGTCTCTGCAACTTCTTTGTCGTATGTGCTATCGCTAGAAACTTGTATTATAGACGATTGATAATCTTGTAAAACTTTTTTGATTGCGTAGTCTGTCCACGACTTTGTTAGTGGTGGGATGTTGGGTCTCCTAGTCCATTTTGGGGATTCGTTCTCCTTGACCGGTTCTTTAGAAGCAATCAAGTAAGGCGGTACAATTTCTATGCCTTTATGATCGAAATACTGTCGGCAAAGTTGTGTTATGTAATCACCACCAAAAGGTTGACGCACAATTGCTTGCTGAAGAACGTAGCCGTCTTGTACAGGTATGGCCGAGGTATGAGAGGCTCCTGAATCTAAAACAAGACCAGTTGATCTGCCATTGGCAAAAGCAGCTAACATGGCGTTTTTAACTAAGAAAAAAGCTGGCACCTTATACTTTTCGAACATGAGCTCAGTGATCTTCTCTCGCTTTGCTCTTACATTCCAGGGTGCCTCTGAGATCAGTACTGGATGGAGTTGAGAGTCAGAATATACATGTTTATCGTAGATGTGCTCCAGCATTTTATCAAAGAGGTCCCAATCCTCAATCATTCCGTCATTGAGGAAGGAGGTCAGCTCCATATCTTTACGCGCGGCACTGATGGCCGTGGTGTCCATAAAATACTTCTTTTCTACGTTCTCTTTTCCTTGACTGTCAACGTCCATCTGGTTATCGACGATCCCGATAACTGAGGGTATGTCTGCTTTCGGCGTGTCTTCACCGGCAAAACCGGCCCTGATTGATCCATGGCCGATGTCAATAACTATAGCCCCAACCTCGTCACCTCCATAGACGCCACCACTCATGATGAATTATTTGTACAATATGTCTGCTCAGAATATACCTGAGCCAATAATATCTAAGCTTTTGAGGTTTATTTGGGGTTTGTTGGCCACGAGCTGGTCGTTCGAATGAGAATTAGGCGCCCGAAGCGTTGTTAATCCCGGCCCTACGAGTGGGTACGAGTCCCATCATTTTTTATCCTTTTTGCTATCGGATTCCGAGTGCTCTCCTTGCGTGAAAGGTGCACGCAGATTCATTAGAGAGATAAACACCCCACATCCCCTCTCAAACGATGATATTTCGGAATCATCTAAACATTTTCCGATGAGAAATTGTTCCTGACATTCAAATCTGAGTTCCACAAGTCAATTCTAGCGCTTCCAAATAATCGAGCCAACAATTCCGTCCAGCGAAGCCATAAACAGACTCCTGAGACAAAAGACTGATCCCAATCAACAGAATGCGAAGTTATCGAGTGCGGCAAGGAGCTATGTTGTCAAAACCATAGCCTCGTAGCCAGTCCTTGTGCAATAACACAAATCATATGCAAATCAATCTGCTATGTCTAGTCTGATCGAAAGCAAGAAGAAACGTCCGCCGAAGCTAGGCCCACTCATCCGAGAAGCACAGCCTGAATTTCCTGGATCCGCAAATCAAAATGACGCAACAAGTGATGATCGAGACAGAAACTTGGAAAGCACAGTTAAAGTCGACGTCGGGGATCAGAAAGATATTTTGATTACACCTGACGATTTGGTTGTTATCAAACAGCTTGGCCATGGTCAGTACGGAATCGTTGAGAAGGTTCGTCACAAGGTGAGCGGTTGCCAATTCGCAGTCAAAAGAGTTCCTCTCAGTTTGGGTGATGTAAACGCGCGCCAAAGTTTACTCATGGATGTCGACATTTTAGTGAAAGGAACCAAGTGCAAAAATATAATCAAATTTTACGGGGCTTTAATCTGGGAGGGAGATCTGTGGATTTTGATGGAACTGATGGACTGCTCCCTTGACAAATTTTATCGACTGGCCCATCGCAAAGAGAACACTCCAACAGAGAGTCGGCATGGATTAAAGCTCGAGCTTGATGTAGCAGCGCCTTGCTCCCACTTGGCACAAAACATCGATCTAGGAAACTGCGATGTTTGTAATCCTATACCAGAAAAAGTCCTCGGTTTTATAACTGCAGATATTCTGAATGCTCTCAGTTACCTCTATTCGATCAAGGTCATTCATCGTGACATAAAACCGTCCAATATTCTCATTAACCAACTAGGTGTTATAAAACTGTGCGACTTTGGCATATCTGGTTATCTAGTGAACTCTGTGGCCCGAACTTATGAGGCCGGCTGTCGACCATATATGGCACCTGAACGAATCGACCCTCCTCGAGATAGGAGCGGTTATGATATCAAATCAGACGTATGGAGCCTAGGTGTGACAATCTTAGAGATAGCCACTGGCCGGTATCCTTATAACCATGCGCGTGGCTTCTTCGAACAACTCAAATCCATATGCACAGACAAGCCTCCAAGATTACCTCCTGGACGGTTCTCACCAGAGTTCGAAGATTTTATCAATCAATGCTTGAATAAAGACTATCAGAGCCGGCCCAAGTATGACATCCTGGGGACGCATCAGTTCATTTTGACCAACAAGAACGAGGATATCAGTGGATTCATCAGAAAGATCTTATCAAAATAGTTATATCGCCTTAAGCTCGATCAGGTTGTTGTTGGGCGTTTTCTAATTTATTAAATCATTGAGGATCTACACTGGTAATAGCCTTTTTTCGCTTTGAACAGTCGACTCATGTTCACTAATAAATAACTCCTTGATCGTTATTCAAAATTCGAGACATAAAGTTGGAACCCCTTATAACATCGTGTTCCGCTTGTTGGTTCTTTGATCTCTCGTAATCTTCACAGTAGCAAATGAACAGCGCATCAATAACCATTTCATATACTGAAAGAAACCAATGGGCCACAATGTAAGCGTACAGAGCAGATACGACTATGGGTGACCAGGAGTAATTCAGTTGATTGGTTTTCTCTTCCGTTAAAATGATTGCCATACTGATTGTTCCAAAGACTACACTAATCTTTGCTATAGCTAGTAAGACTGTGCTCACAGATTTGATAGCGAGCAGTTTCAAGGGATTTGAGGCCAAAACAGTGAAAGCTCGTTTAGCGCCTGTTATAAACGAATGGCCGTGTATCCCAATTTCGACATAAGCATCCCTGTTGATGATCATTACAATATTATCAAAGAACCAAACGAACATTCGGCCAACATAGGCGAATGAGCTGCAGCAAGACGATGGTAAGCTTGTAGGGTTGAGAGCTGAGTCAGACATTTGGCGCGCCTCTTCCTCTTGAGTTGGATGTGAAATGCAATTTCTTTGGACTAGATAGCGTATCTGACGGGTTACAATCCTTATAACCTTAAATATTGCCACAAGAAATGAACCTAGAGCTACAGAGCCAAGATAGAATAGCATTAGCTCAGACACTGACGAGCCGATCGGCGAGTTTAGGTTGTACCTGTCAGTAGTGAAGTACCACTTTGAGACTGCAGCTCCGATAACGTAATGCTGGCAAGCTATGGCGAAGTGTGAAACCCAAAGAAAAGCAAAGATATGGTACCATCGCATTACTTTGTGTAGCATCTCCGTTTTGAATACAACGAATCCAGTGCGTACATCTATGACAGGCACCTTTACCGACTGTAGGCAAATTAAGCCGATCGACCAGATGATGGTTATGGCCAAGAGTGCGGCAAATGTGAGCACAGGTTGTAATAGTAACAAGGGCATATCGGATATAGCCTTACCAGATTCGCTAAACAGCTTCGTTACCAATAGGATCCTTCTGCGCATGAATATAACTGTCGCCAAGGCGCCAAATGCTNCGAAAGTCAGAAAGATGGCACCAATAAGCCACTTGTCTGAGGAGATTAACCTATCCGAGTAGACTGAATCATGCGGCATTAGGCCGTTTAGGTCGACAACTTGATGGTAATAGTTGAACCANGAGTAGCTTGCTATTGATAAGAGTAACGATACAAGCAATGCCAGACAAGACCAAATGATGAAGCTAGCGAGAAAACGGAGCAGGATTAACAGTGCTAGCGACAAGAATAGCGCGAAACTAAAAATGTAAATCAGCTCCCTGTAACAGTGGCTCATATCGGTTAGGATATCGTCGATGAAGGTTCGGGTGACATTGATCGCGTTTGGGAACAGAGAGAAACGCCAATTTTTGGGCATACACCTATAGAATATGAGCTCGACATGGTCTGCTGGGCAAACGTCAACGCATTCCGTCAAATAGAGCAATTGACTGCTAACTTCATTTTGGTTCAAGACGTTTGGACCTCTTGTAACCTGATTTGAAGTAGGAGTAACGAGCATATGATCAAAGCGATCGCTGTCATTGGCGCTATCGTCAAATAGAACCCCATTCTGAGTTGTCCGCATGGAAACTCGATTGTTGGTGCTGGGTGAGTCAACTCCGCTCACGAATCTATGGTCGATGTTTGATGCTGATGTTTCCATTTGAGCCTCTTGGGAGGCCCTAAAATTTTTCATACTTTGCGACATCTCATTGCTTGCAGTTTTCGTCTGAATGTTGTTGTAGCCGTACAGAGGGGGATAATTATACATGAGAGTGGATTTCAGTTGCTTGAGAAGCGTTTGATTCTTTGTGAACTGCTTATGTTGCGAAGAGAGCTCGGGTGTGGCTCGTCTAACTCGACGATTGATGAACAGTTTGCCCTCCGAGACACCTCCATCTGTCGACAAGGTCTCGATAGAGTTGTTGTGTCTGACATAGAAGAGTTCACCCTTTTTCAGTCGCTCCGAGTCCAGAGTGTAACGTTCAAATTGAGCGTTGATTAGAGTGTACTTGGTGTAGGGTTTTTTTTCATAGTTTTGACCAGACTTCTCGACGAATTTTATCGGTCGATTGTTTCGGCCGCAAATGTTCCCATAACTGTCATGACCGTGAACAATCAAGTTTATATCGGCCTCTTTAACGACAATTCCATCCCAGATCATGTAGGCGAGAAAACCGAGGAATGCTAGCATAAATAGCAACGAGCCAGAGTCTCTCACCTTTCGATTAGTTGCAGGGAGAACGAAGCTCGAAAGTCCAGCAAGAGAATTATAGGTCATCTGTTGTGGTGTTTGAAAACTAGAGCTCACTTTATTGTGGATAAAGTGAGTCAGAGGAAGGATCTTGAGCACACTCAGTGGTGTCTCTTTGCTGCAAAGATCATTTTTATCTTGCACTGTCTTGTCTGGTAACAAGTCTGCTGGACTTGAGCTCGTTGACTCAATCGCTGACTGGTTAGGATTCATATTGCTAGGCTTCTGGTCTATGTGACCATTGGGTCGCTCGTGCTCATGATCACTCAAAGCGCTTATTCCGTTTCCGCCCGGATTCTCAGCACTCTTAGTTTCTAGAGGAAAAGACGGAGAACCTAGGACACTCAGGTTGTTGATTGGCTTCATTGCGCCTAAAACAGTGACCAATTTGTTCGCAAAGTTTATTATTCGGCAGATTTTTAACTTTCGTTTTCTGTGTACATTTCTATGATCTTTCTCGTCTTGGTGTCAGCCACCCTGCGACTGAATCATCTGAAGTTCACGAGCTGGCGAGTGCAAGCGCGCGCTTGCTCGCTCCCGATGTCAATGGCCCCAGGACATATGAGCGCTGTCGCTATGCGTTATTAACTTGCAGGTTGCGTAGTGATACTACATAACAATGCGACTCTTGTGGTAGCATAACTAATAGTTATAGAGTGGACGTTGACCTTTCCTGTGCGCGCCCACAACAATCATCGACCGCACGATGACGACGACCGAAGCCACGGCCGAGGTCGCGACCACGCTCGTAACTATGGGATGATCGTGCCACGTAAAATTATCATTATTATTAAAGCGTAAGGTCGAGAGAAAGGGAACGTGTTTGTTGTTATTTTTGTTTGTTGTTGTTGTAAGCTGCGCATTTATTCAAGAGGGTCCATTCAGGGGGTAGAGCGCAATATCATAAACCTTTTTCACATGGCGTACTTTCTTGTCCATTCACGAGCTAATTCATTATATTTTTCACGATCATTCTTATATATACGGGCGATTTCTGGCACCAATGGATCGTCTGGGTTTGGGTCGCATAGAAGCGAGCAAATAGATAATAAGACTTTGGATATTGTCAATGCCGGCGACCACTGACTTCTCAATATATCCAAACAAATACTGCCATTGCTATTAATATTTGGGTGATAAATCCTGGTTGTGAAAGCCACTTTCGGTGGTTTAAATGGGTAATCGGTAGGAAAGTGTATAGTTAGAAAGAATACACCACCTTGGTATGAGCTATCTGGTGGTCCCATTATTGTGGCCTGCCAGTGAAATAGATCATCTCCTACTGGTCCAGCTGAGCATTGTGCTGGTGGATCACGCTTTAAGTCCTCCAATTCTTTTTTGATTCGCTTTAGAGCCATATCTATATGGGTTCAGATTTAATAGTATTATCAATTAGGTGTAGTGAAGAAATACTCGCTTGCTACTGTTCTCGATTTCTTTCCTACGACCTTATCCAGGTTAAACGCACTTCGCTGCAACGCATGCGCAAGCGGAGTGCATTTGAGCGCCAACTTACGAAAAAATTTTCCCTCTCAAACGCCCGTCATAGACGCATGCGTATGAGTTTTTTGTTGAACATGGACCCTGCCTTTTCTAGAATGGTCACCAACAACTCGCGTGATGTCCATGTGGTCTATTGTGTTGCACAATCCCCTGGTCTAAACCTAGCGCTCATAGCGGTGTAAAGCTCCCCTGCATCTCATTCGCGATAGATATACATTCATCACCATATAATAATCACAAATTAACCTGCCTTACTCTTCGTCAGGTTAACAAGTATATACTCTACGTTTTGAGTACTCTCACTAGAAAATCCATCAACCATGATGATCCAGTCTCTGAGAATAGCTCGCTTACCTAGCGCTTTGGGCATAACCTCGCGACGAATGATGTCAACCAAGTTGGAGCCTCTGTTCGATAGAGTTCTGGTCAAGAAAATTGAGGCTGAAGCTCAAACCAAGGGTGGAATCATGTTGCCAGAGAATCAAACCAAGACACACAATGGAACAGTGGTGGCCGTAGGCTCTGGTGCACGAAGTCGGGACGGCGACTTTTACAAGCCGGTCCTGAAGGCAGGTGACAAAGTTATGCTGCCCGAGTATGGAGGTAACAAAGTGGACGTAAATGGAGAAACCCACTATGTTTACAGAGAATCGGACATAATCGGNAGATGGTCATAGGAGCGGGATAAGCCTTAACGCGTCCAGCTTTGCCCTGAATAGGGTTGAGTATTATTGATAGAGAAGTATACATTCTGTTTGGCAGTATGCCCTTAATCTGAAAATAAATTAAAAAGTAGAAGAGTATCCCAGGTGTCTCTGNGCTTGATCTGATCCTGACGCCGAGTATGGAGGTGGCAGGGTGGTTCTAAATGGTGAGAAACCCCACCATGTCTACGAGTAGTTGGACATAATTAGAAGATAGCCTTTNNATTCGAAATGAGCCAACGTGAATAGCTTTTAAATGGTTGATTGATGCTGATATACGATCAAATATGGGACGGCGACTTGTAGATGCCCGCGGCAACAGGGCTGATGTTTCTTGACGCTCAAAGCCATGCAATCGAGTATTGTGTGGATTTGAAAANAGAAGTAAATTTTGATTTCGAGTCGCCTATTGATTTTCAACAATGAGCATTATGCTCAGAATAACTGGAACGAATACGAAGACATATTGACCATGACCGCTAGGAAATCACTCTATTCCACTGATCGACCTGCTCATCGATCTAGGGCTCATGTTATTTATTTCTAGTCTAGGTTACATATCGCTATTCGGNGCAGGGTGCTTGCCCCTGGAAGAATAATGGATCCNTGGGTGTTCTGGAGGCAGCGGCTGGGAAGTCCTAAGTTTATCCTTGCTCCGATGGTGAGTCCTACACTCTCCTCTCTACGGATTCCCTCATGTCTCACATCACCAACTCTCTNACTTTTGTCGCATATTTCTAGGTGGATCACAGTGAGCTGCCTTGGAGGATGCTTAGTCGTGATTATGGTATACCAGTCGCGTACAGNCCTATGTTGCATGCTGCAAACTTTGCGAGCCAGAAAAAGTATCGGATAAAAAACTTTTCCACTTGTCCAGAAGACCGACCTCTGATAGTGCAATTTTGTGGCAACAATTCTGATACATTGGTCACAGCTNCCTCGCATGTCGAGCAACTATGCGATGGGATCGACATAAATCTAGGTTGCCCTCAAGATATCGCAAGACGAGGTCATTATGGTGCATTCTTGCAAGACGAATGGGACCTCATTCGTGAAATAGTTGATAGGCTGAGAAACAACCTAGATCCCGAGTTGGCCGTTTCTTGTAAGATACGGCGATTCGATGATTCCAGCAAGACCGTTCAGTATGCAAGGATGTTAGAGAAGGCTGGATGTACTTTTATCGGGATTCATGCAAGGACAAGGGAACAAAGGGGTTGCAACACTGGCTTGGCTGACTGGGATCACNTTAAGGCCGTGAAAGAGAGTGTCTGTATTCCTGTGATTGCAAACGGAAACATTCAGTCACTCCGAGACGCGAATGAGTGCCTATCCCAGACGAAAGCCGATGCTGTGATGACTGCCGAGGGCAATCTCTACAATCCAGCCATTTTCACAGACTACCATCTACCAACTTGGCAGGTAGCAAAAAAATATCTTGACTATGTCTCGAAGTATCCCATACCGGCAGGAATGGCGAAATCACATTTATTCAAATTGTTTCACAAATGTGTCGCTATGGAGGACAACGCAGAGTTGCGTATCAAGTTGGGGAGTTCGACAACCCTTGATCAGTTGTACGATGTAGTCAAGTGCTTTGAGGAAAAGTACGCCGTCGAAGACGAAGATCAAAGTATGAGGATCCTCTTGCAGCCCGTTCCCCCATATTTGTGTCAGGTGGGTCAATTAGGCAATCAACTACTCCATCTATCGACCCATCCTTAACTAACCCTTGCTCTATTCAAAGCCGAGATTCAGGTACAACAATTGCACACCCTTGCAACAAGTCGACGAAAAGTCGGATCCGTGCGTCAATCAAAGTGGGACAACCTTGAAGAAATTAAAGACGGATCAATGATTGCAGAATCTAGTTCTAGAGGTTCGGTTGCATTCCTATATGACGGGTGTTATATCTTTCCAAGTCCGCCAAGCTTTTTGCTACCGGGGTTATGTTACAAAATTTTGTTTCCAAAAATGATCGAGGGATTATAACAACCAGTTCCGATACATATTTAGAGGCTTTGTTCCTTTCTTTATCGACTCTCACATTTAGGACGAGAAGTTAGACTAGAACAAACAAAGCTATCGTTCTGTCAAATTTAGTGGTAAATACCAATTTCGTTGGGCTATATGGAGTGACTAATTTAAATTTACGTGTTGCTTCACTTGATATTATTCGAATCAATCTCTAAGCTCTTTGGTCTTCTTTTTCTTTTTGAGTTTCATTGCAGACTTGATTGACGAGTAGGGTGACTTCCGATGAGATGAAGATTTAACAAGATCTTCATGAGCCGCGGAGGTGAGGGCAAGCCGATCATTCTGACAGGACGAGCTTCCACGAGACCCATTTTGGAGTTGGTTGTAGGAACTAGGGGTGATGTGCTTGGCGTGACGCATCCAATCTTGTTCGAATGTTTCAGTTTCTGCCTCATCTAAATTAACAAAATCCTCAGCCTGCTCTTCCTCGCCAGTGTAGATATTCTTGGATTTCTTCTTTACATGAGCCTTGTCGTATAGATGATGACCAATGGCGAGTTCCTGGTGACCAGTCCTAGAATCTCGAACGGCAGCTTTGGTCTCCTTGACGCCACCTGGTCCTTGCTTGACCTCGCTGGATTGCTGATAAACTTGAGGCCGGCCTTGCTCGTCAGTAGTGTAACTGGTGACGCTCGATGAACAGTAGCTGAATCCATTATTGCCACTGTTGGCCATGGACATGGCCTGCTGCATCCCTTGAAACGGGTCCATCATCATCATGGACATCGGAGACATGAACCCATGCGGCATCATGGAATTGATTGGATTTGGTTGCATCTGCATGCCAGGTAACATGCCGAAATCTGGGAACATGTTCATGGGCATGCCCATGCCCATGCTCTGCAACATGTTCCTCATCAACCGATCACTGTTCATTTTTTGACGTTTTTAATGTCTCGCTCCAACTGAAGCTCTTTCCTTAAGAAAGTTGAGATTGATTAGAACACAAATCGATGTTGATGACCACAATATGTATGTATAAGTCAATATAGCGAGAAAAATGTGGTATTAGATGGAAAATA
>Ga0058699_1000438_pt1 | contig 12980 bp, 9 predicted proteins | sample AgamicAtPe_FD_55078 | JGI IMG/M metagenome (GOLD analysis project Ga0058699, IMG submission 55078) | Agave microbial communities from Guanajuato, Mexico - At.P.e | ecosystem: Host-associated > Plants > Phyllosphere > Phylloplane/Leaf | place: Guanajuato, Mexico | collected 2012-10-15 | reverse complement strand
CCCCCCCCTTTCGGTGTATCTCTCGCTTGCCATCATGATAATTTAACAATCATAAGTAAGCCCCTTATGCCTTGGTTATGATTGCACGAGCGATTTTGTTGAATATTCCCTCATATTCCTGTCCCAATCTCTCTCCCTCTTCCTTCCTCCCTGACTTCTGTTCTCGCTACTTGTTTTAGGCGCTTCCGTGCTCTATGAGAGGCCATCCATTTCATTGCAATTCCGCTTCAAGGTATCCCCGTTGTTGGCCGATCCCACGAGCGCAACCACCATTCACTTTCTATTTCTGNCTCCATTTCAAGTGCAAGCCAATACGGCAGCCATCACGGCGAAAACTTGCCGGCCTGACGCGTAACCAGCGGGCAGTCTAACGCCAGGTGAGACAATCGATTTGCAACAGTATCCAATCGCTCGCAGCCTTCGCACTCGAACGATTGTGTTCCTTGCCACAACAACGGCGGCCAAGCGTCTACATTTGGCTAGTTTTGGGGTTCGAGTGTTCTCTTTGTTCGTGAATCAACAAAACAAGATATCGAGTGGAGCGCCTCGACNCTAAAGGTTCACTCGCTCGTTTGTTAGTTAGTTGAGCCAATAGGAAGTGTTCTACTTGGAAGGTAAAGTTGATGGAGCACTTTCATGCTCTCTCAGGTGGTGGCAAAGTGCAAAACATTATATCCAACAGTCAAGCAGCAGCAGCAGCAGCAGCAAAATTCAGGCGCCTCTCTAACCAGCTGCTCACTCGAATGAGCCAGAAACGAAACCCTCACAAGTTTCGACAGTCATCAATTGGCCAAACCCATTGTGTTACCAATAATATGGATTGTCTCTATGCTTGTTGTTTAAAGACAATGAGCCCGACGGCGACAGAGCAATTTTGTTTGCAACCTGTTGCATGTTGGTTGAAATTCATGTTACTTTTGTTTGATCGATGCTAGGGAATTGGATGTTTTCTTCTCTGTTTGCGTAGAGTCAAGCATCATCCCTCAAATTTGCACCCCAAACAGGCGAGTTGTTTTGGTGCAAACTTTGAAGACCTGTGTCAATCAGGCGCACAGGTGGAGCGGGGGGAGGCAGTGGACTTGATTTAATTGATTGGAAGGGCTTTCTAGAGGGAGGAAGAGTCTAGCTGGCGCGATGGCAACCTTGGAAGTCATCAATCAGCCTTTGCAGGCGGACTTGCTTGATAGGAGTAGACGGGACTTGTCAGGTTCAGGCGCCAAGATTGCGCCTCCTCCTCCCGCTGCCGCTCACACACCCTGCTAATGTGGACTCAAACGCGGAAAAGCCGCCCAATTAGACGAGTGGACTCGAGACCAGGCCGAGGTGATGAACGTTGCCTCAAGTTCAAGAGGTGAATTATGCAAGCCAGCTCCTGGTGGCCGCCAATTTTGATTGAACACCAGACAAACCAAGTTCAACTCGAGCCGGGCAGCGAGAGGCGAGAGGCAAGAGGCAAAAGCAAAGGCGAAAATCGGCGAGCAGCAACCGGAGTGCAATTAGTGGAGCTGTCTCTCGAGCTTCAGCGAGTTTATATTACAACGGCGACGAGGTGAGGCAGGCAAACGCAATGATTTGATTTTGCTACTGCTGCTGCCGCTACAGGCTTTTCGAGTGGCGGCAGCGGCGGCACCTCAGAGGAGCAATCTAGTTTTGTCCCAAGCTTTGTGGTTCTAGGTTGCCCAAAATTGACAGGCGCCTTCTTAGCACTCAAGGCAGCGCAAAACTCAAACAACCAGATGGCTAGCTCGACGAGAGAGGCTTCATTTGTCAGCCATTTGCATGCAGGCGGAAAGGGTTGCGCGGCCATGAAAGCTCAAGGAGCCAGATTGCCGCTACCTCTACCTTTACCTCCCCTCCCACCTTCATCCCGCCCAGCAGGGCCTCCAGGTTTGTGTCCGACTTGGCCCTGCGCAAGACTCATGCGCCCTCGCCCCCTTCTGGATTGGATTCTCTCGCCGACAGCTTTCACATTTCACAATTCCATCGCACCGCAATGGCTGCCTACTCGGCAACTTTTGCACACCAGCCGACCAAACAGCCTTTGCAGCCATTGGAGCCACCAAAATTGAACGCTCAGAGTCGCTTTTCAAGGTTAGCCAATCTCGCTCTCGCGCTTGCAAGCTGTATTGGCCGTTGTGGTTGCCGACAAGCAAGCCAGTTATCCTGATAACCAGTCGTTTGCACAGTCATAGCCGCTCGTTGTTATATAAAAAGCACTCGCGTGCTAGGCTAAACTTGAATCCACCGATTTAGGGCCAAACGAGCCGGTCATAGGAGCGCAATCCTGCCAAGCCGCTCGGGCTGCAACGGCGCCCGGCTAACGTAAGTGCGCTTTGTTTGCGGCCCAGCCTCTTGGGGGCAGGCGCCAAACATCAAAAGGAGCTGGCTCCTCTCGAGTGCCAGAATTGTTGGGCACAAGAGCGGGCTAAATTAATTAAGCTGCGAGCGCATCCCCCGAGCAGGTAGCGCTCGCTTGGGGCTAGACAACAGGTGAGAGGTTGGCGTACGGCGAGGAGGGGGATGATTCAATTTGCCATGCGAGGCTATGGGAAATGTTTGCCTGCTTTGGCTCAAAGTTTGCCCCCAACTTGAGAGGGAGGCAAACTTTGAGCATGTTGCGCCAGCGGCACAACTCCTAATGGATGCGGGGAGCCAGCTCGATGAGCTCGTGTGCTCGCTGTGCGCGGTCGAGTGGCGCGCACAGAGCGAAAACTAAACCGTGCGCGTCCAGAGGCGGCCCCAGCGAGCGGTTGTGCCACTTTTACTGCGCTTCGCTGGGCCGAGCGGCGGGACAATCTGCGCACAAGCTTCGCAATTGTGCGCATTGTGGTGGCGCTTGTGTCTACAGAGCAAGCAAGCGCACAGTGGCCCGCTCATAGCCAACCAAGCAGGCGCACATCCCTGCTCACTCGCTCGCGAAGCTCCTCCTCCTCCTCTCGCTCACTCTTGCTCGCTTGGCACTCTTTGTTCGCATGGGAGGCAATGCAATAGGTTGGTGTCGGCCGGTCGCAATATTAGTCTGGCCGGGCCGATTGGAATCGGCGGCCTGCAACTCTTGTTGCNGCCTGCGAAAGTTGGCAATGGGCAGGCAGGTTGGCTGGTTTGGCGGCGCGAAAGCTTTAGCGGTTTTGCGTTTGGCGGGGCAACGAAAGCTGGCGAGCGAGTGGGACCGAAAGAGAGAGAGAGAGAGAGAGAGGGGGAGGCAGGCAGGCGGGTTGGCGCGCAGGCCGGCTGGCAAGCGAGCGATACGCAGACGGGCAGCCAAAACTCGCACTGGAAACGGGCAACAAACTGAGACTGAGACTGCGACTCTAGCGCACATTACGCGACGACGTAGCTGCTACAAATCTCTGCGTTCACCTTACGCCACTAAGGCGGCTACCCGCAACTGCTGCCATTGTTTGCAGCCAGTGCGAGTCGTGCATCGCGCTGTTATTTATGTTTATGTTTACCATGTTGTTGTTTCCAGTCCCTCCACTTTAGCTCGCCAACAGAAGTCTTCCATTGCGTCCATTGGCTCTTATTGGCAAACGAGAGTCAGGCCAGCGCGAGATCATTGAGGGGAGCGGGCGAGTTTGGGTGTTGCGAGAGTCGGCAGCGAGCTTTGGAAGCCTTAGAGGCGGCGTTTGGAGAGCGAGAGAGAGATTAAACAGACAGCGAGCTGAGCGGAAATCGTAGGCTCCACTGCCAACTCGAGCTCTCTCCCAAAACTGCACGAGGCCCCGCTAATCAAATCAGACGCAAGAGGCGCCTTTGGTCTGGCAAGCAGCAAGCGAGTGATCTTGAAAGTGGATTGAGGCTTCAGTTCGAGTTGAGCGCGACAAATTTGGCCCAGCGAGCGGGGCCGAGCTCGTCGAGGGAGCGTCCAAGTAGGTCGGGAGTGGGGAGGTTAGAGAGAGAGAGCGGGCGACAGGGCAAATGAATCCGCGTTCGAGCTACTTGCAAGCGAGCCCCTTTCACTCGAACAAGCAAACACAAGCCGAGCCGAGCAAGCAAGCAAAGCGCAACCATGGCCGCAACCACCGGCGGCCAGACCAACAGCGGCCACCAGCAGCAGGTGTCCGGCGCCAGGTCGGCCTCGCGCCAGCCGCTTGCCGGCGCTTCCGGCCAGCAGGGCCACCATCCGGCGGGCTGCGTGCAAATCGGCCCGTCGAGCGCCTTTCAGCAGGTGAAGCAGACGCAGGCGTCGCTGGCACGACTTTCGCGCATCCAGCAGCAGCAGCAGCAGCAACAACTAGCAACCAGCCAAACTAACCAATCTAGTCAGCAAGTCAAAGACTCTAGCCAGCAAGTTGCAGTCACAAAGTCAACCACCTTCGTTGATTGTCTCATCAGGCGCTTCAAGGATTGTTTCAACGAAGACGCTTGCACGGTGCCCATGTTCGTGGTTGGAAACTTGAGTCCGGGTTCAGACGGTAAGTGCTAGCGCAGTGCACTCTTTTCCCATTGAGCCAGCTCGAGGAGCAATGACACTGCCCCCCTCGAGCTATCGGCGAGAGCAAAGAGATTGAGGGCTAAAAACTTTGCTCGCTAAAGAGAATTTTAGCCCTGAGTCAGAGTGTAAGCAGGGCAGGAAAGCTGGCTTAAATTGAATAGAATTGATTTATGCCCTCCGCTAATGATGTACAATTTCGGGGAGAAACGAGATCCCTCGATGATACTGGTGTGCGCCGAACGCCCTCAAGCAAGGCTGCTTGTTTAGTTAGTTGGCCAGTTGCGAGCTTGTCAGTTGCTGAGATGGCGGCTTGTTTGGCCAGGTAAATGATGCTCTCATTATCATCTTTGTCGTTCTCGTTTAAAATGCGCCAGCCTAGCCTAACATAACATAACTCGCCCTGCTAAGCAACAAACGTGGACGCGAATGTTCTGTTGCTCTTACTGCCAGATTTTAGACTGAAGCTAGCGCAAATTTGTCCCTACATTTTAGTCACCATTTTCGCCCTTCCTTTTCCTGTCCATTTTAACCTTTAGACGAGCCAGCCGCCTCTGTTGCGCTGGGAACCAACAAAGGGATGAANTAGTATCGTTTCAATGCCTCGTTAATGTCGCCACTGTCAGCGCAACTCGCTTTCATGCGAAGCGTAAAAGTTCGTAGCAACACTCCAGGTTACCTGCGTGCAAAATTGATGCCTCATTAACGAGAGCAAACGCGTTAATGAGCCTACTGGCTCAACTAAAACGCTGCTCCAACAAACAGTTTGTTGTCTTCCCTTTTGTGCATAAGTTTATTTCACCTGTTTCCTGCCCCATACCTCAGCTTTCCGAGCAGAAAGGCGCTCGAAAGCTGCTTAATTGAATACCATTTCTCTTCCTCGCGCCCTCCAATTGTTTCCCTTCTCTCGCCAGTCAAGCCAGTGGAGATTAATCGCATAGCAGGCAAAACTTTTATCCAAGCAAGAACTGGGAAAGCTCAAATGGACTCCGCTTGCCTCGCCCCTGAGCAACCGAAATCCAGGGGAGCTCGGAACTTCCGCGGGTTCCGATAGGCTGGAGCAGGTAAACCTGCTAATGCGATTTATTCCTTGTGCTGGCTTCTCTGGCCAAGCTGTTTCGGAGTTTGGGTGGCGGATTCGCAGGGCCAAGTTTGTTGACTTATTANAATGCATAATCTCTCAATAGAAATGCCTACTTCCCAGTCTCAGGCAACCTCCCCCACAATCAGACTAACCCGGCAACTATAATATCCCGTCTGGACAGAAGCACTAACTCATACATTCCTAATCCATATTTATCATCCAATCCCAAACCTCGAAAACCACTCTCTCTCTCTCCCTTTCTTCTAATCCAATAGGCACACATTTAATTCTGCCACCTTGCGTTTCGCTGGGCCGCCAAAACATAAGCCGCTTTGCGAGCCTCAAAAATCTTCGTTTGATCAACTCAATCAGAGAATCATGTCGCTCGATAGAGGAACTCGATTTAGGTGGAAACAAACTGACTGACTTGATTGAAGTTTANAAAATTCTTCAATGTACACCAAATTTAAAATTCCTCAACCTAAGCGAAAACGACCTCTCGCGAACTTCCCCAGTCGCTATGGCCACTTCATGCGTGCCTACTGTGATCAATACACCGCCAATTGGAGCTCTTGGAGGCTCCGCCATCTCTCATGCTGGTTCAACACAACAGCAACAGCAGCAACAGGCTTGGTCGATGGCGCAGGTAAACAGTCAGCGCGCTTGCTTGGCCCCCATCAACCAAAATCAGCTGCAAGCCATCGGCGGTCGGCGCCACTCGACCCTCGGCCAGTCGGGCGGCATTGGCCAGCAGGCCGCCCTCTCTCGGAGNCCCCGTTCTGGTCCCACCCAGGTTGCTGAATCGCGCCNTCTGGCCGCCGCTGCGGCTGTTGCTCAAAGCAAGAAAACGTCGCCCTCTGTTGCATCAAAGTTGACAAACTCAGCCAGAGTTGCAACTAGCTGCAGAACCCTAGCGCCAATCGCCTCGCAAGCCATCAATGATGGCCAAGCGAACTCCAGTTCTCGAGTTAGTGAAAAGTCTAGCCAGAGAGTTCATCAAACAAAGGTTCAAGCNAGCACCATGCATCTGGCAAGATCTTTGTCCTCTCTCTCGGCCAAGGACGTTAGGGGCACCGGCTCCTCCCTAACTCGCAGCTCCACCCTCAGATCGGGTGTCAGGAAGGAGAGCAATCTGAGGGTCGCAAGTTGCCAGCAAAAGGCCACCAGGATAGCAGCACGAATAACGACGGCGACAAGCACCACCACCACCACCACCGTATCAAGTTCCGTGGCCAACGATGACCGAGCCAAGCAACAGGTGGCGGTTGGGGGCAAACAAATTGTGGAGCCCATCGATGAGGCTGACGATGTTGAGATGGCGGGCGAACAGTCGCTTTTATCGCAACAACGACAAGTATCCGCTAATCAATCCTCTAAAAGTTTAGCACAACAGTCTGGCGCATTGACTAAGACTGCCTCCAGTAATTCAACACTGTCCAACTGCCAACAGAGTTCGGGTGGCCACCAGTTTCCCAACTATCGGCGCACCTTCGAATCAATCAAGGCCCTCGCTCTCAATAACACGAGCTGCCAATGGAGGGTTGTTTGCTCAATCTTGAGCAGGATGCCCAATTTGGAAGAACTACACCTGAGCTTGAACAACTACGAACGAATCGATCTCGATCCAAACGAATTTAAGCATGTTTCCCTGAAGCGCTTATATTTGTGCAACAATCCAAAGCTAACCAACTGGGAAGAGCTGGATAAATTGTTGATCGCGTTTCCATCGCTTCAGGCGCTCTCGATTGCAGATTGCAACATCAGCCAGATACCTGATAACTTGGATAGGGCACGCGAGTGGCGAAAACTTTGTGGTTTGAACATAAATGGATGGCCTATTAAAGAATGGCCAGTTATTGAAAGATTGAATCAGCTGCCATCGTTGATAGATTTAAAGTGTCGAAATTTAGAAATATTAAATACAATCGATGAGCCAAGACATCATCTCATAGCTAGACTTCCAAAATTACAAAGACTCAATGGTAGCGAAATTGAGGAAAGAGAACACGCCGAAAAGGCCTTCTTAAGATTCTTCATGACCAATGCGCACCTAGAGAGGCCGCCGCGTTTCCATGAACTTGTACAAATACATGGCGAAGTTATGCCTGTCGATGTTGATGTTGATCTATCGCCGCCGAGTCAGGCTCATGTTCGGGTCATTTATTTGAACAGAAACCACTATCGCAATGAAGAGGACACACTCATGTCCGAGGACTTCCTCATCAAATTAATGGACAATGTCGACGATCCCAACAATGTTCTCCAGCAACAGCAAAGCGGCCTTGAGGGTAGCATAGACATGGCTACGGACCAAATAAATGCCCCCAATTTGAATGATAACGAGGTTGATAGTGATAACAGCAAGCCAGTTAGATTATTTAAAGACGACGGCCAGGAGGTCTTGGCTTTTGAAGTTGATTTGCGTCAATCGGTGCGCAAGTTCAAATCAACCTTGGCATCCCTCTTTGGTTTGAGGAGTCAAAATCTGATATTATACTATATCGACCACGAGATGGTTGGATTGATGGGTCCAGAGTTAATCAAGCATAATCAGAAGAAGCTATGGAATTATAATGTACAAGATGGCGACCAATTCATCGTTGAGGAGCGATGAAGAGTCACTTGCTGTCTATTTCACCTACATTCAGACTATGAACTTGGCCATAAATATTCGTTTAGGCCAGTGACTGATGACTTTATCATAACGATGATGATGGTCAATGAATTATCCCACTGGTACATTTCGTTAGTTAGGTGAAAGGGGTCTGAATTGTTTGCTCGTTATACTCCTTGATACTTGTCTATTAAAAGTTACTAGAGTCTCTACCTAGAGCCCGATACACGAGTATGTCGCTGAATTAAGAAAGTAGAAAACCTTAGTGATATTGTAACGGTAATAAAAATATCATCATTTAATATTTACTCATTGCTTAAATGAACTGAAATTGAGGTTTCGAACTGGTCAAACAATATGTGCTATAGATATGTGGGTTAATTATCAATATTAAGCCTCTGTGAAGGTGCCCCATCACAATTTCATAAGTTTTAAGGTTAATGGCTGTGTCGGCTTAGGTAGATGGAGACTTATGCTCAAATTCATTATATTCCGTCCTGAATATATTGGAAGAACATATAATTTCCGATCTACAAACGGAAAATTTCTCATAATTCCATAAGTCTCGCCCGCTTAAATCAGTAGCGCTTGACTAGAGACGCAATGCTCTTTGCAGCGGCCTTACGGTAGTCCATGCCAGTATTCATCATTGGGGCCATCATGGCGGACTGCTGCTGGCCAGACTTGTAGCCTGATGTGCTTGCACGCTGACCAGCGCCCATATAAGTCATACCTGATTGTTCCTGTCTTTGCTTGGTGCCGCTAGCTCCATAAGTTGGCTGCATTCGCATAGATGAGTAGGTTGAGGTTCCATCCATACCGTTTGTGGCCGGAGAACTATATTGTTGCATTTGAGCAGTGTTTGAGGAGGAGGATGGTCCGTATTGCTGGGCAAGCGCCGAGTCTGAGCCATACTGTTGAGCAGATTCGTCTTGTGCTTGGCTAGATCCATAGTTTGATTGGCCCATACGCATCATACCAGCGCCTCCCATGGAACCGTAAGCCGAGGCATCAGTCATAGATGATTGAGCTCCGTATGATTCGCTTGAACCACTTTCACCCATTCCATTCATTGCCTGCCCATATCTCATACCTTTGGAACCCGACATTTGATTTGAGGAACCGTATCGCCTAGCTTTTGCTTGGTTAACTCCACCTTGCATCATCATTTGTCCGCCATAGTTTGAGCCTCCGTTCGCACTGTTCGTCATCTCTGCTCCGTATTGACCAGCACCCTGAGCTCCGCTGCCCATACCTGATTGAGCGTATTGTTTGCCCATCGAGCTTCCGCCAAGACCAGCCATCATTGCCGAGCCTGCGTACTTGCCTGCGCCAGAGTTTGCTTTCATTCCACCGTATTGTTTGCCTGAATCCATCGCCGAGTTCATCATTGAGGAGCCACCATATTGTTGCATCGGAGATCCCGCACCCATCGACATTGCGCCACCGTACTTGCCCGCTCCGCCTGACATTCCGCTGTCCGACGAGGATCCGTACTGTTTGCCTTGGTTTTCAGCAGATTCAGCTGAGGAGCCATAAGCTGAATTAGCGCCACTCTCTGATCCGTACGACGAGCCTCCGTTAGATCCGTATCCGCTGTTCTTGCTTCCAGGATTAACGTTTGCTGGCGGCTCCTCGGCGTGCAATTCAACATCCGCCGGCGATTCGTTGGCTGTACCAGGCTCGTTTGTCTTGATTGTGGCCCTGAAGCCGTTCGAATCGGCAACATAGTTCACATGACGATAAACTCCATACGGGTCCATGTATCCATAGCTTCCTGTGCGCTTCCCGTACTCGTCGCCGTTTTCCTTGTGGTATTGGGTGGCTCCATAGCCATCGTTGATATCATATCCCCAGGCAAATGGCATTGGCGGATGCTTAGATGACATTCAAGCGGTTAGAATGCAAAAGTCCGAGCTCGTCCCAANTGCAGCTTGATAGTTTACTCACCTCTGGTTCCTCATACTTGGCCGCCTGCTTAGCTCCGTATCCACCAGCAGCCTGCTGTTTCATGCCCATGGCAGCCTGTTGCTTTCCATAACCTGCGGAATTAGCGTTCATGGTGGCGCCCATCTTGTTGGCGCTGCCGTATTCTGACTGCGATTGCTCCTCACCCATGGAGCCGAACGATTGGTCATAGTTTTCTGCCATCGACTCTGAGTTGCTCTTCTCTTGCATCATCTGCTGCATGNCACCGTATGAGCCTGACATGGCCGATTGCTGCTGCTGCTGCTGCTGGCCGTAGTTTTGAGGGTTTGGGGCCATCTTGCGCTGTTGCTGGTAACCGTTACCATAAGCCGGCGCTGTCTGATACTGGGCCAGAGCGCATCTAGCGGCTAGGCAGAGCGCTANGGCACTCTGGGTTGTGAGATGGACGGACAAGTGGTGCTGTTAGATGAGTAACTTGTTCGCATCTTTTTATTGGTCAAAACAGGCTGCTCATTGGACACTGGCCATCCACGAGCTACCATTCTTGGTTTGAACTATGCACTTACAATGATGAAAAACTGCTTCATTGTCGGTATCTTGAGGCTATTTAGTAAACTAATGGGCTTGAATTCAATGATGTTCACCTAATGACAGCTGACCAAAGTTGGATTGCGGATGTTGTTTGAACTAGCTTTAATTTGGATATGGTTCACTTTTTGTAATCGCGTGCACCTTTTATACTCTGCTGCTAGTCCATTGTCACCCGTGGGCTGGACGAGCCTTAGACTGGACCAGGTTGGCTTTGATGGTGCCGACGACAGCAGCACCAAGCCGGGCGCCGCGTTCGAAGAGATCAGAGCGCCTGGCTCAATCACGTTTTGTGCCAAGCAAGGCCCGATCTGGAAGAGGCGTCGGTCGTGGCCAAAGCGTGGAAGCCGCGACCAATGCGAAGGTCCTCCTAACCCATCCGGCTCTTCCTCTCTCTCTCTCTCTCGCTTTCTCTCGCGCTCGGCCTTCCTTGGACGCATTGCAGAGCATTGGACCAGGCGAGAGGAGCTAGCTTTGTTTGAATTTTCAACAGCCTGACAGGAGCCCATGGAATATGAGTTGCCTGCTTAGAGTCTAGGTGGCTCATAGTCTCAAGTTCACAAGTTTATCAAAATATTGACTTTACTCTCACTGTTTGTGCCCACTAATACAATAGCGAGCTTTCTCCCCCTCTCGCTGTCTTGCTCAAAATGAGCTGCTTAACTGCTGGCTAGCCGGCCCGTTGGCCCGCCCGCCTGATCGCTCGCTGGCTAGCTTACCTGGCGCTGGCCAAAGCGAGCTGGCGTGGCTTCCAGCTAAAGTAATTCAAATTCGTATTCACTCTCGCCGGCCAAGCGACCATCCGAGTCGCTGGCTTGCAGGTAGCCAGTCGGCTCCAAGCTATTTGGCAGGCAAGCAGCAAGACTAACTTGCGGCTTGAACGAACGAACGAAGCTAACTGACTGACGGGCAGATGGACGGGCGGACGATCAGGATAGCGGATGGATGGATGTACTCGTAGCCCGCTCGCTTGCTTCTGGGCTGAATTTTAAGTGAGTTACTTTGCGCATCAATATAGTCAACCTTAGCGCCGATCAGGGTTATTGCAAGCTGGCGCTGGCCGGGGCACGCACTCTGCCAATGGCCTGATTGGGCGATTTAGGCGGAGAAGTCGCCATGGCCGTCGCCGTGGCCGCTGCTGTCGAAACTAGTGAGCTTGCGGAGTGCAGGCTCAATTTGCTCGCAAGCCCGTAGGAAATGCGAGATGATTGAAATAATTTACCTGAATGATACAAATTTCCCTCCTCCTTGGAAAGCTTCCNTCTCATTGCAACACCTATCCTTGTTTCAACAGTTGGTCATTAGATTGATTTCCAATGTTNGCCATGTTGTTGTTACCAGATTCCATATCCCTGCAAAGATAACAAAATAACGTTCATTATGTTGCCTGTCGCTAGATTCAAGCGCCTCAATGAGCTAGCAATGAGCGAGGAAAATCCGATGACAGGTGGAGAAACAACTACAAGAGAGTGAGAGCGAGAGAGATCTATCCATAACAATGAGCCTGTGCAGCCCCCTTGGCCGAGCACGCTAACTTCCAAAGCAAAGATCGCTGGACCAACCCCTTTGATCAACCTCTAAGAATAATAGCAATTATGATGACCACCTGAAGAGTGACTTACTCCCTCCGTCACTCACAGTCTGTTCCTGACGGGCTAGCCTTGTCGCGTTTGCTCTCGGCTTCGTNTTCGTCTTTTCGGTCGGGGCCAAATGAGGGGAATAAGAGAAAGTTAGAGGGACAACCCATTGATTGATTTGCTAGTTAATTCTCGTCAAGTTCACATCATGACAGATGTGGCGCACTAATGCAAATAGCATTGCAACCATCAGTCCACCCGTTGGTCTCGCTGTCTATCTAGCCTGCTTTGGGCACCATGATGGACACAATACGCATAATGGAAGCGGGTTCTTCTCATTTCTGCACATTACATTCCATTTCTCCTTCTCCTTGGGCGCTCACTACCTGTTTATCAAGTCGCTCGCTAACCAAACAAGCCCAGCGCGCAATTCAACCTCACCAAGGGTATCGACAAATCAGATTTGTATTCTATTATTGCAGGCAGGCAGATAGACAGATCGATCGATGGGCCATCACGACCTCGCGGCCGTGAGCCTACGAGCGAGCCGAGCAACCAACGGCGCCAGTCAAGCTAGTGTGACAAGCTAGCGCGGGTCCTCGAATTCATTGAAAGGACTCGAGGCCATCGATTATGAGCGGCGGACAGTTATGGGAGAGAATCAATCACACATGCACAAATTAAACTGCCACGATGACGACGATTCCACCACCATCGCCATCAGCTAATGGGGATTGCAGCCATCTGGCCGACCAG
>Ga0058699_1000436_pt1 | contig 12990 bp, 6 predicted proteins | sample AgamicAtPe_FD_55078 | JGI IMG/M metagenome (GOLD analysis project Ga0058699, IMG submission 55078) | Agave microbial communities from Guanajuato, Mexico - At.P.e | ecosystem: Host-associated > Plants > Phyllosphere > Phylloplane/Leaf | place: Guanajuato, Mexico | collected 2012-10-15 | reverse complement strand
ATCATATTTAGAGCTCATTATGCTTCAAACACCGCAGCTTGTGTTGTTGCTCCCCCAAGCTTGCTCGCCAGGCGCCGACCGTTGAATGTGCCGATATTATATTTGCACAGGAAGTGCCAGCGGTTGGCCATTGCCGGACTACGGACGCTGCTCGCTTGGTTGGTTTCGGTGGGCTTGTTGGCCGGCATTGGACTGGACCATGAATACATGGGATGCTCCGTTTTCAGCTAACCAGTTTTAGATTGTTCAGGCTTTGTGCGCATTAGTTTCTAGTCCATTTTTGAGCGACAAAACAGTTTACAAATATGGTGACAACAGATTGATATTGTTGATTGAAACAAGGTTGAGTCCAAGCGCCGATATAGGACCTCCAATTGGGAACAGCGCGAACCCTCAAAAGGCACCCACCTCTTAATCTGCCTGCTCCTCCCATTTAAGATTTGGGCCTATTGCACGTTGCCGCTTATTGGGCTGTCGCACATCTAGCCAGCTAGCCGACCGAAGATTGATTAGAGGATTTGGGAATCAATCTGAGGCGAGAAAACTTTCCGCGTAGAGCAGCCGTCATTAGTATTGGCGGTGTCGCAAATGGAGCTAGCGTGAGACTTGCTGGAGCCCGCCAACTAAACAAGGCGAGCAACATCGCGGCGGCGATGGCCAAGATTGGCGTTGGTGGTCGTCACGGCAAATTATGCAAAAGGCGAATCCGTTTGGCCTCATAGGAAATGGGTAAAGCGCAATTGAGACATCGTGGAGGCAATCCCAGTTGAGGCAGACAGCACCAATTGACTCGTGTAGCCGCCTCGTGTGGACTCTCCGACTTGAACAAGCCAATTTCTCGTTTCCTCCCCTCAACTTGGTTGGCCTCTCTGATCAAGATTAATTTGTCCTCGTGTTTGTGTGTGTACTTATCGGATTTACCGATTGGGGGCCCCTTCTTTTGCCCGTGCTCAATCTAATGGATTATCCTTGGCCACGACGACGACGACGACGACGACGACGGTAGAGCTCCAATGAGATTAGCGCCGGCTGCGATGATCCGGTGGGCTCCTATAGTGTTCTATGGACGCGCCAAAGTGCACCGCCTCTAATAAGGCGCCCGCGAGTCTAGCTGGCTGAGCAAGCGATCAGGCGGCGACGGCCGGACGGAACAAAGCGCCTGAACTAGCAACAATGCGTTTGCTTGGAATCGATTATCGGCAAGCATCCGTAACGGATGAGAGGAATCGCGGCAATATTTTGCCAATAGTTGCCTGCTAGTTTAACCGGCGAAATGTTGTATGTGGCATTCTAAAAGTCAAAGAGCGACCAGACATGCCGATTGAGTTGTTGTCGCCCAACAACTTTTGTTGGTTCCATTGGCGCTCAGACAGAAGTAGGAACACCTTTTGACTGATGCCGCCAACGAGGATCCAGTAACCAGGTGGGAATCTGTCACTCTGGTGCTGGCCGGAGGTGAGGAATCCAGGTTGGTGAATCTATCCTTGACTCCCGGGCGACTAAAATGGGGGATGGGTTGTTTGGTGAGTAGCGGCTCAAAAGAGGCTTCGAAAGCTCCCGCTTGCTCTACATTTGAAAGGCTACAATCTAATTGATTAGCCTCATGAAAGTAAAGCTGTCCGTTTGTCACTAAATTGCTCCAAGTCAGTGGGCTCAGACTCGGTCGGATCTGATCCAGCTATGCAGCATCAAAGGTGCCTTTCCCTTGGGATCTGCTCTTGAGACTAGCAGAAAGCGTGATAGTGAGCGCATTTGGTTGGGTTAAAGTGTTGTAGCGGTCAACAAGTTGCTATATTGACTGAACTAATGAACACTGGCCGCTGTAGTTCGTCAGAGTCGCATCTTTTTCCACCTAAGATAGCCTCGCCAAGCAGGATATATACCTGGGGATAGTGGAAGATAAGCATTTGAGCGGGCAAGAGAGGATAGATAAACGAGAGGGAGTTAGTTGAAACAGCCAGTTTGTTTGCTTGGCACAAACAAAGTCAAGAGAAAGTCTGCTCCCAACTTACATCCACTGAAACTGATCCCAATTCTTCTACCTGCAGTCGCGCTTGCTGCCGATCATTCTCATAGGTTGGGCTCAGCAGCAACTTAAATTCGATTGTTTTCTCTAACATCCAGTGGTTCACTTCGCCAAATTCATTTCCAACGGTGTCAGCCGCAAGCTCAAATCTGAACGGCTTCACCTGGCACTCAGGCTGGCTTTTGTTACCAACGAACAATAACACCGACACCAGACTCTCTTGTCTACTTGTGCTAGACAACAAAGTGACCTTGGAATCCTGTTGATCACCGTGTGCCCCGGCGAAATATTCTCCACCGGCGCAACTGCTACTCAACAGGTGGTGATGGCGCTCGATGTATCGCTTCAGGTTAATTCTCAACGACAAACTCGCCTGATACGTGTTACCCAATCCTATGACCTGGTATTTAGTGGTTATTGAATCGACAACAACAACAAGTTTGGAGATGGAAGGTTGAGGTCAGCGTGAGAGGAATTCACTTGTCCACACTCTCGTTTATAATCTGTTGTTGCTGCCGCTGCTTAACTAAATGGCCGAAGTCAAATAACAATTGGTCGAATAACTTTCCACCTCAATCATGATTTTTCAAAATAGTTGCCAATTGCGTGGGAACCCAATATGACGAGCGGCTGTCAGAGAGAAATTTTGAACGCTCTTGAAGAGTTCACTGATCCTACTCGAAGAGGATCCATTACTTACTTTCATTAATGTTGCCCTGCTTCCGTCCCCACAGTTTGAGGCCACCTTTGAATCGCGATCGGCAATTGACTTGATTTTATCCTTGAGCTTGACCATATGTCTGGCAAACTTCTGAGTCATTCCTGGGTTATTGATTGTTTTATTAGTTGTTGAAATGGGTGGAATAAAATTGCTTGCGTGTTTGCCATGTCCACTCAGCCTCCCAGTCTCTTTGAATGAAGTTTACCAGGTTGAGATAATACAGATTCTCAAGATTGTGTAAATCAGAGATTCGCAAGGCATCGGATTAAATTCAAACCTGTTTAGCGAATAAACAAACCTAATGCCAGCCACTATGCTAACAAGTATGCTCATTAACCGTTCAGCGTAGAGAGAGATGACCAGAATAGACGGAGTCGGATTCTATAGCACGATCTATATCATGTTTCCAACATACGGTGGCCCTTATACCAAAAAGATTTGGCTGCTATTTCATCTTACAACTCAGGTGAGTGCTGCTATGGTTAGTCAACAAAAGACGAATGTGATGTTCAAATTTAGACATTACCGACAGGCAAATCAGGTAGGTGGAGGGTTCGCTTCCAAGTCTTCGCCGGCGATGCATGTTTGTAAATAATATTATAGCCATCGTCGATTCAAGAGGGAAACGAATTTCGATTGTGGAATATGCTCAAGAGCTGCCATTGGAATGAAAACCACAAGGAATCGGTACTTGGATAATGCATGCGATTGACATGAAACCGTAGTGATCGTAAAAGCGACGATGATTGCCGAACGTGGTCTCCTTCAAAAGCAAAATACGATCAATCCTAGAGAGTTGTCCGCCAAATACGAGCACGGATCACTGTCGATATCACCTGGAAAGAATAAATAGATTACCGTGCTCGGACTGACCATAGAATGATAGGCGAGACAATAAATGGGAGCGTGCAGGCCACCATTGAAGGTTTCGGCGTGGGGCCTGTTGCAAGGTAAACTTGACCTTATGAGGTGTCGTACCGATTGGTGGTCGGCCAATGAAACCGCAGGTAAACCCAGCGGGGTTCAATGAGCCATTGATGGATAATGTCGCATTGTTTGAGCGAAAACTCCACCTAGGTGGAGAATTTAATTTGCCTCCTAAACAAAATCAAAACTTGGAAGTAGTCAATGATAAGTGACTTCACTGCCAACTGAACTCATTCAAAACAAGTCCAAATGAATCAATTCATTTCAACTATGTCCTACCATCAATTATGATTCCATTGCAGACTCGGCAGCTCGTAGGAATGTTTGCCTCATTGTTGGACAAATGGAGCATTTTTCTATCACCTCCAGTATCTCTGGAGAAAAGTCAAAACCAAGCAGATACTGGCTCTGCGGACAGAATGAGCTCCATCATGGACGATTAGTTTTATCAAACGAACAATATCCGATACAATTAGCTGGGATGGACATTCCATAATTCTTTTGCCACCAAAGAGACCGATGCGCGCCAAGATTTTCCTCGCAAAATTTAGAGGGCGAGAGAGGAACTCAAAGCCTGATCCCCGTAAGATGATTCAATTATATTCACTTTCCTGGTTCTTCTCTGGAGAAGAAGTAAGAGTGGATCATTGAAAGTGCGATTCCACCTGAGGAAGGCGAATTCGCAATAGTCCTCCCATGAATTGAATTCTCTGGGCGCAAAATTGAGTATGAGAAGTGTTTGAAACAGGTAGACATGCTGGCGACTACAACAAAGAACTCGCCTGTTTTGCACTTACCTATTGAGTGCCTACTTTGGCTTACAATTTGATCAACAAAGTCGCGGTTCTTGCTTGGAATCTGTAGTTTTGGCGCCACCAGCTCGGCTTCCAGCGTGTTTCTCACTTTTACCTGGTCACAATTGTGTTCTGTGTGNAGCAAATCGAGCGCCCTCTTGACGGGATCAGCTACAAGTGATTTAGTCAGCTCGAACGCTGTAGGTAAACTTTGCTCCTGGTTGAGCTTGAGCGAAGGATGTCCCTTCTCTTTTTGAGGCCCAAAACGTGGTCTAGCATATTGGCTACAGCTTGACAGTGAGTCAGACGCAAAGGATGCGGCCGAGCTGAGACACTGACCATGCGCAAATTTAGCTTTCCTCTTAAGGATGAAAATCAACAAGTGTCCCAGATTCGTTGCAAGGCACAAACAGTTGTCTTCGCGACCAAAGCGCCCGAATGCCATTGCCCTACAGTGATCGCCATTCAGGTAAATGGAGTCAACTATGCGTCCCGTCATGCTCATGTAAAAATCAATTCTACCAGTCTGAGAGGCTACGCCAACTAGGCCTGAGTCCCTCGAGGAGCCTTCGCGCGGTATTTTCAGGCAAACAAGGCAAGTTATTGGCAGTTCAAGCTCCATCGTCCATTTGCACTGGCCATTACAACTGTTGAAACAGTAGACATGCCGATCAAGACATGCAACGACAAAACATGGCTGACTCTCATCATCCACCATAGATGAACTATCGCCGATCCAGCGCATGTCTAGTACATTGCATTTGAGTCGAAGCAACTCCTTTGTCGCAACCTTTGAGTCCTTGTTAACTATGTAGGGTTGGTCTAGCGAGTATATGCGACAATCACGACAGGAGACGAGTATTTTATATGTTAGACCCTTGAGATCTTTCGTTGGTTTGAAACAAGCGGGCGATTTTGTTTCCACAAGGATATGGTCAGGCGTTGAGGGCAATCTGTTGAATGACTCAAGCACAGNTCGTGTAGATCTATGCTCATATACAAGTAGACATCTATCCTCTGTACCTAAAACGAACCCGTTTTTTTGTAAATCTAAAATTTGATTCCACCTTTGCTCATTGATAAAAGGTTTTGACGCTTTCGAGGAACCCAAATCACCAGGTCGAATAATGTCAGATTTGAATTTTAAACGAGCTGCGGCACAACAAACAGTGTCCATGCTCATAATTTGCTCACCACCGGTATTATCGAGCCGTTTCAGCCTCCAAGATAGTAGATAATTTTTTCTGTCATCATTTGTATTCAATGCAACAAAGCTATTCGAGTGGCTAGTCAGCTCTTGGGGACCAAGCTCACTAATCAGACCGGTGAGCAGCTCACACATGGCCTCTATGTCCACTTTGTTCTGCTTAACCATCTGCCAAGCCTCCACCTCGGACCTGTTCAAACTATCCAAAATGGACTCATCGTCTTCAAGCGATAGCTTACGGAACGGTCGAAGTTTGTGGTAAAAGTAGATGTCCTCGTTGATGGCAAGCGTCAGTAAAATTCTCTCTTGACCAAAATCTGACTCGCCTATCCTGCTTGGCACTGCTGTGGACGATTGGCTTTGAGTTGCAATTGGCGATTTCGTTGCTGTGACAAGTAAGCACGAAGGTATATCATTGAGAAAATGGTTGTAAATTAATTGTTGTCCACGGTAAACCCGCAGCCTACAATCATAGGGAGGCTTGGTGCTCGGTGCCTGTGGCGGGGTTTCCTCCAGTTCCTGTTTCGAGTTTCGCTTAAAGTCCACGAAGGCGAGCAAGTTTTCGCCCTCGTTGTTCAGATCAGCCAAACACATGTGACTCGATAGGGTGTGAATGTTTGCTTTAGGGTCGTGATGAGCCATAAGCCATCGTGATGGACAATATCGGGCTATGTTGTGCTTGAGGCTTGATGATTTGTGTTCATCAACAACTTCCTCATCGGCATCAAGCAGCCCACTTTTTGAGATTTTATCCATGCTATCTGGGAAGACAAGTGCGACTGGAAAATACGATATCGAGGTGACTTTTGGTCGTTTTTGAAAAACTACCGAATCATTTCTTGGCCACGTAACCATGACAATAGATGCGCCGATCGTCCCTCATGCAGATGGCGCTAGGTAGNAGCGTGACCAGCATCCGTGGGTTTGAATGAAAGTTGTTCGTGCCAGCTCATTGTGGACACAAATTAATGCTCCATTGTTACGTTATGAAAAGCACATACAAGTGCTCACGTTCAGTGGCTAACTGTACTTTTGGTTTTGCTCATTAGTGATTCCTGATCTAACAAGATGACAGGTGCAGGCCGGGTGGCTTCTACTAATCTAGCGGCTCCAATCTAATCCTCTCCTGATCCGAACGAAGCTCTTCCAAACAGAGCTCTGTCNACAGACAGCAGTTGGAAGATTTCACCACCACCAAGTTCAGATTCATTTGAACTTCGGCGAGTGATGTGCAAGTGCAACACAGCGCGAATCAGTAGCTTCGATTGAAGGGAAGATGGTGAACAAGCTTGGGCTGGACGAGGCACTCATTTCCATCAACAGGTCTGCCATTGTTGAGCCACTGGAACTTTNTTACCAAATTGAAGAATGTTACGGATGCAAATTGGACAAGCTAGAGCGCCTAGATGCAGACGGTAACTTTATAATTGGCACCAAATATGGAGTAAAACTCGAGCTAANAGGCCAAAACAACACAAGCAACATATGCAAGCTCGAAAAGCTNAACTTGAATAATCATGGCCACTACCGACTCGATGTGGCTAAAGCAAGCCCTCCAAACGGAAGCTACGATTGCTCTCTGGTTGTGCTCGAGAAGGGCGATTGCTTATTTTGTCCAATCGCTATATTGGTATCGCTAATCTTTGTCATAACGCTCATCGAGAAACTCTATTCGAGAGTAGCACTTCGAAGGCGGATCAAAGGGAGGAAAATCTCAGTTGACAATCGCGAGGTGCCGCACCAAGACGAAGAGTCGGAGGAAGAGCAACAGCATCAAGGGGGTGTTGGTCAACCAAACGAGACAGCCCACCAGTCAAACAATGGTCAGACGAAGAATCAGAGCAAGAGAGTAGTATCGCTGGATGCGTTTAGAGGTTTAACGATAGCCGGCATGATAATGGTTAACTATGGCGGTGCTGGCTACTCGATCTTGGAGCACAAACCATGGGATGGATTGACATTGGCAGATTTGGTCTTTCCATTCTTTATATTCTCTATGGGTGCCAGNATTGCCATCAGCACCAGATCGATGATTGAACAGAGAAAGTCTTTTGACAAGATTTGTCGAAAAGTGTGCCTCCGATCGCTCACTCTACTAGCCCTCGGCCTTTGTCTGAACTCCAAATGGTTGAACNGTCGCAGCCTCAATNATCTAAGACTGACTGGAGTCTTGCAACGTTTTGCTGGCTCTTATCTAATTGTTGCTTTGATCTATACAATCGAGGTGATGACGAACAAATGGATCAAAGCACAAAGCTTATACAGAATACCTTTCCTGTCAAGAATCTTCAACGTTTTGTTCGAATTTCTCGCCGCAGTTAACTTTCTCGCAATCTACATCTACGTGACGTTCTATTTAAATTATAGCCAAAACTGCCCGATGGGTTACACTGGACCGGGAGGACAAACGGAGGGTGGCAAAAATCTAAATTGTACAGGTGGAGCAGCGGCCTGGCTTGATAGGACGCTCATTGGCGAGCAACATCTCTATAACGACACAGAAGTGCGCCATGTATTCAAGACACCAGTTTCTCATGATCCTGAAGGTCTGCTAGGTAATTACTATGACTGATTGTGACTTTGTGGCCAAAACTATCCTCAACAAGATCATAAGATTAATCCTCTTTTCAAGGTTACGCAACCTCTATCTTGCTCACCCTCCTCGGCCTGCAATGTGGAAAAATTCTCATCTATTCCAAGGGTCCAAGGGTCAAATTGGTATTTTTCTCGCAATGGATCGTATTGTTGGCTCTTGCNAGCATTTTAGTCATTNTAATACCAATCAACAAACGCCTATGGTCATTGACNTTCGTGACGGTAACAGGCGCCTGCGCCTTTATCACCATCACATCGCTCTACCTGATCCTCGACATTTACCAATGTCAAAGAGGCTTCTTTCTTCGCCTCCTGATATCGGCCGGCAAGAACGCCATCTTCCTCTATGTCGGTCACTCGCTGCTCGATGGGATGCTACCCTGGTACTTTGCAGTCGACGAGTCGTCGCACCTTCAGCTCCTGTTGCGTCTATCATGGTCAACCCTCGTTTGGCTCCTCATCGCCCACTATATGGCTTCAAAAAGGGTCTTTATTCGCATTTGAAGGAAGGAGTTCAGGTTTGAAGATTCATCTGTATGCCTATAAAGTGCAATAAACTTCTGATGGATCANACATAATTTTGCCCAAAGGTTTACCTCATAGTGAGCACCAAGATGTGAATCATGATTCGATTTGCGACGAGAGAAACTTTTCCACAGATACCTATTCTAAGATCTCTCCAATCTCTAATACATCGTTTGAATAACGACCTTAAGGTTGGACAGACAGGATTCCTGTCATGCAATAAATAACGCAAGGCCAAGCCAATGTTTTCATTAAGTAGAAGGAATGGAGATGGCAAGTTCAAGATCAGGGAGATATGATGTCCCTGGATAATGAGACTCAACCCCGCAATTCGCGAAGTATATCTGCTGTTTCACAACAATGAAATCCTCATAGGCTTGCTATTCTGACGAAAATCAGCAGCGTTGGTTGTTGTTGTCAGAAAGGCAAGGCAAGGAAGAGCCTTTAGACTTTTGCCGTAGACCAACTAATCTTACTTGCAATCTCGGTTTGAATGCGACCAGGGCTCCATGAACATAGGAATGTCTCTAATGTTAGGCCATAAATTGTATCGGGCCTTCCATGATCGTCAGTCGCAATGATAGCACTATTGGTTGGTGAATGAGAGAAGCTTGGTCTGTACGGCTTCTGGAAAGGCAGCCAATCAAGAGTCCTCCTACAGGGTGATCGAGAAATGATCCAAACCTGAAACGCGGTGCCATTGAGTGGTGACATAAACGCTCACATGAACGGATCCAATCAGGTTTGTGGTATCAGCCTTTTTACCTCACGCTGTCCGGATTCATCCGAATGGCGCAAATTTTCGGGAAGCATTCACTTTCAACCGCTAATATGCCTGAAAGATAAGATCTTTAACCAAAAACTCTATCCATATCGCTATCAGCGGCTGCCGCAACTAATCTAACTTTGTATATAAGGCGAGGCTAGCCTTGAGATTGACCATAGCTCAGTTTCGCTTAGCCCTTTGACAAACACCAGGTTGCGAAGTACCAGAAAACTCAAATTAGAATGGCTTCCAGAGTTGACAGAGCAATGCTCGCAGTGACGCTCCTATGCATATGTGTAAGTAGCATCCGCGCCCTCCCACAAAACTCATCACGACCCCAAATCTTTGTCACAATACCAACATAACTTTGAAACAGGCCACAACCTTGGTTTGTGCCCATCCAACTGTTGGCGGTCTACACGATGAGCAACCAGCGAACGCGGAAGTGAGGAAATTGGTCAATTCAATGCGCGAGGACATTGAGAAGATGGCCGAAATCGAGCTCGAATCGCTAGAGCCAATCAGCTTCAGAAAGCAAACTGTCGCAGGTACAAATTACTTTGTGAAGGTAAGTTGCGGTCGTTGATCCTTCTACAGAACCAAGCGAGCTGATTTCTGATGAATTAATGCACTCCAAATAGGTGCTTGCAACTGAAAAAGATGGAACAAAATCACATATGCATGTTCGCATCTACAAACACTTTGTAAACAAACCAGAACTCTCAGCAGTTCTCACCAGACAAGAGGAGACTAAACCGCTCGAATACTTCCAATAGTTCCGATGAACCCACTCAGAGCTTTATTTTCAGGAACAGTCGGCCGTAAAAGGTTAATCATTTTTAGCCGGCAATTGGAGGTGAACTGCGATCTGCGAGTGTCAACGCGCACCTCTCGTGTCAAGATCGATTGAGTTGCAGCTATAGACCAATTCGAATAGAAGTGGGCGCGAATTTCTTAGAAGGAGATTTGTTTGAGACTAAATAAACTTGAATTGATTCTGAGTTGGTTGGTTGTTGATGGGCTCATTGGAACGTGGGCATCACAGTTTGAGCTCTACGTTGACAGATAGATAGATGCACCGCCTACACAAATGTCGGCACCTTCAAACTCGAGCATTCTTTTCGTTAGATGACAATAATGTGCATAGATCCTCTCAAACTGACTGATACTGGATCTGATCGGGAGATTTTCGTAGTGGAGAAGCGGTTGTTCAAGATCTCATGCACCAGCTTAGAAACGAGAGTCGTCCCTTCGCCAGAGTCACCCTGACCAAGCCCATTCAGTTGATGAAAACCCTAAAGCATCTCATGAACGACATATCCTGGTCAATGTTCGAGGACCTCTACCGGTGAGTACCGGACTGGCAGTTCTCGTTTGCTGTTGGTGTTAGCGTTTCGAAGAAGGTTAGCTAACGCGATTGCTACCATCTCTCTCTCTCTTTGTCCTTTTCTCTTTCTCAGCGACGACGAGTTTGCCACCAAAGAGCTTCTGAGCAGAGCTCGTGCAGAATTGGAGGCACAGAACTCGATGGTTACCTCATACTGACGGGTGGGCGCGTTTAGAGTTGAGGTGGTAGTTTTTTCGATTTACAATAGGACCCCTAGACTGGCATACAAAGGCTTTGGGGAAGGTTTCCATACCTCGTTCACATTTATTTATTTGTGCCCCGAGAACAGACTGCGCATGGTAGTAATCACGAACCACACTCTTGCGCCAAAATCACAGTCTTTACGTGTTAGACGAACCCGTCTGTTAGGCATGGATGTTGCATAGCCAAACTAAATCGCTAATCGTTATAAAAGGACGATCCTTCCCCCTAACGCTATCACACCACCAAGTGCCTAGTCTTCTCCGTATTATTATTTGGCGTGAGTGCGTATTGGTATCGTGCTGAACAGTCTTATTAGATTTTCAACGGAGACTTAGCAAACAAGATAACTTGCCTGTGTCTGAGCTCAATGATTGCATCAAAATACTTAATACGCCATTTTGCCAACAACAATGCTGTGGCAGTGGCCCCCAAATAACTAATAGCAGAATCTGCTGATTGATACAAACAGTGCATTAGAACACGAGTTGCCGTTGAACATCATCAACACAATTAGGAAAGCTAACTAAGATCAGAGATGGAGACAGTTGAGGGTACAGACTCACAAATCGGAGGCTCCTGTGTGACAGTAGAGAACAGCAAGACTGTAACACGCCTAAAATTGAACCATTTTTCCCAGCAACCATGTTGGTTGAGGGACAATCACTACCTGCACAATAATCATAGGGCTCCGACTGAGTCCTACCTGATGTGTTTGCGATCCTGCTTTATGTTGCACACCGAGACAATGAATATATGGTAAGTCGGCTAGAAGCCCCCCAAAGTCCNTCTCTTACCACGAGGCGATCAAATACACGACAGATCCTAATCAAACTGGCAGGACTCATCTCATCCCTTGCTTCTGGTTTATATTTCTATTCAAGAAAACAATTGACTCAACCAACCTTGGGACCATGGACAAGTTGGTGGTTGGCTTATTTCTCGTCGGTGCATTCTTATGTCACATGTTCTCGACAGCATTTCACACTTTCATTTGCCATTCCGAGCGTGTGGGCAAATTTTTCCAAAAGTAAGCCTGACTAAACGANGAGGCTCAATCAGATTAGCCGATTTATACCCACCAGCATTCTAATCAACTCTTTCACGCAAACACAACCTCGACATCATTTCCAGGTTGGACTATCTAGGTATATGTCTTCTGATAACCATGAGCTTTCTTCCATTTCTACACTTTGGATTCCAACGGAACGCTCTTTACGCGCAAACCTACCTGGCAGGTGTTCTCTCTTTAGGNTTGATGTCGATATGGTTCTCGATGGACGACAAGTTTGGCACAGCAGCCTATAGACCAATAAGGGCGGCTGGCTTTGCTGTATTCGGCCTATTTGGGATAGTTCCAGGGACGCATTGGCTGTTACTACATCATGATGAATTTTGGGCGAGTCTCGACTTGAAAATCGCGTTCTTCAGCCTAATCACGATGGGTGTGTTGTATATCGTCGGAGCAAGTCTCTATGCGTGTCGAGTGCCCGAACGCTTTTTCCCTGGAAAATGTGATTTGTTTCTCCATAGTCACCAAATATTCCATGTACTCGTAACATCTGCCGCCCTCGTTCATTACTATGGAATCAATGTCCTAGTTGATCATGTAAAATCAACCCACAATATCTAGTCTAGGTATAGGTGTTGTCGATTATTACGAGGTGGGCGTAATCTACCTACGTAACGAAAGGTCGAGTGGGTGCGGCCTAGATAGAATGAAAGCTCAGCATGAATGTAATCAATAAATACATTGAACACTTGCTTCACCATCTTCAGAAGCACAACAAATTCAGCGACCGATCCCCCCGAGCTCGGCATCCGAATCAGCTATTCGCCGA
>Ga0058699_1000435_pt1 | contig 12995 bp, 6 predicted proteins | sample AgamicAtPe_FD_55078 | JGI IMG/M metagenome (GOLD analysis project Ga0058699, IMG submission 55078) | Agave microbial communities from Guanajuato, Mexico - At.P.e | ecosystem: Host-associated > Plants > Phyllosphere > Phylloplane/Leaf | place: Guanajuato, Mexico | collected 2012-10-15 | reverse complement strand
TTTTTTATCATATATTCGCTCTTTTCAGGACAACTCGAGTGGTCGGATTCATGAACTGCACTACCAGAGCCAAATCCAGTAGGTTTTCACTAGCAGCCTGTCTCTTGTGCGATTGGTTGAACTAGGCAGTCCAAATTACCAGTCCTCATGCTCCAAGTTGTCCTGCTGTCATGTTAGGATATTCTTGAGATCTACATGACAGAATTGGCTTTGCTCTATCGGTTATGCAATTCGAAATCCCAACAGGTACATCCGATTTCCGCCGAATCCTGAGCCATTTTTGACCTTCCAATCATAAATCACAATCGGCCGAAGCAATCGTGCATTCCTGCAGGCCTGGTATGAACACGTTGTACGACAACATGCGTAGCACGATCTTGCACTTTCTGTCGGCGTGTGGAATCTTTCAAAAGTTCTACACGATGTTGGATTGATTTGGTCACTTGAGTGCCAAAACCTCTGTCCTTTCCATATCATCTATTGTTGACATCACAATTGCATAACTAACCCGTATTTGATATGGATAAAGAGATCCTCATTCTATTAGGAAACACTAGAATATGATCTATTTCTGTCTCAGTCCATTTACAACAAAGGCATTCCCCTATTTCACTCACCTGTATTTGTATCCTCACCACCCCTAATAACTCTCGGCATCCTCAACCAAGACAATAGAAATTATTGACTGTAAACACATTACTTAAATATAACAGATTTGCTGGTCACACAATGATTCGATATCGCCATTATGAACCCTATCGCCCCTTTACAAGGTACCTTAAACTTTTCGTTGTATTCCTATCCGTCGTATTGGAACCATCTGAGATTAACTGTGATGACTCCGGCACCACCATCACTGATTATGGTAAGCCAAATCCAACTGTTTCCATAAGCCTATACGCAAAATGGAGATATACGCCGCTCTATTTAGAAGTCAGTGAGATATTGGCAGCAGAAAATAAAGAATACTTCTGGACTTATATCCGAACAATACACGATAGATACAACAAATCGCACTCTCTGCGAGATCTCAGTCCTCAGCAACAGTATAGAGATGTTGCTGAAATATCTGAGGAAATACTTGATGATCCATATCAACTACCCTTACTCAAGTTTTCGTTAGCTCAAAGAGTTAGCTCCCCTATGATTGCAGCGCATCATCAAATTGCAAAGGATAGGCTTGGTAAACGCATTCAAGAGTGTGGAGCTCTTTTGGAATTCCCTCAGCCTCCGATTGACGACAATCAGGACGCTTATCATGATAAGCCAGGCGAGAATCTCAAGGATCCTTATGGTCTGAAAAAGGTCTACAGCGATCTGAATATATTCTGTAACAGTGGTGATGCAGCCCTCATTTTCGAAAAGATTCTTTCAACAACTGATTACATGAAGAAATACTACCAACCTCCAATTTATAAGTCTGACCATATATACTATGCTCACAATAACCCAAAGGGCAAAGATTTCGAGATCATGACTGCAATTCTGTATGGTGAGATAGGGACACCAGAATTCGTTGAATTGTATGAATACTGCAAGAAAATGGCAGACTTAGGTAAAATGAATTTTGTAGTGCGCCATTTGGCCCTTGCAACGGGGACGGAATCCAAAGATAGGGTCAGCTTGGGAGGATACGGGGTCGAGCTCGCAATCAAGAGCACTGAATATAGAGCCCAGGATGATACTAGGGTTAAAGGAGAAGAGAGAAATTTAGGTGACGAAGTTCTAGGAGTCGTGGAAAAGCCAGACGAGATTGAGGATCTTGTATTCAACGAATTGGCCGAATCTAACTCAGGTTGGAAAAGCACTAATCCAATGTTTCATGAAGAGATTCTTGAATCGATCAAGCAAATTCCCACCATCAACTCCAGTGAGATTGCCGATCTCAGTACTCAAGCTGTTGGATTGATTTTAAAGGCGCCAGCAGAGAAGCAACTAGCCTTGATGAGAGATCTCAGTCAAAATTTTCCCATTGTTGCTAAATCGTTGGCCGGTGANAAGGTAGATCATGTGTTGCGTGATGAGTTAGAGCAGAACCAAATGCTGTTCGCTAGATTTCTTAACTTGGCACCTACAGATGCTGCCCTATTTATGAATGGCATGTTCTTCGATGTCGATGCCCTGGATATGTTTGCCCTTTTCGAAGTTGTGAGAAGTGAATACAAGGAGTTACAAGACGGAACTGTCGAGTCCGAGAGTGATGTTGAAAGATTTCTCAACAAACGCTATCAAGACGAACATTCCAAACTAGTTGTGCCTCCTGAACGACCTAATGANCCGCATTTGAAGATGCAAGTAATTCTTGATCCATTAACTCGAGGAGCGCAAAAAATTTTACCGATTCTCATAACTTTTAGGAAAATTTTCAATATACAACTCAGGTTTATGTTCAATTGTGTGGATAAACACTCCAAATTGCCTCTGAAGAGCTTTTACCGATTCGCTATTGAATCTGAACCTGTATATAGAAATGGACCGGATAGGCCTCCCGTCATGAAGATAGCCTTCCATAATCTACCAATGTCATCCTTGCTCACCCTAAACATGGCGACACCTGAGAATTGGTTGGTGGAATCAGTGCGGACACCCTATGATCTTGACAACATACACCTGGCAGAGCTATCGGGAAACAACGTGTGGGCTGATTTTGAATTAGAGCATCTTCTTTTGGAGGGTCATTGTTTTGACATAACCACTGGCAGTCCACCAAGAGGGTTGCAATTTGTTCTAGGCACTCAAAATCGACCGGCGCTATTCGATACGATTGTCATCGCCAATTTAGGTTATTTTCAATTGAAAGCTAGTCCTGGGGCATGGAATCTGAGGCTGAGGCACGGAAAGAGTGCAGATATCTATTCGATATTTCACGTTGATGGGGTCGACTTCATAAAACATCAAGATTCAAGACTGAAATCAGACTCTGTGATACCCACATTGCTCAACGACTTCAGGAGTAGGTTCATGAAGATGAGAGTTTTGAAGAAGAAAGACCAGCGGCACAGAGACCTACTGCAGGATGACGGTGATGAGGACAGTCAGCTTGGAGATATCTGGGGTTCTATACGGAGCACTATCTGGTCAGGTGTCCAAGAAGAAAAAGGTTTAGACGAACTCAAACCTACCGAAATCAGAACAAGAACCGTGGAGAGCAATAGAATTAACGTCTTCTCATTAGCTTCTGGTCATCTATACGAGCGTCTAGCTCGAATCATGATGCTAAGTGTCCTTAAAAACACAAACACTCCGGTCAAATTTTGGTTCCTGAAGAATTATCTGTCGCCAACTTTCAAAGACTTTCTTCCATACTATGCGGAGAAATACAATTTCGATTATGAACTTGTCCAATACAAGTGGCCTAGGTGGTTGCACCAACAAAGTGAGAAACAAAGGATTATTTGGGGATACAAAATCCTGTTCCTTGATGTAATATTTCCTCTCGATGTGAAGAAAATAATCTTCGTTGACGCCGACCAGGTCGTCAGAGCAGATCTGAAAGAGTTAAGAGATTTGGATCTGGGTGGAGCACCCTATGGGTACACTCCGTTTTGCGATAGCAGAACTGATATGGATGGGTTCAGGTTCTGGAAGACAGGCTACTGGAATAGTCACTTGCGCGGTCGGAAGTATCATATTAGTGCACTCTATGTAGTAGACTTAGTAAAGTTTAGGAAGATCGCTGCTGGTGATCGTCTCAGAGGCCAGTACCAAGGGCTGAGTCAAGATCCGAACAGTCTATCGAATCTAGATCAGGACCTCCCTAACAACATGATCCACGAAGTTGCGATTAAGTCTTTACCACAAGAGTGGCTCTGGTGTGAGACATGGTGTAGTGACGAGGGAAAAGCCAAGGCCAAAACTATAGATTTGTGCAACAATCCAAAGACCAAGGAACCCAAGTTGACTAGCGCCAGACGAATAGTGAAGGAGTGGCAAGATTACGACGATGAAATTCGATTTATTTACGACGAATTCGTGAGCGCGCAACAACAGAAACATCTCGAGAAGAACGAGTCTATCTTCACGCCAATAGACCTCGAGTCGCCGGATCACAAGGCCCCAGTGGACAATCACCAACAAACAAGCGCGAAAAAAGATGATCACCCAATGCTAGATATTCATTCAGAGTTGTAACTTTTCGCAAGTCTAGGAATCTGTAGCTCATTGTTTAATATATTTTTAATTATCTATCCTTCATCTCACTCCTTGTATTCATCATCAATCTTCTTTGGCTATGACACCTTGAGTGAATGCCCTCAATTTACTTGAGAATCCTTGGCGGATTTTTTGTGTAACAACCAGCGTCGTTGTCACCACGTTCCCTAAGAATATTATAAAATATATAAAACTCGTTAATAAAACTTGCCATTCATGTGTTTCAGGTTTCTGATAAAGCTGGTATAAAGTATGAGCATTATAGACTTGTAAGCCGTAACCAATGTACAGGAATGGTAATAAGAATGACAATCCTTTCCACATCCATGAATGAAATCCTTGTAGCGTAACATCCATGTCATAACGCTCGCCTAGAGCTCTGAGTCTGTATAGACAGCTATGCTGATAGTAGAATTGTAAGTATTGCAAAAAGGCCGTGTAAACGGTATATAGTAGAAAATATGCTCTGAATTCTGTATATGATGGTCCATCCGGCCATAAAATGATAATTCCTGCTTGAATTGTTGTAATGAACTGTAAAGCTCGCCACCATCCATGAACCCTGGAGCCGTTTGCGATTAATATTGACTCCCTTATAGTGAGTGTGCAATGGTACCAGACTAAAAGAAACTGAAGGGCTGCATCGAGAGCCTTGTAATTGATGAATAAGGTTATGAACGATAGAAAGAATATGATCAGGTTCAATATAAGCTTGAATCTTTCGTATTCCTCCTTATACTTCAAGCGAAAGTCCTTTTCGATCAGATTAACGTTCAGAGAACCTAATATTATTCTAAGNTATAATTCTCCCTTCTTCGGTAGTGTATCTCGGAACCTCAACAATTGATTATTTCTAAATTCTATTTGTTGGTCGATATCATACTTGGTGTCCGTCTCAATATCAGTATGCGTCTCACATTTTCTTACTCTTTTTCTGAATTGATGCAACCTCTTTAGCTTTTTCTCTATTGTTTCACTCAATTTTTGTTGCAATTTGTTGGCCTTCTGTACCGCAGCCTGATAATCTTTGTGGATTTCTTCCAGTTGGTTCAACTCGATCTCGGTTTCATTGTGTTCCTCCTCCAACTGTGACCAACTGACGACTTGGTCGTCGGATGGTTGGTCACAAGACATTTTTGTGCCGAGGTAGAAAAAATGACGTGGGTTTAGTAGTCTGAAGTGATATTTATATGAATAAGTTTTGGAATGGACCTTGAAATATTTGTTCTCTAGCCATTTTTATTTACAGGGAGAAAGGCCGTCAGCGCTTTGTGCATGCTATTCACATGTAGATTTTNAGCCTGAGGTGCACCGAGAGTTGTTATCGCACCACTGACAGTGTAGGCTGACTTCTGGTGGGTTCGCTCGAGTCCTCTCAGCCTTACATTGAACTTCGAGATCGGCTTTTATTTATTTTCAAGGCTATACAGTCGCCGGATGGAGTTGAGAATCCCACCAGAAACTTATCGGCCAATGCCTTTCAAGACGAGAGTGAAATGCCAGTTTGTTCGTNCCGACTGCGTGTGCCCCCTCATGGGACCTTAGATTAATGCTTGAGGTGCTCTAGTCGGCGGAGACCCTTTGGATCGAGAATCTTTTGGGCTGGCGGAGACCGCCCGTCTGTATGAATAATCGTATAGCATTAGAGGCAGAACCTACGATCTAACTTTGAGACCGATAGAACAGTGGTTTTATTTATCCAACTACAACATTGTGCGCTCTCACCGCGCAAGCTCGCCGCTCGATTCCTGGTAAGCTAGCGAGCTGGATGGGCCGCTGAACTTGAGGCAGTCTGAGGCCAAGCGAAAAGGATCGTGAACAGTGGCTAACGTCTAGCTCTTCTATTGTTCGCAAGCAATGCACATTCAGATGTTTATAACTGCGAAGTCGATGATTTCGTATTACATCAGTGTAGATAAAAACTGGTGCGTCTATGATGCAGTGCGCTAGATCTCTTTGGCGCCACAAAAATGCGGAAGTGAGGCTATGCTCCATCAAATAAGTGAACATGCTCAATTTTATCGGCCCAAGCAATCGATTTTCTATAGCATCTATGGATCTTGATTAATCTTCGAAGAAGATACCGCTAGGGTTGGCCAAGGACTGAAAAATGGCCACGCTAAATAGGAACGGTAGTTTAGTGCATCCAGATTTGTGGATGCAAGCGTTCAGTTGTTTTATAATCATCCTAATTTCTCATGACCTGGCACTATGTGCGGTTGAAGGCTCAAAATTGCAACTCATTGCATCCCAACCCCTTAGACCAGCAAATCAGCAGCAGCAGCAAGGCAATACAACCACATCGGGAGCAGATGCACCTTCTTATATCGCCACCGGCAGGAAGATATCCAAAATCTTGAACGATTTCTTCGAGGTAAGTCATCTTAATTACTTTTGTCGGTCGGAATTCTCATCTGCTGACCGAACAGTTCACCTAACATCCCTTATTATCGTACCACAGAAAGGGTATGACAAACGCGTTCGACCAAATTATGGGGGTCTACCAGTAGGCGTGAATGTTACTATGCGAATTTTGTCTATAAGCTCGGTATCAGAGGTTATGATGGATTTTACCGCCGACTTCTATTTCCGTCAAACCTGGGTGGATCCAAGGCTAAGATTCACTCGTTCAGGCGATATACAAACACTTTATGTAGGAGCCGAAGTCTCGAAGAGAATCTGGCTACCAGACACCTTCTTTGGCAACGAAAAGCTAGCTTATTTTCACGAGGCAACCACACCAAATGTGTTTCTCCGTATTGATCACACGGGCGAGGTCTACAGAAGCATTAGATTGACCGTGACTTCATCCTGTCCCATGAAGTTGCAATATTTTCCAATGGACCGACAGCAGTGCACCATTGAGGCTGAAAGCTATGGCTACAGTATTAAAGACATCATCTATAGATGGGCAAGATCGACCGCCGTCGAGCGAGATAAAACGATCTCGTTGCCGCAATTTGATATAACAAGAACAGAACAGAAGACTCGAATAGAAGAGCTAAGCTCAGGAACCTACTCCCGTCTCATTGCTGAGATCCATTTTGCCAGAAGGATGGGCTACTATTTAATCCAAATCTACATTCCATCATCTCTCATTGTTGTGATATCGTGGGTCTCATTTTGGCTGCATCGAAACGCTTCGCCAGCGCGTGTACAACTAGGCGTGACAACTGTGCTAACAATGACAACGCTCATGTCAAGCACCAATGCTGCTTTACCAAAGATATCTTATGTAAAGTCGATTGACGTTTTTCTAGGTACCTGTTTCGTTATGGTTTTCGCCGCGCTTCTCGAGTATGCAACAGTAGGCTACCTAGGAAAAAGGATCGCTATGCGCAAAGCGCACGCTCAGAACGTGCTTTCGCATGCAGTAGCCATGACTCAAAGAATGGTGGCGGCTCAAAACCAAGCCAATCTCATGTCTTCAATGAATCTAAATGGAATGATGGGCAACAGCGTATTGGTCAGTGCNCAGCCATCAAATCACCATGTTGTAATCGACAATAACGGTCACAACCTGTCCTCGTCTCACAATGGACAACAAACCAGCCAATTGAATTCCGCGCATCCGACAAACAATCAAAACGCAGACTTATACCGTGCGGCCACTCTCAAGGCAACTGGACAAGCAGCCCAACCGAATGTAGTGGAACAGTTTTTGAGCTCAGCAGCTACCCTACCTAGCTTGATGGCTCCGAAATATGAAAAAATTGGACCATACCCAGCTAGATCGAGGGTGAGAGACAGCAAGCTCGGCAAAGCCAAGCAGCTAGATTCCATCTTTGGGGTTAGACCCTCGAGTATTGACAAGTATTCACGAGTTGTATTTCCTGTTTGTTTCGTGTGCTTCCAGCTGATGTATTGGATAGTTTACCTCCATATATCAGCCTTCCTTGAGAGCAATGGTCTAGAGAATAAATGATGTGGGAGGCAAAGTTGATCAGAGCTCGAAAAAGTACCGACGGTTCAAAAGTAAAGCTGTTGCAAGAAACGACCGACAGAAACAGTTNAAGTATGATAATCAGCATCATAAAACATGTTCTGATAGCAAAATTTATCATAGATGCATCGTCGAAAGATGCGTGCGTTTGAGTCTTCGCTGGTCATTTGGCAAGCTACCTGGGCAGAGTTCAACTTGTGCTCTGACTCGTCTCTCCGAAGTTTGTAAAAGGAGCAAGAACTGTCGTGATCCAACCCAAAGAGATAGAACTTACTCTCCAAATTGAGTTTCACCTCTATGTTCTAACCCTAAAGTTAGTGTCAGGCACTGATCCACCGTGGTGGCTTCGCGCGTTTTATTCAAAGCGGCGCAGGCGCCGTAGATTTGTATCGTAAAATTGAATTGAATTATAATCCTCTACCTGAAAACTATTTTACTTTGGTTCTTCCATTCGGCATCTTATTATCCTCTAAACTCAACTTGGAACAACAAAGCAACTATAGCCTGCGGATGTTCAGCCGACTAAAATCAACCTAGCTGCTCAGTCTGTCACCCGCGCATATGAAAATTGATGAGTTCTCCTATTCCCAGTCTTTTAACACAAGTCCGAAAGCAACCACTGATGAGTTTACCGTAATATTGTGCTTTAGCTCCGTGGGACTAGCTATCTATTAAAACTCCCCCCAAGGACGCCCGAACATTTAGAATTTTTGAAAAGCTGAGCAAGCTTCGGCAACAACATCTACAATGATAGAGGATTCAGACTCAGCAAGCGAGGATGGACAGGTTCAGGCAGAACAATTTCTGAGCCGTCTTGATAAACCCAATGATCTGGACCAAGTCCGCCAGAAGGTACTAAATTTTTGCCAAAGGCATGTCGATCACGGACTGGAGAGCGCTAGGTTCGTATTGATCACATCGGGTGGAACCAGTGTGCCTCTAGAGAAAAACACAGTGAGATTTATCGATAACTTTTCGAGAGGAACAAGGGGTGCGTCAAGTGCGGAAGAATTTCTCAGACGTGGTTATGCAGTAATTTTCTTACACCGGGCACAAACGCTAGAACCGTTCCTGAGGCAATTCAATCAGAGGCTAGTGTTCGACACTTTATCCGAGTGCCTGCTATCTGAGGATGATGATGACAAACTCGCTCTAGAACCGATGCATAATCTACTCGATGATATGAAGGATCTACTCAAATGTTACAGAGAATGCAAAGATCGCTTGCTGAGCATTGGATTTGTAGAGCTNGCTGATTATATTCATTACCTTCATCAAATCTCTATAGTCATGAATCAATTGGCCCCGAAAAGCATATTTTATCTAGCCGCTGCTGTCTCAGATTTTTACATCCCACCAAATAACCTATCAACCCACAAAATTAACTCGGCTGGACCGCTAAAACTAACATTGCAGTTGGTACCAAAGTTTCTTCATCCATTGGTTAAGTATTGGGCACCGGACGCCTTTGTCGTCTCATTCAAACTCGAAACAGATCCCCAAAAGCTTATTGTTAAGTCTAGAATGGCACTAATCGCCTATGGACACAGACTAGTTATAGCAAATGAGCTCAAATCTAGAACTGAACGAGTAATTCTTGTGGAGCGAGCACAGTTCAAAGAAATCATTCTGAAAGAACAAAATCCATCGATAAAAGAAATAGAAGTTGTAATTGTAGATGAGCTAGTGCAGCGGCATAACAAGTTTCTCATAGAGTCTAACTATTTCCAATAAATGGGGCCCCAGCACTACAATTTTATTTAAAACCGTCGAGAATCAATCATCAGTTCAACCTTTTACACCAGTGTTGCTTTGAGTGATCTGTTTACCGGAGTTTTGCACTTGATAAACTTGTCCCCCTCCTTTGGTTTCGCCTCCCCTCACTTTACCGGACATACAACTTGGGCTTTGAAACACAGCAAAACTGTTAGGTTGCAAGCAAGTTGATGTCCCCTTGGGTGCGCTCGAGGGTGGGGTTCGCAATCTCATCTTAGCTTCCTTGCCTACATTCAAACGAATTCACCGCAGGGTGTGATTATCTTAGAGGAAAGGTCTGTTGTAAAGCATGATTGTTGTTGCATGAATACTTACCTGAGCGAACAACCTCATCAGTGGAAATAGCAGACTCTTGCGACTTTTGTTTGATCGACCCAAACATTGTGCTCACCGTTGCGGGTGATCGGATTGGTGCTGGCGAGTATGGGTAGCACACTTCATAGCAATCATAGTCACAGTAGTCGTGATAGGGATCGCAGTAGATCACGTCGCATTGCCAGTGGCATTCTTCGATCGGATATTGCGCATAGGATACCTGACAAAACAAGAGAGGAAGAGCTATACAGATAGCTAGGGAGTAAGTTCTCATCCTGAGTTCAATTACTTGTATTGTTTGAATTCTGGGCTAAGGAGGACGCTTGAGGCAAGAGACTTTGTGACAAAAATGCCAATGACAAATTTAAACTAGAGCATCCTTAATTTATACCTCGTAAAAGGTCCACCTAACATCGATAAATAGCTCAGGATCGAGCTCAAGAGCGTGAAGAAGATTGAACAATAGCGAGCGGTGACCAAGTTCACAAAAGATCAATATTGGTTGCGATGAAAAAGTTGATCTTGTAGAAAAAATTAGATCAAACAAATTTCCAGGAGGGCATAGATTTTGGCGGCACTGATAAGCCGGAAGACCATCTGCTTTAAAAGATAGCTTTACATGAGCAAAAATCGACAAGTATAGGCTCCGGTTGAGCGGCTAGCCTCTATGTGGAGCCGTACTATGAGTGCGACACGACAGCGATCACTCTCATCATCTATTAGATCGAGCTTGGGGTTGTTTGTTTCTTCGGTTCGCACAAGGGTGTCAGGCCAATCAAGTTAATTGTCGAATGAGGGATAGAGGGAGAGAGAGAGAGGAAAAAGAGTACAGGAGTGTTCCCAAAAGCGATCCAGCTTGTCTGGTCTATGGTCAAAAGTGTTGCTAAGTGAGTGGTGGAATCGGAACCCCGAACACGTTTGATTGCTTATGATCAAGTCTTTACGGAGGTAAGAGGGGTAGGTGATCAGTAGACTCGGCATGCTATCTTGGCGCATTAAGCTCATGGAAAGGCGAGCTTCCAAACGATGAGTTGACTTACATTCGGAAAGAGATCAGGGCTAGCGATGGTGGCTGGCTGGCTGGCCCAAGATTGGGCCATGTGCCATTCCCCTTCCCTTGGACGGCTGTCGGCGGGTTTGGGCAGAAAAATCAGGCCAGCTACTCGAACAGTTTTGGCTTAGGCTGGCTAAGGTTTGAGAAAATAATAGAAATATTGTTGCTGATATCAAAATGAAGAGTCGAAGTAGAATGTGCTGACTGACGAGAGTGACGAGAAACTAAACCCCAGTGTGCTGACTAATACACTTGTTGCTCGTTGGCGCCGCTGGCTGGCTGTTTCCTTCCTCTTCGCTCTCATCTTACGTCTAATTTACCAAGTGCGCAAACATTCCGCGGAAGACGATGATCAATCTAGAAGAGAATGGCGCCGATGGATCTAAGCTGCGAGAGTTGTTGGTGTTTGCTGATCGAAGTATCGACGTTTCCTCTGTTGACTGATGGTTATTGTCCTGGATTCCCCTTCTCAGCGCCCGGAGATGGCTTATCTCAAAATGGCGAACGTGCGAAAGGAGCCTAAGCCGCAAATGTAGCCGCCTTCGAACATAAGTCGTCGAAACTCGCGAGTTGCGCTGCTCGACGGCGTTGGTTTGGTTTGATTAGGCGGAGCAAGGAGCCGGCTTAATATCATCAATTAGTTGCTTTCGCTTGCAATCGATGGAAATTGGATTGGTTTGTGGAGGGGCCGGTTTGGCGGGCGGGCGGGGGGCGGCGAGCTAGAAAAGTGGGCGGCTAGCGGCGCAATGAAGTCCCCGAGGCCGGCAGGACAGCACGCCGACTCCTGCTTCACGCCGAGTAGTGTAAGTGCCCCCATTTAGTCGGTTGGCCGGGGTTGGTTTTTCCCTGGTTCACGTTACACTAGTTGCAGCACTTTTCACTCACCAGATCAGCTGTGTCCAGGTCGCAGGCAGTGGTTTTGGTCCTATAAAAAGTCTGTCCGACGAGAAAATGGTCCCACTGCTTAGGGTGTCCACTCTCAGAGTGTCTCATCAAGCCTCCAGGCGGCCGCCTCGGTTCCCTCTATCAGCCTGGCGCTCGCTTTGGCCATGGCCGGCGCATGGGCTGCTGAATTTAGGGCGGGCAAAAAGACTGGGACCGGTGTCTTGGTGCTGAACTCTAAGCGCCGATTGGCTGGCGCGAAATGTTCGAGAGAATTGCAAACGCTCTTGGCCGGGTCTCCTACTCGGCGCCGTCCTTTGGGCCTCCGAGGTTAGCGCATATGGTCGCTGAATAGGAGAGCTTGGTTTGGTTTAGGAGGAGAGTATGGAGTGATATCAGGGCGGGTGCAATGATGGCAAACTGACTCTGAGCTGCGGCTTTGTTTGTTTTCGGCCCCTCAAGCTTAGTTCAGTTCCCACACCTCGCCCTTTTCAACCTCAGCTCCCGTCCAAGCGATGCCCGCTCTCGCCCAACTATCTAGCAACTATCCGCGGGCCTTGAGCTAGGCCACAGTGGGCACCTCTCGCAACTGCGCCACCAAGCCCACCTTAGCGCGATGGGCCCGGCCGTCCACTTGGACTCGGCTCGTGCTCGAGACACGCTGCAGCCCGGCGCTCTGGCTGTTGTCTTGGTCGCGCGAACAGAAGTTAGGCGAACTATTGCGCGGTCGGCCCGCGGAGTCAGCTGGGCAAGTGGCAGCGCGCACTTGTTGGGGCCGCACGGTGGAAGGCGAGGCCTTGTCGAGCGAAGCGAACAAAGACGCGAGGGGGAGTGGAGAGCGCGCGTTACGGGCAGACATGTTGGCGGGTTTGG
>Ga0058699_1000430_pt1 | contig 13077 bp, 6 predicted proteins | sample AgamicAtPe_FD_55078 | JGI IMG/M metagenome (GOLD analysis project Ga0058699, IMG submission 55078) | Agave microbial communities from Guanajuato, Mexico - At.P.e | ecosystem: Host-associated > Plants > Phyllosphere > Phylloplane/Leaf | place: Guanajuato, Mexico | collected 2012-10-15 | reverse complement strand
TCTCTCTCTCTCTTTCGTATGTCGGCTTCCAACCTTCAGCCAGTTATATCATCTTGGATAGCTGGTGCAACCCTGGAAAAGGAATCCGTTGGTTGAGCTGGTGGCCGGCAGGATGTTGTTGAGTTGCACCAGCTTAATGGTGCTGATCGCCGCGATGTTTACGTTCTGTCCCAAACCAAGTAACCACGTGCTGGCTCAATCCCGGAANCTGAATTCAGTTAGCGATGAACCTGGAGAGCTAAACTACGTAACCTGTGGAACGATAGTCAACAATACAAATGTTCTTGTTAAAAATCCCCATCACCCCGAGCCGACTTATACTAAGACGATCTGCGAAACGGTTATTGAGCGTGCCGATTCATCGATCAACAAGCTCAATGTGATATTCAAGCAACTCGAACTCTACAGACCCACAATCGATGGTCAATGTTTGCAAGATAGATTTGCGGTGTACACAGACTTGAACGCCGTAGTTACACCAGTTATTTGTGGAAACCATACTGGCGAGACTATTTCGCTACCGTTCTTACCACCACAAACGAGCTTGATCATATCCATCACTACNTCTGATTTAGATCATGATCGGTTATGGGTTGTTGAAGTGGGACAGGAATAAAATTCAACAACTATGCTAAGGACTCTTTATCGGGGCNAAAAGTACGATACTAACTAGCGAAAAAGTGTCGAAATAAACTACCAGTTTAACAATCGATCCCAATTCATGATAACTTTCAGGACAAGTTTATTGCAGTGAAATTTGAGCGATCAATCGTCCGCCTTTGCCGGCTAGCTCTTGACGCTAGCCGATCCGCGTGACGAATTGTTTACTGACTTCCGGTTAGTTTCCATCTTCTTTTTAGTGCTAGCGTTTTTACCGTGAGAAAAACCATTCTGTTGCAAACGAAGTTGTGCGGATCGATTATAGAAGGCTTGAAGAGATTCATTTGAGCGGCCTAGTTTCCGTGAGGCTTCTTGTCTAGAGTTTCCTCCGTTGTGCAAATTATTCGTTGATCCAACTTTTGAGGGCTCCATCATCTTTATGTTAGTGGCGGCAATACGTGTTGTTAGTGTGGCTGGGTAAAGGTTGGTTGCACTAGCTGTTGGCGTCCTAGAGCTACCTAAAGGACGATTATTGTATTTGGTCGGATTTCGAAATGACTTGGCTGGTTGGTTTAGTGGTCCCTTTGAGTACAAGTTAGTGTGGGGTGTGTTATCTCGATCGAAGAAGGCAGATTGTGCTAAGGGTTTCGAATTTTGGCCACGATGTATAAGTAAATAGGGTACTTGTTTGATGATAGGCTGGTGATGGGATGTTTCTGAGTCGGTGTGAGATGGAGTGCTTGCGCTATTGGCGGAAAGTGTGTTCATACTGATGGGCGAGTTGTTTGAAATAGATAAATTTGAGATTGATAAATTCGTCGAGGAGGCGCTACTGCTGCGTCGATAGTATGGTAGTTTCGACAGCTTATTGCCACTGGCTGGTGTCAAGTGAGAGTTCTTTTCGAGGGTTATCTTAGTTTCTATGGGAAGTAAATTGTCAACATCTATCACTTGACTTGGGTCACTTTTGTGTCTGAATAAAAAGTTCTCTAATGTATCCCAACCACCTCCAATCCTAACCATCACTCGATGACCTTTAAGTAATCGTACAAATACAATTCTATCAGCAATCTTGTATTTACCCTCCGATAGTCTGGTCACTCCTTTTACGGCGCCCTTACCGTAGTATGACTTGGCGATTCGCATAACCTTTCCATCTAGATCTGATGCTATGTGACGCTTGTTTGCAGAATTTTCTTGGCCACTCAATAAAGACGATCGAGAGGAAGAAAGCTCAGAGGTCTCTAAGCTGGAAGTTTGATTGCTCACTAACGATGAGCTGGAATTCGACCTCTTGATCGGCAAAGGTATTGCGGAGGGTCCAAGTCTTCTCGGCGTGTTGACAGGAGTTCGGCTATGACTTGTTGATGCAGATTCAGTTCTTCCTTCTCCGCTATCCAGCGAGTCCACTCGACTGTCGTAATTAGTGCTGGTCTTGGGCGTCAGTGATTCGCCATGTTGCGATTTGATCACCAGGTCGTCAGATTCTTTTTCATCCACATTAATGAGAGAATCTGTCTCGTATAATATAGTTTGATTGCTATCGGGTCGCTCAAGAATATCACTTTGTATCGTACATGGATCGTTTTCAACTTCGTCTCTTCTCGGTTCATCCGGGGGAGTTTTGACCCTTTGCACCGCTTCTGCAGCTTTTAATGCGATAGCTTCAATTTCAGCAGCTTTTTTCCTTGCAGCTTCCTCTTCTTTATGCCTACAATATCTCAATATTAATTCGTCAGTGGAATCTGTGACCGGATATTCGCGAGCTCTTGAGGTGAGGCTAGGATGGGTCCGATTAACCGTCACCTCATCGGTCTGGGTAAATCCATGACCATCCTCTGAGAAACCATACAGGTTTTCAGAAAAACTTGGCGCGCAACGTCCGAGCGCAGCTTTCTCGGCAGCTAGCTCACGATCGATCTCTTGCTCGAATCTTACCAGGCCAGGCGCTTCAGTAAATCCGTATTTGACGCAAGCTATACGGGCAACATCTAGCAGGCACAAGACAACTTGTCTTGGATTAGCTTCCGAGGAAAATTGGAAATACAAGTGTTAATTGACGACAGTGACATGTAAGGAATAGAGTTAAAATTCTTAGGATGGGTCCGAGTCCAGAAATTCTAAAGATTTGGTTCATCCTATACAAGTAAAAATTCGTGTCATATTTGGATAAGTCTAGGAGGCAAGAATCAATGTCGTTTCCAAGCTGAAATCGGCATCAAATTGAGAATAGACAACTTCCGGTGGCAAGAAGCTTTCCAGGTCACAGGATATGCAAGTCGCCATCATGAGATGCATCAAAACGACCTGGGTAAAAAGATGCATTTGCCTATTCCAGTCGAATTTTGTTGAATCTAATAAAAAAATTATATTGTGGCTATCAAGTCGTTTGAACCCCAGAAGGAGGCTTCTTCTGTGTGTGTATGTGAGGGGGCAATCTAGTTTCAACACATTAAGGTACAATTTTACCTTAATGTGTTACAAAATACCCAGCTGAAGTACAGGGTTCAGAGGAGTGAGAAGTTCCAAAAGAATGTTCTCAAAAGAGAATGAGCTCAAGGTATCTATTCATAACAATTTCAGCGAAACTAGATATTTCCTCCTAGATTGATGGAAACCACACCCTTCAAACTATGGCAAACTGAGGCAACGAAAACTCCGCCAAGTGCAACATTTTGAGTTCAATCTGGAAATAACAAGCAATAGCTTCGACATGTATGGCATCTTTGTTGGGATACAAATATGTTGATGTCGATGCACAGAAGTATTGCGAAGGAATGAACAGAATAGTGCCGTCCCTGCTCTGCTTGTAGGAATAACTTAGTTGGATGATACGCTTGTCTGCAATCGACTCAACTACCTCCAAAGGAATGGAGGGAAAGAGAGTCTTTACAGTTCTTGGTAATCCTAAGGCTAAGGCTTGAGTTGCATACCAGGAAAGGCAAGAGTGGATGCAATGTAGATAGCTCCCACAATAGATAAACTACCTTGCTATTCAGGTCACCACCAAACTATCGCTGTGGACATGAGCGTCAACATGGTGTGGTTTGCTTGGTCCATTGAATCGCAGTGGTCATGGATGTAGCTGCCGCCAGCAGAGAAAGCTCACCGTCGCGGTGATTAGACAACAAGAAAGGAGAAAGGGCGTGTCTTGGACTGACGAGTCTCTTAATTGGTTGTGGGCAACAATCATGGTCTGCAACTGTAACTCTTATTAACACTTGGAACAGCCCCATCCAAGCAGTTTGTTGTCGCTCACATCCGTATCTATTCTTAAAAATTATGTGCGCAAAATTGTCTACGATTAGGTGTAACAACCTGAAAGGCTATCGCTCATTAACTGCGGATAGTCCCAGTTTCCTACACTAGTGAGGTTGAAATTTGATGATTATTCAAGTCAAAAAACGCAAGCATGAGATAACGTTTTAGGAGCTCGTACAATTGTTATTTGTTCTATGATTGCAGAGTGAAGACCAAGTTCCTGGTTTCCGAGATGTCCCGCTGAGGATCGGAGACCTGCCCGTTCAAAACACTCAACTTTACCTCTGATACCTACTGAGCATGACCCTGAAGTTAGATTCGAGATTTCTCAGGTCATACCCTCATATCTGGTGATTAATTCGGCTACTGTCTGAATAACAGACATCAACATTGTGAGGGCGAACACATGTAACTTCGATCGCCTTCTTCAGGTGACCAATCGCGTAGCTGAGGTTGCTTACACCGATCATCCATCTTCAGTGCGAATAGGGATCATAGACACGAGCCCTCCTCACTTTCTTATTCTTTTTGTCTGATTGTTGGTTAGATAAAAATTGATTGATTTATTCACCCACTCGTCTGTCTCTCAGGGAGTTGGACTAGCCGCAGCTGACTCACAATCAAACCAACTGACACTTGAAAAAAAAGCTCTCTTATCAATCACACTCAGCGTTCATGAGTAGACCATATCCTCGATTATTCCATACAAGCGTCTCGTATCCTTGTAGATCGGGGCGAGTTCACGACTTCCGGATTGTTTCATAGTGAGCTGATTGAATGGTCAATCGACTGATGAGAGCGATCCAACAATCGCGATCTGACTAGTCCAGCTAGAGTCCGAGCCTCAACCGAATGACAATGTTTGCAATAAAAGTTAGATAATAAACCTCGAGCAGAGAGAAACCAATGCTGAGTTGGTAAGAAAGCTGGTCATGAAAATGAAACGCTTGATCACGATTGCTGTGACTTACGACTAAGTGAACTTTTGACCCACTTCTTTCAAACTTTCTTTGATTGTTCGGTGAAAATTACCAAGACTGCTTGTGGGTCAAAAGGAATACGTTTGTTCTTCAGCTTATGGAATATAATCTATGATTGGAAATCAATCTCAAGCTCATTCAGAGGCCTACCAACTAGAAATTGCCATCCCAGGATTTACGAGAGCGGAAGGGCTGAGAGTTTGTTTGGTCACGCCGAAACGCACATCAAAGTCCATGCCCTCTTGATAACTTCCACTTCACTGAATCGGTGGGATGGTTAGGCGGTTGTTTAGCAGATAGTCTAAAATTTGGTTACATATGATCTCAGGTTCGCAAAAAGAGGATTTTGGTTTTTTACGAATGGCCGATTGTGCATTAGGCGGCGACCATGAGCTTCAGATCAAGACGACGAGATGCTTGTAACAAGTGAAAATTTGGTCGCGATTGCTGCTACCGAAAAACAACAAGATTAATCTTCATGAAAGGTATCCGAAAGTAGAATTTGTCGGACAGCCGGAGTAGTGGTTCTTACTCTAGATTATGGCTCATACCCACCTAGATTCAACCTGTTGCCGTGGAAAATAATTGGAATACAAACCAAAGACATGATTCGGAGTAGGCGGGATGACTTTGAGATGAAAACGTTCAAGTGGGCGACTAGATTGCGGACTCCCTCCTACTGTCTCTACGGTGGGCTTTTGAACTATTCAGGCACGCGATTCTAGCCAGACATAGATGGAGCAACAGAAATTTTAGGCTTGATGGTCTGAACTCTCGACAGCAATTAAATCGAAGGTTAACAGACCTGGTATGCATTGCAAACGCTTCCATGATTTCTGCCTCGCCTTACCGCGAGTACGAATGAATGTTTGGTAAATTTTAAGGTAGGCAATTCATAATCTGAAATTATCGCTGAACATTCAATGTATCATTCAATAGAGTTGTGCTCAATAGTGTGTATCTNGNACGGCGACGGAAGAGAGAAAAGAAAATTGAAGAAAATGGAGAACTGTTCGGGTTAGAGATAGTTGGCCAGATGATTAATGCTGCACAACTTGTTGCCCAGTCGACAAAATCAATCAGCGTGAATATCCTTACGGCAACTACAAAAAATTCTGACTGCCTTGTGTATTTGATGTAAAGCTTAACAACTTTTTGACTAATTAACTAACTTTTCAACTGAAGCGCNCGATGAATTGGGTGCCTCTTGAATTCTCAAAAGAGAATCTCACTTGGAAAATGCGTGCGAACTGTTTCAGCATGACCAATTTCGAATATTGGTCGTGACAGGAAGAACGCCTCTTNGGATGGTTTGTTATGGTTGGATAAAACCTCTCTAGCTGTAACTGCGTATATGACAAACTTCAACTCCGCCATGCGACAGAACGCGCCGAGCAATTCATATAAATAGGCGAACAAAATGTCCGATTGGCTGTNAAGTTCGATCCGGAGAAGATCTAGTGGTTTCTCGAGGATAAAATATATTCTGCTGTAAAGTTTGACGGGCAACAACTAAAAGCAACTATCTGGGGCATCTTCTGCACAAAATTGCATCAGTTATCAAGATGTTGGCTCTTGCTGAAGGATCAATGGCGCTCAAGACGTCCCTCATCTTTCTTGCTTGTCTCGTGTCGTTTGAAGTTTCAAACGCAAGGCCTTCGTTGAGGTCTCAGAGACAGGCAGTGACGGGAGAACTAGCCACAGGTTTGACGAACACTGGAACAAGGTTAGCATTCAAGAGCATCGACCCATCTNCTCACTCTTATCTAACATAATTCTCTCATCCTATCAAAACAATCGTAACTCAGTTTTAATTCACTCTATGGAGGCATGTCGCCCTTTGACTTGGAATCAGGATATCAACCTCAACAAAATATCGGCATCTACGAAGGAACAAATGTTGATTACAGAGCTTTTAACCCTTACGGATATGAAGCTATGAGGAACAAACAATACACAGGCGGACGTTCTGACAGATATGATGGCCTCTATGGTGCATCAGGCTATGGAACGACTAGGGGAGGTTGGAGAGGTTTTGGATTAGGTAAGAATCCCTATGATGTCCGAGGGACCTTTGCAACATCTCAGTACGGAGTTAAGTACTGATTGATGCAGTTGATTGTGCGTATAGTCGAAATTCAAACTTGGTATGGCTAAGGAATTGGAGCAGAGGTGTTTGCTAACTGGAAAATAAACATTACGACCTTACACCAATCATTGTGTGAAACTAGCCTGACCTCGTGGACTCGAAGGAGATCGNCATAGATCGAACAGCAAAAACAGTTTAGCCGACGAACGAGCCACTGTCACTACTCATGATTAAAGAATGTTCCTAAGATGCTAATGGCTCTAAATGACCAATCAGATTTGTCTCCCTATTTGAATTCAGCCAACCATCAGGCTCGTTCNTGAAACACTCAGNCCAGTGGGCCCGACGATTTAGACTATGAATTTGTTGACGTGGCCCCGTCAGATCATAAGCTTTAGAGATGGTCACAACTTTAGCTAATCCGTTCGTTACGCTCGAGCTGCAACTTTCTGCTTTGGTCAATCCAACCTAATAACCTCATTACGCGGCCATACAGTCAAAAGAAAGGGCAAAAATCCCCTATAATAACTTGTGGTTCTCTCTTTGTTGACTTTGTCCTCCTACTGTAATCGATTTCAAGCCAATCTTATGACAATNAATTGTCTGCCGCATCCCGCAGAGTCAGCTTGTCCGATGCCGTATCGGTGCTGATCCTATCTTAGCAATCGATTTGGTCAAAATCGGCTCTACAACGCGAGATTGTACTGAATGGTGGAACGCAACAAAGTGCATTTCACCCCTCTTCAGCAGCAGATCCTTGTGTTCTCCACACTCAGCGGATTTGTACTCGCATTGAGNATTCGTGATTTTTTCGGAAAAATGAGCTCACAAGCAAATTCGAGTTCCTCAAGTGTGAAGTGCCAAGGGGAGAATGATGGTAGACGTCCCGGACCAATCACAGAGCTGCGCAATCACGGAACGGCTAGTCTCTGAGATCCCATCCTCTCGAGTCATCCACCCTCTCCTTCTCGGGGTTCTCTCGCCCCGCCATTCAATCAGCGTTGCAAACTTGTCAAATATCTGCACACGAAGTAGACACACGACGAATTGGGTTAGTCGCTGCGATCCTTTATCCTTCTCACACTAAGCTTCTCAGTTGCGGATGTGCACAGATGTTAAAATCTAACTCAATGAAAAGTTTAGAATGTTGATAGAGGATCAGACTTGAGGTTCTCTCGACGAGCTATCAGCTTGGTCGACTAAGTTTATCACAATTCTATGGCATGGTGTTTCGATAGAGAGGGATGGACACAAATCCATTGTTGTAAGCTCCTGTGGATGTACATAAGGGCAAGCATAAAACTGCTGCTTTGGCGCTTAGCTCTATGCTTGATAGTTCGAGGTTCCCCCTAACGTTTAGCAGGAAAAACGTTGACTCGCATGAGAGATCGTCAGACCGACCCATAATCTNAGCCATTGTGACATAGAGGATTCTCTTCAATATGGGAGAGATTTGCACACCATTCATGAAAGTGCGCAATCGTGCTCAAGATGTATCCTCCAGTGAGAACTATCTATGCCAGCAATGATCATTTTCTTGAAGACTGTTTGGAATAGCCATCATCTGTCGTGAGCTGAGAGATGGTGTGGGCTATTTCGATCAATCAGAAATTTATCAAAAAACTCGAGCCGACAGATGCTGCAACACTGACGAGTGAGTGTGACTGGAAAATAGAAACAAACAGGCACTAGGCAATCACGACTCAGGATTGTTCAGAGCGGCGTTACTTATGGCACGATTATATCAAAATTTAACTAGATTGGTGACCAAACTCAGCCCCTAATCCCGATTAATTATGCCCAAGTTCCTCTAGCAATCAATCTAGTTCACGGTAAGCTCTCCTTGGTTACACCCTAATGGAAACCATCGGGTAAGAGCCTTACAGCTCTTGCTTACTTATATTGATTGTCAAGCGCCATGGTTTTCTGACCGCAGACAATCAAATGTAAGTCAAATCCTAGATTCCACTATTCTCAGCGGGACAGTCTAAGCCAGGCCTAGATTTAGCGTGGTGGCAAAGTAAAGAGAGACAACCAGGACGACTATAATTCAGTTTGCTATAATAGTTTTTAGGTTGAGTTCCTCATCGTAGCGAGGGGCCTTCAGGGTGGGATTATATATTCAAAAGAGCTCTAACTCTCATCGAGATGAAAGCCTGATAACGACGCTCATGTGGCGTTCACGCTCGGAGTCATGAGGTAGAATGCAAAGCTACTTTTCTATCAATGGAGCTTATGCTCACTTCGTTGAGGAGAAGGTAAAAGATGTTGTGATGCAATTTTATGGTTCGTTGCAATGGTGATCAATATGCGGTTCCATTTTGAGCTGAGCCATGGGCTATCGGTTAGATGAAAAGCATAAAGCTTAATGAGAGGTTTTCTAGACCTCTAGAAAGTTGACAAACAGTAGTGGCGCCATAGTGCCTGCATATAGCACATTAAAGAACTGCAGTTCTGTAGATGTGCCCGTTGTGCAGTTAACGTTCAAATCATCTCTACAATCAAGCGGAAAATACTCATTCAACATCCGTTAGTCTCCTTGAGCCGAGCACTCAATGAACCTAATGATTGAGTAAATGATCACTGCATCTCTAAAGAAGATGCACAGCTGTGAACTAGCCCATACAGCTAGAGTGATTTGCGCGAAGTGACGCTCTGGTAACAAGTCGAAAAATTCCAACAAGCATGAGAATGTAATAAATCAAAACGGTTCCTCAAACTCTCACACTAAAGCAGGCAGGATTCCCATGTGAAAGGAAATCTATGGTATGGGGATAGTTTGAGAGTGAAATTTGTGGACAACACTACTTACCATGTAAGACGAGGTCGTCGCTCTCAAACAAAACAGATTGGTTAACCCCAAACTCTTTGCTCCATTTGATGAAGTTGCAGACATTATCGCGGGCATAGAATGTCCGACACTTGGCGTCATCCCATATCTTTGTTTGGTCCATCCTTGATAGATTGCTGAAGAACTGTTTACTTAGAGAAGATACACCGTTGATACTAGAGGTGGCTGAGGTGGTGAGGCAATTCGTAGAGCATGATGACGTTCTCGAGGCGCCACTTCCGTTCGCTAAGGTGGATGGCCGTGCAGTTTGCGGCGTTTTAAAGTTAGTGGCTATTAAGGATGCAGTAATTTTGTTACTGTGGAGGCATGACGGGTCATTGGTTTCGACATCAATATTAGATGTTTGTAAATGAACCTGGGGTGGGGAAGGTAGAGAATTTCGTTAGTCCATCAATGACTATCATTCAATCCAATACAGCTGAACAGTTGAGGAGGAATCCCCAACAATGACACGAGCTTTCAACGCCAGATCTCATATAAATTTATGTTTCTGTTGTTACTATCACTAGCTGTTGTTACTTCCTTCGCCAGCCCCTTTCCCATAAACGATGAAATTGCTCTAATTCAGAAGAAGATGCCGATAGAGATCTCCAGCTATGGCTCAGTGATCTAGCAGAAATAAACATGGTTATGGTCGTGAGTGAGCTCGACTGTTAGAGTCCTCTTCAAGGGATCGCTGAGGCACTTATGTGAGATGTGATAGAACTAATAGCGAAACGAAAATTTGAAACCCTTAGGCTCTTCGATTCTCGCCATGAGAGAAACAATACATTACTAGTTGAAGTTGAATCTGCCAGCAATGGACAATCGAGCTTTGGAACAAACCAGTCTAACTGGATGCAATATCATGGTCGATCAATATTGTTGGTGCACATAAATTCATCTGATTTAGAGTGATCGTAAAACCAAAGAGCTGGCGAGCTAGTTGGGAGTCGTTCATTATAGAGCACAAGTCCGCCTTACTTCCCGACTATGTTGGATTTGTAATACTGAGCACATAGTTTGCTTCAAGTTACACATTGAGACATCGCTCGAAGAACGCTGAAAGTTTCTGAGCAATTGAGGTAAATCCTGTGTAGAATGACGATACAGTCTTTCTGTGTCTGCAGCTTGCAAATCGATCAACATCTTAACAGAAGTCTCTGAGGTAGAGGCTCGGTATATCTGACGCTAAACAAGATCGAACAAGTAACCCTACCCCAGTTTGTGAATACCTAGGCTGGAGTGGTCTCGCTCTCACTCTNAGTGGGCATATATTTCTGACGTTCAATCTACCACCAAGAGGCTCGGATGAAAACTGGCGTAGTCTTTGACTTGAATTTATCGAAAAGAAATTGGCCAGACTAATGCAGGTAGCCTCTGATAGAAGCCCGGAATCAAGTTAAAGTAGCCGAGAGAGGATTATCAACACCAAAGTGAGAATAATGTGCGCGATGGTCAGTCCAGTTTTTTCATCCATGGTGGTCGTCTTGCTTATAAACGTTTGGCTTCATACAGCCTATGCTGCGCCACAAGGTAAATTGAATTACATTTAGCTGAGATCCTTTTTCGAAATGAAAACGTCAGCTTCGCTTAGAACTAACGATTCGAATGTTGCTATCGTGACATTATACAGCGGCGAGTGCCGCAAGCTCTACTTCGACTAGCACTGTGAAAACAGCTACTACATCAGCATCTGGAAGTGGAGCCTCGAGTGGAGGTACTTATCACCAGGCTAGGTTGTTTTGAGTTGAGGCATAGAGCTTGAATTAAATTAACTAACAATTCTCTACCGTCGAATAGCAGCGGTCGTAGGTGCAGCACCTGTGTCAATAGCCACGATGGGCGTTCCAATCCCAGGAATGCAAGGTCTAGTGGGAGGCGCACTCAACATAGCATCGATGCCTTTGACTTCGATTACCGCTTCATTGAACCAACTTGGACTACCAACGATCGCAACAGCACCACTGAGTGCAGTGACCAGTCTGTTTCAACAGGCTGGAACTGCTTACGGTAGATAGGGGTCCAGCAAATTCAAGTTGAACCGTGCTGCTAGGAGCATTAGGTTGGATTTCTGGCTAAAACGCGAGATGACAACGCAAAAATGAGAATTCGGGCATCATTGTTGCTAACGAAATAAATTGTGCGTTGGAATTTACACTCTGGATAGATATTGAGGATGTCTAGGTGTACTTACATCTAAAGTTGACGTCGATAGTTGAGGGTTATAAGTTTGACTTAGATACGAGGAATTCGGTGTTTTTATGCTTGAAGTGGCGAGCAAGTCGAGTTTAGCCTGGCTATTTGCTCTATTGTGCATATTCTGTTGCTGAGGTAAATTTGTATTGAGGTTTACATGTTGCTGTTGATGTTGTTGTTGGCACCATCGGGAGATGATTTTTGCAAGATGACAGATGATCACACCGTTGTCTAGTTTTTCCATGAAGTTGTCTGTGGTTATGGTGGAGACGTTCATGATTTTGTTGAGCCAATCGGCGAGATCCTCCTTGAGGGGCGTCAGGCAAGCCTGTTGAATTTTAATNATTCTCGCCGCGTACTCCTCGGCGCTCGCGACGGCCAGTAGGGCCTCGCTTAGCAGCTCTCCATCTTCCTCCTCCGCTTCCTCCCCATCTTCATGGCTTTCGTCCTCCTGCCCCCTGTGCCGGCCGAACTCGACAAGCTTGCTCTCCTGGCCGGCGACAAGGGTGGCACAATTTTCGCTCGAGCGCGAGGATGCAATCTTGGCATTGGCGACGCCACTGGTTCGCTGGTTTTGTTCCGTCTCGGCGTGAAGAATGGTTTGCGTTTCATGAACTCTTGCCGCGCTAAACAAGCGAAAGCCGGCAACCCGAGGCTCCGGCTCCTGGCTGCCGCCAGTCATGGCTCTGGCCGGCTAGTTGGGGCGCCGCAACAACCGACCCCTCCAACTGTGACCCTCTCTCTCTCTCCCTCCCTCTCCGCCGAGAGCTTCTCTAGTCTTGGATGGCTCGCGGGGTTTGCTTGCGTTTGGTCTGCTAGCCGCATGAGCTCTTCCCTCGCCAATCTTGACTGAACCCTCACTCTCAACCAACTAAACCGACATCCATCCCACCTCCTTGCTCTTCCCCGCCAACCAAAAGCTTGTCTCCTCGTCTTGGGTCGTGATAGTTGTGATAATAATTCAACACTTCAAGGGACCCACTCTTGGTGGAGGTAAATCTGGCGCCCCTTTGGCTGGGCTGGGCTGGGCTGGGCTGTGCTGTCCTGTCCTGTCCTGTCCGCAACAGTGGAATGGAGATGGGGAGCGAACTTGCGGTTGGATCGAATCGAACTGAGCA
>Ga0058699_1000429_pt1 | contig 13110 bp, 15 predicted proteins | sample AgamicAtPe_FD_55078 | JGI IMG/M metagenome (GOLD analysis project Ga0058699, IMG submission 55078) | Agave microbial communities from Guanajuato, Mexico - At.P.e | ecosystem: Host-associated > Plants > Phyllosphere > Phylloplane/Leaf | place: Guanajuato, Mexico | collected 2012-10-15 | reverse complement strand
CGGCGGCGGCGGCGGCGGCGGCGCTCAGGTGGCCGCCTATGACGGATAGGCTGGCTGGGCCGGTAATTAATCGCCATTGGAGCGCTCGCTTGGCCGCCGGCCGGTGATCGATGGCCAGCGCGTCAGGCTGAACGCCGAGCGACGGGCGGCCAGCAACGAGCAATGGGCAACGAGCGCTGAAGGCTGACGGCTGAAGGCTGAACGCCGAACGCGGCACGCTGAATGCCAGCGCCGGCCAGCCCAGTTGTTTTGGTTAAAACAAATTAAGTCGCAATGTAAACAAAACTTTTCCACTCCACTCGCAACCAATATCATATCAGCCAGCTCGGCCGCGTGAGTCTGCAACTACTGTGTCTGGCCCTGTTTGGCTCCATGGCCAAACAGGGCGGCCGGCCGTCCACTCTGCTCGGCCTCCAGCTCTCGGCCGCCAACTTTTGGACGGCGCCCGCCGCCAGCTCGGGCAGATTGATTGGCCGAGCGAGCGGCCTGCCAGCCTCTAGGTGTCGCATTCAAATAAACGCTCTCGCTCTCGCTCGCGCGCCCGCCCGAGAGTGGCCGAGCAAGCTGACAGTTGGCCCGCTCGAGGAGCCTCCCTCAGCGCAACCGGCCGGCCGCACGCGACTCGCCCGGCTTGGCCTGCGAGCGAGCTGGCCAAGCTCGCCGGGTTGCGCCTCTCGCGGCTTGAGGGAGGCGGCCCAAAAGAATCGTGTGAAAGCGGCGCCGCCTTGCTCGGCCCGCAGGCCCGCTTGTCCGCATCAGCCGGGCGCTGGCGCTGATGATTCAACTCTTTCGCGCGCAAACCCTGGCCAGCTTAAACTGAACACTCTGCACTCGCTCGCCCAGATCAAATCAAATCAAATCAAATCCAACCTTTGCTAATTTACATTTGCATTCACGTTTGCCCGCCGCCCTGGCTGGCCTGGCTCAGCGTCGGCCGCCTGCACGCGAACGCCCGCCGCCACTCTGAGCTAGCACAATTGAAATATTGACGGATTGGCGCGCCAACCGCCCGACTTCCATAAGCCGCCGCCTCCTGGCACTCTCGCAGCCGAGACAAGTTTCGCCGCCGCCGCCGCTGTTGTTGTTGCTGTTGGCTCTTCGGGAGGATGGAAATGCGCGCTCAAATTAAAACAGCGCTCCTATTCTTTTTCGTCGCATCGCAAGCGAGCAACGGGCTTCCAGGGGCAGAGAGGACGAAGAATCGGGCGCTTCTCAATGGCAAAAACGGCACTTGGTTGGAGCTAGCGGACAGACGCGAGTTGCTCGCCAACAACAGGCAGTTTCTGGTCGAGAGTTTGTTCGGACAGGTGGCAAAGACTGTGGTTTACGGGGGAGCCACCTTCGTGCGCTTCAACAGCAGACTCCTCTGTCCGCTTCTGTCGCGCGAAACTGAGCTCGAAAACGAGGACCAACCAACCCTGTTCGTGTTCAACAATCGCCTGAACCAGGAGCACGCCTTTAGGATCTACTCGGACGACGACATCACGGCCTCCCTGATTGGGGAGGCCCAGCTTGATGCGAGCCAGATGACNGTGATCCTAGTCCACGGCTGGCTCGGCGGAATCCACAACGAGCTCTGGCTCAGCGAGGCCAAGCGGATTGCGCTGAACAGTGCGCGCGGAAACGAGCGCGAGCAGCAGCAGCAGGTGGAGGAGGAGGAGGAGGAACAACTGAGCCAGAGGGCGGCCCACTCGAACAGGAGCTTCCGGCCGAACGTGATCGTTGTCGAGTGGTCGGAGTTTGCGCACGGCTCCCTCTTNGCGGCCACCCAAAATAGCTTCAAGGTTTCGCGCAGACTCGCGCGAATGCTCGCCGCTCTGGCCAGAGTGGGCGGCTTGCAACCAGAGCTGATGCACTGTCTTGGCCACAGCATTGGCGCTCACATTTGCGGCCAGGCGGCCCGCTTGGCCTTTGGCGAGCAGCGAGCGGTCAGGCTCGGCCGCATCACCGGCCTCGATCCAGGCGGCTTCTGCTACGAGCTTGGAATACGAAACGAAACCACCTACTTGGGCCTGAGACCAAGCGANGCCCTCCTCGTGGACGCCTACTACTCAAACAGGACCCCCTTTGGAAACAGGTACCTCGTTGGCCAGTACAACGTTCGCCTCGGCAACGCTTACCTCCAGCGGCCCTGTTCAGTTTGGCGAAATCCGCGCCTGGCCAGCGACTACTTCCGAGCCGCAGTGCGCTTCTTACTCGGCAACGTTGGCCACAACGACCTCCTCACTTGCGACCACTACTTTGCCACCAGATTCGCGCACCAGCTTCCGGGCAAAGATTGCTCCTATGTCGCCTATGCCTGCAGCTCCTATCGCCACTTCACTCGGGGACTCTGCGGCCTTTGCAACTCAACTGGCCAGTGTTATACGATGGACTTTGAGTATCAGCGGACGAGCGGCTCCATTTCAAACGCAATCGAGCACATAAACAACCACTCGAGTTATTTCAATCACTTTGGCCCCGACTCGAGCGCCCCGAGCGAGGGCAGTTGGCGGCCGCCAGGTGGCGTTGCGTACGCAANCAGACGCCTCTACTATATGCAAATAGCAAATGAGCAGCCTTATTGCAGTGAGTTCACCCCCCTCCGCCGCCGCCAAACTGAAACTCTTGACAAACAAACTGCAGCATGCTAACCGTTCACAACTCAACCCCGAGCAAAGGCATGACTTTCAGGGTGCGCGTTTACCTTGATGGGGAATCCGTTGATCTGTCAAACTTTCGTAGCGATTTGCTGAGGCTCAGCTTTCTCGGTTCGGATGGAGCTAGCCTGCTTGTGAGAGACTCGCACAGAGCCAAGATGGGCCACACCATCGAGGTGCACGGACCCTGGTGGCTGGAGGCTGCCAGCGTTGGCCTCGACAATCGAACGCTCACCGGCATGTTCGAGCTGCCCCAAGGTGGCCCCATCCAGAGGATCGAGCGAGTTCGCGTTGGCTACGCAGACGAGTCCAGCTGGCGCCAGCAGAAGCCCGCAAACCCGGTGCACTCAATTCAGGTCGACTACCTGAGCTCGGCCGACGAAAGGTGAGAGCCGACTGCGGCTGCAGTTTAAAATGAGGGACTAGCCGAGACTAACCGAATGCGCTCCTCTAATCGCTCGCCCCCTCACTCCAACAGCGTCAGGTTGAAACACTCGCGCTTGTTCGCTGCCAACGAGATTGAGCTTCTGTACGAGCATATGGAGACTAGCGCGGCGCCAGAAGCAAATCTCTCGTCGTGCCCACTCGCTGGAGGCCAGCAGCAGGAGCCAAACGGTAAAAATAGAACTGGAGCACAACCTTCGGCGAGCTGCTAGTGGAGCTCTGTTTTGATTGCACCGCACTGGCAGCATAGCGATCAAGTGGATCGTTTTATTCATCGTCAAGTCAACCAAACTCCTTATGGCTCGAATGGAGGTTCTAGCGCTAATGTTGTTGGCGCTCGCGCTGGTTGACTGCCAGCCGGCTGAGTTGCGGCAAGACGAGCCAGTTGGCTGGATGGACAGGATTCGCGCTTACATGGAGGCCGATTTGGCGGGTTGTTCGGGCGAGCAGAGGAGCGCGCAAGACTTGAGCCTGGGCGCGCTGCTGAAGCCAAACGAGCAGTGCAAGCTTAGGTGCGCAGAGGACAGGCTGACCTTCAGGGAGGGCGACTACAAATACTCGGGCTCCTCGCTCCTCTGCTGCTGCTCCAGGCAAGCCGCCTAGCCGAGTGGCGCCGCAGAGCAAACAGGTGGCCCCCAGCTTGCAGCAGCTGGCCTGTCCAATCCAACCGCCAGAGGGGCCAAGCAAACAAGCAGAGGACACTCAGGCGACCAATAATCTGGTTCTTACGCAAACCGGAAGCGGCCCAATTGGCCCCTTGGGCTGGGATTTGTCCTTCCAATTGGTTGCCGTGTTGCTGGAGTCGGTGTTGTTTTCTTTAAACAACACAAGCGAGAGTTTCTTGTCTCTCGATCTGGCCATCGATTTGCAACGAGCGAGCAGCTGATGAAAGGAGATTAAAGAGGCTCGGCCCGTCCGATCAAAACCATCATTTGGCTCCAGTTGGCGCACGCAAACTGCTGCCCACGCAATTGGCCGATCGGCGTTCGAAATGGCGCGCAAACTGGCCGCCGCCTGGCCTCGTTGGTAGGCTGGCAGGCTGGCTGGCTGGCCGGCCGGCCGGCCGAGGGAGCGAGCAAAGCGGCCGATCGGCGGCCAGCCAGAGCGACCGTCAGATCTCTCGTCAATCAAAGGGAAGAGGCAAATGTCAACGACTTTCGCCTCCCCCCCCCCACCCGCTAACCTCAAATCCATGGGCCCCAAATAGATGAGTGGCGGCGGCCGATTGATGGGCGCCCGAGCAACATGTTGGCGGCGGCAACGAGCAGCAGCAGCAGCAGCCGGCCGGCCGGCCAGCCAGCCTGTCCATTGTTCGCTCATTTGTCTCTGTCAGTGGAGCCGCCCGCTTTTGGCCTAGCGACTTGCGCGCGGCCATATGATTAGCCGGAAAGTCGTGACACATTNGGCCGCCCCCAGCGCCGCGTCCGGCCAAGTGAGCGAGCGCAACCGTTCGGGTTGGCGCGAGTTGAGCTGAGCTGAGCTGAGTTGGACAAGAGTGACCAAAGTNTTTCTGCGCATAACGGGCCTTGCGCATCTGCGTCCACGTCCGCATGAGCGTTCGCATCCGCTGACCTGGGCGGCCAATTTAACGGGTTTATTGGCGCCAGCTCGTCGTGACTGCTCTCCATTAGGCGGCCGAGGGCTCGCTGGACTCACTCACTCGAGATGAGATGAGATGGGATGCGAGGCGAGGCGAGGCGAGGCGAGGCGACGCGACGCGACGCGATGAGTTTAGCCATGAGCAATCATCAGCTGGCCGCTCGCTGGTCGGCGCAAACTTTCGATTGTCCTCCCTCCAAAATCGGCAACCCTCGACCACTGGACTCTGTTGAGCGGGTTGAGCCCTCCAACTAAAGGTGGTCCAAACAATATGGAAACATTTGGCCAAACATTCAAACTTTCGGCCAATAAATCATCGCCTGATGAGAGGCTCTGGCCCCTGTCCAGCTCAGCTCAGCTCTCCTCGCCTCGCCCCTCCTCTGCAAGGCTGCAATTTCCACTCGCATGAGCAGACGAAACCTTGCTGCTTNGGCCAACTTCGAGGCCCAAAAGCTGTTGCTCACTTTGAACTCTAAAACAAACTCGTCTCGTGCGCGCAACACGCGGATTCGGGCGCCATCCAGCCGGTTTTGGTGGCGAAAGTTGATGGCCAATTGGAGAAGTGGATTAAACTCGCGTTATTGCGGCGCCGGCATTTTCGGCCTGCCCGTTGGGTCGCCGGCTCGACTGTTGCTGCTGTCGCCGCCGCCGCCGCAGCCAACTGGCCGCGACCGCAGCCGAGGTTTGGCGACGAAAAGTCCCGTTAATCAAGTGATTGATTTGGCCGGCAAACATCCTTCCGTCGGTGGTGATGGCGGCGGCGGCGGCGGCGGCGGCATCAGTGGCAGCGAGCGCTCAAAACAAACCTCATCCATCAGTAAGTCGGATGCTGGCAGCGCTCGTTTATCTCAAAACTCCGGCCGCCAAAGCTGCTTAGGTTTGGCCAGGTTGAGCGCTGGAGAGTGGAGAAAGGTGAATCGCAGCTCGCAAATGCGAGCGGAGGCAAAAGTGGCATTGGGTGGCGCTTAATTTGATTGCCACTGGCGGCCAAAGCGAGCCGGCCAAAAGCCGAGCCGCTCGAGCTGGATGTTGTGGGCTTAAAACCGGATTTTCAGTTCAGTTGCGTCAGCACGAGCGGCTGCCCGGGCGTTGGCGCAGCGTTTCTGCGGATGAGTTTTATGAACCGGATTATCGCATCATGCGGCGGCGCATCAGGCAGAGTTGACGCCGGCGCCAGACAGAACAGGCATCAATCTCTGCGGCCAGGTTAGAGCGGAAATGGCGACTCCAAACAGAAGGCAACTCTAATTCAAACGCCAGCGATAGGCCTACCTGTCCCGGCGCACGCTTATAGGCTCACGGAAGCAGCTTGCGCGCAGCCTAACTGTCCGCCCGTCTTGTTTCAATTGGGCGCGTTTGTTGCGCAAAAGACGACTTGGCGCTCAGAGGAGACCGACTGCGCAGATTGCCTCTCGTGTGCGCTCTCCTTGCTCGCGCGCGTGCGCACCCACATTTATTTGCCCATTTGATGACAATTGATTGTGCAAAAGATTGCTCGCTCGCCGCTCCACTTGCAGGTGAATCGTGTGAACCAATTCCTCCCCTTGCGCTCATTCGAACTTTTGCATTTCCAACTCTCGGCCAGCGCGAGCGAGATCAGCTTAGCGCGCGTGCGCCTTTACTCTCACAAGCTCTCGCTGGCCTTTTCAGCCCTATGCGCCAATTTGGACGCCGACGGGCAGGATTTATGTACCTTTGATTAGCTTATGAATTTTTTAATGGCCCCAACCTTATGCAAATAAATGGCCGCCATTAGGGGGGGGCCAAATGCGACAACTGTCGACGCAGAGCGCCGGGTTGGAGCCATGAAACTGGCGCTAGAGTTGGCCGCGCCGCCCCGAACCAAGTCTTGCGTAATAAATCCAACATGCTTCCGTTTGGGCACGCAGACAAAGCGTCTCTCCCACTCGTTTCCTTGCTTCAATTCAAACACATCAAACATGCAACATTTTCTCCCCAATTGACGTCGTCCATTATCCGGCCCACAAGTTCCCCTCTTGCGTTGGCGCCCTGAGAGCGAGCGAGCGAGCGAGCAAGAATGGGCCAAAAAAGCGCCTTTCAGGGGGGGGGGAGGAAGGGGAATTCAGCTCAGCCTTAAAACTCAACTCTCTCGCTCCTCTTTTTGTTCCCAAAATCATCCTCATCCTTTGCGCCGACTTCCTTCCGGGTGACTTTAAAATCTGCGCCTCCGTTCAATCTGTTCACACGCCGCTGAGAAAGATATGAACTCCTCGCGTGTTGGTGTTGATTTTGGAGAGAGCGGAAGCGGAGAAACAAAGGATATTTTAACGGTTTGGCCAATTCTCAAGTGACTGGCGGCTTGATTGACACCTTGCGTCAGTGGGCCCGCGATCACACGCTTGTCTTGCTCCCGCTCGCGCTCTTACTTGCGCTCAGCTCGGCTCAACTTGGCCGGCTCCTCGGCCAACCCATTTGGCTTGCCTGGCCTCAGCGAGGCGCGCGGCCGCCACTCGAGTATTCATTATCGCGCTCCAGTTGCTAGCGCAATTCCTATGCCAATTGGCCGCCGTTTGCTTACGTGGCCGCGCAGGCAAACGCGTTGCCCGAGCGCACGTGGGCCGCTCGTTGCGGCGGCGGTGGCGCTAAACTTTTCTCAAAACTCCCTCCCTCTCTCTCTCTCTATGGAGCTGTCATGGCGACGCGCGACCTAATCTTGCAGGACTCGCGCTGAGTCCATCCATTCAGGGGGAGCCGGCGGAAGGGCGAGAGTTTGGATCAGGATCAAAATCAGGGGCTGCCAGTGCGATGGAGCCCTTTGAGGCTGGGCTAGATGGCCGAGCGGCGCAAAAAGCGCACACTGTCGCCGCCGCCGCCGCCAAAACTCCTGCCCCACATCGGCCCCCATTTGCGTCCAACGAGAGACATGGGCAATAATATCTCCAGTTTTAGTGGGCAAAGGGGCGCCACCAACTGGCCGGCTCCACTTCCGCCTGTCGTCATGATTCCATCGGGTGAGTGTGTTTTTTGGGCTCGCATTCAAATCAATCAGTCGGCCAAGCTTTGAATTGCGCAAAGGAGCAGCGCGCGCGAGCTTTTCTCGCCCACGAGCGACTGGCCGCCGCTCTGAGTGGCCGCTCGTCGGGGCAAGCAATTTGCGATGATTCCACGTGGGCGCTAATGATATTTTGACTCGCCCGCTGACCTCACGAAATGGGCCACTTCCGTTGGGGCGGCCAAGGTCACGAGGAGCGCGGACATTGGAGCTGCCGCCCACTCGTCACGCAATCGACTGATGATTGGCCAGGTGGAGTTGGCTGCGGCCGCAGNGNGGCAGCTTGGATGCGAGGAGCAAGCGGGCCAAACCTATTCTCAGCTCGTGCGCCACCCAGCTCAATGGGACCAATAACCAATTCTCACACTTGTCATGCGCGTTTGCTAAAGCTAATGAAGTGATTTATTGAGATCAAGTTTCGGCTGATTGAACTGGCCGGTGAGAGGCTGAACTTGGCCAGGCTAAAAGTGTGGCCACAGCGCAGTTAGTTTAGCGGCTTCAAAGGGGGAATTGATTCTCAGGGAGCGGAAACAGATTAATGATCATTCTGGTTGCTCGCCAAAAGCGGGCCAAAATCCTTTGGTGTCGTCTTCACAGCGCGTTTGGCCGCTTTGCTTGTGGAAGCAAATTGTTTACGCTCCCATCGGCGCTCTTGTGTGGGAGTTGACATGTAAATTGGCCGGCGGAAGGGAAACGCGTGTTGTTTTAAAGTGAATTTAACATGCCAACTCTAGCGCTACCTAATGGGCTTCAGTGACGCTTCATTTGACCCGTTTGCAACCAGTGTCAAGCTTGACTTTGCTCCTCATCCTCTGTCCTCGTCGTCCCCCTCCGCTGGTTGCGCTGCTAGATTTGAAAAATAAATAACGATTTTATCTCGTCGCCGTTTGCGCGCGCCGAGGGCAACCGGAAGAGATTGATGAACNGCGACAGGCTCCTTGTTGTTGGCGGGCTAGTTCCGCTTCATTTGATTACACTAATGAGCGAGTTGGATGCTTTTTCACACACATTCAAACTAGCGCAGAAAAACCAATTCAGGCGCCACCAGCGCGCGCTGGCCACTTTAGAATCGCAAAATTTTATTACTTATTCAATTCAATTCAATTCAATTCGTACAACTTGTCGCCCGCTCGGCCCACCTAATTTGCGGGAAAATATTTACAAAATTTGAAAAGCCTCCTCCAGGTAAGTTTCAGTCAGCTTCCGCTTCGTCTCCTTCCGCTTGCTTGTTTGAATGGACATGTCCGGCTTGAGAGCGAGCGCGCGAATAGTTCACTAATTTGTCTCAGCTCACTTCCAACTGCGCGGAACTCAACAATCTGCCGAGACTCCACCAATTGGCACCTCTCTGCCCCATTTATCCTCCTCTGGCTTCGTCCCGCGAATAGACTAGAGCTGGTCAGCAGGTAGTTCCGAATGCACCTCAGCCACTCGACCAAGCGACTTCCTCTTGACTGCTGCTGCTGCTGACTTGATTGGTCCATATTGTTTCCCCTTTGACTTAGTTCACTTCTCGCCCACTCCAGAAACTCTCACCTCTCTCTCTCCCCTTCGCTTTGCTTCCTCCTCCAGTTCTCGTTCAGTCTCCAACTCTGCTATTGCATCCGCTGCGACTAATTGAGTTTGACGCTTTCATGATACGAACATGATGTTGTCAGGACGCCTCCTGAAACTTAACTAAACTCTCGCCATCAGCAATGATCTGCGGCCGCAACAACTGGGGGCGGCCAGGCAATCGGGGAATCGGTTGCTGGCTGGGGTTCGAATGGGAGAAATGGGCAAAGTTGTCACCAAACGAGCGGCGCCAGTTGAGAGCAATGCAAATGTCGCCAAATGAACGCTAAACTATAAGGCACGCGCATTCATTGGCCCGCTTCCTTTCCCCCTCCCTCCCCCCCTCTGAGCTCACTCGCGAGGCAGATGGGCGCGCGCGCGCACTTGATTCGCCCTCGCTGTCCTTTCCAAGTTGTGTCAGTCATTCTGGCAACAATGTGGCTCAATTTGGGTGCGCGCGCGCAACTTTGGCGCGCGCGCACTGTTCGCGTGCCCACTCTTGTCTACGGGGCCAAAGCCGCAGAGCGGCTGGCCTAATCGGGACCACCTTACGCATGCGCCTCCGCCAACTTGTTGGTCGGAGCGAGAGAACGCCAATTGGCCGGCCAATGGGGCAGCCGGCGCCTGTTTGGCTCAACTTTTTGACTGTTGCGCCACCAAGTTGTTGGCCGCAACCGCAAGTAAATCCATTATAACGAGCTGGCTGCAGTAATTGGACTATTATCTATTCGAACGCTCCACTTTTTGGCCTCCTATCTCTCGCCCGCCGCTCAACCTGGTTGGCGACGGAAGTGGCCGCGCTCGGCTGGCTGGCGCCCGCTCAGGAGGCTTGTTGGCCGGTTTTGCTTGTTTAATGTGCCCGATTCAAGTTGGTGGCCCCCGCGAGCGAAAGAGCAACTTGTGTTTGAGGCAAGTATAAGCAAATTGACGTGACACAAATTCAAACTAAGTCGCACTCTTGGCTTTGCAAGTGGAACAATTGCGGGCGGAAACTGCAAAAGTGTCAATCAAAGTGGCCACTTTAGATTATCTCAATGCGCGCGAGGCTCGTCCCTGGGGCGGCCGGAAGGGAGGGAAGGAAGGGACAGAATTGAGACGGGAACAGGAAGACGGGCGGCAAAGAGGAGAGTCTGGTTTTGGGGCCAGTGGAGAGGCTAGAAGTCAAGGTGCAGGCACGCCGCTCTCGGCCGGCCAATTGCGCGCGCCAGCAACGTTTCGTTCGTGCGCCCGAGCACCAAATCTGCCAATTCAAAGCAAACACCAGCTGCCAGCTCTCGCCAACTGAAACTGCGCAACCAGCTGAGGCGAGCGCCCACTTTGGGCCCAAGCAAATTAATTGATCCACTTTGGCCGGTAGCCTTTTAATCGCTTTGGTTGCCCCTCGCGNGGCAGAGGCGGCGGAAGTTGCGCGCCNGAGCCAAAGTTGGCCCGCCAATCGCTTGTTTGATCGCCCAGTTTGCGCCTGATTGATTAACGATGAACTTTTGAGCAAACTTTGAGCGCCAAATCAGCTTCAGACGCCCAGCGCGCGCGCACGCTTGCATTTGCGCCGCCGGAAACGCCCACTTACTGGAGCCAAGCGAAGCCAAATGTTGGCGAAACAAGTGGATCAATTTGGGGCCAACTGGAACGGGCGCACTGGGCGCGAGACAAATGGCGCCCCTCTGTCAGAGTTCACGGGTTCAATTTGGTGCGCCGCTCGGGATCCAAACTAATGCCGGATCATCGATGCATAACAGAGAGTTTGTTGGCCGGCGACAAGTGAAGCCCAGCTCGCCCCTCCTCCTCCCCTTCCGGCGACCCTCTGATTTATCTGCGTCACGTTGCCGCCGGCGCAAACCTGCCAGCCAGGCGGCGCCCACTCTACCTGGCTAATTGCGGCCGGCCGAGGAGTGCGCTCGCTCAAACTCGTTGGCCCCGCTTTGGGCGGCAGAGCGGCGCGCCGGAAGCTCGAAATGGAACAAACGAGAGAGGCGAGTCGAGCGGGAGAGGATGTTTCCGTTTTGCTTTGGCGGAAGTGAAAAAGTCGCAGCGAGGAGCTATTTGAAGTGGGACAAAAAGTGGGCTTGTCGCTGGAAACAATCGATGGGCTTGGTTCGCCGCGTAAATTGATCCACTTTTTGCCCCCTTTGCTCCCTTCGTCGCGTCCCAAATCTCGAGTGACGCAACTCGCAATCAGATGCTGGCCGGATGTTCACTCAATCAAAGCCAAAACTTGCGCCCAAGTTGAAATTGGACCCGCTGAAGCTGGCGGCGCAAGCGCAAACGGGAACACCAGCGCCAACAATACCTTGGCCACATTGTTGCCTCCCTCAGGCTGGCTGCTTGGCGGAGGAGGTGGCGACTGTTTCGCGGCTAATTGTTAAAGCGAGCGCACCTGCGAGCTGGTCTCCTGTTCCCTTTCGCACGCTCGTCTGCGCCAAAACAACCTCACCGAGTGAATGAAAGTGACGAAAGCATATAAGATGCGTGCGAAACAAACCTAATGAATGAATTAATTCCAAACCAACGAGCCTCATCCGCTAAAACTGTCTTCCGCTTTATTTCGGCTTAAACTGGGCTTGTTTTGTTGCAGCAGGCTAAGCAATTGGCGCGCGCCAGCCTGGCTAGTTTGGTGGCAACATTGACACTCGTGTAAGAGTGCGAATCTTCTCACGTTGAAGGTGCGGCTTTGGGCCGCTGGTGCAGCGCTGGCGGCGGCTGCGTCTCCTTCTCGTATCGCGCGCAAGGTCGGCGCATTGAACCAGCGCAAAAATGGTGCGCACTCAAAGCGGCCAAAGCTGATTAGTGATTCGTTCTTGAAAACTGAGATTTTTGCGGTTTGATGGGATTTGCGCATTTGGCTCCAACTAAGCAAACTGAGTTGCGGCGGCGGCGGCAGCGGCAATAACAACAACCGATATAGACCAGCGGCCGCATACGATCACATGGAAACACTCAAGGCCCTCCGTAGGTTAACGGGCGGCGGCTCGACAGCGCGGGCCAGGTCGGCCGCAATTGCTTGATTTGGCGGGCGGAAAACGATTTGTCCGTCGGCGGCGGCGGCGGCGACGAAGATTAGACGGCCGAGGATGGCGGCTTGCCTGCGCGTGGCCAGGATCAATCAGTTGATGGCTCAATGTGCTCGGGCGGCCCGAGAGGCGCCGCCGCCGGCAGAGGGCCGCGCAAATCCGGCTCGATCCCATTGAGCGCCAAGATCGGCCAGCTCGCCGATCTTGGCCCTGCCAGCCTCTCGCCCGTCGACCAGGCTGATTGAAATCAGCGAGCTCGGCGGCGGCGATCTGGTGCCGCTTGCCGATTGACAGGCCGCCCGTTAATTCAGCTCGGCGGCCCCACATATGCAAAACAAGCGGCTCCAGTCGGCGTAATGGATCTGGGTGCGCGGAAGTGGTGCACCCATTTGCAGCTCCAAACTCGAGCCGCCGCCGCCTCCTCCTCGGGGGGATGCACGTGTTTCCGGTGCGAGGAAGCGAAAATTAGATTAGAACTGGAAAGAGTTTATGCTGATGGAGGAAAAAGATTAAGTTTGTTGAAAGAGTCAGTTGAATGTTGAATGTCTTTGCTCCAGCTTGGACAGGGACAAGCTCCTTGTCTTTGTTGTTGTTGCTGTTTAATTTATTTCGATTGCTCGCTCGTGACTCTGCTCCTATTTGTATCGCCTTCGCCCCTTACAACTTCCTTTCAAACAACAGCAACGCCAACCAACGACCACCGCCAATCAATTGCGAGCCAAATGGCGAGAGTTCCCCCCACTTTCCGTTACTTCGGCCCGCAAAGCAAAGGTAATTTATGAGCCCCCAAGAGTTGGCGGGCCGAGAGGAAAACTGGCAACTAAGTATCTTGCCTCCACTTCCACTTCCA
>Ga0058699_1000425_pt1 | contig 13151 bp, 5 predicted proteins | sample AgamicAtPe_FD_55078 | JGI IMG/M metagenome (GOLD analysis project Ga0058699, IMG submission 55078) | Agave microbial communities from Guanajuato, Mexico - At.P.e | ecosystem: Host-associated > Plants > Phyllosphere > Phylloplane/Leaf | place: Guanajuato, Mexico | collected 2012-10-15 | reverse complement strand
TTCAGGTCTGATGTTTAGGGGTCACTTTCGAGAGGTGTGAATCTGGAGAGGAGAAACTGATCCCCCTTGACTTCGAGCAATATGATGCAAACAGAACTGCTGGAAAAGCGCAAGGTTAATTTGTTTTTTGCTTATTCTAGTCGTGAGTACTTGTACTATTCTTGAAAAGCATGGTATGTCGGAGAGCCGAGAAGCAAAGAACTGATATGTAGGTCCAATAATCTAGCCGGTTCGATTCTCGCTCCTGGCCGTCCTCTTCCGCGCTTACCAATCGTTCGGAACCATCGCAGATCACTGTATTTATTTCTGTAGTGTTCTGTAGATGCAATAGATGAATAATTGCTACTAACACATGTTTATTTTTTGCGGATCCATCCATGTCTACTATGAATCGAGGGTGGAGATCATTTAGCCAGACCATCCGCAAAAATCAGTTTAATACATNGTGAGAGATGAAAAGANGNACGAGGATAGATTTAGGCCAGAGGACCTCAGTCGCGGAGGATCGAGTTTTAGATAGAAAGCGACAAAGATGGGCCGAGCGTAACAAAGACAAATTGGACGAAAATCCGTTTCTCACCGCCATCAACCCACATCAAGAACATTACGGTGATCCAGCCGAAACTGGTGACGAGTTGCAAAGTAGATTGGATAATCTTGAGTTCGGAAACTTCCCCGCGTACTTCAAGTATCGGAACAAAGCGTCAACCGGCAACAGAAACAACACCGACCACCTTGAGCCACCGACTGGCAAGTCAAAGCTAGTTGACTCATCTCCAATATCCAGCCCTAATCCTCTTGATAGTGGTCTTCGGGACGAGCGTCTCGAATGTATGAAGAAAGAATGGTTCCATGGCAAAAATGTACTCGATATCGGCTGTAATCGAGGCCACATAACTTATGCGATCGCGCGCTTATTTTCGCCCAAGTCTATTGTCGGAATAGATATAGATAAGAAAATTGTTAGCATGGCCAACAAAGACTTACATTTGCATCTTGAGTCTGGAATCATAGAAGAGTCGGCTAAATTTAGACTGGAGCGAGCAGCTAAACTTAGACTCGAAGGCGTATCTATTTATTCAGAGGATCGACAACATTTTCCGCTTTCCGAATACATCTCAGAGGGTCCAATTTCGGTTCACAACACTCAGTCTCAGGCTGCAACCGCTGATCCTGACAGCGGCTTGAGAATCTTTCCAAACAATATAGTCTTTGTTGAACATAACTACGTGCCCGCTAATGATCAGCTCGTTGCGAAGCAAAGGGATTATTTTGACACTGTTGTCTGTTTAAGCGTAACAAAATGGATCCATTTGAACTATCGCGATGAGGGACTTAAGCGCTTCTTTAAGCGTATTTATAAACACCTTAGGCCAGGCGGACTCCTAGTATTGGAGGCACAACCCTTTGATAACTATGGTCGACGGAAGAAGCTAAGTGACAGATTACGGGCCAATTACTACAGTATCCAATTCAAGCCAGACGAGTTTGATGCCTATTTGCTTAGCGAACAGATAGGTTTCCGGCAAATCATTCACGAGTCGATCACTGAGCACGAATGTGATGGCTTCAAGCGGCCGTTGAAGGTGTTCTTGAAATGAGAATTTAGAGTGGTATCCTCGTCGGTCCATTCGTTAAAGTAAAAGTTCCGGCCATGTTAGCGGCCTAGATTTGCGTCCTCAAGTCTGAATTCTCAGCCATATAGACCAACATAGCCTGGGGCCAACTTTATGCCAATGAAACTTGGTCTTCGTATACGTAATGAGCGATTCTTAATGATTGAGACATTGCTCTCCGCTACATGTCGCCTAGGGGCATTTCGAGATGTCTCCGGTGGAACGATTTTTCTCTCACTTTGAAAAGAAGAGAGAAGGGGAGAGGAGAGAGATTGGACTAAATTAGATGGGTTGTTAGCCGATACTATTGGCATGGCCACAATTTGTTGTAGCGGCCCTTCTGAAAATGAACCTCCGTTCGCCGGCAAGCCAGCCAAATAACGAGTCAATGGGGCCTCGCTTTGCCAAGAGGATACCACTCGTGCTAGGAGCTAGGCGAAGAGAGATAACTAATTTAGCATAAAGAGAACTTCGAACTGAGAAGACCCATTGCTGCATTCTGTTTGCCACCTGAACGAAGTTGGATGGCAAGCAGAATGCAGGAATGAGTTGCTAGAGTTCCATTCAACGGTTATTGGCAAGCGAATGAGCGACCAAGTGAATCAGCCGGACACCTGGCCGATGGGACAGCAAATGGCGAATTTGATTCAAACTATTTGTAAATGGGCGTTGGGCCAAAGTGTTCGTTCCCCGTGAACAGTGGCGGATGGTAGGAAAGTTGATGAAAATCTATCAGATGAGAGGCAAATTTGCGCCAATAGTCGCTAGTTGGTGGCCAAGCTAACGCTCAAATGGCAGCAGTTTCCACTTGATCAAACTCGAGCGGAAGCCTGCGATGATTGAGCGCAGCTTGCTTTGGGAGCCACAGGGCTGACAGGTGATGGCGGGCTTGAGCGAGCAGTCGCTGGCTAAGCAACTTGTCATACAGTTGATGCCTCCCGTTTTGGCCCGCTTAGGCACAGGAAAGACGTTTACATTGGCATCGAGGGGCAGATTGGGAGGACCATGCGGTGCACTAGTGGGCCGTTAGTTTACTTTGGGCTGAGTTCCGTTTTGTTGGCGCCTTCCTTTTGGCTCCGACTGCAGCCAAATTGATGACGTCATCAATGGGCAAGTCATCATTAGATTAGCCTGGGCGTTCTCGTGCGGCTTGACTGCTTTAGACAACAATGGCTCTCTCTCTCTCTCCCGAGCATCCACCACAGACGCCGGCAATTAGCCTGCCCGCCGATTGGCCAGCTAGACAGGCAGTCGGTGGNGCCGTCAGTATGAGAGATACTAGTGCAACAAGGACTGAAATGGCCAACTTATCTGGCAGAGGCAGATTTCAATTTAGGCCGCGCTCTGTCTGCCATTGGTGGCAAAATCAATCGACTGGATGCTCCCAAAATTGCGCTCCCTCCTCTCGTAGATAAGAGCACTACAATAGTTTGTGGCCAAGCCGAAGCTAGATACATTCAGAGGCTATACAACTGGCATAGTGGCGCCCTTGGCCATACTTGTGTACATCTATTTTACGGGACCATTGATTTTTGAACCACCGCCGGCTGTTGACCATTTTGGTGGCTTTCTGTTTGCCAGCATGGGAATTGAAACGATCTTCAAAGCTTCAATCAGAGTTTCATGCGAGCGGCCAGTCTCTTCCTATCGTCCAATGCCTCTCAAATGAGCCTACGAGCAGCTATATGTTGGCCGATTTCTCAGACCATCGAAAACTGGCCAAAATTAGACCCTTGGGCGAGCTTCTGGCCTAGCTCCTCAGAGGCATCAAGTGTCGCCATTGGATTACGGCCCAGATGAGATTAACAAAGGGCCTGCGGAGGCTGCAAGTGGCACCGCTTGACCAGACCCCCGAGAGTGGTGTTTTTGTCGCGGCTATTTCAGGTGAGAGCACTCGTTTAGAGGCGTGAATTTTGGGACAAAACCTTTTTGGGTTTCGTTGGCGAGTAGGCCTTAGGCCGANTGGAGCGCATTGGCCGCCGCCGCTCCTGCTGCTGCTGCCGCCGCACAAAGGGCAAAGACGCAGAGGACCTGTAGTAGCGGCAATGGCCCGCTAATGGGTCAGTATCTCGCTTGCAAAACGAATCGCGCCCATCGCAAGACGCCACCAGCCGCTAAAAGGCCACCACCCTCACCTGGCTGGCGCCCCCACTTCCGGTCGGCGTTGCAACTCGAAGGGGGCGAGATTCCGGTAATGGACTAAAAGGGGCGTCAGGGTTGCCGGTTGTGGTCGCGCGATCGTTGGTCGGATGGGAATCCAGTCGGCCCATTATTGGGTTGTGTTGACAAATCGTCCAATGATGTCCTCTTTCCAGGAGAGCTCAAGCAGAAATACTGAGCAATCATCCAGGAAGCGAATTCAATTCGATCGCNCTCTCACTCTCTCTCCTCCCTCCTGCTTCCTTGCTGCCGGCAAACTCTGCGCCATTTTGTCCCTTTAGCTGCCCTTTAAGCCATTGAGCCGACCATCAATTGGTGGACCCATCGATGGACCATTCAAGCGTACTGACGGCAAGCTAACCTATCTCGCTAACTCAATTTGTTTTGCTCCCGTTGTCCACTGGGGAGGACGTGATTTAGATGATAAACAAACTTTCTGGCCACGAAACGTGGATCTGAATATGGAGGAGCCAGAGAAAGGGGGGCGCTTGGAATATAATTTTGACTCATTAGGATTTTGTTTCCTAGCTTGACAGGACGTGAGCGGCCAGCGCAACTTGTCCGCGGCGTCGGGATATATTGAGAGTCCTCTCATCGGCTTGGCCAGCCGACTTGGTGAGCTTGACGCCCGGCAGGCATGCAGCTCACCTGGCCAAGGGCAGTGGCGCCGCTGCCTACTTGCGGGCCCGCCAACCGGAACCGTCACAATTGGCGCCAAATCGCCACCTGTCAGCATAAATTATCCGGCCCAATCAGTTGGCCGGCCAACACGCACAGATTAAAGCGTCTTTCGTGGAGTTTGGCCGGCGCAATCCTGGCGCCGACTGGCCTGCCCAACTGGTGCGGCCTCCTCGGCGGGCAATCGCACAAGATTTGCGCTGGCTGAAGACGATCGGCGCTCTGCTTGCTTGCTTGCGCTGCTATCACGCTCTCGATGGGCAGAGGGAGCGTTGAACTTGCGGAGGCAGTAGTTTATGCGAGCACCGCTCTCGGCTTGTGGGAGCTCATAGCTCTCAAAACACCTGCGCAACACTCGCAAACTCAAACTACGGACTCTTGTGCAGGCCCATTACCTGTGAACGCCGGCCGCACACCGAATTCAAACAAAACCCGCCAACTTAACCCATCCAACCGGTGACCAATCTAGACTGCCGGCCAACCTAACGGTCCTCGCTCGCCAGACAGGTGAAAGGCGCCGCCCGGCCAGCCTGCTCAGCCTTGTTTACCTTTCGTTTATCCATGGGCCCTCCTATTCTGTATTCGTGCGCTTTATTGAGCTCTTGCCGCCGGAGCGCACTCAAACCCTCTCCGCTGTCTCCGTTTATCTATTACAAATGTTTCGCAACCAACCAATGAACTTGCAAAGAGCTCGGCGCTAGGCGAAAATTAATTTCCTTTTCCGCCACTTTCAAGGTGTTTCCATTCGGCAAGCAACAAAAGCGCGAGCTATCCAATCCGCTCGCTCGGCTTTTAACTTTTAGCCGACTCACTCGCGGCTCACTTTGCCAATTTAAAAGCCCAAAAAGTGGCCCCAACAAACACCTGCCTCCTGGCGACGGCGGCGGCAGCGGCGAAGGAGGAGGAGCCTCAGGTGGATGGAGCAAGCATTGGCCGCCAATCAGTGTCCATCCATCAGCGGTTGTTGGTCGGCCGCCGACCAATGCGGCCGACAAAGGTTTTGGCCGGTCACAATTGGAACCAAGATCATGAGTTGCGAGCGGATCGGTGGGCGGATGTGGACGGCCAGTTGGCGGCTTGACTGGCCGGCGCAGCGAGTCTCTTTGGGGGTGATGATTCAATCGCAACGCTTTCACGAGGACGCAGATTGTGTCTGGAGCACGCGAGCTGGATTTACTCCGTTGTCCTTCGAGCGCAATTGCATCGCATGATACAGGTAGACGGGCAAGCCGAGTTGGCGGCGGCGAGTTTCAAGTGGCGTTCGTATGCGCAAGCACCAGCGCCTGGCTCGGATAATTTGCCAGCCAGCCAGCCAGCCAGCCAACCGCCCAAGTTGCCAGGCTGGCGGGCGAAGCTCACGAGCAGCTGATTGTTGAGCACCTGTTGTTTCTGTTTCTTGTTGAATCATTTCTGATGCTCGCCTTCCACTTGCCCTGCTGCCCTGCTCGACGGAGTCCATTGCAGCCGAAGAGCGAGAGCGAGCAAATCAGCTGTGTAATGCTGAGCGAGCGTTCGGCTCTCTGCTTACCTGGCCGCTCGCCCGCCAACTATATCTCTCGCTCGCTCACCGCTGTTGGTAGCCAAGCAAGCCTGCTTGCTCTCTCGCGCGCCAGCCAGTTAGCCAGGTTGCGCGCAGACCAGAGGCTTTGCCGGATCGGCGCTTTGAGCTTCCAACAAACAAAGTGGCGCCACCACCGAGCTGCAAAAGCCTCGCTCAGGTTACCAAATTGCAAGGCCAACTTAGGCGAGCTTTGTCTCTCGCTTGCGCTTCCTAGTGAAGCCAAGGAGCCGAGCAGCTTTTGTCAACGGAGCAAACTTTTGCGAAGATCTCGCGGCCACTATGCCGACCAAAAGCAAACAGACGCCTTTGCGCGCNCAAGCCAAATCTGTGCCAGTGAAGCCAGCAAGCATTAGGGGGGCCGAGCTCGAGCAGGAAGAAGCTGCAGCCAAATAGGTGGCAGGAAGAGGAAGCAGCAAGTCAAATGTCAAGCCAGAGGGGAGGCCCGANCCAGCAAACGCCGGACCCCTACAATAGGCCGGCCCAAGCGGCGGCTCGGCACTCACTGCTCGCTGGTGGGCCGCAGTTCTATCTCGGTCAGCCCGAGAGCGGCGGCCCAGCAGAGGAGCAACAGTNCGCCTACGACTCCATGTCCACCATCCTGGAGGTGGACAGCGAGGGCTCTGAGACTAGCGGCGAGCGGCCTGCGAGGCTCCGCTCGCCGCTCCACGTTCGCACGAGCCTCTCGCNGCCTGGCCGACGGCCGGAGGAGGGGGGCGCCTCTTCCGGTTCGCCGGTGAGCGGCCTGTCGCCCGAGGACAAGTTCAGTGGAACACTGAGCGCGCTTGCCCAACAGATGGAGCGTCTGAGCAGATCGAGCGAGCTGCGACAGAGGCGCGCCCAGCCGGCCGGCTCGCCCGCAGAGCCTAGCGGCGGCAGCGCTGAAGAAGGCGGCAGCAGCAGCAGCAGCAGCACCAACAATAACAACATCAACATCAACACCAACGGAGACAACGAAAAGCGCCAACAGGACGCCTCGACCTCAACTCCAAGCTTGCAAACAAACTCGCCAACTTCCGGCGAGGACACGAGCGAGCAGTCGGCTGCGAGCAGCGCCGAGGTTGCGGCCGGAAAGTCGAGGGCAAGTTCAACTGAGTCGCTCATGATGATCAATGTTAGCCCGCTCCTCTCGCCTAGAGTCAATATTCCAGTACTGCGCAACTTGCCAACCGTCAACCAGCTCGAGCTGGCCGACGAGCGGCGAGTTGTTGAGGTGTCAAACAAATCAACGCTCACAAACATTGACCTCCAGCTGATGGACAAAATGGTGGCCAAGTACTTTGTTGAACGAAGCGACAAGGGCAGTCAGTCAGTTGAGTTTGATTGCGCCGACGACGAGCTTGAGACGATTGATTTAGGCGGTTCAACGAGGAGAGGCGATGGGGGCCATTCAACGTTCAGGCGCAGAGTGAGAGGCGCAGAGTCGAGATTGTTGGCGGGCGGAAATGTTAGGCCAACAGTTAAGAGCGTTGCCGTTGGAACTGAAAAGTTTTCGCGCGAGAGGTTCTCGCTTTTGCCGCCCACTAAAACTAGATCAACGCAAACTAAATCAAACATGGACAACGACATTGGAACTAGTGAGACGAGAAGGTTTAAGCTGAGCCATTCGCACTTTGGGCCAGTTTTGAGGGCTGCAAGCGGTTCGCGCGCGAGCAGGTCGGCCGAAGCGGAGAGGCCGCAACAGGTGAGCGGCTCGCCGGTGGATGTGAGCGGGCGAGTCGAGTCGCCGGCAGGGAAGTTGGAGGAGCCTTCGTCGTCTGGGTTGAATCTCGATGGAGAGTCGCTCGAGGGGAGCGGAGGCAGCAGCGGGCACGACAGCGGAAGTCCGCAGAGGGCGCAGCTTGAGGAGCGGCGCCCGGCGCGCTTGGCCAGCGAGCAGCAGGCGGAGCTGGCCAAGGGTCTTGGCGCCGGTTCAAGCGGCAGCTCGGACTCCATTGCGGCCGGCCAGGGAGTTGGCAGGAGGCGCGAGCTTTCGAGAGTTCAGCGGCGCGAGGAGGAGGAGGGAGGCTCGGCAAGGGGGCGTGTCAGGGGCCACTCGAGTCCCGACTTGGACTCGCTCAACCTGGCGGACTCGATTAGGTCGCCGCCGCCGCAGCCGTCGCAGCCGCTTAAGCCAGCGCAGCAGTTGCGCGCCCAAGCTGAGAGCGGGCCCGAGGTCGGGGCGAGGCCAGAGTTGGAGGCAAGTTCTCGGTTACAATTGGAGCCCAAGCAGCCTTTGCCGCTCTCAGGTGATTCGCTCTCGCCGGCTGCCCAGCCAAGTTCGCCGCTCGGCCGGAAGTCGGAGGGCAGCAGCGAGACGCCCAGCGACTCGCTGCTGGCTGAACCCGCGAGCACTGCCGGCGGCCGGCCGAGCTCGCGAAACGCTAGCAGGGCGCTCATTCCGAGCGTTAAAACTGAGCTCAGGGTCATAATAGAATTCAACAATCAGCGGCAACAGCAGAGGAGCGAGGTGGTGAGCAACTCGCAATTGGTTGATGGAAAGTTGAGCAAAAGGACAGAAGTTAACACGAGCAAACGTGTTGCTGCGTCGCCGCGCGATGTTTTCAACAAACTAAACTCGGCAGGTAGAAACCACTCGCTTCTGTTCCGCGAGCCGCAACTCTCGCCCACGGCCGCGCCAGCTGCAGTGGCGGCGGCCAACCGAAGCGCCATCAGGTCGGCCTCCCTGTCGAGCCTCCATAGCCGGAGCTCGGCGGCGGCGGCGGCCGATGCGCCAACTAGCTGGCGCGAGGTGAGCAAGTCGAGCGTTTGCAATGAGATTGAAACGGACACTAGAAGGAGAGGAAGACGGAGGCGGGGCGGCCCGGCGGGCGAGCGGCCGGCTGAGCGGGGGGCGGGGCCGACGGCGGACTCCGAGGAGGAGGAGGAGGAGGAGAGCGGCGCAGAGATTGTTGTTAGCTCGGACGCGCTCATAAATCACCTGGCCAACGAGAAGAGCGCCATCGAGCTACGATCGCGCGCCGCTCGGCGCTACGAGCGACTTGGAAAGAGGCGAGAGCAGACGCTTGTTGAGAGCGAGGCGGCCTTCGATGAGAACCAGCCAAGCGGCCGAGAGTCGAGGCCAGAGAAGCGAGCACAAAGTGGGAGGCGGCAAGGCAGTCGGCAGGAGAGGCAGCCTGGCCGAGCCTCGCCGACTGAGCCTCAGGTGGGCGCTGCCAGGGGCCAAGAGCGAGAGCGCTCGACCAGGCTCGTGGAGGAGTTTGAGGGGCCTCCGTTGGCGAGCCAGCAGCACAGCTCGTCTGGCCCCGGCCATCTGCGGTTCGAGGGGCTCCAACAGGACCAAGCGGGGGCCAGCAAGGGCCAGGGTCAGAGCCAGAGCCAGAGCCAGAGCCAGAGCCAGCCGTCCAGATTGGAGGCCAGCAGTCCGCGTGGCAATGAGACGACTGTGCAGCAAGTGCCAGTCAAGCGCCACTCGCGCTTCGAGTTGGAGGAGGAGACGGAAAACCGGCGCCAGGTGACCAAGAATGGCCAGTTGGTCTTTGACGACAGATTACGAGAACGAAAGTTCGAGAGCCAGCGCAGTGGCTCGCCAAAGGTGGCCCGCGTTCAGCAGCGAGAGCAGCAGAGGCAGTTTCCGTTGCGGAGTAGCAGCGCGTCGCCGTCTAGTCCTTTGAGCCCAACTGTGGGCGGAATCCTTAGGGGTGCTCGCCAACACCAGCGCCAGCTACTCAAGCCGATCTCGTTGCGCGCTAGTCCCCAGTCTGCGCAAATCCTGTTCGCCGACCAGACCTCAAACCTGAGCAGCGACCCTGAGACCATGGACAGCGGGTTTGCGCAGAGTGGCGCCGGAAGCAGCAGCGCCCTGAACCAGATGACGAGGCAGCAGCAGCATCTCTCGCGCTCGCAGCCACTCACGCCCACCTCGCCGAGGCTGCGGCCCGAGGAGGCGGGCGAACGCGCGCGGCCCACCGAGCGGGACCAGCTGCTCGAGGAGTCGGGCAGTCTAACCTTTGTTGACGAGGACGAGAGCGACGAGCTGATCGAGCAGCTGGACACTTCGCGCTTGCTTGGTCCGGCCGCGCTCGCCCGCCAGCAGCAACAGTGGCCCATCGGACGAGCGGCCGAAGGTGAGTTAGCCCTCAGAGAAAGCAGCGCAGTTCCCGCCAAACCCCTTAGAGGACAGCCGCGTTTCCAGCGGCCGAGCCCCTAGCCTTAGTCCCAATCCCAGTCCCAGTCCCATTCCCAGTCGTAGTAAGCCGGCCAGCCAGTTCCCAGATGAAGCGCAACCCTCGCACCTTGGAGGCAGGCGCAAACTGATTCATGAACCCAGGGGACTAACACCACACCGACTTCCGGCGCCCGAAACAAACCCAAAAAGAGCGCCACCATCCGAGTGGAGCGGCGCCCAAGACGGTGCCACCGAACACTGCGCGCGCCTGCCTCATCCCGCCGCCGCCAGCCTTCAGGTCGAGCGAGCCAGCGCTGGATGGTATTGAGGCCAGCGCTGCGAGGAAAGGCGAGCAGGAGGCTGGCTCCTGGTTGCGCAAGCTCAAGACCAGAGAAACCGAGCTCACAACTAAGCTAACCAGGAGCAAGCGCCAGGCGCAGGCGCTGGGCTCCCTGGCCGGCACCAGAAGGAGTACACTAACAAGGCTTGAGCAAAACTTGATTGCGCCGTCGAGCAACCAGCCGGCGGGCGAGGCCAACAGTGGCGAGGGCAGCCAGAGGAGGAGGGAGCAGAGCGGCGAGCAGGTGTGCAAGTTCAAGGCGCAGGTTGCCTTTGAGTCGGACACGGACAGTATGGCNGAGCGGAACTCAGTCGCAAGCTCGCGCAACTCGGGCGCCCCAAAGAGTGGGGCGTCCGCAGAGCAGCATTCTAAGCCACAGCCACAGCCGCAGTCGCAGCCTAGCGACCGGAAGAAGGAGCTCGTCAGCGAGACTAAATTTTCGCGCTCGGATGAGATTAGCGCCGCCCGAGCCGAGCGACCGAAAGCTGACGGCTCGGTCAGGAGCGAANTGGGCAAGGGGGCGGCGGGGATCTCGTTCGCGGTTGGGGTGCAGCCGAAGTGGGACTACTCGTTGCGCGTGAACCGAATGCGCGGCAACAAGGTCGACAGCAAGGTCAAGTAAGTCTTGTTGCGCTTTCACTCTGCCCNCTCTCTCGGCTCTCCGCTTGCCCGGTCTGAGNGCAACCGAAACCTAGACTGAAACTAACCCACCTCTCGCTCCCATTGCAACCCAAACAAACGGCCCCAACAGCACCTACATACGGCACTCGCGCCAGCCGCTCATCAACTCGCAAGCCTCATGACGGGACCACACGGATACGACTCACTAGGCGCCCATTGTTAGCGTTTGAGGCGGCCCCTTGGTCGTGGTGGTTGTTGTTGTTGTTGTTTAGGTTTATATTATTAAACAGTCTAGCGAAAGCCAGAATGGTTGGTTGTCAAGTTTCGCCCGCTCAATGGGGCCGGCAAGCGCGAGAGCTCCCCTTTTGGCCGTTCCGAGTTGCCGGCACCTCGCTGCCAGAGAAATGGGGCCGATTATTTCGTGCGTGACACCACTTATATCTGGTGCGTTTGTTTCCGCCCTCCAATTCGGGGGGTCAGTTGGCTGACTTGCAGCGGGCCGCTCCAGTGGATTGGCGGCCAGGGTTGTGGTGCAAGTTGGCGCGGTTGAGCTGAGTTGAGCAAAGCGGTCGCCCTCCACCAGCTCTGGTGCAAGGCATTCGAGCCTTGCGGGCCGGTTTCAAGGNCCAGTCAGTGGTGCTGCTGTTGTTGGTGGTGGCGGCGGCCAGTTCTGGGCAGCCTCTCGCAATGGAGCTGCGTGCGACTACCGGGTGCGTGCTCATGGGCGGCGGCGGCGGCGGCGGCGCTCGCCCACGACGGCCGCGCGGCCGCCGCTCGAGGGCGCCACCGGCGGGCGGCCCTATGCGCGCAGTCGCCCCGCTTCAAGCGCCTAGCGTCGGCGCCCAAGAGCTCAACTCAGGGGCGAGCGGGCGAGACTCGTCCAATACGTGCGCTCGCTTCACCTCAGTCGACGTGCTGAAGCTAGTGAACTATGGTGAGATTAGCGTCAAACTTTTAGAAGCGAGCGAGAGGCGGAAATTAGCAGCCATCCAGATGCATGGACCAACTCGAATGGGCGCCGGCCACTCGCTGCAAGTGTAGTCCACTAAGCCGCCCGCGCCAGTCAGGTGAAATTGGGTCAGGTGAGGGTTGGAGTTGATTAGTTATTTAGGTAGTTAGTTAGTTTGGATGGTTGAGTGCTCGTGGGGTTGGATTTTGAGTCGAGNTTTTGTGGGCGCGTTTTGGTGGCTTGAGAGACAATATGGANCGGCATTGTTGCCATCGGGGCCAGCTTGGGCTCGCGCTTCTCGAGGGGGGCGCCCAGGCCAAGCTTAGAGGGCGAGAGGAGCCGGCGGGGAGTGCGGACGCAATTAGAAGTTGCGCGGAAGGCGAGCCAAGCGCAAGAGAAGACAAGAGCTGCGGTATCAAGGCCAAGAACAATGACGCAACCAAGGCAAGCAAGTCCATCGTCGGCGTCAACTCGAAGAGCAAGCTTGGCCTACGCAAACAAACCAGCCCGCAGCGNGTGGACTCATGCGGCTCCTCGGACTCGGGCCAAGGAACCAATTCGAGCAGCTCGCTGGCGGCTAGCTCGCTCGCCTCGGTTGTGACCCTCTCGGCGGCCGCCACTTCCTCTTCCTCCTCATCGTCGTCGTCCTCTTCGTCATCGTCCTCGTGCTCGCACTCGCTAGCCGCCAGTTGCAGGGCGAGCGGACAGACGGCGGCAACCGCCTGCGCCAACTCCTCGGTGGCCTCCTCCTACTCAACTTCCGCGCTGAACCTCTACCGTCTAGGCGAGCACGAGCAACGCCAGCTCCACTCGCGCTCGAACCCGTCGACTTTCGAGAAACTAGAATCATCAGCCGGCTCATTCAGCGAGCGCGACGAACAGCAAACACTCCTCTGGCGCCAGATGCAAATAAACGAGCGCGCCCGCCACTGCCCCGCCCCCCTGCTGGCTCGGCCCCGCCCCTCGGACGATCCCGCGGCCGAAAACCCGCGCCAAGCGGGTGGGCGCGGCGGCGATGGCCAGCAGCAGCAGCAGCCGAGGTCGGAGTCAGAGTTGCAGTCGCAGTCGCAGTCGGGCTGCAGAGGCTACGACTCTTGGTCGGCCTCTCGAAGGCGCCAGAG
>Ga0058699_1000424_pt1 | contig 13165 bp, 13 predicted proteins | sample AgamicAtPe_FD_55078 | JGI IMG/M metagenome (GOLD analysis project Ga0058699, IMG submission 55078) | Agave microbial communities from Guanajuato, Mexico - At.P.e | ecosystem: Host-associated > Plants > Phyllosphere > Phylloplane/Leaf | place: Guanajuato, Mexico | collected 2012-10-15 | reverse complement strand
CTTTGGCCAGTGTGTTTGCCAACAAAGACCGAGCTGTGAAAGGTACGACGAATTTTTTCAGCAAAAGCTCACCGTAGTCGGGGCATTACACTACGAGCTTGCGTGAAGCCCTACCAAAGCCCGGACTCGGTCCGTCTGTCTTGTGTCTAGCAGTCTCTCCTTTTAAACAGTGATGACTTCCCCACTCTCCTGTCCGGAGTTGAGCGTAACGAAACTAGAGTTTTGTCCACAGCACGGTCCTCAGTTAAACTATCGTTCCAAATTTTGGCTCCAATCGGGGCCGAGAGTGGACCGGAATACCAGGCGAACTCCAGCTTGAGTCGAGTTCTGAGGCTGTACTCCCACTCAGAAACTCGAGTTCGTTTTGTCGAAATCGCAACCTGGCTGGTACTGTTTCCTGGTTATACNTGTCGAGGGGGAAGTTTCACCATTTGGCTTTGACCCAAACAGGCCTGTATGAAAAGAAGGCTGGATCGAAGCATAGGTTCTGAATAGGCCATTGAAACTCAGCTGAACTCTTAGGCCTCATTGAAATCCATCTACCCATAGTTCACAGCTATCATGCAACTGCATTTTTAGCCATCCCACTGACTTACTCTCACAATCCAATCATGGTTGAACTTGGATAGGCAATCCAAAATATGACTATGGCGATGTAAGCGAGCAAATTTAACGACAACAAACTGATCAAACAATGATCTCACTGGGCGATCATTAGGTTTCACCAACATTAGGTTATCCGGAGATTGAGGTGCGATTGCTTGTAGATCCNCAGCCATCCCGGGCTAGAATTGAGGTGTCTCAGACCAACTTAGTTCGGTAATTGGCTAAGCTAATTCATGAGTATTTCATAAACTGTCCAGTCGAGTTTAATGATATTTTTGTGGGCCATGGCATCACAAACCTGTTGCTACCTCCCAATTAGTCAATCAGTATGCAGTATTCGATTTAGGCTCACATCGAGTTTATCACCAGGAGTGTTATGAGTCGACTTCAAGAGGCGCAGAATGGGCTGAGCTGAAAACGACCCATTTGAACTACACTATCGAATATCGNATGCATTTGATAACTCAGTGGATGATGAGTACATTTCCGGTTAGACCATTTAAAGACACAATGGATGTCTCAATTGTGCCATGAAAAGCCCAATCAAGAGATAGCAGCATATGTAAGATGAAGTTGAGTTCATAGTAATGACTAAGGTTGCTTGGGAATACAATATAACAAAGCAGTCGAAATCTTCGGAGAAGGGATCATCCTCACGCATCAGGTGCTCATGAAGCAAAAGAGTATAGTCAATAGGTCAGACATAGAAAGCTGGCTTGATTGAAGTCTGGCATGGGATATGTTTCTCTCTCAGTAGCCTTATAATAGTCAATGTTGATAAGGATAGGCTCGGTGTAGAACCTACGAATGATGCCCGTTAACTATTTCTTCAGATCAGACTCGATGCACACTGAGACTTGAATGATTAGCACAGTAAACTCATGATATTTAGGTTAAAACCACAGGCAAATACCACGGAAAACAAAGATGGCTGTAATTTTGTTTTGAGCATATTGGACACACCCATGGTTGGGGCTAGAAACTTTCGGGAGTCTATTTAAGCCCAGCCAATTGTCGGAAGTGCTTCGCTTGGAAGGTATGAATACTGTTGATCTCAAACTTGAAACTACAATATAGTTTATTGTTCAGTTTTTTGCAACTCGTCCTCAACTTTCTCCCCTTCATTAGATATAATTTGGATTTGGCCGACGTAACTTGTCCCACTCATCATGTTAATCATCTCATGAATCTTCTGTTTGAGTTCTANCTGTTCGCATCTTAATTCTTCGACGACTTTAGCTAGATACCTAAGTGAGGGTTGTGTTACACGGGCTCTAGAGGTTGTTGGCTCTCTTCTGCGTCTTGTTGTGACAGGTCCATTTATGGTGGTGGTTGTGGTGGTATTGTTGGGGACGGATGATGTGTGCGTGTCTATGTTGTGATCAATAGTTGCATTAGTTGTGTATCCTTGATTCGTGTTTCCCCTCTGATTTGTTCCTTGACAAATTTTGACATGCTTAACTAATCCGGTCGTACCATATGCATGACCATCGTATTTGAAGACNCTAAAACATTTACTACACGCGACGAAAAACTGACATATCTTTAGTGTCGAGGATCCATCCGCGACAGTCTTTGTATCAATCGATGGGTAGGTAAAATTATCTTCGACTTGTATGGCTCCGAAACTGTTCCATATCTCGCTGCTCAATCGTTTGCCTAATTTGCTGGCATCAATCACTTTGGCGCATCCCTCTCTTAACATACCGTTAAGACAATTACCCTCGGCTTTGATAGATCGCCGTGGCTTTCGAGCGAAGTTGGTGTTATTACTAGCAGTAGTGTTGCTACCTTTAATCATCTTCTTCTGTGGATTCATCCTGCCAACTGGAATTGACAAGATTTCGCTTAGAGCAGAATCTGGGCCGTAACGTGCATGAAATAAACAAACCAAATCTAGTTTTCAGAATCGAGGGTGAGCGATCGATACTGGGAATGTAGTCGAAAGTTTAATACAGTTGAAACAAAAAAAATGGGCGCCTTACAATCTGAGTTTGCGCGCCTGCACGGCGGGAAACTGCAAACTGCAGCGATGACAATTTCTCGAATCTGCCTGCCGAAATTCAATTCAACCAACCAAGTCGGCAGATTCGATTCCATCAGTTTGCCAACTTGGTGGTAGGACTGATGAATGGCCTAGATCAGAGGCTAGAACCTAACGAGTAAAATACGCACACCAGTTTATGTACCAGCATTAGGTGTAATACCTGGTGATTTAGAGGGCAAGTTTGGGATCGTACCGTCAATGTATGCTTTATTGATTCATTCGCCGCCGAAATGGCATTGGCACCTAGTAACGACGCTGCGATGGCAGAAAATAAGAATCTGGCCTGGTTTGATGTGGCGGCTGATGGCCGCCCATTAGTTGATGCGGCTGAGATCTTGAGGGTTGGTGAGCGCGGTGCAAGTTTGCTTGAAGTGCATGGCTAGTGACATGATGCTGCATAGCTGAGGGGTGATGCTGGCCCCCAGTGGGCCTATAGTGCGAGTGACCACGACTCTGGTGGTGATAGGCTTTATGCAAAGGGTTGGGGTGGTGTGGCGAGGACGCATTCATGCCGGGATGGTGGCTGTGGTGAGTATGGTGCATAGGTTGCGCTTGGAAGGGGTGCCGGTGATGAGTATGGGCACGCGGGTGAAAAGCCCGCTGGTGGCTCTGATCAAAAGAATCCTCCATCATTAGGTCGTCATCATAGTCTTCCTCCTCATCCACTCCATCTAACTCCTCCTCTTCCTCCTCATCCTGCTCACTTGACTCTGTTGCCGAAGGGGTTGCGAAACCGTCATAGGCAGCGCGAGTGGCTGGAACTGCAAATGGATTCACTTGATGGGGATGCACGTGCGGCTGGAAAGGCCTGTTCTGCTGTGGACGAGATCTGGTTGGAGGAGGCTGGGTCGCCGGGACCTTGTGCACTGAATTGTGGAGACTTGCCGTCTGCGTCTCCTCGCTACCTGTTGAAGGCTGGTGGTGCGCGTCTGTTATATAGGCATTATGCAGGTAGGTGTTTTGTTTAAAGGCGCTCTGTCTATACAAGTTTTGTTTGTAGGCTTGCTTGTTCTTGTAAACAGTGAAACAAGCTTGAAAGACTATCATCGCGAGTAGCGTGGCAACACAACCAATACCAGCTAACCATCGTAAACTGGGCTCCGATAGAAAGGCCAGCTTTGCGAAGGGGTTCGAATTCGGCCCACTTGAGGCCGAGGTCGATGAAGTTGATGAGCTATCAAGTTCGGCATTGAGATCATTCGGAGGCGACAAGTGTACATTGCTTGTGGAGTCCAAATTCTTCTCTGGCGGTGCCGCTGAGACAGGAATCACTGTGGTTGGTTGCGATGTTGAGCCGCTAGTCGGGACTGAGGAAGATAGAAGGAACAAATTTGGTGCCTGGCTGCTGGAGCTAGAGGAACTAGTATCGGAAATATCTGGCTGACTAGTAGTGGAGGGCTCGCCGGGCTCTTTTCCGCCGCTCTTGTCTGCAGGCGTTGTAGTTGTTGTTGGCGATGCTGGAACTTTCGTACAACTCTTTATACAGATCCTATTCTTGGAGACGCTAGGTACAGTCTCATGCTTATGGATTCGCTTGCTTATGGCATTGAAAGATCCGCCTTGAGTTGGGAAGAAGAAGTAAGCGCAAGAATCATCGGTGAATTGAAAATCTAACTGATCGCCGGTAACTCTTTTCCTTCTGAACTTCACTGTTGTCGTTCCATTTTCGCGCTTACCCCAGGTAGATTCTGTGTTTTGGTGCTGGTCTATTTCCGGCATCACATGGTCCCTTAACCAGGTATCCATAATAAAATGGCGCCCGCTTATCTCCTCGATGAGGCCAATGATGGCGTCCGAGTTGGGCATTTTTGTTGAGTTGCTAAAGCCAATTCCAGTCCACCTGTTGCGTGTCTTGGTTTGTATAATGAATTCGACCGAATCAGTGGGCTCCAAATACTGCCATTGAGCAAAATAGGAACAGTCACTGAGCTCTAGTGGTAGCGGTCTAATATTGAGCAAGCTATCGATTGGCTGTTGCAAATAAGCTATAGTTTCAGCCGAAGTTGAGGCCTGAAAGCGGCAATTTGGCGGATACGACCAACGACCGACGCACCATTGTTGCTGCTCCAAAGCACTGATGCTAGCTTGTAGATTCGCAGAGTCCGTGGGTTTGGCTTCGACCTCATGCGAATTTGAGCCATCAAACTGTACTCTCGGAGAATCGGAAGTTACTGGCGTTGAAGACGGCGATTGAAATGTGGCAGTTGATGTTGATGGCTGGTTTGTTGTGGACGTGCTAGCTCTAGTTGAGCTGCTTACTGGAGCAGGTGTTGTTGTTGTTGGTCTTTGGGTGGTGGTGGTAGTAGTAGTTGTTGTAGTAGTCGTGGTCGTCGTTGTCGAGCTAGGTAAAGTTGGACGACTTGTCGTGCTCGTGCTACTCGTTGTGGTTGGTGCCCTCGTGCTCGTGGTTGTCGGGCTTGTGGTTGTTGATGTGGGAGCTGAAGTGGTCGAGCTTGGAGTGCTAGGTGAAGCTGTTGTTGTGGTNGAAGTCTGGATTCTAGTTGAGGTTCTGAATGGCGACGGGAAGTGGAGCTGGGGCCTCCCAACAGCAGTGGCCGGCGATGAACTGGTCGATGAGGGTGTCGACGAGGTCACTTGTTGGCTCTGCGGTGACTTATAGTTGCAGGCTCTGATACAGATCGGATGTTCAGAAATTATTGGCACATGCTCGCTTGTAATAACAACCCGATTTTTAATATCCACCGAACCGCCCTCGACTGGATAGATGAGATAGAGGCACTTTTCGTCGGCGAAGGCCAGATCCTCTTGGCTGTCGCCAGTGTTTCGCTTTCTAGTGAATCTGAAGGAGACTAGACGATTTGAAGTGGTAGCCGAAATGTTGAACACGCTCTGTTGTTTGTCGCCGATTGGTTCAGCATAAGTTGGTAGGAAGGCGTCCATCATGACGTACCTACTGTTTTCCTCTATCCAGGCGAAAATGGCATCCACGTTGACCAGACTTCTGGCCTGGGAAAAGCCGACGCCCGTCCAACGTTGAGCGTAGTTCGAAGAGACGATGAATTCGATTGTGTCATCGATGGGCTTGAATTGCCAGGTGACTTGATAAGTACAGTTTCCAAACATGGAATCGCAATTTGGCGGAAATCTCCAAACATTTCGGCAGGAGTTATTTGATGCTGAGTTTGCAAATTCTATTGTGAAAACGATTAGTAGGGCTGTAAGTTTAAATTTCATTTTTGAACTTCATAGAACAATAGTGCTTGATGCTTGATAGCGGTCGAGATAATAGAGGGAATCAAGACGATAGGGTTGCGTCTTGATAGAATAAGTAGCCTACGAGTGGATCGTAACGTTTTTGAATGTTTACATTGAACGAATGCACTTTGAGTGCAAGCCAGTGACACTAACGAACACAAACTCGCTGCTCACAATGAGATTTGAGCTCACCCGGCTGACACATTTAAAATGACGATGATATTTTCGCTTGTTGGCGGCGCAAACTCAACTGAACCCGCTCATTGGATCTTCAAGACAGGTGTGCTCTGAAATCGCAGATGCGCTCGAAACTCTCGCCCGAGAGTGGCTTTCCCTCCTCTTGGCCCGCTCGCTCTACCTTTGGCTGTGCGTGAGCGCTTTTACTGCGTTGTGCGCTAACACACTCACTCACAAGCTGGCCGCCCCCTGGCGGCGGACGGGCTGGCGGCCGCTACTCAAGGCGACCTAGCGGGATGCTGAGCCCTCCATCTGCAGTGCGGATTCATGGCCTACTTTGCACAGGCAACAGGTTGCCTGTCCGTCCGCCCGCCAAGCCATCCGACGAGCTGGTGTGCGTGCCGACGATTGCAGGCCAAGATAAGCGAGCGCATCCATTCGCTCAGCTCACTCGCCCACCTACCTGCCTGCTTGCCTGCTTACCTGCCTACCTGCTCGCTAGCTCGCTTGCCGCCGATCTGACCGCTGCTGCCGCTGCCGCTGCCGCCGCCGCCAAGTCGCCGAGGGCTAAACACAGAGCTCGAACTCCATTCAGCTTGAGGCTCAACGGCTCATCGGTCGGACTTGGCAGCGTTGAAAGCTGCACCGACGGAGGAGAATCTCCCAATGGCTGATGCCCATTTCCAATGCCTCTAATGCAGCCACCATTATAAGCTGCAGCAGCAGCAGCAAGAACAACGCCAGGAACAAGAGGTGGGATAGTTGGGAGCTTGTTTGCGCGCATTAAGGTCGCTTTTGCATCTCTCGTCCGCTCTAATTGCTCGACTTTCCACTGTCCGGCCCAAGTAAAGCCGGACTGGCAAGCCATAAATCAAAGCCTCACAGAGATCGAGCGACTTTTCGCTGCCCCTCGCTTGCCAGCTCGAGCTGTCCACCTTTTCTCTCATCCGTTTGCTTGTTTCCAGCGCCACTTGTGTTCCTTCGCCGGCCGATGATCAGGATGTAGCTATATCCTCGTGAGCATGAGCCGAGTCATCAACGTGTCCATCATCGGCTCTGCCGAGGGAGGCGCTGGCAGAAAGTTCAAGCAGCGGGACTTCGGACTCTAGATGGAGCACAATTGCAGCTAGAGTTTAAGCTCAAGTTTTGGGCGGCAAACACGGCGACTTCGCGTGAAGATAAACAGAACTTTCATTATAATAAGCAAATTTGATTGCAAACCGGGTAAAAGGTTAAATTGAATGGGACGACTCGATTTAGGGCTGGAGATTTAGCTGGCTGGTTGGGTTTGAACAAGGTTGCCGGTTGATGGCGGCCGAGAGGAGGAGATGGATGTGGATGGGCGAGCTGAAAGTGTATCGGCGGGTATTGTTGTCGGCGGCAACGGCGGCAAGTGTAAACAAACCTCGAGTTCGGCCCTCTAATCCGGCAATCGGCGCTCAAATCGAGCTGGCGCCGAGCGTCAGCAGCTGGCGAGCGCGGCCAACGCCATTGGACAGGTGCAGGAGCGGCGCACTCTATCCCTCTCGCCGGCCCCGCTCTGCCCAGTGAGCGGCCGGCCGCTGTCGGCCAGCCAACCTGTCGGCCCTCAATTACCGCGCGGATTGGTTTCGGTTGTCTATGGAACTGCTAACTGAGGAATGATAAACATTTTCCTCCTCCTCCTCCTTCCCTCTCCTTGTCCCCTTTCTCTCGCGCCTTCCTAGAGCAGCTTTCGAGGACACGACGAACGCTATGATGGTCTCCTTGGCGGCCCTTTCAAGCAACTCGTCGACTTTGCGCCGATTGCGAGGATGTTCGAGTGCGCCTATCTTCAGTTGGGAAAGGGCCGCTACAGCCATCTCGCAGGCGAGAGTTTATGGTGGAACGCTATTGACGCTGGCCTCTCGGCGACAACAACGCTAGCAGACGCCACGATGACAACGACGACCTGGCTCCATTCGCCCAGCCTCTGTCCGTCTCCTTATTCCGAAAATGGAGAGACGAGAGTGGGAGAAAATTGGCGCCACCAAGCCAGATTGAATAATGGAGTCGACGGTCTAGACTCTCTGGCTTGCTCCTCGTTGGCGCAAACTCTGTCACGAATGTATCCACTAACCACACGACGTTCGATGGCCAATCTGGTCGAGCGATATTATTGCAAGCGGCGCAAGACGTTCTCACCTGAGTGTGAGACTAGCCGGCCTCTTACTCTCCTCCCTCCCTCCCTCCTCTCCGGCCGCCGCCAGCCTGCTTGGCCTCGCCAATCGGAACGGGCGCAAAGCGGCTCCATTGGGCGGCTACAAAAATTGGCCTTTAGTTGGAGCTCTCAGCTTGCCATTGATCGATAGTTCTGTTGTCAACCCGAACGCTTAACTTTTGCACTCCTCTCGGCCAATGATTGAGATTTTCCTCTCGAGCCACTTAAGGCATCATTCAGATTGAGCCGCAAATTGCAGAAGGAAAACGAGCAGAATCGAGGGCTGCTGTTGCAGCGGGAGGGACAGGTAGCAATGTTAAATGGCCAGCGCTTGAACGGGCGAGGAGTTGCTTCTTTTGCATTGTTTTTTCCCGCTCGAGGCCAGCGCGCAGGATCGAGCCTGTTGCTGTTGCTGTTACCCTTACTGCGGCCAAGGCGGGCAGAGGGCGAGATCTGCGAGCTAGATGAAAATCTGGGTTAAGCGCCGATCTGGTTCAGCGAGGGAGGCTTGAGCGCCGAAGAGCTCCGGGCGCAGTTGGCCTGCACGCAGACGCTCGGCCGCACTGGAACAGATTCAATTTCTCCTCCATCCAAATCCGAATTCCAATTCATACTCATACTCAAACTCAAACTAAAACTCTCGGCCGCAACAAGCGCCGATAGTCTCCATCCGCCCGCCTAACTGGCTCGGGCTCGCTGAGTTGCGCCCGCAAAGCTCAGCCTGCAGCTAAAGTAGTTAAAATGAAGCGAGACACGTTAGAAAGGCCAGCGTAAGAGGGAGGCGGCCGGCTGGTCAGTCAGCGAGTCAGCCAGCAAGTCGGCCGGCCAGAGATCAAGCTCTGCCTGCTTTCACTACTACCTGCGCCTCGTATTTATGCAAATCGCTCTCCTTCTCTCGTCACGAATCGACCGCCAGCGAGCGCAACCGAATCTCGCCGACCAACCGCTTGACCGGCAACCAATTTGAAGCTCAACCATGAGGGCTCGTTGAGGTAGGAGGCTGAGAGCGAGTTCGGGCTCTGCTGGCCGGCTACCTGCTCCAGGATGAGCGAGGCCTGGGAACAAGCGACGCCCTTCAAGCGACACGACCCTCAACTTGGCCACTTGGCCGCCCACTTTGCCTCGCCGCCACGTTGAAGCCAGCCCGATGTTGGCGCTGTTGGCCCAACAATGAGAAACCAAAAAAGGTGATCCCATTGTTTGGCGAGCTCGCTCGAGATTGCTTTTTTGGAAGCATCAGCAGCTGGAGATGTGCGGCCGCTTAATTGTTTGCATTAAACTTGTCGCTAGCCGTTGAGGGTTGCTTATTTATTGTTGTTATTGTTATCATTTGCCTCACAAGTGGCCAGTTAGTTATGGCCAGCTTTCGGTGTCTCTGGCCAGCAAAGTCGGCCAACGGTTTGCTAAGCGAGCGTGTCGGCCTGCTCTTTTCGGCTGGCCGCCCACCAAATCGGGCGCCCTTATTGGCGCTCACGTCAGGCGCTGCCGTTGGCCCTGTTGCTGGTGGCGCCGCCGCCGCCGCCGCCACAGACGAGCATCCACGTGCCCCCAACAATCAGCTGGCGGCGGCCACTTGTCCGAACATCGACCGGCCAGACGGCCTGCAGGCCAGGTGGACAGCTCGGCGGCGAGCGGGCGAGCGAGCGCGTTGGCGGCCGGCCGGGCGGGGCCAGTGCAACCTGTTAGCGCTGGCAGCCGGCAACAAACTTATGCAAATCGAACGGTCCAACCGGAAAAACAATCACGTGAAATTGATTATCTCTCCCCACCCTCGGTCATGTTTGCAAATCCAACTCCACTCGGACGCAACCTCTGATGCGAACATGAGACCAGCTCAACCAGCAAAACCGCAACAAGGAACCACCAATGACGGCGACGCAGCCATTGGTCGTTGAGACAGCAAACTATCGGCCGGCGCGAGACAGTCACAATCGATCTTGTAATGCCAGTTGTTTGCTTGCTTACTCGTTTCCAACCATTTGGTTGCCGAGCGCCAATTTGGGACCAAGCTGACGCTCGCGCCTCTCTCCCATTTGGGCCGTTATTTTTAGCATCCGTCTAAATATAAAACCAGCGAGCCGCGTTGCTGCGCCAACAAAATTAACCCAACAAATGAGCCTCCTCACTCTCTGACTTGCTAAGAGCCAATTTGAATTAGAGTGTTGAGGGTATATTTGGGTAGCTGTGAGAAGGAGTCGAGACATTAATTTTGTCTAAAACTAGCACAACAAGCCTCTCTTGCAAATCTGTCACCAACCTCGCCTTCTAGAGCCTGTCTCTGAACACTGACAGCCTGGTTTGTCCCTCCACAGCTCGCCCGCCAACAACAAGCAAATGTCCAACGAGCAAGGGCGCCGCTTGGTCGCCAGCAAGACGAACGCCCGCTTCCTCCATACGAAGCGCAGCGCATGCTGCTACCTGTTCCTAACCACCAGCTTGTTAAATCTGGCCTCGCTGCTCGCGACCAGCCATTCACATGTGGCGCCCGCTGCGAGACCCTTCGCCACCAGTTCCGCCTCGAGCGTTGTCCATGGTCCAAACGGCTCCTTGATGGCTCGAGCCCAAGCGACAAGCGGAAGCGGAAGCGGTGGCGCCCCCAAACGGTCCGCCTGGCCGCGCAAACAACAAACCCTCGACCAAACGCGAGAGGCCGAGTCCATCCTGAGCCAGCTAACGGAGCTTGAAAACAAGCACTCAGACTCAATTGCCGAATGCGCCCGCTGGTTCAACCTAAACATGAGATACATTGAGCTTACAAAGGGAAGGAACGTGCGCGAAAGCGAGCAACGAAAGAAGGAGCAATGCGACCATTTGGACAAAATATACTCCGATTTTAGGAGCAAATTTTCCGCCTTTAGAAGTCTGCTTGATGCGCAGAGTGGTCAGCTAGAGTTTGTTGGAAATCTAGTGAGCGGGTATCTTGATTTGAAGTACGCGACCGAGTTGAATCCGCAATTGGCGAGCGAGCTCGACTTGCTCGTTGGCTCCGACGAGAGGGTTCACTTTGGGTTAGAGCAAGCGGAGCATTTTATGCAATTTATGGCAAACGCACTAAACTTGGCCCATGCAAATCGGCCGACAGCTCCCGTCGCGCCTGAACCTGAACCTGAGCCTAGCATTCAGGAGCCAACTTTGGGCGAAACTGGAGCTGTTTCGCGAGAAATTGACGAGCTGTCCGAGCTTGACTCAACTCTGAAACATCTCATTGATAACGAATCAAGACTAAGCGAAGCAGAACTTAAGGAAATGTACGAGCTAGGTCGCATTCTCGAGATCATTTTGGCCGATGGAAACGTGGACTTCAATTCGGGTCGATTCAAGTACTTGAGCGGCACTCTGGACGCTGTTAGGGCTGTCCTCTGGCGCCAGAGCATCCTGGAGGAGGAGGGTCCAACGGCGGACGGACAACTGAGAGGGCCTTTAGGCCAGACTTTCGAGGAGGCCGGAAAGAAGCAAGCGGGCGAACAATCGAGCCAAGCCGGCGCCCAGCTGGCCGAGGACGGGCATGTGAGAGCAGCACCTGTGCCGCCGCAGTTTCCGTTTATCGAGCCCATGAGTCATATTGCAGCTGCCTCCGCTTCGGCCGCCGGAGCCGCTTCCACATCGGGCGCGACCACGGCAGTCGCCTCGCTTGGCTCCGGTTCAGTGGCTCAAATCGACCAAAATCTGTCTAGCCCATTGAAGCAGAATCGAGTCCGAGATGAACTCAGCAGCAGCAGCAGCAGCAGCAGCAGCCACAACAACTGAAAACCGCTCAAACAACCGGCGAAAATCCGAGGCAAATCTTGTCAAGGCGGCCAGGAGCCCAGCTCAGCCGGCGCCCGAGCTTCAGGCAGCAACGCTTCGGCGATTAAATGGTCCAGTCGAGGGTCCAGGTAGTGTCAGGGGAAGGGCTTCTTGGGTGGACGGCGGAGAGAAGGGCTAGTGTTAACTCTTCAGCTTGGAAGAGAAGGANGACACTTATCTCTGTTTGCGTTAAGCAATAAAAAAGAGTGGGGAGAGAGAAGAAGATATAGAGGCTTGTTTACAATTTGGTCGGAATGAAAAATTCATTTGCCCTCAAGAGGTAAGAAGTGTTTCTCTCAGATGTCAATGCAATGGTGTTGCTTGCTTGTCAACCGTTTTGCGGCTGTTGTTNGTGAGAACCTGCAACCGTTGCAAGTCTCTTTAGCGAGCTTGCAAACGGAAGTCGGCCGAGAGTTGAGTTAATGATCAAGCTAGGAAAGTTGACACAATTAAANCGGACTGAACTTTGCGCAGGACACACGAATTCACAGCACTCAAAGGCCGGCCTGAGCGAGCCTTGAGCCGACCGGATCCAGTGGCTCTCTTGTGGAGCTTCAAAGGGATTGAGCGTCGGCCCTTCTCTACTTTCTTGCAACAAGTGCTACCAGCCACTGGNTAACTCTCATTCTGAATCCGATACAATTCAACGAAACGTTGGACGCAACACTCTTGGCCCCCCATTCGCTCGACGCCAGGAGCCGCTTTTCACTCAATTCTACACGCAAATTGAAATCGACTGCCATTGATCTTGACGTGCATTCACACTAGCAACCCGCTCCTTGGGTTCAGTCGCACGAGATACTTCCGCACGCTCGCTGCGCAACATGCAGGCTCACCAACCGGAAGACGAAGGTTCCAAGCCAGGAGCGGGCAGTAGGCTAGCTCGTCAGCCCGCTCGTCGGCCCGCAAGCGACTAGCGGGGCCGCCCGGGCTGAATTGGATCGAGGCACCTGCAGACCGATCTGCTACTCAAACAACCAAACCGTTGTAATCGCAATAACCCAACTTGAAGCTCAAAGCTTGTTTACCTTTTCACAGTTGATTCGCGCCTTTTCATTACGCAATCAAATCCTTCTGCTCGCCCATTCTTTGCCCAACTCATTTAGCCAACTCATTTATCACGCCAAGTTTGCGCTTGCCGGATAAGTTTAGCC
>Ga0058699_1000423_pt1 | contig 13170 bp, 4 predicted proteins | sample AgamicAtPe_FD_55078 | JGI IMG/M metagenome (GOLD analysis project Ga0058699, IMG submission 55078) | Agave microbial communities from Guanajuato, Mexico - At.P.e | ecosystem: Host-associated > Plants > Phyllosphere > Phylloplane/Leaf | place: Guanajuato, Mexico | collected 2012-10-15 | reverse complement strand
AACAACAATCTAAAATAATACAGGCGGATTCCTTTTCAACTACGTCAATAGGCAAATACTTATCTCAGCCTATTTCCTAATCTTCGGTATATCAAACATTGCTACTCCATTTATTAGTAACTATTTGGTATTCTCTGTGATCACCGTCTTTAAGATGATGTGCGCCGGCGGAACTGACTGCGCGGCTAACGTTTGGATACTAGAGATGTGGCCAGGCAAGGACGCCTGGCTACAGGCTCTNCATTTCTCCTTTGCCGTCGGTTGCGCCCTTGGCCCGCTCATTGTGGAGCCATTTCTTAGCGTTGAATACAAGGAGAACGAGATCGATAAGATTGCTGGCAAAACCTCAGGAACAACAACCATCAACGACCAAAACAGCGAAACGCGAATCCATATTCCCTATGGTCTGAGCGGGCTTGCCTCGGTTGTTGCGGCACTACTAATAATATATCTCTACATACTAGAGCAGCGCAAGAAGCGCCAAGCGGCCAAGNTGCGCGCTAAGCAGCAGGCTGCAGACGGCGAGCACATCCTACTCACGGCCACCCAACATCCTGCCGCCTTGGAGGCGGGCGAGGCTCTAGGTGCCAACTGCGAGATGTTGCCCACTCTGGCCGAAGAGGTTGAGATGCCATCGCCCCAGCAGCAACCCTTGTCGAGTGGCATCGGCAAGTTAGCCGACGGGAATCCGCTAACAGAGTCAGCAGTGTTCCTACCTCAACCAAACCCAAATCAAGCCAGCGCCCAGTTGCTGCAAGCGTCCGGCCTCATCCAAGCAACCAATCAGCCGGCAAGCGAGTCCAGTCAGACACACTTGCAGCAACAGCAGTACAACATTCAACACTACCAACAACACCANCAACAACAATCACAACCTCCCCAAGCAAACTCAACTAGTGCCAACCAGATCAAGATAACCTCTAAGGCGCGCGACCAACTAGTCGGCAGGCCNCCATACTATGTGATGTTTGCCATCGCATTGGCTGCAATGTGCCTGTCATTCTACTGCGGAATCGAGATCACTTCAATGAATTACCTGGCCACATTTGCGGTCAACATCGACCTCCAGCTGCCAAAATCAACGGCCGCCCTAATGTCCTCAGCGCTGACAATCAGTTTTGCAGTTGGAAGAGGGTTTGGAATTTGGATTGCAGCTTACATGAAACCTCACAAGCTGTTCTACCTTTGCTGCGCGATCATGGCCACTGGAAACGTTTTCATGCTTATATTTGCAAACACTGCCGAGATGCTGCTATGGTACAGTATCTGCCTGTTTGGCATTGGTTGTGGGCCAATGTTTCCAGCAATTGTTAGCTTCTATGACGATAGGATATCCAAGGTTACCAACACAGTTAGTGGAATTTTTATATTAGGTTCAATGTTTAATGTTGCCTTAAATTCACTCATCATTGGACATCACATAATTGACAATGCATTAATTTTAATAGTTTGTAATTTAATAGGTTCCGTTTTATTATTATTATTGTTTGGATCATTGCATATGTTAACAAAGGTGAAGAAAAATCAGCGGTTAAAGAAGTTTAAACTGAACCAGCAAAGGGTCGCGGCCGTGGATTCAACACAGAAACAGATGCAGCAAGAACAGCAGATTGCGTTACTGCAGCAGGAACAACAACAGCAACAACAACAACAACAACAACAACCGCAGCAAGATCAATCCAAACCTCAAACTAACCAAAACCTGCAAGAAATAAAACTCAAACCAGAAGACCACGTGAACCAACAGACTAAACCAGACGACCGCAACGACAACAACAACGACGACGACGACGACACACATCAACTGCAACCACTACTCTCTCAAGGAACGTCGCCAAGCAAGACGACCACGACAGCCAGCCAAGATATGGTAACTGTAACAATACCAGCCGAAAACCAAACGCCATCAGCAATAACTGGCGAACCAGATGATGGCCGAGTTGAGAGCAAAAGCACGACAAAACCCATTGATTAATAAAGCTCAAATGATTGCTAGAGATAACACAAACAGCAAACAAACAAACTTGTCACAATCAACCTCATACTCGTTTTACTTTATTCAGTCCCTCCTTGAACCCTGCTTTGCTCTGCTTTCGCACAGCCTGCAGGACACGATCAGTCTCTCAAGCCCGTGGTTGCCGCTGCATCGGCTCTCTTCTTGAATTCAGCCTTCAGTGGAGCCTCCTCGAGCAGGGGCGGCCGGATGTACTGGGGCGCTGCGAGAAGGTAAATAGAGAGCGCGGTCATGGCTACAACGCTCAAGCCGGCAGCGTTTGCGATGAACGTGATTGGCATGAAGTTTGAGTAGGCTCCATTCTTATCCTGGAAGATGACTAGCTCTGTGATGCCCGTGATGGCGGCCAAAGCGGCCAGAACCAGCAAGGCGGCGCCACAGAAACGGTGCCAAGGCATGATGGACGCGCGGCGGTGCTGCGCCAAGCCAGGTTTCATAAAGGCCACGAATCCAACGACAAACTGGGATAGATAGAAGATGTTTGTTATGGCTCCAATCCACGAGTGGAGCGAATAAAAGTTTGGTATCCCTGCCATGAGATGCGATTTGAACATTGCAAACACTCCCAATAATGACATGACAATGTTTCCGCCAGCCAAGATTGCATGAATCCACTTTAGGCTCTGTTTTGGCTGATTAAAATGGGTCCGATACACTAACACTGCGTACATATTTAGCGACACCATAAACGTGTACATCATCAATGGGTGCAAGTTTGCAAGCTGGCCAGCATTCTCAATTCCAATCCCGTTCACGGGTCTGAATTGAAACATCCAAACAAATAGTAGAGCCAAACCAGAAATAGCCGAGAGAACGGTGAATGATAGGAGGACCAAATAGGTTTTCCTCTGTCTTGGGTCATGGTGGCCGCTTAGAATCCTCTCTTGACTAGCTAGGTTATTCTTGTTGGCGCTTGAGGTTGAGTTTGATCTCTCATCGCCGCCAAACTTTGTTGATCCATCGGAGGCCAATCCAATGGCATTACCTGATTCCTCGGATTCGCCTGAAGCTGGAATCATTTGGATTTCAGATTAATCGAGTGATCTTGGGTTATTATTGTTTTTGGGTAACATTTAATGTCTGGTGGGATGGTACTAGGCCTGGTGCTAGGTTCAGTCTTGTGCGTTTCATAGTATTTACTGCGATGGTAGCGCCGAGATCGACAATGTTGGCTTCGGCTTTCCCGGCATGTTTGTCGCGCGCGCGCTCNCTCTCTGCCTCTGTGTCTCTCACCATCCATTCAAACCAGATGCTGGGATTCTTGCATTGCATAGATACGCCCAGAAAATTTGCTGTCTTCTGAGTTGAGACTAGCTTGCCGGCAAAACTCAGTTGCGAACACAACGAGGGCTAAACCACGCAATAGTTCATTGCTCAGCCAACACGCAAAGTGATGGTAGTCCTGGTTGCGCCGGCGATGAATTTTATTGAGCTGGTGAAGGCAAAACAGCCACAGCTAACAAGTCACTCTCCTGCTCGTCAGCTCTTATGAAACACAAACACCATTGTTACAAATTGTTGTCCCGCTCGAGGCTAGAATCAGGAGGAGCTATTGCGTTATCCTGTGTGAGAGCGAGGATAGGGATTTGGGGAGGCGAGGCGTTGGGAGCCTGAAGGTGAGCACGCAACTTTTGCGAGACTTTGCCGCTTAGTTGTTGGCGAGTGTCGAGATCATCAGCCTTCGAGGGGGCTAAGCAGGTAGCACAGGTGAGGCATGCTCATGTGTGACTTGTTGTGCGCCCCAGGCTGGCTGTGCCAAGCGCGTTCGGCTAGCAAAGGAGTCAAGCAGAGGCAGTTGAGTCGTCGCTTGTTGCCCTGACAATCGGCTCCAAGATTGCAACTCCAATTTGATACGCGCTCAAAGCGTTGAGAGAACTAGACCGTCAAGCGACGGTGGCATTCTGCTCCACAAAGATCAAGCTGCCGCCGGTCAACTTGAGACAAGCGGAATACAATTGCAAAGTTATTGAGACGCCAGATCTTGTCACAAGGATGACGTTTCATGGCTGTGATGCTGGAACCGTAATTGTCCCCTGCTCATGACGTGGCCGTCTCAATAATTTGCGAGGGTAAACAAAAGCTCCACTGCAGCAATGGGAAGCCTGACGTCAGTGCGGACACGCTGACGTCGAGGGCTCTGCACTTTTCCATCTCGTTGGACTTGTTTGAGGGTCTGCGAGTGCAAAAGATTCTTGGCGGATAATTTGGAGCAAGCTAAACGGAAGATTGTCGGCCGACCAAGGAAAGATTTGAGATTGGACCAATAAGCGGCACCTAGGGGACAGACGTCCAGGCAGGTCAGTGCGCAAGCTTATTTGCCTTGAGATCAAACGGAACGTCCGAACTGTCTTTGCAAGTTGCCAACAAACGTTTTGGGCTCGAACCATGAAACGTAGCTCTAGTGTTGCTGAGAGCTTGCCGACTAGCTCTCAGCAAGCACTTAGATAACCAATTTGATTGCTCGGCCCTTGGATTCTGATGAAGCGCAGCAAACTAGTGCTGACGCACTTGATTAGCCCGCCAACAGCATTCATCGGTTGTGACCATCGCAGCCAGCCAGCGCAGTATAAGTTGGCCGCCAGATCGATACAAGGCAAAAACAACGGCTGTAAAAGCGGCCAGATCTGGTAACTAAAACTGGTTGATGACACTTGAGCGCTAGTTCGTTAGATGAAAGAGATTGTTGCATGCATCTATGGTTATATTGTTCGGGGTTTTTCTTGCCGCCAGTCTGTCTAACTCGAGCAATAGTTGGCTTGAGCCAAATCGAGTGGCTGATAGAGGCGGACGGGTGACAGAACAGGCGGCCGCTTGAGTTCTAGTTATTGAGCTAGAACTAGGCGACAAGAGGACGGCACCTAGCAAACAGCTAGCCGGTGCCGCAGCGATGCACCCAGTTGGTGGTTTCTGGTGGCGCCATAATGCTACTTGACCCAAGAGTCAGCCATACGTTCATCTTAACTATCGGCAAGCGATAGTTAAGCCTAGATCCGGACAACTGCTCGGGTGGAAGGCAAGCAATCGCTCTGTGCGCTAGGTAGACTTGCCACACTCCTATGGCGGGGACATTAAAGCAGACAAGACTGTTGCCCGACAAGAGAGTGTGTAAACATGAGTATATATTGAATCTTCTGATTATTTGATAGCATAGGATCTCCTAGATCAGAGCCACAATCATACTATATCTGGAGTCTACCGTACAATGATCTCTCTTTACAAGCTAAGCAATGACAAAGTATGACACTCTCCGTGTGGCTGATTGTAGATGCAACATTATCCCTTTCAAACAGTTCTACGCTGGTTGAATCAAACTGTTGCTCGCTCTCTCCCCAGTTTGATTGCCTTCTCCATACGTATGGTCGCCTCCAGATGTGACACAATGGGGGCAGATCTATGGCTTGGGCTAGTCTAACGTATGGCGCACTGTCTAACGACAACCACGACGATGAGTTCATACTCGGCCGTACTCAAGTTCTAATTAATTCAAGGGCTTGTTCGTTAGGTTGAGTGGCCTGCTGATCATTAAGTTTTGCGAGCTAAGAGAGGAACTAGACGTGTTCAAATAAGCTGCTAGTTGCAAGGATACTGAATGTCGAGATCTCACTAACTCTCCCCAAAGGCTCCATCTCGAGTGAAAGTCAACAATTAAACTTGCTGGGAAGTTTCAATAATCCTTTTAGTGAGGGGATATGGTGCCCATAGTGAGATGCTCAATACTAGTTCATTGTGCTTTGCTTGCCTATCTGGCAGTGGTGTCGTCTGCGACGAGAAGCGCCATAGGTTATAGCTACATTCGCCAGGCAACAAGGGTCAGTATCAATCGTTAGCCACTACAGCACATGGCCAACATCCATGTCTAACAGATAACAGAACCCTTGATAACATAGAGGACGGTTGGTGGTGTTGTGCCGATTCCAAAGAAAATTGAATTCTTGAATGGATTAGATTACCTCGAAATCGATCCTCAAAACTTCAAGGTCATATCTGATGGGAACGTAGATGGTTGCGCTATTGTGGCTGAGGCTCTAGAGAGATACAAAAATAAGCTCTTCTTTGACGACGTAAAGCCGAGCGAGAGGGATGATCCATCCTCGAAGCGACGGAAACGGCTAGGTTCTCTTGGCTCCTTGCGGCTCAGGAGCTCACGGTTGGATTTCAGATTCGAATGCGAATCAGAACCACATCCAAAGATGGACGAGGCCTACGAGCTTTCGGTCGATGTTTCAAGCGGGAACGTCTCAAGCTCCTTATTGAGAGCCCAAACGAGCTGGGGTCTACTCAGGGGAATGGAGACTCTGTCACAATTGATATTTAGCCTTGGGTCGGGCTTGTATGGCGTGCAGACAGTTTCAATTGAGGACGAGCCGAGGTTTAGTCATAGGGGGTACATGTTGGATACTGCACGACACTACATTTCCGTTGACAAAATTTTCAACCTCATTGATGCAATGGCATTCAACAAACTGAACGTCTTCCATTGGCATCTAGTTGATGATCAATCATTTCCCTACGAGAGCTCCTCGTTTCCACGAGTCTCGCAGCAGGCTTCATTTAGGCCGCATATGGTCTACACCCAAGATAATGTCAGCTCGATAATTCGATATGCCTCGAGAAGAGGCATCAGGGTGATCCCTGAGTTAGATTCACCTGGACATACCTACTCAATGCGCTACATCCCGAACCTCCTGACCAAGTGTTACAATTCGACAACGAAGACACCGACCGGCGAGCTGGGCCCAGTAAATCCGATCAAAAGTGATACTTACGAAAAAATTTCCAAGTTANTTGATGAACTCAGCCAGGTGTTCACGGACCCATATTTTCATGCGGGTGGCGATGAAGTAGACTTCGAGTGTTGGAAATCAAATCCGAAAGTCAACAGATGGATGAAGGTAAATAACATGACGGGAAATTATACAAAGCTGANCAACTATTATATAGAGGGTATCAATGGTATACTAGCCAACCACCGGAAAACCATGCTCGTCTGGCAAGAGGCCTTCGATGATGGGGCTAATCTGTCAAACGATACCATTGTTCAGGTTTGGAAGGGTATAAATGAGATGCCTGAATTCATGGGGGAACTAAACAAGGTTGTCAGTTCCGGCTATCAGGCACTTTTGTCATCATGNTGGTACCTCAACTACATAGACTACGGCCAAGACTGGATAAAATTTTACAAGTGTGATCCGACAGGTGAGCCTATCAATAAGGAAAACGCGCATCTAGTTTTAGGTGGGGAAGTTTGTATGTGGACAGAGTTTGTCGATGATACAAATGTGGTCANTCGAACCTGGCCAAGGGCATCGGCTGCTGCGGAGCGACTTTGGAGCCCGAAAACGAGCAGCGATATTGAGGACTTTCTACACAGATTAGAGCAAATGAGGTGTAGACTACTGTATCGTGGCATTGAGGCAGAGCCGGTCAATGGACCTGGGTATTGTTAAGACTAGACTGGCGAAATACTTACCAACGCGCTTGTAGCGAATCATCATGCTCCGATTGTTCACAACTCGTGGTTAAGATAGGTTCAGTAAGATCAATCGTTTGTTCCGGGCAGAATGACCNATAAAATTCCTGTCCAGTTTGAGAGGCCAAGAACAGATATAATGCTAGACTATATTGCTCCAATTTTTAGAACGCTGTCAATGTTAAAACTGGCAACGATACTGCACCTTAGCTAGGTAGAGATCCCGATTTCACGGGCGACTCGCGAGACGGAGTGAGATGCTTGCCAAACCGAAAAACAGCTGGCTAGTTTGTCCAAAGCTGTGGCCTTGAGCTGTTGTGGCCGCCATTTTATTCGCCTCGTAGGGACTCGTTTTACGCGCGCGCGCGCGCGCCAATGGAAATTGGATTCCGCAATGCAATGCAAAAGTCTTGACACGCGGTGTGCAGCCTTCCAATATTTACATCTCCTATCGTCTGAAGCTACCCATATNATTTTATTCTCAAGTAGATAATTTACCAGTACTATTACAGATGAGACGGAGAGTCAAACAAGAGCCCAAGACGGTTCTGCAAAGTTGTGAAAACGAAGAGGATGAAGAGGCACCAGATGAGTCGCAACTTGCAACCACCAACATGGACCAAGAATGCATTGAAGACGAGCCTATGAGTTCGCAACAGTTGCTTCAAGATTTACGTCTGCCTCCACCAGACACACATCATCCATTCAAACCAGGCACTTTGATCTCTATAAAGCTCCTCAATTTCATGTGCCATGAATCTTTCGAGCTAGCCTTTGGGCCAAGAGTAAACTTTATTATTGGGCCAAATGGAAGCGGGAAAAGCGCTCTCCTCACGGCCCTTGTTGTGGCTCTTGGTGGTCGCGCTACAACCACAAGTCGGGCGAGAAAGAACAGCGACTTTGTGATGTATGGCAAAAAGTTTTGCAAAATAAGCGTCGTTATTCATAATTATGAGAGGATTATGGACAAAGGGGAGGCATTCAAACCTGATGAATACGGCAAAACTATAACTGTTGAGAAGATCATATACAAAGATGATATTAGTAAATTAACATTGAAAAATGACAAAGATAAGAGGGTTAGCGAGAGAAAACAGGAGCTAGATGATATGTTGGATCATTTTGGCATTTTGATCAATAACCCGATTTGTATTCTCAATCAGGAAGTTTCAAAGACATTTTTACATTCCAAGAAGCCCGAAGACAAATTCGANCTATTTATGAAGGCCACAAATCTTGAGCAGATCGAGCAAGATTACGATGCGGCCTACCAATCTCATAAACAGTGGGACGACTGTAATACTAAGAACACTGTCACATTCAGGCTACTTGATGCAGAATACAACAGCTGTAAAGAAAAGACTGGCTTCTTGGAGGACATGGCCCGAATCAAAGATACACTCTCAGAACTTAACAGAGAACTTATCTGGGCGTTAGCCAGAGACGAAGAATCTCTAAACGACGAATTGAACATCAAGCTCCAGACTATTGAGTCAAGTATTACCGAGGCCAATATTGAAATTGAGCGCCGTAAGACTAAGATAAAACATTACCAAGAGGACATACAACTCTTGAAAACCAATATGCAGACAATACTAGCTCAAATGGAAGAAAGCAAAAAGAAGCTGACNGACATTAGAAACAAAGAGACGAGTTTAAAGACAGATGAGGTCAACATTAAGTCTAAAATCAACCTATCTGAGAGAAAAATATCGCAACTGAAGATCGATCAAGCTAGTCTCGAGAGATCTATCGCTGATATAAAAAGAAAATTTAGGGAGCAAGATGGCTCGGGTCAAGACATAGAACGAAGAAAGATTGAAATGGAGAGGCTGGAGAAAGAAATAGCCGCAGACAATGCCAAAGAGACGTCAATAAGACGTCATAATGACCAATTGAGTTCCTCCCTCTATGCAACCCGAACGGAACTCCATGGTGCCAACACTCGGTCTAATTCNTTGAAAGGCAAGCTATCTCAGAGCCAGGCACTGTTAAGACGCCTCAAAAATGGGCAAGCGAACTCGTTGATGCGTTATGGAGAGTACGCTGTCCAGATACAGGAAGAGATCGATAAATTCCATAACCAGGGGCGATTCAAGCATAAGCCAATTGGTCCCCTAGGCTACTACCTGAAATTGAGATGTCCAGATATTGCTTGTCCGCTCGAATTACACTTAGGTAGAAATGCAAACGCTTATGCCTGTGATAACCATAAAGACATGGCTACTTTGAGCTCAATATTCAAGCGCCTCAACTTGCGCCTCCAGCCAGTGATTATAACCCGCCCGTTTGGAAGCAAACACGACATAACACGATTCAAAGCCACCCATGATGTGTATAAAAGCTTTCTCGATCATCTTGATATTGAGAATGAGGTTGTTTTTAATGCCTTGGTAGATCGATGCTTCATAGAGAGTGTGCTTTTCATACCTGAGTATAGTGAAGCTGAAGCCTTGTTGATAAATCCAGCGACAGTTCCAAGGAATACCCGTTGTGCCTACACCAAGGATTGTTCAGTCATGCATCCGAGAACAGCAAATTCTGGCTACAGATCGTTTGCAAACAATTCCAATCGGTACTCACTATTTGCCGCCAGCAATACAGTACAAATTAGGGAAGTNGAACGCGAGATTGATCTCATCAGCGCCGAGCTACGCGATGCTGAAAATGTAGCGAAAAGTATTCAGGACAGTCTGGCCGCTCAAAAAAGCGAGTATGAGGGTAATGCTGCTGAGGCTAAACGATTGATGTCTGAGATTAGAAAGAAAGAGGAACAACTCTTGAATCTTAGAACAACCTTAGCGATGGAGCCTCAAGAGGTGGTGGCACTCGAAACGGAACTGGACANTTGTACAAAAAGGATTGACGAGGAAAAATTGAACATTGATGGGCAGCAAGAGCTCTTGGCGTCAGTTCAAGCGGATATAGCTAACCTATTAGCCATGAAAGAGGCAACCCGTGATGTGATAAGTCATCAGGAGGATAAAAGGCAGTCAATCCACAAGATGACAGACAGTACCAAGGCAAATATTGAGGAGGCGCAGAGGGTGATNAATCGGATGAATATTATTATAGAAAACCGCACAACCGACAAAGGAGAGGTAACAAAACAGATCGAGGCTAGTCTCAAGAGGATGGCCTCGTCACAGCAATGCATACCTTCTAACGTCCCACGTCCATCCACGATTAGGAGGACAGAGGAGGTAAAAGATGAGATCCGCAAACGAAATGCACAACTTAAGGCTCAGGAGGAGGAGACGCAGGATCCTGAGGAGTTGATGGCCACATTACAGAAACGNATGAAAGAGATTGAAAGTTTGACGAAACTCAAGAACTCAAACTTGAGCAATTTTGCCAGAACAACCAAAACATTGGACGAGAGGAGAGAAGGATTCATTACTCTCCGTCAAGTAACTGTTAGCGCAGTTTGTACCACTTTCTCAACTGTTATGCGATCCATGAGAATGTACGGTAGACTTCAAATTCATCTGGACGACGTTATCCACCGAGGCGAAGTTGTTAAAAAGGCCAGAACTCTGGAGATGCATATCGACACAAACTATACTCCCTCGCAGAGAGTTGGCTCAGTTATGAGCGACAGCAATAATAACCGAAGTGGGCGCCGTCTAAGCCGGACCCAACCTGCCAGCTCGGCTCCAACCAGACCGAAGAGAGCTCGCACTGATGCCACTGAAAGCCAATCATTTGTCGGCGAGAAAGAGAATGGGGCCAAGATGACCGATGCTAGATCGCTCAGTGGTGGCGAACGATCCTTCTCTACAGTTGCCTTTGTCCTGTCTTTGTGGCATCACTGTGCCTCCCCGTTCAAGCTGATGGACGAGATAGATGTTTTTATGGACATGGTGACTAGACGGGTCAGTTACAATGCCCTTATCAGGTTCGCCCAATGTGCCGATGATCCCGGACAGTTTATATTCTTCTCACCCTTGGAGTTACCGAAGTTTGACAACTCAGGCTCATTTGTGCGCGTATTCGAGATGCCAGCCATCGTAAGGAAGAGACCCATTTCCCAGATAACAGGTGGCGACAGTCTCGAGGCCGGAAATGAGAGTGCGTAGGCTTCATCAGTAGCAAGTTTGTTGAAGAAATAGTTTCCAAGTTTATTAGCGTAGCCGTAGCCTTGCCCATTCAAGTCAATTATTATGGCCACAAACTGTACACCAATTAAATTGCCATGATTAAACTGCAACTACTCCACCATTATNTGCAATAGATTTAAGTTTCACGACCTGAGCTTCCATTTGGGCGCACTTGACGGCGCTACAATAGCATTCGGGTTTCATTGATCCGAAGATCTGAGGGGTGGCGCCACGGTTGCTCTAGGTTGTTACGTCTTGCGGACACTTTGAGTTTGCGCAGTTGGACCAAGCCAGCCTCGAGCGTCTCTAATGCGAGCGCTTTGTGATGTAAGCCTAGATTTTTGTCAATTGCNAATCTATTTGAATCTGGCCCAAATTTAAATGCAAACAGATGGAGGCTTTGGGGAAAAGGGAGCAACCCTGAGGGGCTTAGGGTCAAGCTAGTGGCATTTAGGAGAGTTGAATTGCATCTCGAACAGGATGCATCAGATCACCAGCTCGAGCAAGACAACAACAGTGAAAGAGGTTGAGCAAGGCCAAGAGAGGGAGTTGGATGGGCAGAGTTGCGGTGGCGGCGGCGGCGGCGGCATTGAGACAAAAGCGGCTCCAACTGATGGGCAAGGTGAGGAGGGGGAGGCTGCGGAAGAGGCGGAGGAGGAAGAGGAGGAAGGCGGAGGAAGAAGGAGGAGGCGGAAGAGGGAGAAGCTTGGCCAAACAGGAAGGGGAATGACGGGTTTAGGTGGAAACTGGTGCGCCGGTTGTAGGGAGCAAATTAGGGATAGATTTATGTTTTCCGTAATAGATTTGCATTGGCACCAGGATTGTGTTCAATGTTGCGATTGTTCATCTAAATTGAACGAAAAATGTTATACTGTTGATGGAAAATTGTATTGCAAGTTGGATTATTGGCGCCGCTTTGGTCCAAAGTGTTTTGCTTGCAGGGAGCCAATAGAGAGGTGTGAACTAGTGCAAAAGATAAAAGGCAATCGGGTTTACCATTTGAAGTGTTTCACCTGCAATGGTTGCCAAAAGCAGCTGAAGGCGGGCGAGCAATTGCATCTGATTGATGGAAAGAGGTTGTTGTGCAAGCAAGATTATCATCAGTTTAGCCTCAAACCCTCGCTCGCCGGCCAAAACAAGGGTCCGGGCGGCGGCGGCGGCGGGGGCGGCGGCGGGCCGGGCGGAAACGGCGGCAACAACGGCAGCGGCAATAGCAACGGCAACACCGGCAACACCAGCAACGGTTTCCGCCAGGAGCCCCAGCAAACCTATTTCCAGCTGACGAGCAGCCAGCAGATGAGCGGCCAGCAAGCGGACAAGATCAGTGCAAAGTTCGAGCTAAGGCCGCCAGCCCATCAGATTGGGCGAAAGACGAGCTCTGGCTTGGGCGAGTTGCAGGAGTTGTCGGCGGGAGTTTCGGGCGACGAGGATGAGTTGGAGTTGGTTGGAGGAGAGTACGACTATGAGGAGGAGGAGGAGGAGGAGGATGGTGATGGTTGCGAGGATGGCGACGAGGATGAGGAGGAGGATGAGCAGGAGGGGGAGGAGGAGCAGGACGAGGGGGAGGAGGGCGGCTGCGGGCTTGC
>Ga0058699_1000422_pt1 | contig 13182 bp, 13 predicted proteins | sample AgamicAtPe_FD_55078 | JGI IMG/M metagenome (GOLD analysis project Ga0058699, IMG submission 55078) | Agave microbial communities from Guanajuato, Mexico - At.P.e | ecosystem: Host-associated > Plants > Phyllosphere > Phylloplane/Leaf | place: Guanajuato, Mexico | collected 2012-10-15 | reverse complement strand
GGCGGCCAACTGTTGCCGGCGGCGAGCGCACGCCGCCCGCCCGCCGGCCAGACAGATGAAGTGTGGCGCCGGCCTTGCGCCCTGTTGCGTCCGCCGGCCGGCCAGCCAGCGCTACCTGGCTGGCCGGCCAGCTCTGGTTGCCCCGAGCGGCGGCGGCGGCGGCGGCGGCCAAGTGGCTGCGCGGCGGCCGGCCGGCCTGCGCGCTGCCACGCGCTGTTCGTGTGCGTGAGAACCTTGGCCGGCCCGCGCGCGCCGCTTCCCCCGCCGCAACAGTTTGCCGAGCGCCAGCCTGCGCAGAGGGCCCGGCGAGCAACAGTTGCTGCCTGCGCGCTCATTATCCCACGCGCGCCAACCTCAGCTGGCGCATTGCGATGCAGCCAGCGTTGAGCCGGCGGCGCCAAATTGCTCGCCCGCTCACTTTCCCACACTCGGCGCCGGAAATGCCGACAGTGCGCGCGCTTGCCCGTCGCGTGCTAAACGGGCCGCGGCCACTCCGCTCGCTCCTGCCACACGCCGCCGCCGCCCCTGCAGCTCCGGGGGCGCCGCTTGCAGTCGGGGGCGCAGTCGCGAGCATCTGGCGCCCGTTCACACGGCGCCGCGGCCAATGCGCGCGCATACTTACGGTGCTGGTTTCGGTTGAGGCCGCAGAGGCGCGGCACTGTTTGCGGCGGCATCCCGCTCGCGCTTATCTCCATGTAGTCGTCCCTGCAGGCGCCGTTGNTCGGCGGGTCCAGCTGGAAGTCGAGGAAGTCGAGCCTTAGCTGGCAGACGGACGGCTCGCCCAGCTCCACCGTAAGGTCGCAAAACTTCTCATCCGAGTCGGCGGCCGGATAGGAGGGATTCTTGAAGTAGACCACCTTTTCGCGGGTCGTCACGTGGCAGGTGCGCGACACTATGCAGCAGGCGCCAAAGCCGGCCGCGCAGGGCGACGAGGGTTGGCCGCCGAGCAGCTTGCACTCGAAGGCCGTGTAGCAGGTGCCAGACTGGTTGGAGGAGTCGAAGCACTCCTCGTTTGGGAAGCGGATGATGCTGAAGAGCGAGGGCCTGTTTGGCAGCGACCAGTGCGTTGCGCGCGCCTCCTCCTCCTCGCGCCCGTCCGCGCTGAGCCGCAGCTCTGCCCCGCAGACAAGACGTAAGCTTGCAAGCAGCAGCAGCGCCGACGCAAGCAAGCCGCCCGGNCCCCCTGTCGGCCAAGCTCGCCCAATTAGCCGGCCGCGCTCTATATTTGGCGCACACACTCGGCGGCCGCCAGACGCGCGCCCTATAAGTTGCGCCCGCCAAGCTCGAGCCGCGCGGCCAATTTGCGGCCCACTACTGATTTGCGCCATCTCGCTTCCCGGCTCAGCGCTCGCCCTTCCCTCTGCGCCGCCGCCGCCGCCGCCTCGCGTCAAAGCGGAGGCCGCCACGCCCCTTGTTCGCGCGCAACTCGCCCAAAGCTCGCTCGCCGCTCGCTCGCCAAAGCTCACAGCTCTGCCCCTCGAGAGGCTCGCTCCAGCAAACCAACTCGGCCGCTCGTAATTATCGCGCCCAGAAGTCGCCTCCATTTGCTGCCTTTGCACCGACAAACTAGACTCGCCTCGACCAAACTCGCCTCAACGGAACTGAACTTAACTTGACTAAACTGAACTGAACTAAACTGAACTGAACTAAACCTAGCCGATCCGAACTGAACCCTCGAAGCTGGCGAGCGCGTGAGATTTGAGGCGCAAACTCGACGCTCGCGATCACTCTGCCCAATGAGCTCGTCGGCCCACCGTTTTGTCAAGCGGCGTCCGCCAAGCTCGCCCGCGCATCAAGCTTGGCGCCTATACGCCGCCGCTGGCCAGACTGCAGCCGCCGCCGCTTATAGGGCGTCCACTGCGCAAAGCTCGCCGGCCCAAATCCGGCCGACGAACCAATAAAGCCGCCCGCCGCCAAGACACACACACACACACAGAGCCCTCTCACCTTTGGCCTGTTTACTCTTCCCACTGAGGCGCCAACTGTTTGCTCGCCCCCGAGCGCAAACAGTCACCCTGGCGGCGGGCAGCGCCAGTCTAAGCGAGCGCCAAAACATCACCTGTCCTCGCTCGCTTCGAACTCTGAATTTAGCTCATCCCTCGGCGCCAAGCCGAAGGGTGAGTCGGCCAGCGTGAGGTCGCCCGTCTTTCGCAGCGGCCCAAGTGTCCTGTTATGCTGGCCACTCGAGCGAGAGGTTGGATTGGGAGCGAGAGAAAGTGGCGTGCGCGCCGCCATCTGGTGGGCAAAAATGTAACTGTCCCGGCCGAAAGAGGCCAACATATCTAGAGTTAAATTTATTGCAAACATCCTCGACTACAGAGAGAGAGAGAGAGAGAGAGAGAGCTTACTCTTTCCCCCGAGAGCGCAATTCCATCTCAACCATCGTACAATCTAATGCGCCTCCAACTGATCATCGCGCCTCGGGCTCCCCAACTTGGCCGGCTAGCCCACGTTTGGCACTTGAGTGTTGCGGGTTGCAGGAAGGAGGGTGCTCGTGATGAGCTGGGTGGAGGTTATAGTTCTGTAGATGGTCTTGAAGGCGTTGTGAACTGTGTACGTCCTCACCTGGAGGCTTGTGAGCGTGGTTACGAGTGGCTGCGAGATGGCCGCTTGGTTTGCGCCGGCGGCAGCCATGGGAGGCGCAGGTAGGGGCGGCGTTGGCTCGTTCGCGGCCTCCTGCGCGCGGCCTCGCTCGCCGACCGACGGCTTGCCGCTGGCGGCCAACGTTGGACTGGATGCCGGCTGCTGCTGTTGCATCGACTGCAGCAACTGCTGGATGTTGGGCTGGAACTGTTTGGCTGCCTGTTGGCGCTGCTGCTGCTGCTGCTGTCCAATCAGCTGCTGCAGGGCGGCAAGCTGGCCACCTGGGCCTGCGCCCATGAAGCCTCCGCTTTGCATACTCGGCTGCACCTGCTGCTGCCTCCGCGCCAAGATGCTCGCCAGCTGGGTGGCGAACAGAGCATTGTTCAGCGTTTGGCTCGGATTTGAGAACTGTTGGCCCGACGAGAGGGTTGCAAGTGGCGCCTGCAGCATCCCAGTCGGCCGAATGGTTATGGTGACGGGCGTGACCTCGGTGGCCATAGTTGTGAGCACCTGCTCAATAACAGAGCCAGGCTCGCTCACTGTCCGAGTTCTAACCGTCCGTCCGTCCTTGAAGCTAACCAGCCTGGTTGTGTACATGGTGTCGCGGACGGTGTAAGTCGAGGGTTTGACTGTTGTGCTCAGGCTGGTGGAGTAACTTGGCTGGAGTTGATGCGCTGCTTGCGCTTGGAGAAGTTGTTGTTGTTGCTGCTGCTGTTGGTTGGTTGGCGAGAGTTTTGCGCGTTGCTGCTTGAGTTGAAGCTGCTGGGCGGCGAGAATAACTGCCGCCAGTTGGGGATTTTGTATGGCTGCGGCCAAAACGAGCGGATTGTTGAGATCAGGTATGTTGATGGTGCCGTCGGCTAGCAAGGCCGATGGATCTAGCGATGAGGCGAGCTGGTCGAGCGGCTCGCCAAGTGGAAAGCCCGCCAAGTTGGCCTCCTGAGCCTGCTGCTCGAGCAGGGCCGCCAGGTTCAGGGGCGAGCTCGCTTGTTGCTGCGGCTGCTGTTGGTTTGCGCTGTCCAGGTTGCTGAAGTCGTGGAGCCAGTTGTTTGCGCTCTTCGGCGACGTATCCAGGCCAATCGGTTGCTCCTGTTGGCTGGGCGCTGCTTGCGATTCAATGGGCGCCGAAACATGGTTGCTGGGCGCCGAAATGGGCTGCTCGCGGGCTGTCTTGTCGGCGCTCGTTTGGTCCCCACTGAGCTCGTTGAACATCTCAAATGGTGCCCGAGTGCTCGATGGTTCGGGGAGGATAAATTCACCCACAGGCATCGTCTGATAGGCAGTAAGCATCTTTGTTATAACATAATTTTCAGTTATTGTGTGGATGGCAGTGCTAGATTTAACCTGCAACGGAACTAAGCGAGTCTTGAAGGTGGTCATGACGGTGGAGTAGGTTTTAGTTATTGTTTGCAGCTGAATTTGGGTATCGTTTGTGTCGCTTGTTGTTATTGGTAACACTGTCATTGAGCTGCTGTTTGCCGCTCGTCTCGGCTCAAGCTCGTCGAGGGATCCCACCGCCGGCTTGAGGGTTTCAATCTGATTTGCGGCATTGTTAACGGGAGTTGGCTTCACTATTGCACCTGCAGGTATGTTTGAGGAAAAGGAGGGCGCTAGATTGTTCAAGGTGGAAGCCAATTGTTGCGACAAATGGCCAGACTCGTGCTGAGTGTTTGGTCTTGGCACGTACTTGTTGTTATGCTGATCCAGCCAACCGTTGAGCCGTTCGTTGTTGTTCTTGGAGATTTTTGGCGCCTCTTTTGTGTAATGATTGGCATGGTGCTCGCTCGACTCGGCTGTTGGCTGGCCACTTGGTTGGTCGCTCTGAAAGAAGCCATCAAAGTTGATTGGAACGTTGCTCAGCTGGCCCTGCTGAAGGTCGATGGGCCCGGAGAGGCCGCCGCTCAGGAACTGGGCGCCATCTCGCGGCCTCTGCTCGCCTGACCTGGAGAGCAACTTCGACGATTCGTCATCGGCGCCCACGGAGGGCTGGCTGCTGCTGCTGCTGCCCTGCTGCCTGCTCGCATCCTCCTCCTGCTGGTTGCTGCCGCTCGAACTTTGACGAGAGGGGGCGGCGGCCAGGATCTCGTCGCTGCCAACCACTGGACTAATGCCCACCTGTGCACCTGGATTGAACACGTCGCCTATGCGAGCTTGCAAGGAGCTTTGCGACTCGGGATTGATGGGCGGCGATGAGACGGCTAACTGGTCAGAGTTGGCCTCCTCGCCGCCGCCGCCCAACGGTCGAACCAAGGCCATCGACTGGGCGACTGGCAGAGTGCCATTGCTGCCACTAGATGGCTTCTTGAACCTGTTCCTCAATCTCGCAGAGGCACTCGTCAGGCGGCCCTGCGGAAAAACAGGGCCTGAGTCTGTTGGCGCCTGGCTTGGTGGCTGCGGAGTCGCCGTCTCAGAGCTCGATGGAGCTGTTGATGTGGTTACAAGTCCTGGCCTCCTAATGCCGTTGATTGTGTTAGAAGACTGAAGTTCAGCTTGGTTGTCCAGCTGAGCCTTGGTTATGTGCTTGTTTCTAGCTCCCTGGCTACTGAAACCCAGCGAGGGTCGTCTTGGGCGTCCGCTTTGTCGAGCCTGCGAGCTGGCCACACTTTGCTCGCCGCCAATCGAGTCGCCATTTGTCGACTGGCCAGAGCTCGCTGAGCTAAGCCTCTGATCGGCAACTAAAACATCGTCCGATTGGACGGACGGCTTGAAGGATCTCATTGTGTCCGTTTGAGGTTCCTTGGTTGCGCTCGCTAGCAGGCGCGCTGATTCAGAGCTGCTCGGCTGAAGCTCGAATGAGCTCGAGCTTGGGCTTGACACTTGGAGTGAGCTCGAATGGGCGGCTAACTTGAAGGTCGTTTGCTTTGGCCGCAGTGGGGGAGTCGCTTGCACGGGTCTCCACTCGTCGTTCAGGGCTACATTTGGATCTACTCTGGCGCCGCCATCCTGCAGCCTTGCCGACTCGAGCGAGCCACTTGAAATTGGCTCAATGGTTTGGAATGAGATTGTTGACGCTGCCGAGCTAAGACTGGTCGGTTCAATACGAGTATTTGTTCGATATGGTTTGCTTGTTGCGACTAGAGCGAACGTGGAGGAAATTTGCGGTCTACCTGTTGATTGGATGGAGCTTGCGGAGCTTCCGCCTGCGTCTGGCGTGAACAAAAGCACTGTTCCATCGACAGTGGTGCGATAGTTCTGTGGAGAGATTTTGAGTGTGGAGGTTAGATTTCAGGATGGAGAGTGATAAGCGTTTTAGTCTTAGTCTTCGTTGTCTGAATGGACTATTCCAACAAGGGGCCAAGAATGTTTTAGAGGTTCAGACGATATGCAAAACTTGCTCAAATCTGAGATAACTCTCGATCAGTGGCGAAACAAGCTCGCCGTTTTGGCCAACGAGAGTATGTTGTTGGCGAATAAAAACAACAAATCGCAAGTAAAAACGCTCCATCTAGACGAGTTGAGCTTGTAGAGAGGCAAAATTGAAAGCCACTTGGCAGTTGAGTGATTTCTTTTTTCCATTAGAGTTCAAAAACCTGTCAGATATCTTATCGTCAGGTGATTCACTTGATAATGTATTGCAAATCTTATCTCAACACCAGGTGGAGCGAACATTTGAGACGTTGCTGGCCCATTTGGCGAGCGGCATCTTGATGTATGTTTGTTTGTTTCAAACAAGACACCAGTTTGTCTGCTCGGCAATCTCGCCTCTCCCTCCCTAGAGCTTGCAAGCCAACCAACAAGTTAGCCAAATGGTTACTCATTTCCAGACGAATGCCCCTCGAGTTGCTTTTAATCAGAAGCGGCCAACAAGCAGGCGGGCGGGCGGGCTGGTTAGCTTGCTCGTTCGCCTACCTCAGATCAACTCTAAGCGGTGGCCAAGCTAGATCCAGACTTAGACTGATCAATCTTCTCTCTGATTGATTGCACCACTCTCGATGCTCAAAATCAAATCCGACATCAACTAAGCCAATTACTTACCAAAAAGCCTCTCACTATAACTGTGGGCAAGTTTGTCTTTAAGTCCGATTGTCCTTTGGCTAGCGGCCAAGTGAGCGCAAGAGAGATTATTAATATCAATGATGCAATAAAAATGTTGACTGCTCCCAGCCGAGTGGAACAGCCACTCTCCTCTTGTCCCCCAGTTTGCTTATAGAATTCTGGCCTTGTCAATCGCTCTCTTGTCCTTGTCTCTCGTGGAACATGTTCAATAAATAAAGATCTAAAGGGAGCTCGACAGATGGAACAAAGCATGGCTTCTTTGGCGCTCACTTCTATCAACATGTCAACAGTCCCTTGAATGATTGAGACTCAATCAAGTGTTTGCCTTCCAATGAGCTAGCCAAAAGTCGTTGGCTTATTTTGGTTCATAGCGAGAGCTTGTTTTGTCTTGCTAATTCTTCAAGGAAGTAGTACATTTGATGGCGGAAATAGTTTGTTTATTTGGGGGGTTTGTTTTGCAAGGGATGGGAAAGTTTCAGTTAGAAGTTGAGCTGTTGGATTGTTCTCACTCCAAGCTATCCACTGTAAAAACCATAAAATAGACTGAACGGCCATCGGTATCCCCACCTACAATCATGGCGCCCAGCTTAGGCCGCAAACAAAGGGATCTTGAGCAACTCAGATTCAGGTGATCCCAAGTGAGTTACATTAGAGCAGCGGCGGCGGCGGCGGCAGCTGAATCGGGCAACTCTAACAAAGTCAGCTGATGTGGTGGTGGTGGTGTTGTTGTTTTTTGGATCCCTTTCCGCCAGGCATTCGGGTGATTTCTATCTGATTGTTAATTGTTCTTATCGTTCATTCTATCGCTTATTCGCTTTCCCTAATTCACGCGGGCTCCAACCTCAAGGCTTGTGTATCCAACTAAAACTCACAATCTCCTTCGCTTACGAACACTCTCGCACACGCACAAACACAATGGAGGCTAGGCGCAAAACCTGGACAAACCAGCTAGCCGCTCGTTCCTAAATTCTATAAATCCTCTATACCAAAAAGCCGCCATCTCTCGGCCCCTCTCTCTCTCCGTCCATTGTTCTCGTTCACATCTGCTAACTAGAAGTAACAAGTGAACCTGAAACCTCGAATCCCTAGCAAGCTTGCGGTCTCGAATGGGCCACTAATGAGTTGCTGTCACTCACCTGGACCATGATCATGCTCCGCCCTCACTTTGGGCTCGGAAGTCTCGAGCAGCAACCTTCAGCTTGCCATTAAACTTTCACTTTCGGCTTAGCCAGCCAGTCGGTGGGTCGTCTCAGCCGGAGCTAGAGCCAGCCCACCTGCAGACTATCTCAACTTGAGCATCGACTGCCAGTTTGTCCCGAGGATACTTGTTAACGCTTTCCATCTTGCCATCCTAGTTGGTCTGGCTCGCAGTCTCGATGTCTGGTTCGCGCGCCTACATTCTAACTTCCAGGTTAAAATTTAACATTCTAACAGCGTACTCAAGCTGCAAGATTTCTCCCTATCCCTAAAGGTATGGCTTTGAATGTGTTCCTCGCCTTTAGGTTGCACAAAATTGCAAGCCAACTCGCACACTTAAAGTCATATACTCACTTCCAATTGAATTAATATGCCTCGTTCAGGTAAACCAAACACTCGCCAAGCTTGAAAAGCCCNNGCGCGCTCTTAGAGATGATTGCCTTGCTTTACGGCAATTTTTGTATGGCGCCTTGGTGGACTTGTCGCTCTGGCGCCGTTTTGAAAACTGCTCGCCCGCTCTCTCGCCCCTTGAAACCACTTGCCAATGGCCAACCTTGAATCTTCTGCCAGTTTAGTTCAGTGAGATGGATGGCTTACAGATAAAATGCCAACGTTTTGATCCCCAAGCGAGCGATAACAGCACCTGTCGCCCAAATCCGCTGCAAAACTCAACTCAAGAGTCCGCTCTGCGCATCCTGCCATCTAACTGCACCAAAACTACCAAACCATGCAAACTGTCTCTCTGCGGGCTAGCTGGCCGGCCAGCTATCTACACAGATAGCCGGCTAGCGGTCGAGTTGGTCGCTTCAATCACTTGCACTTTTAGGGCCAAGTTGCAAACTTCTGCTTACTAGCCCTAAGCTTCTCGAACACATTCAAAGGCATAAATTTGCCCCGGAGAAAGTGTGTCAATCAAACTTGCTTGCGAACTGGCAGCAACAACAACAATGACTTACCTGAGAAGGTTGTGGCTCCAATTGGAATGAGATCACACGTTTGCACTCGCCATCTCTAGCTCAGAGCCCAGGTTCGCTTGCTATATTGAGTTCTAGATTTGATTTTGGGGCAAGGACGTTCAATGGTTGACTTTAAATTTCCTCTTCGATCATCTTCGTTAGATGAAGATTCTCTATTTGACTTTGACTGGAGGTAACAAATTGCGCATTAGCTAGCAAAATCCAGTCCAGAGTTTCAGCACTCAATCTTGGGCCGCCCGCAGACAACAATGGCGAGGAGAAAAACTTGAAGAAAGTGAGAACGAAGGATCTACTTTCCCTCTTGTTTTGTTGTTGCTCATTTGACTGGCCGGCTTTGCGGCTGCGCCACTTGAGCTTGCTAGCCTGTTAACTTGGAGAGCCACTTAGACATTCAAGCTGGAGTTAGCTGCATATTCACCATGCAACTAGCCAGCAAGACAATGTGGGGGTGAGCAAGTTTGCGTGGCCGTCGCCGTCGCCGTCGCCATTTTTTAAGCCGGCCGAACGGCATCTTAGCTCTAACTTGAATCTGGCGGACGATTGACGGGCGTTCAGCGCTAGGAGATTCAATTCCTGCAGCAACAGGTAGGCAGCTTGCCTGCGCGGCGAGCGCCCGCCAAGCCGCCTGCCCGTCCGCCAGCTAGCCAGCCAGCCAGCCAGCAAGCCCGGCCCGTCCGCCCCCTTCACCCTTGTCTCCTCATTCTCTCGACTCGCATGCTGCCGTCGCAGTGATACACTTTCGCGTCAGCCAGTGGAGGAGACGAGCCAAATTGGGTCAGTAGGCGATCAGGGACGACGATGAAGAGGCGGCGTCGGCGGTGAACGCCCGGCCAGGTGGGCTGGCGGCCAGACTGACAGGCTGATTGGCTGCTCTTCGAAGGCGTCCTCGTACTGGCACAGGCCAAACATTCCTGTCAAGACCAGCGAGGAGACAACATCAAACAAGATGCATCAGGCAAAAGCTGCTTCCGCTCGACGTTACCTCATAAGCAAAGTTAACGAGGATGTCAGCTACTATTATGTTAACTACGACTACCCTGGCCTAGTGTGGAGAAATGCTGTCATCTTTACCGTATTACACTTAGTGTATGTCTATGGCTTCTACTTGTCGGTGGCACAAACTAGTTGGTCTAGCTGGCTATTTAGTAAGTGATCAACGCGCTTGAGAGTGAAGAGGAGAGAAAAAGAGTCATAGGGCTAACCCTATCTACCCTCCCCGACTGCAAATCTCACTCCTAAAACTCCCATCTAAAATCCCATCCACCCGCTCACCTGTCCAACAAATTCCCCCCTTCGACCAAAACTCATGGCACACTTCCATCGTCGATTGCAACTTGCGCGCCCCCAACAGTGTACTGCTATGCAGTATTCGGCGGTCTTGGCATCACGGCCGGAGCTCATCGGCTATGGTCGCACAGAAGCTACAAGGCTAGACTTCCACTTCGGATCTTTCTCATGCTCTGCAATTGTATTGCTGGCCAAAATGATCTCATAGAGTGGTGTAGAGACCATAGATTGCACCACAAATCTTCCGAAACTGACGCAGACCCGCACAACTCGAACAGGGGATGGTTCTTTGCGCACATTGGTTGGCTTCTACAAAGGAAACACCCAAAAGTGATTGAAACAGGCCTAAAGTTAGATCTCAGTGATTTACAGAACGATCCGGTTCTGATTTTCCAACGGCGACACTACTGGTCCATGGCTTTATTCTTTGGTCTCATCTTGCCAGTTTCTANATGCCATATCTACCTCGGCGATGCTCTTTGGGATTCGATTTGCATTGGCATATGGCGCTATGTGACCTCCCTCCATTGCACCTGGTTCGTGAACTCTGCTGCACATGTCTGGGGNACGCAGGACTACGACGCAAACATTGAGCCGCGTGAAAGTTGTCTCGTGTCCATCGGCGCCCTTGGTGAGGGTTTCCACAATTATCATCATACCTTCCCTTTCGATTATTCCACATCAGAGCACGGTGGTTACATCAATTTTACGACNATTTTCATAGATTGCATGAGCATGCTCGGTTTGGCCTATGATCTTCGTTCGGTTGATCCAACGATGATCAAGAAGAGGCGCGCAAGGACAGGCAAAGAGCTGACAGCGCCAGAAATGGTCAGGTACTTGTTGTAGTCTAACTGTCAACAGTTGGCTTTATAGCGTTTAAATCTGCTAAACCATGATGATATTGTATCTTTATAATGTTGAATTNGCCTAAATAACGGCGACTAAGTTAAATACAAAACATTGAACTTGGGGAGAGCAAGTTCTGGAGCAATCTAATCTCAGCCGGTGGCAGATGATCGATCTTTATCCCAAAATGGATGCACATCTGGCCTGAGCCCTCTCTTCGTCTTAAGTCCTTGGCGTGTTCTCCACGCGTTGATCATAGTCCTGGTTTGGAAGGGTAAAAAGCCCACNAGTCCCAGATATTGTGCTAGTAACTTGCTCGGATTGGCTCCTTTTCCTAGATAGTAGCACAATCGGTTGAGATCACAAGCAACGATGTGTTCGCCATGCTCGTTTGGCATAGGATCGATAGAGCCAATTACCTCGTCGGGCCTATACGGGGGAGTGTATCCAACTGGCACTTTCTTGGGCATAGCTCCTATCAAATAGAAGGGTCTGTTACTGCAGCCGGTCCTATGAAGTCTGATTCCATANCCCTTTGGAAATGGGAGGCAAAACTTTCGCACCATAGTGGTAAGGATCAATNAAGAGGGTCAATGATACTCGAATTGGGTTGAATTAAATTGATGCTCGGAATTGAATGATTGCGTTAGCTTTTATTTCTTTTCAATACCGTACAGGTCGGCGGACACATGTGATGTTTTTGGTTGCGGGCGCTTTAAATTTGGCGCCTGTATGGCTGCTCGTTGCTGTAGCTCGCAACACGGGTCATTTTGACGCGACGAATGCACAGAATCCGATTGCTTTTTGTCTGATCTGAGATTTTTCTCGCAGAGAAAATTTGTGTGGGTGAGGGCTAGTGGCGATAGTATCTGCGGTGGCGGCGGCAGCGGCGTTGCAGGTCCATCGCGCTTCAGGCCTGCTGCAGGCGCTGCCNTTGCTGGCGCCGTCGCCGCCGCTTGGACCTATGCAGTTGCGTTACTTGACGCTGGCTAAGCTTCCTATTTTGTACAACTCATCATTAGAAACACCACAACTATATTATACTATCACATAATAGAACTTCCCACACCATTTAGTCGACAATAGTCCATCTAATTCTGCACACATTAGGCCAAAAGTCCACCATGAAGACGTTGTCACTGTCGTTAGTTTATGGCCTCTGCTTGGCCAAACTGATTTCGGCCACTATCTACTTCAAGGAGGATTTCCCAAGCGAGGAAGCTTTTGAAAAGCAGTGGGTTTACTCGAAGCATGAGGGCAAAGAGTATGGCAAGTTCATACTTACGCCCGGCAAGTTCTATGATGACGCAAAACGTGACCAAGGTATCAAGACATCAGAGGATGCTAGATTCTACGCCATTTCGTCCAAATTTGAGGATAGAAAATTCGATAATTTAAACAAGGACTTAATATTACAATTCTCAGTTAAACACGAGCAATCCATTGACTGTGGAGGAGGTTACTTAAAACTCTTTGACTGCAGCTTAGACCAAGAGCAGATGCATGGAGATTCAGAGTATAGTGTCATGTTTGGGCCAGATATTTGTGGTCCAGCAACAAAAAAGGTGCACGTTATCTTCAATTACAAGGGCAAAAATTTACTTATTAACAAGGACATTAGATGCAAAGATGATGAATTTACTCATTTGTACAGGTTACATGTAAAGCCAGACAATACTTACAAAGTTTTCATTGACGGCGAAGTCGTGGAGAAGGGTGAGCTAGAGGCAGATTGGGACTTCCTGCCAGCCAAAAAGATCAAGGATCCAGAGGCAAAGAAGCCTGCTGATTGGGATGATCGCGAGAAGATTGACGACCCAGATGACAAAAAGCCAGATGATTGGGATGTCCCTGAACTGATCCCAGATCCAGATGCCACCAAGCCAGACGATTGGGACGAAGAGATAGATGGCGAATGGCAGCCAGCTCAAATTAGCAATCCAGCTTTCAAGGGCGAATGGAAGCCAAGACAGATAGACAATCCTAGTTACAAGGGTCAATGGGTTCACCCAGAAATTGACAATCCATTATACGTTCCAGATGATAAATTATATCATCATAAGGAGATTTGTGCAGTAGGAATCGATGTATGGCAAGTCAAGTCAGGTACTATTTTTGACAATATTCTAATCACAGACGATGAGAAGGAGGCCGACGATGCGGCTGAAGTTGTTCTCAAGAAAACGATGGANGGTGAGAGGAAGATGAAGGCGAAAGCTGACGAGGAAGAGAAAGCCAAGGAGGCTGAGGCCAAGGACGAGGACAGTGTAAAATTAGACGACGAGATCAAAGA
>Ga0058699_1000421_pt1 | contig 13192 bp, 11 predicted proteins | sample AgamicAtPe_FD_55078 | JGI IMG/M metagenome (GOLD analysis project Ga0058699, IMG submission 55078) | Agave microbial communities from Guanajuato, Mexico - At.P.e | ecosystem: Host-associated > Plants > Phyllosphere > Phylloplane/Leaf | place: Guanajuato, Mexico | collected 2012-10-15 | reverse complement strand
CCCCCCCCCATTTGCCTCTGCAGCCGCACGAAACAAGCCGAGGCCAACTGGATGGCCGACGGCAGCCTCGCCAGCAGCAGCAGCAGCAGTGGCAACAACAACAAGTGAAACCCAGTCCAGCTCCTCCCCTTGGTCTCGCTCCATCCATCCCTCAACTCTTTGCCTCCGCTCGCTTTCAGGATTCGTCCCTCCAGCCGCTCGCTAGCCGCCCGTCCGCCTCCAAGCAGCCGATTGGCGGGCCAACTTAAGCGGCTCGGAGGTGCGCTCATTAAGGCCGCTGCTGGGCCAACTTTTCGCGCTCGCTTGGCCCGCCGAGCGGTCAAGCTCGGCTCACCTGAGCGNCGGCCAGCGCGAGCTGCCCCGGCCGCCCCTCATTTCGGCGACCAAAGCGGGCGGCAACAAAACGGACGCCGCTCAGCTTCCCCTCCTCGGCCAGCAAAGCCAAGCGGAGCCGAACAGAGCGAGTGAACGCGAAACAATACGCACTTTGCCTGAAACTCGACCGCCCGAACTGGCCGCGCCGGCTGCGAGCGGCCAAGAAATGATCTACGATGCAATTTAGCCATCGGCGAGCCTCCATTCAGCTGGGCAGGTTTCAGCCAGCGACGAGTTGATGGAGGAGGAGGAGGAAGTCGTGTCCTTGCGCGCCAGCGGCCAGTTTGCTTGGCCCGCAAACTAGCGCTCCAGGCTGAGCTGGCCGGACTAAAGCGGCTTGCTGAGAGCCGAGGAAAGTGCAATTAGGTTAAGTTTTGCACAGTTTTGTGCCTGCCGCTTGGTCGGGCCGGATCCAGTGGCCATTGGAGTGGGCGGCAAATGGAGCGCGCGAGGGAGAAAGTTGTCCGGCCAAGTGGGCAGCGAGCTTTTTATCGGCGCTCACGCTTGCTTACGGCTCCAATTGCGGCGCCAAAACAAGTTCCACCGCAACTGGCGCGGCCACAAACGCGTTGGCCCGGACATGGCGGAAGTGGAGCTCGAGCCCGAGGCTGGTGCCAGTGAAAGTTGGCTCCGGCTTGCGATCGATAACGGCGCCGGCCGCCAAACTGGCCGACGGGAGTTGCGGATATTCAAATGGCACCTTGGCCGGCCAGTCGAGCGAGCCCAAGCGAGCGCTCGCTCGCATCCGAGACAGTGGCCGCTTTCGGCCAATCCTGTGGGCGCAGCCTGCCTCGCCGTTGGAGTCTCGATGATGGCCGCTTTTGACTAGCTCCAGCTATCCAATTACCAAAGCGAGTGGACGCCATCGGCGGACAAGCGAAGAGGCTCTCTCGTGCGCCCAGTTCCGGCAAAATGCAACCGGAAAGCCTCCAGCTCGAATCTGCTGCCTGCTTAATCAGCTCACGCTACTTTGCCGAGCTGCCAATTGCTGCTGACTGAGGCTTAACTCGACGAATATTCAATCAATCACTCGAATGGCGCCCGCCTTAATAAGCTCTGTCTGGGGGAGGGATTTTGCTTTGTTTTGGTTGCCAATTCTCGATTTTAGTTGGATTCGAAGGCGGCCACTTTGCCACTCGCGATTTCGACTTGCTTTTGTTGGCCCAACACTTTGCGTTCGTGTCGGACTTGCACAGGCTGCGGGAGCCTTGCAGACCTCCCATCTTCAACTGCGCAACTGGCTCCCTCTCTGTTTCCAGCTACGAATCACTGCCCTCCCCTTNAAGCNNATCGTAGCCACACAAGGCGAAACATGGAGCCAACTTGAGAGCGGCAACCAGCCAGGTGATCACTGATCAGCTCACCAGACACATGACAGCACCATCCTTCCTCGCGCCACCAACCATTCACTCGGAAGAAATCTCGCCCGAGATCGCATTCTCGTTGGTTCCGCTGGCAGCACCAGGGCCTTTCAGTCTGGGCCAGCTGCTCGGCTGGCTCATCGCAAACACAACCCAAAATTGATCGTGAACTTTCCGGACATCGAGCACTGTCAACACCGATGGCGCTCTCACTCTAACCGCCAGCGAGTTCTCCCCTAGAACCTCTTGGCGCCAAAAAGCACTGGTCGAGTCGAGCCAAAGCTCGCCCGTAGTCTCCGGATGGTTGCGTCCGACAAGAGGGACAGAGGCGGCCAAGGGAAAAGGCGCAGATTTGGCCTTGCAATCTGTTTGCCGTCCACAAATCGCCCGATGATGCAGGGCCACCCAATTTGGGCAGNTCGAGGGGTGAGAGAGTCAGCTTGGCTAAGACTGTGACGTCCGCACGCATTACCCTGCCAGTGTTGTGCTCATGGTCGTCTCGGTCACCTTTATGGTGGTGATTTATTTTATCCCGCTTGTAATGGTGCCGGCCGCTCATCAAGCGAGAGGAGGCGGCGAGTTTTACGGTCAGTCTGCGTGTTGGTCGAGGCTTGCGCTATGATTTGGTTGGCGCCAACATTGTCCTTGCTTGCCGCTGGACGGCAGCCTGTCCCTGGCGCCACCCTCGGCAGACAGCTCGAGGGGGCGACTCGCGAGCGAGCGAGCGTTGGCCAGATTATGGCTAGACTTGAGCGGGCGCGCAACCGGGGAAGCTGGCCTCGAGTGCGAATGAGTGAGTGGGACGAGTTGGTGTTGAATTTGGCTGGCCGAAGCTCAGTGTTTAGTTAGCGCGAGCAGGTTCAATTAACGGCAGCCAACTAGTCTTGGCTGAAGTAAGCTGAACCAGAAACTGGGCTAGACTCGCGGCTGAGCTTGCTGGCGGACTTGCATGAGGCTGGGCGAATTGGGCGACCGCCAGACTTGCCATAGGCTGGGCTCGCTCGGCTGGAGGAGGCATCCAGCGTAACATGGGCGCGCCCGTCCATGAGGATCTTGGCCTTGGAGAAGATTGCTTCAATGCAACCATAAAAGCGTGGATGTCGGAAACGAAATTTAACTTCGCTCCATAACTCCAATGGGCAATGCACAGGTACAGCCGCNTTGNAGAGAGGTGCTCGTCTCGCGAGATGGGCCAAACAATGCCGCATGGCTCCTCTTCATCGCCCGGCTCAGCTTCCTCCTCGTCTGCGACGAGTAATCTCTGTGTGGCACGCGCAAGCTGNAGTCGCACTCCCACGCCTCTGGCCGCCAGCCCGCCCGCTTGCGGCCGGCAGCCTCATGGCAGACTGGTGAGGCGGCCGCCGGCGCCAGACAATCGTGGGCGACGAGCGGCGACAGTCTGCGCTCGCTGGCCGGCTCAACAGGCTCCAATGGCTNCCATGTCTAGCGCGCACTTCCTTGGCCAGTAACAATTCGTGCTGGCCGCTAATGGTTGTCCAATGGTTGCTGTGGTTGTTGTTGTTGTCGAGCAGGGCAGCCGAGTGGGCCGTTTCCTGTGTGGATTAGTTTAAGAAGTATTAACGCTAATGGAAGTCTTGTTGTTCGCGTGGCCAACAGCGAGCGTCCGGCGAGAGGAGTGGCCTGGCTGCGTGCCGAGGTGATATTGCATTGGGCATGCAGCCATCATTATTATTCATTTGCCGAGCTCGCCGCCAAGACTTTGTCCGCAGACGCGAGCTCGTCCCTTGCCGTTTCCGGCAGCGCGGCGCTCAAGTTTCAATCGAACTTGCGGGCGCCAATTTGCTTTGGTTGCCTGTTACTCCGAATTGGGCGCTTAAAAACCCACGAGGCCCGAACAGGGTGCCCCCTTTTGGCGCACGCGAGACAGGCCAAGCAAGGACGGGCGACTCACAAGGTGGTGGTGNGGCAAATTTGGGGCCAGCAGAGCGGCCAGATTCGGCCAANATTAGTCCAGACTGCCGTTAATAACCGGCCACTATCTGGCAGGCAGATCAGCGCCAGTCTGGCGGACAGGCGGCTTCCTAGTGCGAGAGTCGGCCGTGCGCTCGCTTAATCGCGGGCCCATGAGGAGGAGCCGGACTGGCCGCACGGGAGTCGCTCTATTTGTCTCGCAAGTCGCGAGTCGCGAGTCGCGAGTCGCGAGCCACTCGGCCGGTCGGCCGTCTGGTAGGATGAGAAAGTGAGAGGGAGGAAATGAGGATAGAGCAGCCCGCTGGTGGCGACGTGATGGCGAGGCGCGCGCGCGCAGACCGTTTNCTCGGCCCGTCAGTTGCGCAACTCGAGCCGCCGGTAAACGTGCTAATCCAGCTCCTTTGGCTTCCCTTGGCTAGAGGGCCGCGGGCCAGCGAGGATGTGCGAGCTTTCGTTGGCGGGCTTCAGGGCGAGATGTTCGAGCGGCTTGGCTGTGCGCGTTTGAGGGAGCGACGAGTGGGCTCAATTTTCGTGCCAAAAACGAAGGCGACGACCAGTTTCGCTTAGAACCTTGTCGCCGGGCGAGACTTTGATCGTTGGGCCAGGTGAATCATTAAGGGAGAGGGCAAGACGCGAATGCGGCCTGCAAGTTTGAGAGCCAAGCGAAGAGGGAAGAGCGAGAAGAAATCGGCTCGGCNAACTCGAGAAGCGCGGCCGCCAGTTGGACAGCAGGTAAGCAGATTAAATTTTCACTAGCAAAGGCGGTTCGAAGTTTCATGTATTCAAATCAAGTTGAGTTGGGGGGGGGGCACCACTCGCGCCCTTGGAGGACAATTTTTCAATCTAACTGGCGCGCGAGCAGCCCGCCAAGCTCGGCCTTTATGCGCCAGTCCCATGACTTCATGATCCCTTTCTCATCGCCATCGAGGGTTAGGAGCGAGGTGGCCGCCCCTTAGCGAGCTTGAGCTTGCTCGAAAACGTTTGAGCCCCCTCCTTCTCTCGGCGAGGGCATCTGGCTGGAAGGATGGGAGCGGATTTGTTCATCGCCGCCAAATAGTCTCATTGGCAGGCCNGGGAGGAGGCTCCAATTCGGAGCCAGCACTTTGGGGCTGGCCCGGAATTCAGCCATGACATCCAGGATCAGCGGGATGCCGGAAGGAAGTAGAGAAGGCGAGTGACTTCCAATAAAGTTGCGCGAACGCGCCAGTTGCTCGCTCAGTCGCCGGCTACAAACTGGCTGACTTCTCGGTAACTGGATACCAACCAGACTCTCTGCTCGCCGGCCAAAGCTAGCGTACAATCGCGGCCAGCCAGGCGGAAGGAGGCGCCTGTCGCAAGTAGCTCGGCGGCGCCCGCTGGGCGGACACCTCAGTTGGTGCGTGAAGTTTACATGGCTAAGCAAAGCAACAAACAAGCGGCCAACTATGGGGCCCAATTACGTTTGCTTGCGCGACCACTCGGCTGGGCTAATCTATGGGGCCAGCTTGCACTAGCGGCGCCATAGATCAACCCCTCTCACCCCTCTGCCGGCACTCCTTTCGCCGCCATCACCTGCATCGGCCGCGCACACCTGTCGCTCGGAGGCCAGATTCGAGGGCGCGTAGGTCAGCATGTTCCTGCCAACAGTTGAGCCGCGTTCGAGCTCGCCTCTTCCAGCCCAGCAAAAGTGCCATCAAAAGTGGGACTTGTTCAGTTTCACTCCCTGAGCAAACCTGGCCAGAAACACTCCAGCTGGAAGGCTGGCCAGCGAGTCAGCAACTTCAGCCGCCCACAAGCTCGCGTGCTTGTTTGCTTGGCGCCGCCTGGAAGTGGCCAAATGCAGCCCTCCACTCGCTTGCGCCGCCCAGCTTCCACCTCGAGGCCAAGTAAATACGAGTCTAGCTGTTGGGTTCATCTGTTTGTCTGCGGACTGGCTGTGCAATTGAATGGACTAAATTGGCGCGAGTTTCGCCAACAGTAGGCTGCGAAGTGTGATTTTTGGTTCAAATTTGGCCGGCGGCGCCGCAAACGAGCTTGAGCGGCGCCCAATCCAGCTGAGCCGGTGTCATTAATCACCGAATCGGCCCGGCGGAAGGAAGTGACGATGGCGCCTCGGGGCGAATCGGTTTTATGCAAATGTGGCTGAATTTTGGCGCAGCTCCAGAGGCGGGCTGCAGAGGACGGCTTCCGTCTGGACGTCGCAGCAAAACGGAATTTGGGGCCAAACTGAGCAACGGCCGCCTTCCGCTTCCAGGCGGCAGACGAGCGACGAGCGAGCCTTTTCCTCGTCTGTCGAATTACCAGATTTGGCGGCCAAGAAGGGCGCGCTGATCAATTTAACTTTGGAGCTCCCTGCAAGCGCCGCCCTCTTTGTGGGCCAACAATCTGCGGCCAGAAAGCAATCCAATTTACATCGTTCGAGCTGACCCACAATGACAACAATCAAGCTATTTCCTGCGCCTTAGCGAGGCCAATACGTTTGGTTTGCTTGGCGGGCGAAAGAGGGGAGCGCCGACCGCACGATTGATCTGAGGGTACAAAAGTGAAATATGAGAGCAAGCAGAAGGGTAGAGGCGCTTGGCTTCTGCCTCGCCCCTCCAACTCTGCTGTGTCGGTCATTTTGGGGGCTCAGAGGCTGGCAAGGAGAGTGGAGTAAAAGCGCTCCTTGTTTGCAATTGGAGCGGATCAGCGGGCTCTTTGCCGGCCCAGGTGGAGGGCGGACAGGCAGAGTAGAGTGCGCGGTTGGCCCGCAGAGTGCGGCCGAGCACTCGTCGAGGGCCGAGCTGCGCCGTCGGTCGTAGTTGCGAGCGCGCGAACTGAGCGCCCGCCGGCCGCTGATCGATCGCGAGCGGCAACGCGCGCCACTCGCGAACGCCGCTAGGCTCCTCTGGCCGCAATCTTGACGACACTCGGCCCATTTTGGCGCCCAACTCGCCCTCTTCACTCAAGGGCGCCCACTTGATTCATTGCTCCTCCTTAAATGAGCCGCCATTTCTCCCAAACTCGCGAGCGGACTCTGTCCGACTGAGCGCGCGATCCTCCTCTCGTTGTTGTTGTTGTTGTTTTAATGCGGTCAACATGAAGAAAGCTCAGCCGCCAAACAGTCTTCGTCGGCCAAGATTGCTGGGCCAAATCTTAGGGACGCCGCATAGCTGCTTGCAGAGCAAAGCGCCCGTCAAGACCGAATGATTAGCGGCCATCGAGAAGTCGAGAGCCAATTTGTTGCCTCCTCCCTCAAGACTGGCAAGCTGAAAGGTCAGCCAGCTAGCTCGCCGCTCGAAACCTTCAGCTCAATTTAATTTGCTGTTGGGCTAGAATTGGCCGGCTTGATTCGATTTTGGCGCTAGATTGTTGGCTTGCAGCTCGCGCAAGTTTTTACGAGCTAGTGCGCCAGTGAGAGTAGCCAAGCAGGCCGGCTGCCCGCTCGAGCGCACGTATGTCGGCCAGAAAGCGAGGCTCGCGGAAAGTGCGAATTTCGGCTCAAACTTTCGGGGCCTCCAAAGTGTGGAGGCTGCAGTTTGCGCCTGCGTTACGTCTCCTTTGGTCCTGGCGAGCGAGTGCGCGCAACCTTTCCATGCGCCATCCAAAGCCCAATTTGTTCAGGCCATCAAGCCGACTAGGTGCTACCTCACACTAAGCGACTCGAGAGGGCGCATCCATAACGACTAATAAATTGTCCTCCCTCCTCTCCTCTGGCCTCACCTGGATCCAGGGCGGCGTCTTCGCGGCAACCGGCTGCCGCCGCCCTTCGCCGGCCGATACCAGCAGAGTGGGCGGCGCCCGCGCTCGGCCCAGTGCTGGCCACGAGCGCCAGCGCGACTTTGGGCTCTCAGACTGGCTGGACTTGTTGCGAGCGCGCAACCAAAACAAACACGAGTTGGCGAAATTTCCCACATTAACATCAACTAGAATCAAAACTGTCTCGGAAACTCGAATTGAGAGGACAACAATAGCGGCAACAATAATAACAACAGCAACAACAACAACATGGGCGCAACCATGGACACGGAGCTACTGATCACGGGCATCGTCTATGGGCTCACCTTTCTAGTGGGATTGGTTGGGAACAGTCTGATTGTATATTCGGTTGCTCATTTTAGAAGGATGAAATCTCTCTCAAACATTTTCCTCGCCAGCTTAGCAACAGCCGATCTAATATTGATCGTATTTTGCGTCCCAGTTAAATTTGCCCAATTATTCTCTTACTCTTGGACGTTCGGTAAATTTTTATGCAAGTTTGTCTATTACATTCAGAGCTTGAGCGCAATCTGTTCAGTTTACACTCTAACCGCAATGTCGATCGAAAGGTACTATGCTATCATGTATCCAGTTGAATGTCGTTATATATGCACAATGTCGCAAACGAAGCGCATAATTATCTTGACCTGGTTCGCCTCAATTATTCTGGCGACGCCAGCTCTCTACATACAAGTGCTAATGGAGGTTGGAGACAGCGAGCATAAAGCCTATTGGTGCATTCGAGATTGGAGCAACGAAATGGGTTGGAAGTTTTATGAACTTTATATGCTAACAATTATACTTATAATTCCCTCGATAATTATGACCTATTCATATGCGCACATTTGCAATAGGTTATGGTCGGTGATGCGCAATCGGCCAACAACTATTCCATTGTCTCAGCCAGCTGTTTATATTGACGCATCGGCAAACAAAATGTCGCAAGTGATTAAGATGCTCATTGTTGTGGTGGCCATATTTGTCCTTTGTTGGGCGCCTATATTAATTATAAATGTCCTGACAGCCTTTATAATAATACCAATACTCAACTATGGCAATATGAAAGCCATCAAAACTGCCTTCCACTTGTTCTCTTACGCAAACTCTTGCGTCAACCCAATCATCTATGGCTTCATGTCGCGCAGCTTTCGCGCCTCCTTCAAGGCGGCTTTAGTCAGATGCTTAGGCTGCAAGAGGAATATGAACCATCTAACACAAATTATATAGACAATCAACGCGCCTAAAACAAACGGTGCCCATTAATATTGAACAGCAAGGGCCTTTTGAGGGGGCCCCAAACTCTTCCCATCCTCAATCAGTGAATTAATCCCGCCCCTGAACAATTGAACCCCAATGAAATTAGTCGCTCAATCCGAACTCTGTTCACTTGCTAGCCTGACTCCGGAAGCTAGTGTGCCGCAAATGCACTGGGATTGGTCAAGCGGCCATCACTCCTGGGATGGCCAGCTCCAACTTCCGGCCAGAATGACGAAAGAAGCCCAACAAATATACAGTCTATCGCTCGCTTCCTTGAATTGATTGCTCACAGAAACATACCTGCATCAGCGCGCGCACACGCACAGGGAATTCCAGTGCACGAATCACCATAGGGGGAACTAGGGGGCGAAACTTTCAGACCATTTTCGTAATGCCTTCGTACGCTCACTCTAAGCAAAAGCCGCACGATTCAGCTAGCCTATGGCCGCCTCAGAAATAAATAGTATGGATAGGCCTTGCAATTGTTTTGGATTTCGTGTCCTTAGTCAAATGTTGGTTCGCCCGATTGGGTCCATACTAAAAATAATTAAAATCTAGTCCTCTTTTGTCACAACACCACCATCTACATCTTGTCAAATCCAATCCGAACATTTCGATTCCCATTTCGATATCTGAGTTCGACCGAAATGGGTGGCGGCACTTCTTATCTATTGCCTCATTTATGGAAGGAGGACGAACCATACTGTTTTGATCCTTATAAGTACGATCAGCAGTTTGGTTTCAAGGAACCTCGGCGTGAAATNGGTGAGTTTGAAATCGGCACGCAGATCCGTGCTTCCTCCGATATTTGTGCATTATCTGACACTCTCCTGCTGTCCCTGAAGTTCCAACCGCCACTTTGGAAGAGATGAACTCGGCTAATCTCACGACAAGAGCCAGGGATGAGTGCGCTTATTACCACATACATTACCGAGGTTGTATCAAATATAACGTGCCATTTATCTATAAGTGCAGAGGAATACAAGAAGAGCTCAGAGATTGTTATATGGAACGGCGTATCCACGATATGAAGGAATTCGAGAGGGAGCGAAGGTTAAATGCAAGAGAGAGGCGTTTGAAAGAAGCTCAAGAGAAGGCCTCTAGATCTGATACTTAAACTAGTGCTTAGTTTATTGGACTTCTTAGCAAAAAATTTGGAATAAGGAGTAGAGAGATAAATCAGTGCCCTGTTATTTGAGATTTCGATCGATCTCTGTTTGCATCGACGCAATCTTCTTGCGCTCATCAGCTAGATTATTTACAAGTTCCTTGATATACCTCTTCTGGTTCTCCGTGGCAGCCTGACACGCCTTCAAGTCCACCTTCATCAACTCTACGACGTTCTTCAGTTCGTTGATGCTTTGACAATCTTCCCGTAGGCGCTTCACCTCGTTTTTCAGTTCACCCAACTCACTTGTCACGTTTCTCGAGATCTGCTTGAGGAGGTCATCGTATTGCGCGTTACTCAAGAGAGGCGAATGCTCAACCTTGGGTCTCCCTAGAGTAGCATCAGACTCACTTAGTGTTGTAACGGCATTAATACGTTGAGGAGCCGGACAAACGTCGGGGAGGCTTCTCAAGGAAACGCCACTTTCTGATATATTTTGAGACCCCGGTTGGATATTCGAGAATCTATTCACAGTTGATGGCACACTATTATCGTTTGTTCCGTTACCATTGCTAGTTGAGCAAGCATCTGAACCATGGATTGGANTTACCTCAGCCCTAATCGCCGAGTTCTTGTTCGAAGCGCCGATAGTTTTGTTGGAAGGCGACGATTCGTCGAATGATTCCAGATTGTTGCTAGTAATACTGTTGCGTTGCGGATCGTTATTATGCGTAGTAATGTTGTAATCACCAGAATATCTAGAGGAGAGACTCTTCACAGCTCCAGTCATAGTGGTTGTTGGGGTGTATGTGGCTTTGAGGGCTTGCACAGTGGACTTCCTCTCTAAGGGAGGTTCAGATGTTGGCGCAGGGTTAGCTGTGACCGCTGATTCGGATGCATNACCTGTGGAACTTTCGTCTTGTTGCACTCCTGCAGCAATTGGAGTGTCCCGCTTCCTTTCTGCATGAGCTTTCCTCAGCTCGACCATCCAAGGTGGAGTATTGGACGGCTTGTTTTTGTCAGAGGCTGATTGCTGGTTGCTAGCTCGCTGGCTTGTTTTCGGTGCAAGCAACTGATTATCCAGAACGTCATCCATAGACAAGCTTGGTTTTATGGACGCTGAGGAGTCATTTGGCTTGAGAGAGAACGAACCACTCAATGGGGTGTTATGCTGCCCGGTAGGTAGAGATGACAGTGTTTCGTGTTGNATCGATGACTGCGAAGTGGGGTTAGCTGGCAAACTTTCAAGGGACGAATTTTCTCTACCATTCGACTCTCGAGCAATCAGATCAAGTTGGTTTCTTTTGTTCAGTATATTAGATGGAGGCCGTCGTGATGGACCTTTTGCCCGGTTAGCTGTAATGTGATTGAGCTTTGTTGCATTTGTCTCCACCGTGATGCCACCGGCGATATCATCTCTTTTGCCATTTTCGTTCAAAGTTGATTCACTCGAAAGTCCGGATGACATTTGATGCTGTAGCTTGTTTCTCTTGAGCGATAGAAAAGATGCTGGATTATTATGCTTCTCTAAATTGTTTTCCAGTTCCTTGCTAAAACCTTTTGGAGTTGCAGCAAACACTGACTTGATTTTACTCTCAGACGATTGATTGAAAGGAGGGGAGGCACCAACAAGACTAGGAGCCCTATTGTGTTGCCAATCTTGAGTTTGAGTCTCTGTTACTTCAATAAGCTGGACGAAATTGTCTGGAAATACACCGATCTTACCTCGAAGTTCACCTTTCCACCAGCCAGCGTCCTCAATGTCTTTGTCTATAACTTCAATTATGTCGCCAACTTTCATAGCTAACTCATCATCGTTTAAAGGCTCATACTCGTAAACCACTCTCGCTCGTTCGCGCACCTGTTTTGTCGCTGGAAGTGGTCTTGGATGATGTTGTAGNTGTGTGCTAAATTGATTGGCCGGTTTAGGTGGTAGTGCGGGGGCTTGATCAGCAGAAAAGTCAGAGCTGTCTGTAGTTGGCGCAGGCGGCGGCGGCTTTTTAGGTATCTGTTTTTGAAGTGAATTCAGTATACTCGATCTCTCGGTCGTTGGGCCGCTCGACGGGTCGGCAGGTAGTGGTTTAGATTTCCCACCAAACATATCACCATATCCAACCCCTCTTATAGGTTTCGGTCGCCTCTCACTTGAAGCAGTGGACGAGTCATCAACTAGACCCGGATTGTCGTGCTGATGCTGAGTATTATTCAGTGTGAGATTATTGTTTGTACTGATATTGTTGTTGGTACTGTTATGACTGTTTATCATGTTCAAGGATGCCGAAGGGGAATTNATCTTGGATGTCTTGTTACCGAATATATTCAATTTGTTGGCTGGTTGATTAGTGATGGTTGTTGGCTGGGCTGCTATAGTTGGTTGTGCTGTTGGTGAGCTTGTTTCGATTACTTCTACAAAATTTGAAGGGAACACACCAATCCTACCCTTTAGAATACCTCTCCACCAACCTGTAAGATTGCAGTCGCGATATGGACGAGAGTTGGAAAAAAAGAGCCAAATCGATACCGATTTTGAGAAAAAAGAACGAAGAGTTAGTGGGTATTTCGCTAATTATTCTTGCCGGTGAGTGGCACACGACTATCTCATAGATCTAGTGGCAAGCTATCAACAATGATTACTGGCNGTTGAGCACAGACCAATGACGCACTGCCCCGATCCTCTTCCCTTATCTTGCTTAACCATGGCACGGATCTGTTCAAGTAGTGGAGAAATAGCGATCATTTGCCATACCAATCACATTTGCCAAGTGCGGATAGAGGTGGCGTTTTGTGCATCTCATGAGTTCAACGAAAAGGGGTTCATATGTGATTNCTTACCTTCCTCTTCAAATCCTATGACTTCAATTTTGTCTCCCACTTTGAGCTCAAGCTCGTCGTCATTCTTGGGGATGTAGCCGAATACGACGTTAGCAAGTTTGTTCATCTTCCCGTTGCTTCAATAACTGAATCTGAACTTGGTACTCCCTTTTTATGTAACAAAACAACAAGTGGCACCTCTGATGGGAATAGTCTCCAGGAGTTGATGGAACGTTTTAGATCTTATGCTTTTCAAAATACTATTTGGGTAGCAAGGTTCTGTTAATAGGATTTCATGATTTCTAATTTAGGGAGTCCATGAGGTTCGCGCAAACAAGTCTACCTGCTTTGGGGCTGACAATTCTTTAAAATTTTACCTGCCCATCTATCTAATCATGACTCTGATATAGAGGATAGGAAGCGAAACAAGGGTGTCAAATGTTCGAGTGTTCTATCTTCGTGAGTGAAATTTTCGAAATACTCTTTCACAAGGACGTGGCTTTTAAATCTGATTCAACTGGTTGTTGTTGTTCTTCTTCTGGGATAAATCGATTTTGTCCCTCCAAAGAAGATAGCATTTTTCCCATCACTTTGGCGCAGGTTTTGATGCTGGTGGTAATGGTGGCGGTGG
>Ga0058699_1000417_pt1 | contig 13204 bp, 14 predicted proteins | sample AgamicAtPe_FD_55078 | JGI IMG/M metagenome (GOLD analysis project Ga0058699, IMG submission 55078) | Agave microbial communities from Guanajuato, Mexico - At.P.e | ecosystem: Host-associated > Plants > Phyllosphere > Phylloplane/Leaf | place: Guanajuato, Mexico | collected 2012-10-15 | reverse complement strand
GCTCCCTCCCATTCCGCCAATCGCGCCTTCCGTCACTGGGGCGCCATTGTCGCTGCTGGCAGACAATCATGGAGCCAAATATCGCCTCCTCTAACGACACCCTCCTGTCCTAAGCAAAAATCAGCTGCAGCGGACGCAAATCCATCAGGTGGCTCAACATCCTCAAGCCCTTGTGATGGAGGCAACATTTGGCCAGAGTGAGTTGGGTGGTCGGAACTTCATTTCAGTCTGCGCGCCGAGTGGGCGGCAAGTTTTGCTGATGTCATCGCGAGATTTCATGCAAAGATTTGCCCAAACGCATTCATCCATGGAACTGAACTTTGCATTCGAATATCTCTCGCCGTTCCCTTGTGTTTGGGATCTTTCGCTTTGGCCAGCCAATATTTGGAATCCAGGAGTCCGGGTGGCCTGTTGCATCTTGCTTGAGTTGGTGCTGAAAATGAACCTCGTCCTCGCAAAGTCTGCCGCAGCAACAGCGGCAACAGTAACGGGAATCTCTCCTTCTGGGAGCTGGACAAAATGGAGCCGACTTTTCACACGCTCACTTCTGCTTCCTGTTCCCTATTGGCCGGCTGGAGGAACTCTCGCGGAATTGAATGCAATAAATGGCCGGACAAGCCAAGTGCCGTGAGCCTTTGTCTCAGCACTGAGCACTTCCTTTATGGCCAAATCAATGACAACAAAGAACTCGCGCGGCCAAGGTGCAAATATGCAAACTTAACCCCTCAGCTTGAGTTGCGTGTCCAAAATAGTNCCGTGTCTTTGGAAACCAATTTGGCTTTTGGCAGCCAAGTTGTTTGGCCCGGCAAAGCTCGAACTCCGCCGGCTCCACTGTAGCCTTGAGACAATTTCNCCACCTTTGGCCAGCCGCGAGTGGAGGCGAGAGAGTTCACTTTCAGCCGATGCTATTGCAGTCGCCCCTTTCTACTTCGCCTGTTGGCTTCCTCGGCCAATTCCAGCATCGCCCAATCAATCAGCCCTTTGTTTGCGGTCGCCCAGCTTACGCAACCAGAGCTCATCCAATCCAATCCAATCCAATCCAAACACTTGCGGCGCCAGGCGAACGCGCTGATCAGCCTGCACCAGGTTGCGGCCGTCTAGCACAAAGGGCTGCTCCCTTTGAGTCTCCCACTCGAAGCCTCCGCAGCTGATTGATTTGTGCTCCCACAGACCAGGTAATGTAATACCCGCAAGCCGGCTCCGCTTCCAGGCGCAAACTCAAGAGGCTCACGGAGGGCGTCTGCGCTCCTTCAAAGGACGCTCCAAAGGGCAACAATTTATCACAAAAGTTGCTCCAAATTCAGTTCGCCCCCGTTGGTGCATGTAAATCGTGATTTTGTGCGCAAAGTTTGCCTCCATNACNATTGTTATCATCATCAGCGCGCCGGCCACCATGCTTGCAATGCGGCCAGAGAAAGCCAGCGCCGCCGCCGCTTGCAGCCGGGCGAGCCGAATGGGCGCGAGAGGCGCGCTCACCTGTTGGGCCAGGCGAGCGCGTGAACTCGGAATGAATCGTTTCCGTTCCCATTGTTACAGGCGCCACCATTTGCGTCTGGCCGGCGGCTGGCACCATTTTGGCANGCAAGTCACTGTTGCGGTTTCCAATGCGACTTTGGTTGCCGCCGCGGCCAAAATCCGGCCCTTTCGCCTGGAGGGGGCGCCAACTAAGCCGCCAATTTGCTTGCTTGTTTATCCCGCTCGCAGCGAGCCACAAAACTGGCACCGCGAAACTCGCCCGCGGGCCGCCGAGTTGGCTGGCCGGCCGGCCGACTGACTGACTGGCTGGCTGGCTGGCGGTTCCGCATCGGCTTTGAATGGGCCAATCGGAAGGCGCTTTTAATTTCCCCTCACTTTCGAGTTTTCTTTCCGGCCAGCAGCGGCGGCCGTTCCGCACAACAAGTTCCAAAGTAAGCTCGCGTCTGATTCGCGAACCCGATTTCATGCAACAAAGTGGCCCGGCAAGCCAGCCTGCAGGGCGCCGACTGCGCTCGGCGGCTCCAAGCCGATGGGCGCGCGACTGAGCACTCGCAGGCCGGCCAGCCGGCCGCCTTCGAGCATGATTGGCGGCCCGCTGAAGCCGGCCCAAGTGTCCTCGCCGCTCGATTGATGGCTTCTCGCAACAGCACAAATGACAGGCTCTCTCTCTCTCTCTCTCTCTCTGTCTCGGGGAGAGACAAAGCGCCGCTCACTGCAGTGTTGCATCATCATCAGCAGAGCCAAGCTGAGGCTACAAAACGGCGCCGACCAAATTGAGCGCCTTGCTCGGCGTCTTCGCCTTCCTTGCTCTAGCTCCTCAGTCCAAGTCAAGCTGGTTCAAAGCGGCGGCTTTGGCCGCTCAGCTTGCGGCCGGCCGACCGGCCACTCGGCCAGCTCACTAACTCAGCGGCTTAGCCCACTGGCAGAGGGAGAGAGAGAGAGCCATTGTCAACATGCAAAATCAACATTAGCCCAGAGTGCGAGCTATCCGGCGGCCGAGTTTCAGCGGGCGCCCAGTGGCCGTTGCGAAAACCAGCCGGCCGACAGTGGAGCGATCGGTTGCGCTCGCGTTCGCCAAGCTCGGCTCGGCTCGGCTCAGCTCGGCGGCTTTCCCAGCTACAGGTGCTGGGCGCCAAAGGAGAGCAGAGCTCGCCGGCCGAACGAGAGGCGGCGCTCGAGAGGCTGGCCAGCCTGGCGAGAGTCGCGGGCGCTGAGTGCGCAGGTCCAGCAGCCTGGTCTTGGCGCCAGGACACACAGATATCACCCCGGGCTTGCGGCCAAAGTGGCGCCGAGCTCCCTTAACGCGCCTGATTTTGCCGGCTTGCCAGTGGAGGATAAATTTGGCCAACTCAAGCAACCGACTGGCCGGCCAGTGGGTGGCGCCGGGCGCGCGTTTGGCAGCCAGGCTGGCGGGCTTTCTCCTGGCTGACCAGCGAGCGGAGGGCGGAAAAGCTGTGGAAGTGCGAGCTCTTGGCGGCGGCCAGAGTTGCCTCCGCTTTCTCCTTCGCACTCGCCTTTGCAACTGCACAGACCTTTGTGTTTGGCCAGACGTGTGAGCCNGAGGCTTTGCAAGGCTGCCAAAGTTGGCTGGCAAATTTAGTAGCGATTTTGAAGGCGATCAATGTTATTTCCTGATTCAATTCACTTATATTTGGTGGAAAATTTCGCCCGCTAAGACGGCGCTCAGAGTTCCTGTTAGCGGCCAGGAGACTGCTAAGCGTTGCCCGCTCCCTGGACACCTTTGGCCAGCTAGAGTGGGTTGAGTTAAGCGGCGAGGCTCAAGTTGAGGAGGAGGAGAGGAGAGGAGAGGAGAGAGAGTTCAGCTTGGCCGGCCGTCGAGTGGAGCCGTCGAGCGAGAGGCGAAGAGGAGAGGCGAGGAACAAAGAGTTGGACAGTTGGCCGAGTCGTTGGTGGCAAGGCTCAGGTAGCTCGGCGGGCGCAAGTGCAAATGGCGAGCTAGTTAGTCGGCGAAGTCAATCAGCCATCCCAAAAGCTTGCATACTTTCTGCCAGCTCATAGTTATTGCGCGAGCCGATGGGCGAGCAGAGCTGGGAGGAGAACCGAGCAAGTTGGCTTTCTTTAGTTTCTCGCTGGCGCCACTTGAGTCATCCTATTGTCTTTTGCCAAGTTAGTTGGCGCTCTTAGGCGCGCGAGCTGTTTGCCCCTTGAGGTTGATTTTTAGAGTAGAGAGAGAGAGGATATTGATAAATTGAGCCATAAGTTTTGATTGCTCAATCCAGTGGCAATCCGGCGAGACAGGTCAAGTTTGAGCGAGCGAGCGCGAGCTGTCAACGTGGTTAGGCCGGCGCAAAGTTTGACCGCCAGAGGAGATGCGAGAGTTGAGTTGTCGCATGAACAATTTTTCTTCTGGCGCCAAAATTGAATAGATCTCGCGGCCAAGAGCGCAAAAAAGGCTCCTTGGAAAGGCGAACTGGAGCTGGTAGAAGCCGAGCAAGCGAGCCTCAAGCTGGAGAGCTAAGCGGCGCATCAGGTTGGCCAAGTTTAGCTTGCTCACGGTGGCTTGTTCGCACGAGCTAGTCACACTGAATCAGCAAAATCTACTGAACCACTCAAGCGAGCGCAAAGCAACAGGTGCGCCTTTTTGTCTCGTCACCGACAACAAGACGTCATTGACCAATTGGTTCACCACTTGGCTTTCGCTCGTTGCTGGCGAGAGAATTGAAATTAGTATCAACCTTGCAACTGAAACTAAAGTTATTCAAACTACACTAACCTGGGAGAAGAGCCGACGAGAGAAGATCTGTTCAATGGTTGAGCGGACTAGTTTACCTGTCCGATGAAAGACGAGACCAAGAGGACGACCTTCTGAGGACGGTTGCGGATCCGCGCAGACTGAAGAGGGAACCCAAAGTTAAGGGAACAAGACAAGCGAAGACAAGAGCGCAAACAAATGCGCCGCTCTAAAAGCCGGACAACGTTGANAAAACCAGCAGCAGGTGAGTGGCCAGAGGAAGTTGCCCCTCTCCCTACTTGAACAACCTGATCCCTCAGCGCTGAGCTCGCTCGCTTTATTGCTGGCGGCAGCACCAGATGGACGGACAGGTGGTCTTGGATCATTCAAACTGGCGCCGCTCTCGAATGTCAGCAAAGGCTAGCTTTTATTTCAAGTTCACCGATCCANCTCAAACCAACGAAGCTGAGTTGAGTCGAGTTGAAACTGGTGGGCGACTTTTGCTTGCTCCGCCGGGGATNCCGCTCGATCTTAGGGAAGCGGCAGGCTGATGAAACTTGTTATCGCATACTTTGCGCCAGGCTCACCTGCGCCGGCCAAGCTCTTTCGCTTTCGTGCGCCGAAAGTTAATTGANAGGCGCAGCCATCGAGTTGACCAGAAAGCGAGCAAACTCAAAGCCAAGATCTCGTCTCCGTCGTCTTCCGTCCGCAAGCCTGACCTGTGGGCCAAAGGAAGCTCGCGCGCAACAAGGAGCCGGCGGTTAGAGTTTGGCCGGCGAGTGGTGAACCTGCTCGGACTGCGTGGCTGGCCAATGGCGACTGAAGCGGACTGGGAGGCCATTTGGAAGCGCCAGTAAAAGTTCACCAGTTGCCCTCGCTAGTGTGAACTCAGCTCTTGAATGTCCCCATAGATTTGAATCTTAGATAGACTGGCTCTCTGGCCGCGAACGTAATATCGCCCATTCGGCCAAACGAAACGAGAGCCAGCAAATCTAATGCCCGAACACCATTCTAACCTTCCACTCTCCCGTTTTATCATGCCATTGCAAGCTAGCTAGTCGTACACAAGTGAACTGTCCGATTCCTTAGGAAGCTTGGCCCAAAGTTTTATCTCTCTCCCTCCCCAACTAATACGTATAAAATCACAACCACTGGCGCATACTCTGCCAATCTTGGTGTTGGTAGAAAACGAGAGCATACACATTGGCCAGGAGTGTTGAGGCACAAGTTTGCTAGAATCCTCAGCATTCGTCTTGTGCTTGGCCACAAATGCAGAGCGGCGCTCACGGGCCTTAGCCAGACTTGAACCAACGGCATCGTTGTTGGCCCAAAACCCAACTGAGGTGCTCGTTCAGCCCAAGAGGCGTTGGCCAGGTTTAGAAGGGGAAGTCTTTCAAGAGTAAATAGCAAACCTTTGGCAAGATTCAACTGAAAGAGGAGCAAACACAAACCGACAGAGACAAGCAGGCCGGCAGCTCAAAATGAGTTTGGTTGGCCCCCTCTTGCCGGCTTTAGTTCCGCTAACAACCTTGCTGTGGATTCGGGCAGCGGACCATTCGGTTAGCATAAGTAGAAATGATTGGAACAACGAGTACGATTACATCATTGTNGGCGGCGGTTCGAGTGGAGCAGTGCTGGCAAATCGGCTGTCAGAGGACGAGGGCATGCAAGTTTTGTTGCTTGAGGCAGGCGGAAGCGAGAACATTTTGTCGGATATACCAATTGCGGCAGCGACTTTACAATTAACTCCCATTGATTGGGCCTACCAGACGGAGCCTCAGGAGGCCTCCTGCTTTGGCCTGGTCAATAGGAGGAGTCGGTGGCCGCGGGGCCGAGTTTTGGGCGGATCCTCGGTGCTAAACTACATGCTGTACATAAGAGGAAACAAGCGCGATTATAACAGGTGGGCGGCCGAGGGCGCCGACGGCTGGAGTTGGCCAGAGGTGTTCCCTTACTTCCTAAAGTCCGAGGATAATCGCGACGAGCAAATTGCAACAAACGGNTACCACGGAACAGGCGGCTACCTGACCGTCTCAACGCCCGCAGATCCAACGCCCATTGGATTGGCCTTCCCGGAGGCCGGCAAGCATCTTGGCTACCCAAACATCGACCTCAATGGGCCAATCCAAACGGGCTTCTCAATTCCACAAGGAACAGTCAGAAGGGGCGCCCGTTGTTCCACTAGCAAGGCCTTCCTGCAACCGGCGCGAAGTCGGCCAAATCTTCACGTTGTCACCTTTGCCTACGTAACAAAGGTTCTCTTCAATTCGGAGAAACGAGCTGTTGGCGTTCAGTTTGATCGATTTTCTCTGTCAAATACAGTTTATGCTAGAAAGGAGATCATCCTGTCAGCTGGAAGCATCAACTCGCCCCAATTGCTCATGTTGTCTGGAGTTGGGCCCGCAGAGCATCTAAAATCTTTGGGAATTCCAGTTGTGTCAGACCTGCCAGTTGGCGAAAATCTCCAAGATCACATCTATCCCGCAGTCCCATTTACAGTGGACAGAAAGATAACATTAGTCCAACGGCGAGTNGTCACCTTGCCCAACTTGGTCACCTACTTCTCGCTTGGCCGAGGCCCGCTAACCGCGCTTGGGGGCGTCGAGGGGCTAGGTTTCATCAAGACAAAGTACACAAACGCAAGCCAAGACTGGCCAGACTTCCAGATCCACATGCTAACTGGCTCGCTTGTCTCCGATGATGGTCAAACATTTAGACGGGTTCAGGGAGTTACAAAGGAACTTTACGAGCAAGTCTACGTTCCATACTCATCCTATGACACTTTTAGCTTGTATCCAGTTTTACTGCGACCAAAGTCGCGCGGCTACATCAAATTGCGCACCTCAAATCCGAACGATCCGCCAATAATAGATCCAAAGTATCTCACCCATCCGGACGACATCCACTCGATGGTTGAGGCAATGAAGATTTCCATTGCAGTTGGCTTAGCTCCTTCCTTTCGCCAATACAACTCNGCCCTGTTCACAACAGTTTTCCCTGGTTGCGAAATTTACACCCTCTACTCGGACGCCTACTTGGCTTGCGTGGCCAGAGTTTACACCTCAACCATCTACCATCCAGTGGGCACCTGTCGCATGGGCCGACTTGAGGACCCGCGAACAGTGGTGGACACTCAGTTGCGGGTGAAGGGGGTGACCGGTTTGAGGGTTGTTGACGCCTCCATAATGCCGACCATAGTTTCGGGTAAGTTGAGGTTGATGTCGCCGCCGCCGCCAGGTGGCGCTCGTGCCGCAGCCGCCAAAGCTAACTCAAATCTTTCTCCCTCTCCATCCGCGTCAACTGCTTTCAACCGTACAAAGGTAACACGAATGCGCCCGCAATCATGATAGCCGAGAAGGCCGCCGACATGATCAAGGGTCGCCAGCTGGACCCCTACGAGCCTGAGCACGGCGAGCAGGGCGAGTCGGTGGTGGCGCCAACCCGGCTTCGGGCTCCCCTGGTGCGCGGCGCCCACTCGCGCTCGATGGCCTCGGTGGCGGCGCCACCAGCGCCTGCGCACAACCTCAGCGAGACAGCGCAACACCAGCACCTCCACCTGAAGCCTAAACCACAACCACCACCACCACCAGTTCATCCACAACAAGTACGCCTCCTCTGCGATGGCCGACAGTATAATGCGAAAGATGCTCTGAGCTGCCGCACAACATCAATGGAGTGGCTCGCTCGAACTCAACTATACCTCAGCTGGCGCCTCCACTATGGCCATTCCTTTGGAGGCGGCCAGCGTTAGATGGAGGGTGAAACTGAAACAGGTGTCACTATTACCGCATTGATGTGCCCAAATTGGGCGCNAAGCCAACTAGCGGCTGGTGGGCCGGCGCAGCGGCAGGTGGCGCCACTTGTGCCGCAAGCTGGCCAACTAGCTCGCCACCAAGACAAGATGCCAAACAGCCACGACGAGAGTCTGTAAAAAGATAAAACTGCTCAATTTTAAACCAAGTGATGAGGATTAAGAGGAAGGAGAGACGAGATTTAACGGNAAGGAGAGGTCGATTTGAGTGGAGGGTTGAGATGGTTGCGAGTTTGGAGCCGATTTGGGCGGCCAAAGAGCGCAGAGGCTGCTTTAGAGAGCGACCAAACGAGAATAAATAAAACAACTAGCTNGCAAAACACGAAACCTCCAGCTCGCTTGATTCTAGGCGAGGCAAACAGCGCGTTCAGCCCGGAAGGGCGCGAGAGTCCACTGAGGCCANGTTGGCTCCCATGGTTTGTGTGGGCGCCGGAAGAGGAGCGGGCGCATAGTCCATTCGCGCCCACTTTGCGGCTGACTCACACGAGGGCAATAAACTCTGCCCGCGAGCGGCCGCGTTGCTGTGCAGCGCAAACTTGCACTCTCGCTTTGCCTGGCGCGGCCCAATTCGGCGGCGGCGGCGGCGGCCAAACTCGTGGGATCTTGGCCGAGGGCTTCGGTTGGCAGGGAAACGAGCGGCTTGCTTTGCGGCGGAGGCCTTCCCTTTGGCGCGCTGGCTGGGGCGGCGGCGGCGGCGGCCAAAGTGGGCCAGAGCACCTTTCGCGCCGGGCGGCGGGCGAAAGTTGCGCGCTGGTGACATATGCTTCCGCCGGCCGCCTACGCCGCCTGTTCTTCACAGCGCGCCCGCCTGGCCGGCCGCCCATCCGGCCCGGCGCAACAGATGTGCAAGCCAAGGCGCGCACATGCGCCCGCTCTGCCTGCCGCCCTCTGCGCCGGCACCAGTTGCATAATAATCGGGCCCAGTGAGCGGGCGGCCNGCTCCACTTGGGCCGGCACACGAACGGCGCGCGCGCGTGCAAACCGAGCGGCAGCTGCCGACGCAAGACGGCCGCCAACTGGCAAAGCGAGCAGCCATTCTCGTCTCCAATGCTAATTCTAGCGCGCGACTTCGCATTCGGCGTCACGTCCAAAAGTGTTCCCCGCCGCCGACACTTCCTCTAGCCGGCGCCGCGCGAGGCGCCCACTTCCGCCTACGCAAGCAAAATTGAATTAGGTTTGCGCCCAAGTCGGGCCGCCGCTCAGCTCAGCTCATCTCGGCTCGGCTCAGCTGGCGCGCAAATCCATTTGGCGCGCGCTGAGCCGTNGGCCGCGGTGGCCGGCCGAGGCTGTCAGGATCGTCGTTATCGCCGCCCATTGATGGCGGCGGCCGACGAGGAGTCAAGCGGCTGCAATATTTGTCAGCACGACTCTTTTGGCCGGCCAACTGCGATCAATTAGCGCGGAGGCGAGCAATTGGCACTCGGCGGCCAAACCGAGCTCGCCTGGCCCACATCTGGGGCCAATGACACGCGGATTTGAGGCGACACGCCGGCCGGCGCACAAGTTGGCCCGCCGCCAGCTCATCGGCCCTCTCCATCATCTTCCTGTTCCTGTTTCTGTTCCTGCTCCAACTCCAACTCCAACTCCAACTCCAGCGCCAACCTTCCGCTCCTCTGGCCGCTGCAACTGGGCCGGCAAGCAGCTGGCCGCTGGGCTCACTTTCAATTCTTGACTCCTTCTGGTCGCGCGACAGGAGCGCCGCCAGTGAGGCCGCCGGCCGGCCGCTCGATGGGCCGGCGCCGCCCACCCGGCGCCGCGCGCGACCAGCACGCGCGGCCGGCCGCCGGGGTCGGCGCGCGCGCAACCGGCGGCGGCGGCGGCCGCGCAACCGGCGCAAGTGAAGCCGCCGCGCCGACCCGTCGGCTGGCAGCTGCCCGCCGCCAGCTGCGCCACTGCCGCCGCTGCCACTGCCGCCGCCGCCAAGAGCAGAGGGGAGCCAGTGCGCCCGCTCGGCCCCAAAAGTGTCCCCCGCTCGCAGTGCTGGCCAATTTTAGAAACATGCGCCGCTCGCAACTCCGGCGGCCGCAGTCGTCTCCAGCGAGCGGAAGCGAACGCACCACCACCAAGCTGGCCCAACCGAATGAGCCCCGCAAGTGTCCAGCAGATGAGCCAGCAGCAAGGACGAGCGCCGAGCCACCACCTAAGCCTCAGCCTCCACCTCCAGCAGCAGCGGCGCCATCAGCAGCAGCAGCAGCAACAGCCGAGCCAGAAGCTCGCCAAGCCAAGCCGGCAGGCCGAGCGCAAGATGGCTCTGCCGGCAGAAACGAGCGCCGCCAGCCAGACGCTCCAGCGCAAACTCTTCGCCCTCCTCTACCTCTACGCAATCCTCATAGTCTCCCTCTACCTCACCTACGCGGCCTACTTCTTCCTCCAGCAGCACCTCCAGCAGCAGCTGAGGCGCAACCAGCAGGACCAGTGGCCCTCCGAGCAGGCGGCCGAGCTGAGGGCTGAGCGCGGCGCCGGCCGGCCGCCGGCCAGCGGCGAGCCAAGCCAGCCGAGCCAGCAGCAGCAGGAGCTCGAGTCAAAGCTCGAGCAGAAGGTCCACTTGCTCGAGCGCTACATCGAGCTCATAGCGCTCGACTTGCAGGAGACCAAGAATCGGGTTCGCGAGCGCGAAAAGTGCCACTGCTCCATCGGCTGCACCTTCAACGGAACCAAGTACGCCGACTCGAGCAGTTGGCGCAACCAGTGTGATACTTGCACCTGCCAGGTGAGTTCAGCCCCCCCTCCCCCCCCCCGCGAGCCTTGCACTTGCTTGCAAAGGAGCGCCAAAACTAACCTCCAATCCGACCCTCAACTCGCCAGTCGGGCCGAATCTCGTGTCAGCCCCAAAAGTGCGCCCCACTTCCCTGTGATGATCCAGTCCAGCTGGCCGGCCAGTGCTGTCCAAGTTGCATGCGTAAGTTTAGCCTCCATCCGTCCCACTGAGCGCCACTCTTGCTCGCCGCCCACCAAACCCAGAGCTAACCAACTCGGCGCCCCCACAAAACAGGTAGGTGCAAGCACAGCAGCTCCCTCTTCCGTCACGGACAAAAGTTCTACCCGCAAGAGTCGGGCGGCCGGCCCAAGGAGTGCACCTGCAACGTAAGTACAAACCATCCTCCTCTCGCCAGAAGCCACAATCGCAGCAAACTGACCTGAGATCGAACACGAAACAGGACGGACTCATAAAGTGCCAGCAACTCGCTCGGGGCGCCAGTTTGCCGAGAAGCAACCCAAAGAAGACGCAAACTGCCCCTTTCGCGGCCCAAAACTCGACGGCCGCGCCAAGCAAGCCAATGGCGGCCGCCGCCGCCAGCCACCCGGAGGCGGGCTCGCTGGTTCCGCTTTTGGTGGGCCAGAGTGGTTGAGCTGACCGCTGGTTGGTTCCAATCATCCGCCTCCAGGAGCCATTTCGCGGCCAAAACTGAAAGAGGCGCACTTGTCTTTCGTCGGAGGATTTCCAGTGAGCTGGATGTTGTTGGTGTTGTTATTGTTGCTGTTATTGTTTTCCTTGTTCCGCTCGAGAGTTGCGTCGGCCGACTAGCCGCACTTTTGGGCTCTCAATGCCACATTAAAGATAATAATTAAACTGAACTGAACCACCTGCCGCCGGCGCCCATAAATCAAGCGCTCGAATGTGTCCACTCGCTCTCCTTCTCGCACCATCAATTCGGCTCGAAACGATCGATCCAGTGGAGCAAAAGTGNGGCTGCAACAGTGCNGACCATTGCACTCTGGTCCGCTCGGCCAGGGCGGCGCTCGAGCTCAGGTTCGAGCTTGGCGGGCGAGTTTTAGTTCTAGCTTGAGCTCCAGTTTCAGCTCCAGCTTTAGCGCATTTCCTCGCGGCGCCTGAAAGGGTCCATTGGTGGCCGTTTGTGGCCCAGAAAGCGGCCGGCGAAGTTTCCATGGCAATCGAATGGGGACTCAACATGTTGCGCCGAGAGCCACTTGTTGCCGCTCGCTGGCGAGCCCGCGAACGGGGCAGACAGGAGCAGGGTGGCCTCCTTGTTTGCTGCCTCCGAGGGTCAGCATTCAGAGCCAAAGTGGCGACTGCCAAAGCTGATTTGCGGCGAGAGAAGAGGAAGAGGAAGAGGAGGAAGAAGAAGAAGGATGGATCAAGTTTGGTGCGTCTCGCCTAAAGTTGGCCAAGCAACGCTGAGGCTCCTCCTCGGCCTCAACTCTCTACTTCTCGTCTCGGCTTGGATTGTGGACTTCAACAATCCAATTGTGCACACTCAGTACGGTTCAATCAGGGGCAAAATAGACGAGCGGAAGAGCAAGTTCAACCGGCGGCCCATCTGCACCTTCCTATCCATTCCATACGCCCGCCCGCCCNTCGGCTCCAACAGATTCCTGGTCAGTATTGAGTGGCGCCTCAGCGTGCCCCTGTGCGCGCAAGCGAGCGACAGCGGCGGCCCGAGCTGGGCCAACCAGCCAGCCATTACAGAGCTCCCACTGACAGTTCCGCCTACACAACGCGCGCGCGCGCGCCACCAAACGCAACCAAAAGCCGCCCGTGGAGCCGGACGCCTGGCAGAGCTTGGACGCGCTCAGCAGGCGCGTCATGTGTCCCCAAGTGGAGCAGAGATTCAGGGTCTTCATCTCGTCCACGGATCCAATCGTTGAGTCTGAGGACTGCCTCTACCTGAACGTGTTTGTGCCCGTCGATGTGAGTAGTCGCGCCGAGNGGCAAAGTCGGGGAAGCCGAACTGGCCGACGGCAAACATCATGACTCGTGACGGCTAACCAACCAACCCGCCTCCACGCGAAACCGAAACCTAAACCCAAAGCGCGCCACTCCGGTCATCAACTATCCAGTGCTGGTCTACATACACGGAGGTAAATATTTGCCCGCCGCCCGGGGCAGCCGGCGAGACTGGCCGCAAGCCACGCCTCTGGCAAACAGGCGCTAACTGTCACCATTTCTGTAACCCAAACCAAACCAAACTGAACTGAACTAAACTAAACTGGCGCCGCAAACACACGCGCAGGCGAGTTCAGGCACGGATCCAAGGACCACTACTCGCCCGAGTACTTGTTGGATCACGGAATTATACTTGTCACAATAAACTACCGTTTGGGTGTCTTGGGTGAGTAAGCCNGCTTTTNGGCCGGCCGCTCTGCTTGGCGGCCGGTTGGCGCGCGTTGCGTCATTGGGCGTCGCGCCCCCAAGTGGCGCTGAGGCGCGGCGCAACCCTAGCGGCCTTCTGGCCCAGCGAGCCGGCCAGAGGTAACGGCAGCTG
>Ga0058699_1000415_pt1 | contig 13213 bp, 6 predicted proteins | sample AgamicAtPe_FD_55078 | JGI IMG/M metagenome (GOLD analysis project Ga0058699, IMG submission 55078) | Agave microbial communities from Guanajuato, Mexico - At.P.e | ecosystem: Host-associated > Plants > Phyllosphere > Phylloplane/Leaf | place: Guanajuato, Mexico | collected 2012-10-15 | reverse complement strand
GAAATTACAATCGTCATCATGTACTCAAATTAGAATCCATCTAATCATGTAATAAGCTTGACCTAAAAATAAATATACGACTTTGCTACCCAACTTCCAAGTAGCCATTCCTGGCCTCTCGAGCTGATTTCATCTAGATTAGGCTATGTGCAAACTTCGCTGCCAATATTTAGACCCAACTCTTGTTGGCTCTTGATTTCACCCTTTTAAACTGAGACACCTGAGCCCAGGAACTGTCTCGAGGTTAGAGGTGAGTCTAAACCNATATCGTAACTCCAGAACCGTTGAGGTTGGGCTGGTTTAGTTTAGTTTCATTGGTCACGGGGAAATTTGAAAAAAGACACCGAAAGTTTACCCCAGAAAACCCTGCCTGCAACTATAAGGATACGATGAGGCGGAAAAAGCGAAAGGCGCACAGAGGGAATCACACCCAATGCGTCAGCTCAAACAAAAAGATTTTTTTTCGGCACTCAGATCGACAACAAATACAGTCGATCATTTCTTGGTCATTTGCTTACTTATTCAATACGTTTTTGGTTCACCCAAGCGCTACTGTCCAGCGATAATTTAAATACGAAACGGCACCTAGTAGGCCAATCACCCNTATTCGTCCCTTGGCCTAGAGTTCTCAAGAGGACCTTTGAACAGACACTGACAGGACTCCTCCAACCGCATAAAGTGTCCCCTCAGTCTCGTAACAATTTTCCGGCACTTGAAGTCGACTCATTTATGACCAGCCATCTAGCATCGCTCTCCTTACATCCGACCGCCATGTTCATCAGCGATGCCAGCAAGCTCGAGCAAAAGACTCAAAATGACATAAAGGCTATGGAACACCCGACACTCAAGGTTCCCTACGAAGTACTAAACAAAAAGTATAGAATTTCACAAAAGGTCATCGATCGCGAAGTGAATCACCTAAACCAAACGCTTTTAGAGCTAAAGAATTCATCGTCTTTGACAAATGTACACCAGGCTCTCAGTAATGTTGTCGAGAAGTTGAATGTAGTCAAGAGAAAGGCTGACGAATCCATGTTGGACGAACAAGAGGCAGCTCAAGCCTGTAAAAGACGCCTAGACCATCTGAAGGGACTGTACACTTCGCAAAAGGATAGTGTTGCCATCAATGTATGGAAGAAGAAGCGAATGGATAGGCTGTTGGTTGATCATCTTCTACGGGGTGGCTATTACGAATCGGCAGCAAAACTGACCGAGCACTCGAATTTAGAAAACTTGACAAACGTGGAACTATTTTTAGTCTCGAGAAGAGTCGAGAGCAGCCTAGCAGAGGGGGACACAAGCAAATGTCTTGCTTGGTGTCATGAGAATAAGTCTAAATTGAGGAAAATTAAATCCACTTTAGAATTCAAGTTGCGACAACAGGACTTCATCGAGCTAATAAAACAAAACAGAAAGTTAGACGCCATCATACATGCAAGAAAGTATCTCAGCAATATAGATGACTCACAGCGCGAAGAGCTCGAACACATAATGGGTCTCCTTGCTCATCCGCTTGACACCAAGAAGGAGCCATACAAATCACTTCTTGATTCATCGAGATGGCAAACTCTAATCAATCATTTCAAACAAGAGAATTACAACCTGTTCCAACTGAATTCAGTATCAGTTTTCTCTGTTGTACTCCAAGCTGGACTTTCCGCTTTAAAGACGCCCCATTGTTATCGAAAATCTGGACAACGAAATCCAGAGTGCCCCCTATGTACGCCCCTCTTGAATGAATTAGCCAAGAACTTGCCATATCCCCACTGTTCTCAATCGAAGCTAATATGTTCCATATCCGGCGAGCCATTGAACGAGCACAATCCCCCGATGATGTTACCGAATGGGTATATTTATGGTGAAATAGGACTCAGATCGATGGCTGCAAAGAACAACGGTCGCATAAGATGCCCTAAAACTCAGGAAGAGTTTAGCATTGATCAGATCGAGAAAGTTTTTGTCATGTAAATTTGTGTTGATAGGATTAGACCGAAAGTTACGAAATATCATGGTATTCGTAACCGAAATAGTCATGGGATTTGAGATAGAGATAGAAAGTGAGATAAAAGGTGTGCGTATCAATTAAACTGATATTGATATCTGATTGCTAAATAGAGGAGAGAGTTGACTACCTTTATTGATTTGATAAGATAAGGATATGACTCTGGTGTGGTTCGATTGGTTCGATTTTCTACTGGTTTCGCTCAGTATTCGAACTTGACGTGCAAACGGTTCTGATTGATGGGGCGACCAAGGTAGATACCGTTTCCCCAATGGTCATTCCTGTCAATTATGAGGTCAATATGGATTCATATCGCTCTGCTGTTTCATCTCTACTCGAAGAGAATGTTAATAGAAGCTATTCGAGTAGACGTACCCCAAGATGTGAGGTGCGAAACTTCGCTCATGATAAAAGGACCAGGGACGATGGGACTGTATGAAGTTGAAGANTTTGTAGATGAGCAAGATGGTAGTATCAACCTTAAAGTTATGGATGTAACAGCTACTTCAGGTGCCGACAAGATTACAAATTATTATCGAATAAAGGAAAGAGGCGGCATCAATCTAACAGATGATGGCATTGTCTCCTATTGTCGGGCAAATCTCATTTGTAAGCAGAGCAGGACTATTGATTGGGACTTGAAGGAGTATACTCGTTTGCTANACATGTTAATCAAATCTGAGAGCATAAACACTGGATCGATAGAAAACGATCGAACTGCCATTGGTCCCCTAGCTCTTCTCCGGATAGTCAAAGAGAATTTGGAATCGTTTATCTACTCTCAAAAAGCTATTGACGATCTGACCTTGACTGNAATGTATTACTTTAGACTGTCTGCATCACCAATTCAAGACCATATTCTCGAGCTCGTAATTATGATTCCAGTATTCAATGTTCCTTTGAACGACAAGCCGGTNGAAGGGAAGACCTCTCTTGCAAGCCTAAGGGCTGATGTATACCCAGCAAAACTGGCACTGGTATTGCTCGGTAAAGATGCGCAACAATTAGCTAAACGAAATCCCCAAGATTTATTGGGCATGGAGGACAGTTTGCTGAAGATTGTTATCTCTTACCACTCAATCAACCCGCGCATGACAAGTTTGCATTTAGGAGTGAATTCGGACATCTTAGACGAGACGGATCCCTTCTCGCTGCCTTCTGGTGCCGGATGTGGGAGTGCATCAAAACACAACCNGCTGAATGTTCCTGCTCGCCAGTTCAGCGGCATATATAGATCGCTGGACGTGTCTAGTGACGAATANTTTATTGCTTTTGATTCTGAGACAAATCACCTAAGACTCGACTCCATAGGCCACCATAAATTGATCTACAACTTGAAAGAGAAGCGCGCCATATTCATGACTGATCCAACAAGCGAGTTCGATCCGAGCGAAAGGAACTTTATGAAGGTAGATATTGCAGACAAGTCACATTGTGCTCAAGCTCACCTCATAGATAGGAATGACGAGGATGGTTTTTCTCAGATCAGGAGAATGGAGGATGTTCTCGGNCTCGACGCTTATGTTGAAATTTTCTACCTTGGAACTAGGACTCTCGAGGATGGAACACAATGTTTGCTCTACGAGCGAGAGATATCCCCCTCGCAGATTCCTTTGATAGTCAAATTGAACACTCGAGTGAGGGTTCGTCCGAACAGTAGGCTTTTTATCGCTTATTATTTTACAGACGAGCTTGGTGTTGAAAGTTTGGACCAGCTACCTGAGAACATCGCCTATAAATCCCTTTGGTTGAAGAGAGTTGAACTTACTTCGCTGAGTTCGGTTTCGAAATACAAGATCCTCAACTCGCAAGTGAATTTCGACGAGTTTGCCTGGAGTTTAGAGTCAATGGCGGGCGATCCTTCAGACAGAGAATCAATATCCATGCATCCGGTTAGAACTTTCGACATAGACGAGTGCAAGTCAACCCATTCAAAGATTCAACTAGAGCTGCTGATCGAACAAGCTACTGAGAGCCAGTGGTCAGAGAGAAAGCTAACGAGAGCTGGAAGTAGGATTGTTGAGTTTGTCGATCAGGTTGAATCATTCGAGGAGGCTGTAATGGTTTTTCTGTCNGGACGAACGCGCATTGCACGATCACAGATAGACCAACTAGAGGTAACGTTGCCAGACAGTGATAAGTTGGAGTTTGTCCTGATTAGAGCGCAGCTGGTGGAACACCTAGACTTTTACTTCGAAAGGAAACTCGTTGGTTGGGTTGATTCTGTCAAAGAGATACCAGCTGAGGAACTTGGAGGTCTAGATGAGTCAGTTAGAACGCGCCATGAATGCGCTCTTAAGCTGGCGGTCAAGTTCANCGACAAAAATCAGATCTCGCTCGTGTTCTGTCCAAATCATGGTTGCAGTCTCCTGAATGAGCTCAGTTTCAAATTCAAGAAGGCTGATGGACCCTCCAAGGTCTCCTCTTTGCAAGACAAGAGCGATATGTGCGAAATTTACACGCAAACCAGAGAGGTTGATTCAGAGAACATTGTCACGACAAAGTTTCAGACGAGCGTCATTGACAGCATCCTGTATCATGCAAAATTTTCGATTGATTTGCAACATCTGACTAGACAAAAGTTGGGCTTGCAACAGGTTGAATCAAGCACATTCAAGGGAATTGTCTCTAAGGTTGTTTTAACAAAAGGCTTAAGCTCAGACTCCCTGGGAAGCTCGATTAGCTCAAATTTTTGCTTTACTATGAAAACCAGCGTCTCGGAGGCGCAAAATCTCGAGGTTAGGATAGCAGAGCTTGAACTTGACAAGCACCATTCGTTAGTTCATTGTCACAAGGCTTGCCATCTATATCATGGATGCACAACTTACTCCTATCATAAACGAAACAAAACCTGCACCCTGACCAACATACCTCGCCAATACATCACCGATCACTCAAACCAAGCAAATACAACTCGCCTATCCGAGCTCAAGGACGACGTTGACTGCAACATATACCAATTGAACGCTATCCACCTATACAAGAGTACTGCAGTGGCCACTTCGGCCAGTCTTGCTGGGCTCAGCGAGCGCGAGTTCCAATTTAGCAAGGGGAGTTTAGCTGATTGCGCAAATGTTTGCCATCAGAACGAGTTTGCAGATCTCCATTGTTCCGGGTTCATATACTTTCGGTTGATTTCAATTTGTGCCATCCAAGACGAGGAGTTGTACAAGTCAAAGTTGAAGAACAGAACCACCAGTGATCCTAACAATACTGGGTCGGCCAAAGCACGAAGCTTTAAAAATTTAGTCGGCGCGATGGAATGGAACGCGTACCATCAAAGCCATCAATACAATCGCGACTATGTACAATATTTCGAGATCGTCCCTTGGACTAGTATTGATTTGAAGGAGCCCCAAGACTTCGCCAACGGAAGTCAGCTCGCTAAATTGCCACCAATATACAAATTGAGCTACGAAGAGTGTTTGCGCGAGTGNATTGATATCAACAAGGGCTGTCTCATGTTGGACTATTGTTTCCAACCGATCAACTGGGTTCTCACTCAATTGTGCATAATGTATAATATACGAAGTCCCTTGCTTGTTGGGAAACAAACCTTAGATTCAAGCAATGAGGGGCAGGGCTCAGTCTTGCAGCCACCGCTCACAGATCTGGAGAAACCCTTTTACCAAAAAGGAGCATCCGACAACCATAGCGTGACAACCATTGCCTCTGGATGTAACCATCACTACCTGTCTGGTGACAATCTCATGTTGAAGATGGACTTGGCAAGAAGTCTATCGTGGAGCTTGAATAGTATCGATGATAAGAGTTTAGAGAGAGTAGCCAGGGAAGATCAAGCGAGAAGTGAGGATTTCAGGGACCAGATGGGAAAGATTGCAAGTAATGNGCAGGGAAAAGATACGTTTAATTCGACAAATGCTATGGTTATGACGCTTTTCCTTCTCACTGGCACGCTTATTGGTTTCATGGCGTTTCACAGCTCGACTCTACTGCACTGTATCCGGTTCCAGGTGCTAGAACGTGTGGTGTTGAGGAGATTTCGAGAAGCTAGATCATCATCAGCGACAGAGTTTAATGAGCTCGAATACATCTACCCTGATGACTGAAACGTCGTCCTTTGCGTATATTCCTCTCTCTTTCTCTCTCTCTTTTACTTATGGCACGAACACAATATCCTTTGGTAGCTGGCAAACCTCTATCGCCTCCATTACCAGCCTCAATCCATTGAGACTTTGTTAGTAGCCCGAAGATTAGTGTCGGCACAAACTAGGCATCTATCATAATGTGCTGTTTGAGGGATAAGACGGGGCAACGAACAATGATATGAATACGTAAAGGCACTATTAAGTCGTAATAAATATATCGCTGGGTGCCATTTAGAATGAAAGATCATGTCGCTCGATTTATTACATGTTGATTCAATGTATTGATATTTGCGTTTTTGAGCTTGTTATTGTGATAGNACCATGAGTATAGCGCTGAAAAGTTACCGATCCGCTGGGCTTCGCCGATCTCTTTTCTCGGGTCAAGCATAGCCCAAGTTCGGACGCACTTCGACTGAGCTCACAGATCTCGATCGTAATTCAGGTAACTGTGGAGGACGCGAGGTAATGGTAGTTGGCTTATATAGCCACTTATATGACTATGATACCTTTTGCATTCTCCCTCTCGTTTCTTGTTGCGTTTCCTCTTCGGACGCGATCGTTTTGATTCATGTATACGCTGTTTCGTGTTTCTCCCCTTCCTAGTCGAACTCATACCTCTTGTCGTCATCCCAGACTGTTGGGCAAGAAACTGGTCGGTCGATTGGCCTGAGTGGCCACTACCTCTGATGGATGGAATAGCGTTCGTTTCTCTGCTACTGTTGCCTCTTGCCTCGACAGTAAACTGGCCAGACCTGCCTCCCTGTGGATTTCTTGAGCCTTTTTCATGGACGTTGGCCGATGCAAGATGATTATGACCGTGGCAAGCTGATCGATTTTTGGTTTCAGATCGACGACCACCTCTGAAAGAGCCACGTTCAGATCCGAGCTCAGCCCTTGGAGGNGAATGGAATGAGGTGCCAGCTTTGAAATGGCATGAAGATGTTTCGCCACGAGAGATGCCCACGTTGACAGAATCTTCCGTTCTAGGCGCATGACAGTCGCCGGTAGCGTGGATACGAGCTTTGTTGTCACGACCTCGACTATGGGGCCGCTGACGTCTATTACACATAGGGTGACGATCCCTCGAGGTGCTTGGAGAATCTGACGAGGATTCAGAGGACGAGTGCCTCTTACGTTTGCGGTCCGATAGCTGCGTGTGGTTACGATTGTGTCGAACAGTAGTGGAACCGATTGACTCTAGAGATCGACGCTCGAATAACCTGAATGAACCATTGAATCTTGTAGTGGGTAGGTAGCGATGAGTTGCTAAGGTAAGGGCAGTGCCGAGTCCAGCCGCAATCAAGATACGACCGGTAAATCTGCTCTGAGCGGGAGAGCTTATGCTCGGACCATCAGAATCCGGATTCAAGGAAGAGTGCGCACTATCACTGTTCTGGTAGACAGACGAGACAGTCAAATTTGATTGACTAGAGGGTTTATGGGTCTTGATATTGCTACGGCTGCAAGTATTTGAGCTATGCGCTCGGCATTTGTGAACTGGACATTCGTCTTTGTGGCGACAGCTTCTTTTTGAATTCATGTGACTGCAACTTGGAGTTGGGGACTTATTTGAAACACGCTCGGTATCTCCAGCTTGTCCACTGGAAGAGCCTGCCGAATCAGAGGGCACCCGCCTAGATCTCAGGCGACTGGCGACAGGTTCATGCGTTCCAATACCTTCGGTGGAATCTTTGCGGTTGATTTCGCATTCAAGCGATGCACAGGCACAAGTTGCCACTTCATCTCGGCTGGTGCTTGGTTGAGGATGAATCATACTCAATTCGTTGAGGCTTTCGGTCTCATATATGTCGTCACTGTCCGACAAATGGACCGTAGGTGTATAGAATTGCGAATCGTCAGTTGATTCAATAGAAAAATCGCTTTCGTTTGAGACGCTAGAGAAACTGTCCCAACTAGCTTCATTGTTGGTATCACTGTCGTCGTAAATGCCACTGAGGTCAGAGCCGGAGTCCAGTGACGATGGACTACGGTCGTTATGCATCCTGAACAATCCTGGCCAAACAACGTGCCTCTCGACAAAAGATCCATATTCTTCAAGTGCACGTGATTCGGACAAGTCTGAGATTGAGGATGGCAGCGAGGACACGGATGAGAGGGAGGATGGTGACGAAGAGGAGCTAGCCGATAGATCCAAACCTTGAATGGAACCAATCCTTGGCGTACGAGTCCTGTCGTTATGAACGGTGCGATTCATTGATGTAGGCAAGTGTCTGTCCCTGATTGAGCAAATAAATGGACGAGTTCTGGCACAATTGCTAAGAACTTTTGATCTAAGGCCCCTGCCATCATCATCATCATCATCGCCGTCTTCGTCGCTTGAACTCCTCGAATCACTATTTTGATTGCCTNCAACCATCAAATGAGAGTTCCGCAATGTTAGAGTGGGTGGGCCGGCAGGTGGACTAAGATTTCGGGATGCATAGTTTCTGTCGGCAAACTTTTGATCACTGAGTCGGCGACTAGCAGATCGTGTCATGACTCGTCGATTTACAACCCTCGAAGGTGCAGCCGTAGAACTACCAGGCTCTGGGATTGTAGATGGAGACGNATCGACTATCTTTCCACATCTCTGACAATTGTTCGACCCAGTTTTAGCCTCCCTAAACGATCGCCCGCTCCTTGGCAATCGACTTCTGGATGGGCGCAAACGATCACATGGTAATGCGCAACTATCCGATACCTGTTTGACTCGAGCCCTTTTGAGCAGCATCCTTCTTTGCGCCTTAGCCTTACGGATTCTCCTTGGCTTGACATTGTCAGAATTCATTAAATTAGGGTGCTTATAATCAGTCTTGCTTCTCAATTGTTGCCTGATGACTGTACGACATATTTCCTTCAAACTTCTTGCCTGCGCCAAAGGCATATCGATTATCGTCTCATTATCACTTTGTCTGATCATTAGAGTAAAGTTTACATTCATTAACTTCTCAGTCTTCCATTCGTTGTCACCATGACGTATGTAGCGTGTCAGATGATTTTCATATGGCATCACGAGAATTCCTCCATTTGGACTGATCAATTTCTTCATAAATGTTTCCATTTCTGGCAAACAAGCNGCTCCCAAGTAAATACGATCATACCTTGAATTTGGATTAATATTAAGACAGTTGCCCTTGATAAATATTGGCTCGGAGAATTCGTACTTATCAATTGCGTAGGATTGTTGCTTGAATTGNTGGAGTCGTTTGTGGGCATATTCGACCACATCTGGATGGTACTCAATTCCGTGATTCAGCCCGTTCGGTCCGACCAAGAGGCCTATTATTGTGTTGAGATAGCCAGTGCCGGAGCCCAAATTCAAGAANGACAACCCTGGCTTGAGTTCAAGTGCTTCCACTACCCTAGCATAGATGCAAGGAGCGGAGAGATGAAGGTTGCCGCGCCGCCAAGGATCGTCCTCATAGGGATCAGAGGTATCGCCTTCCTCAAGGTCAAAGTACATCGCTCTATCAACTGCTCGAAACACTCCCTCAACTCCAGGCGAGTAAATATATGAGGTGTGCTCTACCAATCTATCGACCATGTTCTTATTGCTAGGCTTTGGGATGTGACTCCCCATTTTCAATGGCGTCTGAGTTCAGTCTGGGATGAAATGTCTTTTCATTGAACGGCGAAATTCAGATCAGACACAAGATGATAGCGGGTGTTCTGGCTTATGGTTCGATTCGGTCCTTTTGTCTTGTTCCGTTGTGGCTTTACCCTCAAGAGATTATCGTCCCTGCCTACGTGTATCGTATCAATTATTAATTGCGTTGGTTGCAGAAATTTCAATGATTTACGAGATGAAGTTAGCCGAAGAAGACCGAATGAAATGTCCGCTTCAAAATGTTTACATTTGGCTTGATCAATTTCATGAGAACCAAGGCGCTAGTCAATTTGTTGAGTGGCAATTTTATCGATTTGTATCACGGTATAAACATTCGTTGGATTACATACTTAATCGCGCTTGGGGCAGCTTGCGGAAGATAATGTCTCGGTAATGTTTAGTATCATCCCACCNTAGACGGATTCCGTCATTGCACTATCCTAAGCCAAGACTCTCGATTCTTTTGCGGTCGGCGACTGTATAGCCTTGAACATAAATAAAAACAAATATAAATATAGAAATAAACACTCAACCATTCATTCTGACGCTCAAAGCTCTCGGCGAGTCGCCTGCAAACAGCCAAAGCGGCTGAACCTGTTCTCTCAGTGAACTCNCATGTCAAAATCTTCNATCGGCCAAAAACCTAGATTAGCACGACAATGGCGGCTCTATTCATTCTAGTTGTGAGGGATACATACAGGTGATGTGACCATTACAACTATATATGATTTATATATGCCTAAGATCCGCTTATTACTCAGTACATTGCGATCATATGCAGTGTAGATTCTTNTGCCCCACCAATGAAGGCTAGTTTCGAGGTTCCACATCCTCAGGATTTTATCGAAAACGATTCTTTGTCGAATGGATTTCCGGAGTGGGCAATCTGACAGCCCGCTAGCAGAAAGGCAAAGCATGATAGATGTGTAGGTGCGATTATCATGAATTTCAAAGTATCGCCTCACCAAGCTCATTCGCTACCTGCTACCACGTAGATCGGACACTTCCGACCAATATTCCCCCCGCAATAATAGTGGCCNCTCGCCATCTCATCCGCTCTGATGGCTTTTTTCCCAATCTAGCGCATTGACCTGATTTTTATTGCAGAAGGAAACTTAGTTATCATAAGACCGAGGCTGGAATTGTAGAACTTGGCAGCCAGAGGCAAACTTTTTCTGGTTAGCAAGCGCCATCGGGCATAAATTTGGTTTATCATTTGATGGCGGTTTGTAATCTTCTTTCACTATTACATGTGATAGCTGTTTTGATTCTTTCTGTGCCCATAATTGGAAGCTCCAACACTAAACTGCTCGCAGGCTCCAAGATTTCAGTAAGGTCGGTGCAAATACGCAATCGGAAACTGTGCACGATTCGTCTGTTATCTGTCTACAACAACATGATTAGGTACTCAGATAGATTTGGACTCAAGATCAATGATGCATGTGCCCTCTTTACTTTCAACTCTTCACTCTCGCGCCTACTCGACCCCAACATGGCATCTAAGTTGTCATTGAATTTTTGGTCGAGGATCTTAGCTCTTGAAGTTCGACGAGTGAGCAAATGAAAGGCTTTGAGAGAATCAGCCTCAGTTTCGAACGATGAAACTATCCTTGTCAACGCTCAAATATATTTGCATCGAACTATTTTGAGATGGTTCGCCCCACTCAAGCACCTGTCCATGAGCAATCAATCATGATGGTGGAACATCTTGTTGTAACGGGCAGGCAAGTTATTAGTTGCTGACAAGGCTCTAAGGATAGTTTGAATAAACGAAACGCTATTTATTTTTAGTCATGAGGTACATACTATTCTTGAAAGTGAAAACGAGTGGCTTTTTGGAGTTTGCATAGAGCATTTCTTAAACTCCTGAGAGACTACTAGTTTTCGCGCACCGGAAACAACGAAAGCGCTCGTTTTTATGAATCTAGATTATGAACATTGTACAAATCGATCGAGGAGATTCATTTGATGATGGAATGAGCCTAAAACCAGCTCAGGCGGTCAAAGGAGTCAAGATCAACTCTGGGGAGCAAGTCGTTACATAATTCAAACTATGAATAGTAGCAACCCTCATCACGTGTGGCGATGAATTGTTCAAGGATTGATATACAGTCTTTAATTAAGATACCTGATTAGACCTGTTCTCATGATCACTAGGACATCGCACAAAGTCTTAAGGCTAACCAAATCGACGAATTTGGACAGTCCTACAGTCAATTAGTTTCTTTACTCCAGATCGAGAAGCGTTAGAATCTTTATCCTCCCGTCACTACTTGGTTATCCGGTGATGGGCGAGTTTTCCTCTTAACGATGGGTCTTTCCACGATGTTGTCTGACCGTAAACAGATGCTCTGACTCAGTTAGCTTGTCCACGATATCAGCTAGAACCGATATCTCGATTGATTGGGAACTCTCTGCGCATGAAATCATATCCTCTATCTTGAGTAAATCTTCCGTCTTCTCCAACATACCGTATTTATCGCCAGTTATTGCCACGGCATCTTGTAGTTCAGAAACACTCACAGGGTCCTGGTATTTATCGAGGAGTGACTGAAACATGGCAACATTTCCGGGGCATGAACGCTGTCTGAGAATGTAGGCCCAGCTGTCTGCCGAGAGTCTTATCCGATTGAGTTGTGCGAGCTTGATGATCTCAACTTCTACCTGTTGCCGCAACTCATTTGAGCTACAGAGATCGTCCTTCAATTTCAACCTACCAGGCGCCTGATCTCTAGTAGATATATGAAAGCAGCTGCATCGATATAAGGTCTGCAAAACCCTCTCGACTTGGCGCTTGTTGTACCTATTCTCTCCCAGCTCTTTCAGTAGAAATTTCACAAGTACATTCCGCTCAAACGAAGTATCAGCACACTGACCTGCAGCTTTATAGAGCTTCACCAATAAGTCTATGACTATATTCGTAAGCTCAGGCTCGGAAATATTGCAGCCTTTAGAGTTGACTAATCTTATTAAGTCTTGCTCCCTTTGTTTGGTGTTGAAATGAGCTTGCACAAGCTCTAGGAGTAGTCTGTTGAAAACTGATGCTACTCTTCTGAGAAATTCGCACCTAGCATGCTCGAGGTGATAAGTTGATTGAATCAAGAGAAGCAGTTTTCTTCGCATTTGCGGACTCAATCTCACGCCATTCATTCCGAGCAAATCGTGCCTCAGTAAAGTCGCAAATCTCTTTAGACCCAACTCTACTCTCAATCCTTCTGGAGACGGTTCATTGAGCTGACACAAGGGCTGTGTCCGCAAGCCAAGGTACTCACACAATGGACGGTTAGGGAACTTCACGATACTATATTGTTTACTATCCAGTGGGCACACAAGTGTCTCTTTCTCTTTATCGATACATTCAAAACAAACCGAGTGGTGACATAACTGGGTACAAGGTAACTTGTTATTATCATTGAACTGCTGGCGACATAGAATACAAACAATTGTATCCATTTTGATCCATGCATCTCGATACGCGGACAAAGCTTCGATCTA
>Ga0058699_1000410_pt1 | contig 13324 bp, 9 predicted proteins | sample AgamicAtPe_FD_55078 | JGI IMG/M metagenome (GOLD analysis project Ga0058699, IMG submission 55078) | Agave microbial communities from Guanajuato, Mexico - At.P.e | ecosystem: Host-associated > Plants > Phyllosphere > Phylloplane/Leaf | place: Guanajuato, Mexico | collected 2012-10-15 | reverse complement strand
CTACCAAGCGCCAAGTTCGAGAAATAGAACCTTCAGCAAGCCAACTCCAGATGAAAACTTGCGCCTAGATCATCTGCACCCAAACGACGTTCAACCCTCGACGCCAAGCAACAACTTGCAACCGCAACAAAACGCCGAGAGACCCCAAACTCGAGCCAAGTCTGGCCAGCAACCACCCGTCAAGTCGGCCAAACGAACCCAAACCTCAAACACCTGTCTACTGGGCGAGGATCTCTTCCAGGTGGGCGATAGATGGAATCCAATTCTTCCCCCGTTTGGGGTGCAGGTTTGCGTTCAATGCAACTGTATAGTGAGACTGAAAAAATCTTGCTATGAACCTCGGGTCACCTGCCGTAGGGTCAACAACGAGTGTCCCATAATCGACTTGTGTCCCGACGGCAAGAGACCCCTGGCAATAGCTGGCCAATGCTGCAAGTCTTGTCCAAGACCAGAGCAACCTCTAGGTGAAGATGTAAATAATAACAACCTCTCGGGAGTGATAGCGCTGGAAGCCGAGCGGACACAGAGGATCGATAGATTATCTAGGGAATCACAATCAATAATGAAGTCATATCCTGCTTGCACGTCCCTCAAGAGGCCGGATGTTGGACTGATCGGAGAACACAACCCTGGAAACAATCCCGCAACTAATGGCACAGTTAAAAGAACAACAAGACTCGCGCAGAGGCTATAGGTGGGAGATAGGGAGGAGGATCTGTTGATTTTGTCCTCCCATGGAAACTCATTGTTATTAATGCTTCGAGAGTCATCCAGAAGCCTAGCGTCTTGATAAGGCGTGATAGCTCGAAGAGCCCATACCGGAAACTCGAGTCCTCTTTTCTTCGTTGTAAACACTAGTCCTNAGAGAATAAAACATGGGCCCCAGCTCGGCCAACCACTCACCCTCGACGGCTGTCGCGCAATGCATGTACTCTTTTGTAGTCACAACAAGCTCGTGATAGATTATGTACTTTGGTAGACTGCCCATGTTGTAGAGAGCAGAAGTTGGGTGCAAATGGCAAGGCATGCCAGTACGTATATTTTGGTATTCCTTCAAATTCCGTAGCATGGCAGCTTGATGGAAGTATGACTTGCAGATGCATTTCTTTATCACAGACTCGTCCTCTGTTGAGGATACTCTATATTTGTTGGTCTTCATTATGTNTTTTAGCTGGTCCATGACGTCTTTCACCTTGACCATCAGTTTGTAATTTATGAACCTAAGGGAGCACCAATTTGAGGATTCTCGGTTTCTTTGCCACTGCTTATAGACGTTCAATAAGGTTAAATGATCAGAGTCGTGAATATAAAATCTCTCTCGTTCCCTATCACTTTCCTCTTCACGACCTTCCGGTCTGTAGAACACAGTTGGCCCAGATAACATGGATACAATAATTAGCACCTCATTGGAACAACCATCGTCGATAGATTCGATAACCATTTTAGACATTGTGGGATCAAGTGGAAAATTTGCCATAGCTCGGCCTAGCTTGGTTAGCTCGCCATGGTTGTCGAGAGCGCCAAGCATCCAAAGCTGATACATTGAGTTTGACATGTTTTCCTCTGGTGGCGGATCCATAAATTTGAAAGACATCAAATCACTTATGTTCAATGATTTGAGCAGCAATATCACATTAGCAAGATTAGAGCGCTGGATTTCGGGTACAGTCGCAACCAGCAGCTCTTCCTTGAATTGAGATTCTGTATACAATCTATAACAAACGCCAGAGCTGGTGCGTCCAGCTCGACCTGCCCTTTGGTTCGCGTTCGCTTGTGAGATCGGATATATCAACAAAGCATCGATTCCCATCTTCGGCTGAAATACCTTGAGGCGACTGAAACCAGAATCAATCACAAACTTGACACCATCCACGGTTAGAGATGTTTCGGCGATGTTGGTCGCAACGATACATTTTCGACTCCCCTTCGGCGACTCNTTGAAAACCTCGGCCTGTCTCTCAGGAGGTAAAGCGGAGTACATGGGCAATATTTTAAGTTCTCTAATATCTGCGTCAGGTGTCTGATTTTTCACATAAGATATCCTCTCTTCAATTTTCTCACATGTCACCTCAATCTCCTCTTGACCTGGCATAAAAATCAAAATGTCGCCATCCTCCTTTGCGGCGAGATGAATATTGACAGCCTGGCTTATAGCTTGCGCTACAAAGTCACTCACAACGTTTGCTGAATGAAAAATTTCTACTGGAAACGTTCTACCTGGTATATTGAAAACCGGCACGGATCCAAAGAAGTTCGAAAACTTGGCCGAATCCATAGTTGCTGATGTTATGATTAACCTAAGATCATACCTATGGATTGCAATTTTCCTCAAAAGACCAAACAAAATGTCAGTGTTCAGACTCCTTTCATGAGCCTCGTCCATAATTATACATGAGTACTTCTCGAGATCTGGATCTGAGAGCGACTCTCGGAGCAGAATACCGTCTGTCATATACTTGATCATAGTGTCCTCAGAGGTATTATCCTCGAATCTTATTGAGTATCCAACCTCACGGCCCAAATCAACACCCATCTCGTATGCTACGCGTTGGGCGACTGACATAGCTGCAACTCTCCGAGGTTGAGTACACGCTATGCAACCAGATTTTGCATAGCCCTCTTCATAAAGATACTGAGTCAACTGGGTTGTTTTGCCTGATCCAGTCTCTCCAACGACGATAACGATGCTGTTCTCATCGATAAGATGTAACAGCTCATCTCGACAAGAGTACACGGGAAGCGATTTCCTCTGTGACTCTATCTTCTTCTTATCCGACTTGACCTGCTCGAGATGTCTGCTATATTTGTCCCTATAGCTAACCTTAGATTTTTCGTTCTCATCCTCATTCTTAATCTTCATTATCTCGCCGATGTGTGTATTCTTCAGTTCCCATTCCTTCTTCTGCGCCTTTCGAACTTCTTTCTGTTGACGCAATTCCTTTACNAACGCCGAACCTTTCTTCGCATTGACTGACATATCACAGGTTGGGTCCTTAACGGGAANGACAGGATTGACCTGTTTGGAGAACTTGATTTTTCCATCGAGAAAAGGAGGTAATTTCTGATGGACTATCAGGTGAGAAACGATATCCTCATCACCATCAGCTTCATCCTCCTCATTATACTGTCTTTTCTTAATATGACTGCTGAACTCATGACGAGAGTCCATAGTTTTTATTAAAACGTNGACCAACCCGGGTCACCGGTTACGGTCTGATATCAAGATAGTTACAGCTGTTCAGATTCGATGAGCTGCGATCGTATGAACCTCAGGAGCTAAGATTTTGAAGTTTCGCGCCCCTGCGACAGCTTTCATCCATGCCTCGCTGTCTCAGACGGAAACCACTGCACCACTGTTTAGCACACTTACACGATTTGTCTGCTAATATTCTTATGGATATCCCAGCAAAATTTCCAAAAATTTATCATTGAACCGACCAAACTAGCCTTTCATCATCGGCGAAAGCTCCAACCTATTTAACGAGTAGTTGTATCCCGTCAATTCTCCGCTGAGATCTTATTCATTGAACTAATCGTCGATCATGGGCCGCATGCACGCACCAGGGTAAGTATTCTTCCGACCCCAACGGAGGTCTGATTCTAATGGTCTTCATACCAACTGACTCCGATTCCTACCTGTCATATCCAAAATATTTAGAAAGGGCATATCTCAGTCTGCCCTGCCTTATAGAAGATCAGTCCCGTCATGGGTGAAATTGTCGGCAGAAGATGTCGTTGATCAAATATGTAAACTCGCCAAAAAGGGAAAGACACCCTCACAAATTGGTATAATGTTGCGTGATTGGCATGGCGTCGCCCAGGTTAAATGGATCACAGGGAACAAAATTCTACGAATCCTCAAAGCAAAAGGTTTGTCGCCACAGTACCCGGACGATTTGTATCACCTCATTAAGCGTGCAGTCAGCATCCGCAAGCATCTTGAGAGGAACCGTAAGGACAAGGATTCAAAATTCAGACTCATTCTTGTGGAAAGTCGTATCCATAGATTAGTTCGATACTACAAGAGAAAGCAGGTGCTGCCGCCAAATTGGCGATACGAGTCCTCTACAGCGTCCGCCCTCGTTGCTTGAGTCAATAAAAAACTACGGTCAATTGTATACCATGTCTCTCGAATAATGATCTGTTCTGTCCTTCATTCGAGCCCTACATCTGTGGTACGTCTTTAATCCTCCAGAAGCGAAGCCCGCGCCAACCGTACGCAGGGGGCCTATTCAGGAGTTGTGACATGCATCAATCCGCTTGCGGGACAACGAATCAAAATACAACACGCACAGCTGCTTAGGTGAATCTCAACCTTGAGAATAGATGAATTTGGAAGAAAACCTTGAAGCATCTATGACTATTCTGGTACAGTGACAAATGTTCGGACTTTTACAATCAAGCAATATGGCGCTGCTTTTAGGTAGAACCACCCAACAACTGTGTCATCGTAATGCCTTTCAGTTTCTTCCTTCGAGGACGGCGAGTGGCTTCACTATGACCCCAGCACAGAGTCAGACTCTCAACAAAGACTTCTGGAGCAAGAACAAACAACTAAATAGACCCATGTCTCCACATTTATCAGTGTACAAACCTCAATTAACATCAACTCTCTCGATCCTAAACCGGATCACTGGTTTGGGCGCCAGCGTCGTACTCTATGCCGGAGGTATCGGCGCCCTTTTCTGCACTAGCCAAAGTTTTCCTGAAATTCTTCAACTAGTTCAAGACAAGGTGCCCCATTTTCTTATACTAACTACGAAAACAGCCCTAGGCGGCAGCCTAATCTACCATACCCTTGGTGGTATCCGACATCTAATCTGGGACATTGGTTATGGCTTTAAACTCAAGCACCTCTATCTGAGCGGTTACGTTGTCATAGCTCTAACTGCCATCGGCACGGCAGCAATATTTATTAAAGGATAACAAGATTCATGTCAGACTCTCTGACACTTCTAATCAGTCGTGTCAAGTAATAAGGATTGTGCAGTTGAGTTTGCCAGTCTGGGGCTAAGATATTCTCTGGCAATATTACCTTCTGAGATTTTCCTGACAAATTTGATACTTAGCTCAAAATCTCGATTTTTGTTGCTGATGCTCGATAACCCTCTAGGCTCTTAAGCCAAACAAGAAGTTTAGACATGAGGCTGACAATCTTGTTGACGCCTAAATCGAGGTAAGAAAGCGCAACAGAGAGTTGGATTACTCTCTGGCTAGCTAATCATAGAACTCGAGATCTTTTATTGATTGCACTCTCGCTGTAGTCAGGTTGATTGCTCTCACAGGGGCTATATACATCTTTAGAGTAATTAGACGAGATACATCCCAAAAATTCACCGTTTGTCAACACATGAGATGACAACAATCCGTCTTTCACATCCACCCAGGAAACCAATTAACTGAATTCTAATCGGCAGCCTTCTTAGTAGCCCAAATAAACGCGAGAACTTTCTGGCCCATGTTTAACCCTTGCTAGTGTACTTGATTAGGCTCCACCAAACACTGACCACTCCCACTGAAGATCAGAACCCCTCGACCCCCTAGGCCGTGACAATGATAATGCTTCAATGTTCGAGNCGTGATATCTTCACGTAAGTCGGCGAATCAGAGACGTTGAAAATCATCAAAGGAGACTCGTATTGAATTGGACCGGTTGATTCCCAAGCCTTGTCAAACTTGAAGCGCCTAAGCAAGACATCGAGCAGCATCTTCATCTCATGCATGGCCAAGTCTTTTCCTGGACAGCCGCGCTTTCCCGCCCCAAAAACCAAATACTGAACAGGATTGAAGCTTCTCGATTTTCTCCAGCGCTCTGGCTTAAATTGATCTGCATCCTCGCCCCAATACTTGGTCAGTCGAGCTATAGTGTGGGTAGGAGTGATGACCATAGTTCCTGCAGGGATCAAGCCAGATTTCGTCTCTATGTCACGTGAGATGGTGCGAGAGCAACCGATAAGTGCAGGCGGAAACAAGCGCATTGACTCATTTAGAACCCAAACCAGGTACTCAGATTCTATTCCGTCTCTCAGAATTGACTCTCTTAGTCTAATCTGAACATCTTGATGAATAGCGAGATGGTAAAAGAGTCTCGATAGTGCATCAGCGGATGTTTTGTTGGCCGCAAAGAAGAGGAAGAATGTTGAGTTGAAGTACTCTCTTTCCGTTAATTTCTCTTCATGGAATTGATCTATCACATAGTCGATCATGTTGCGTATAAATCTAGATCCGTCTGCGAGCTCGTAGTTGTCGGCATTGAAGTTTCCTGCCTTGACTCGCCTCATGGCAGATTTCAGCTGCTTCTTTGCATTCAAGTTAATTCTTGCTTGGACCCTGATGAAGCTCATCAAAGTTCTTCTCAGTAGTCCTTGCGGGTGGAATTGCATCAGCAGCCATTGCATACTCGGCTTCAGAACTGGAAACACAATGCACAAAAAGACTAGGGGATTAAGCAAGGTTCGCAGGCTTCGATCTATCAGGTCCACCCAAAAGTCTTTCTCAGCGTAGTAATCGACCATGTTGTCCTGCTTGTAGAAGCATTTAAACACTAGATCAAGGGCGTAGCGGTGGAAAATATCTTCGCCATCTATAACAATGAAACTTTCACCTCTATCCTCTCGTGCTCGATCGAGTCGCCATTCGATGGATTTAGCGAAGATCTCGATCACATGGCGAATTTCAGCTTGAACGTTAGGAGACTTAATTTTATGATTACTAAATGGACAATGTTAGTTGTAATATTAGTTGTCGGACGGAGCATCGAATATCGCTTGATTAGTCTCAGGTAAGTTACTCACGTGAAAGCAGGAGCTATAGCTCTGCGCATTCGTTGCCACTGCTCATGTTCCACGAATGGCAGGCAATCAATTTCTAGCTCGTCGAGAGCTATATCTAAATTGCATCGATCGTTGTGATCGTTCGGCTCATCTATGACGATCGTTTTAATCAAGTCTAAATCAACTGTGCTGACCATTGGTCGACCAACATCATAGTAACCAAAAGTTTCGCCGTAAATTTCATGATACTTGTTGATCTTGAGACCCACTCTTGATGTATAGACAAGCTCCCTCACATGTCCGCTCAATAGGCTCGGGTTTGGTAAGACCGGTAAATTTGGCGACTTCTGTTTGAAAAATTGGTGTGCTCGATAGTTGCGAACAATCAAAGTAAGCACCTGATACACGATCGTGGTCAATAAGATAAAAGTTAAGGACACTACAACTTCAGCTAACATCATCGGTCCTATGAATTGATCCTCGAGATTCGGGTTGATTAAAGATGATAGCTCTTCACTTCTGCATTTCGATCGGAATTAGATCTTCGCTGAGATCCAAGGACTCTGAGGGAGTTTATGGTGAGTGGGAATGCTATTTGATGAGGCTGAGAACTCGAGCCCAAGAAATGCGTCAAGAGACTTTGATGCGCAGTCGGACTCTATTAAAAGTCAACCATAGATAGACTCTGTGAATGAGTTCTATCAACAATTGAGACGGGGAGCCACATGGATACAGCATTGGAGCCTCAGGCAGTTTCCTAATCGTTGCAAATCTGCTGCATCGCTCAGGTGGAGATAGCCGGACGAGCTAATGAATCTGAAAGGGTAGCTAGTCTCGTGCGAGTGCGTGAAGCCTAACAGACCCGAGATTCTTGGTCTAACCAGACTTACCGATCAATTCTTGTGTTGACTACACGGCTAAAGGAGCGAAGAAAAATCAGAAATCAACTAAGTCTGAGACTCGAACCCGGTCCGAGAAGCCAAGAACAGATACATCAGTTGACGTCAGTTCTGTCATTTTTGTGCTCGTATTCGAGCGATTACGTTGTCATAGCTCTAACTGCCATCGGCACGGCAGCAATATTTATTAAAGGATAACAAGATTCTTGTCAGACTCTTTGCGGCTTCTCATAGGTCGTGTCAAGTTGTTAGGATTGTGCAGATGAGCCTGCCAGTCGATCGCTTCAGAACTGNGGTGTTTCCTAATGGGCGCTAGACGACAGAGGGTGGAGCGTAGCTAACAGATTATTATCGCATTTTGTAATAGAATCTAGATTGCATTGTTGAGATCTTTCCTACAAACTTGATTTCTAGCTCAAAATCTAGATCGCGTCTGTTGATTTCATTGGGTGACATTTTAAATTTGCCTTTGATTTCCTCACCTCGCTGGACGGCTATATAATCGGGAAAATAAAATACGGTCTGCTTCCAATGAGTGTATTTGTTTGCTTCTGGGGAGGTTGAAAAACCGATGGGTGTATGACAAGCTGTGAATTCAACTGTGAAATAAGTCATGAATGCATGTATGTATTCGTCTTTCTTTACAGGTAACTTGAATGGTACTTCAAATGATAAGTCCTCCTTCTTAACCTTGAGTAAGTTTACCTCTTTCACAAGACAGTGTCCGGTGACAATTTGCTTCGGGTCAACATTGTCAACCAATGGCTCACTGATTGCTAGCTCCTTGATGCAAGACATCTTGAAACCGTAGACATCGTCCCAAAAGTTGATCTTCCTGTTCTTGTAGGCACGATCCTCGATCGCGGTCAAAAACAACTGGGCTTTATCCGGAAACAACAAACCGCTCGATTTCTTGAGCCACTTATCTCGCGCATAAATTACAGTATCGAGCATAGATTCATAGAAAAGACAATAGCCCATCCACTCCGAGATTATTATGTCAACCTCTTTCAAACCATCAGGCAGTTTATCCAAATCCTCAATCTTGGATTTGATAACTACAATCTTATGGCTCAATTGGTTTTCCTCGACTATCTTCTTGGCCGAATCAACGATATTAGAGCAATCGATAGCAATCACACACTTCGCGCCGGCCTTAGCTGCAAATAAGCTCAATATGCCCGTCCCACAACCGACATCCATGACAACCTTATCCTGGAATAGATGCTGGTTCCATTCTATGGCTCTTCTATAGGTTGAAGTTCTGATTTCATCCTTGAGCATTTCTTCATGGATCGCATAGTGACTATACGAGTCGAAATAGTAATCTTTCGATGTCATGTCATCATTTGTAGGCTTACTGGCAATAGGCGCGAGAGACATTTCAAGCTATCTGTTGAGTTCGTCAGGTGGGAGGTTCGACGGAGATTGATTGTGTGCTGGATAAGATGATGAAATGATGGGATGAGTCTTGCTCGAAGCTTGTCATTTAAACGCAGAGCACTTATGGAACTAGTGTGGACAGAATGGAACCATGCTTTGCTTGGCCTTTAAGCGCGCGATTTCTGTGGCGAAAATGCGCAGACCCTATTTTATTTTTGTCGTGAGGAACTAGTAGGCACCTGAGCTGGCCGTACAAACATGATTCGCTCAGACACTTAGAGACTTCGGAAGGCCTTAACACAACATTGTTCATTTGCTCCAATTGTCCACAACCAAACGGTGAATATCACCGACGATTGTGACCGCCACGCAAGGAATTGATGAATTACTCTACTTTTAGTCCGATCTTTAATGGGAATCATTTATAGAGCCCCCTATTACTGTAACGCCCAAGCTATTTGAATATAATTGCACATTGCAAGTCATAACAAAACTTTTCCATGTTGCTTGGATGATATTTACNTGAGCATCCCCAGCTGAGATATAACCTCCGTCCGACTACTAAGTCATCGAGACTTATTGGTACAATATGGATAAGTTGAGAAAGGCCTTAAGTGGTGAGGAGACACGCCACCCTGATGAGGAAACCGGGTTCGCTGCCCAGTTCAGAGATGCCACAACTCTCGGCTGGACGACTAGAATTAAGGGTTTTGCCATCTGCTTTGGGCTCGGGTTTCTATTCAGTATTCTAGGTGCATTCTTTCTAGCAATTCCTGGAAAGGGTCTAAAACTCTTTGCCATCTTCTACTCAATTGGCAACATAACCTCAATTGCAAGCACCTGTTTTCTNATGGGCCCGGTAAAGCAAATCAAGAAAATGTTCAACTCAACTCGTGTCTTGGCAACTATCACAGCCTTAACTTTTCTCGTATTAACTCTAATATCGGCCTTAGTTATCAAGAAAACTGGTCTCACGTTTCTATGTTGCGTAATCCAATTCTTGGCAATGACGTGGTACAGTTTGTCATACATCCCCTATGCTCGTGATGCTGTACTCAAAGTTCTCAACGTATAATTCTCCGATGAAAATCTAGATATTTGGAAATGGAACATAAAATTAAACGTCACCCACGACGAATTCAATTCTTTAATTATCCTGGAATGTAGCGGGATAGCTCTAGATCGTTGCACATTTGTCACAATTTCTTCTCAAGCCTGAGATCATGCAATCTTATAGGTTTACTGTACATTTTAATTTGCGAAATATTGTTCTTTAAATAACTTAGTTTCTGAATTCTACACGTTAACATTGACCATCGGAGCTGCTTGACTGATGTTGAATTCTTCAACGTCCGAGTCGCTCTTATCATCGTCGGAGTTGTCGCTCTCTTCAAGCGGGATTCTATTGAAGTCGCTCTGGGGCGCTCGATTTCGATCGAATAGGTTGAAGAAAGCTCTTCTGGAGAACATGGTGGAAAGGGATAGATTCCTGTTTGATCTGTTTCGTCGTTCAAAAANGCTGCTGCCGAATAAGCTGNTGATCGAAGCTGGGTAACTATCCGGGTATAACGCTGCGAATGAGTTAGATGATTTACCTATCCTTCTTACTCTGCTCACGATAAACAAAACTGAAGCAAGAATAGTGAAGACTAGTATGTACCAAACTAGACCAAAGGTTTTGTTTTCGCTTCGCATGACAAGCATCGCCCGGTTGAGCCCCTCACCGGCTATGCTCCTAATTTCCGCTGCTCGAGAGGTCTTGTGCTTTTGTATCGGTCTTGAGAATTTCCACAAATTAACAGGTGATATATCAACAACATAAAGAGAGCCTGCCTCATCACCCGTGATTGCAAGATCGTGAGCCATGCCAAAAGTTCGATTACCTGGTGGCGAAAATCTCGAGATAAGTTGACCTGAGGTAACGTTGTATACGAAACCTAGGGGCGGCTGTCTCTTGACACGATAAGGGCTCGATCCGGAAACGGCAACGATAATACCACCTCTTATCGGACTGTAGTCTAATGAGAATAAAAGACCGTTGAACAGAGGATCAGCTATGGTGAATTTAGGCCGGATTGCACCGTTCAATAGTAAGCCGCTATCGCCTTGTGACATTTCGTTTCGTTTGGGNTCAAAGCTGAAGCATTGGATTCTACCGTTTTCTCTATCAGCCACACAAAGCATCTGTGCCTCTTTGGCGTAGGTTATTTTATGAGGTATATTGAATGTTGGTTGAACATTCGCGGTGTTTGCAAAAGCTGCTTCAGATGACTGGCCGAATTCACCAAGATATTTTCCTGAAGGTGAGAACATTGCTATACGACTATTGCAGTAGCCATCGGCTATGAATACAAAGTCACCGGTATCCGCAACACTGGTGGGCTTACAAAAATGAGTTTCATCGCTTCCAGGGATGAATGGTGTCCCTAAAGTCAATATCTCCCTAGATCCATCCACGGTATATTTGAATACTTGGTGCAGTGCAACATCGGTCAGCCACAGATATTTACCAGTTAGATCTAACGACAGCCCATGAGGCATATAAAATCGATTTCTTCCCCAAGCATTGATGATCTTCTTTTCTCTTGGCTCGATTGTGATGACAGTTTCCTCAGGAATTGGCGACTCCTTGCTGAGTTGATAAACATCATTTAAATCAAACGTCGTTTCCTCCCACCTATGAGACCCTCGATGGAAGATGATAATATTGTTCTTTTTATCGACGTCGACTCCAGCAATGTTGCCAAACAACTTGTTACCAATAGGATATCCATCGTCCAACGAGTAGTTGAATTCAGAATCAGACTGAGACGCGACATAGAGGCTGCGGGTATTGGCTAACAATATTGCCGCTATAAAGGTTAAAACAACCATCATAATATACGTATGTTATGATTGCACATATTAAACATGTTCCTCCTCAACCTCGAAGAATGGCCAAGTGATGGATTTAATATCGTATACATTTATTTCTGTCATGAGTATCCATCATTGACTAGCATAATCTACTTTCCGCCAAGAACAGATACATACAATCTGTCTGGATTCTAATAAAANCTCAAATCCTCTGCGCGCAGCTTGCAGCGATCCGCCCGAGCGCACGATTTGAGCGAAGGCCCCCTATGTTTTGGTGAGGTTTCTGAAATAGTCACGACGTCCATGTTCTACATTCCGCGAGATCCAAATCATCTCGAAACTAAGACAATTATACACTTATCTTAAGACCTATTCCGAGATGATACTTTCAGCAGCCATAGTCGACAAGGATGGGTCGATCTACGTTGCCCGACAATACTGCGAAATGAAACGGGCAAAGGTGGAGGCCCTTTACAATGCATTCTCTCGACTTATAACAAAAGGCAAGCAGCACACTATAATTGAAACAAATGAAGTTAGATACATTTATCAATCTATCAACGATTTCTATAGTGTTTTGATAACCGATAAGCAGTCGAACATTCTAGAGGACATCAAAACGTTGCGATTGTTTGTTGGTGCAATAACTGAGTATGCCTCGATGGGCAAGAGTCTTATCAATGAAGAGAGTATCANTCAAAACCGATTTGATTTACTATTTGTATTCGATGAAATAGTCGCCTTGGGCGTTAGGCAGATCGACAACCTTGCACAGCTCCGAACTGTCATGGAAATGAAATCAGAGGAGGAGAAGGCATTCATGGAGAGTTTAACAAAGAAGGAGAAGGAAGCGAAAGCAAAATCAGCCGAAAAGGCAAAGGAGTTAGATCAGCAGAGGAGGAACGAAATGTTGCGTCAATCAGAGAGACCGANGGGTAGAGGTATGTCGACCGGGATTAGTTCAGATTCCAAACCGCTGGAACCGATCGTGGAAACAGAGTCCGTGCATTCAAAGCCAACCCGAGTTATGTCGCGTGGTAGAGCTTTAAAACTCAAAGGAACAGATTCTAAGCTTAGAGCACGAAACTAAGCGGATTTTTATCAATTTTGTTTAACTAGTGTCACTTTTCTGCCATCCTATCGCTGGCGTGCATCATGTTTGACTTTCTTGTTGCGGAAAGCTCCCATCCGGATTTCGATTTTTGTTCGATATTGTTGAAAAATTCTCATCTGCCTGGAAGTCGGAGAGACCAGAGAGATAGAGGAGATTCCTAGTCAATATGTCTTGGTATTTCATGCATTCATAGACCTTGCCTTTGTTCTGATACTCAGTAACAATCTTGATGAGGAGAGCATTCTCGTTGAGCATCTGTGAATCAAATAAATGGTTAGAATTTTTACTCTATGGATACA
>Ga0058699_1000408_pt1 | contig 13348 bp, 9 predicted proteins | sample AgamicAtPe_FD_55078 | JGI IMG/M metagenome (GOLD analysis project Ga0058699, IMG submission 55078) | Agave microbial communities from Guanajuato, Mexico - At.P.e | ecosystem: Host-associated > Plants > Phyllosphere > Phylloplane/Leaf | place: Guanajuato, Mexico | collected 2012-10-15 | reverse complement strand
CTCTCCAGCCATACAAAGCCTATGAGCAATGTGAATCCGAGTCCTGAACTTCATCCCCAAGTTTCGAACTTAAGCACAACTATTCGACTGAGCAAGCTGGTATCTAACTCCAAGATGTCCTTAGTTGTAATTCTATTGTCCAGGCACAAGACTGCCCTATAATCCTATGCTATAAGAGAGCAAACGATTTCTAACGGGNAGTGAAGTTCTCTGTAATCGAAGAAAGTCTTTCGTTGACGGAATATGATGCCTTGAACTCTTCGATATTTTCGAAATTTCTGCGAGTTTCCAAGTCCTCTTGGGTGTAAATTATTGTGGACGACCGAGTCTGTCATCAAACTTCGGTTTGCTCAAGAATNACGTTCGTTCATTGCGCCCGAATAGAGAAACTACAGGATGTCGCCCGTCAGATGCATAGATGTAGAGGAGATACCCTCTCTAAGAGCAACAGATCAGCTCANGACGATATCTAGGACAGCACAATCGGTGAAGACGCTTTCACTGATGCCAACATGTCGACAAACATAGAAAAGGTTTGGAGAGGAGATTCAGTTACATCGATCGACTTCCATTTAAGGGACAGAGCGAAAATATGTAGTCCCTCTGCAATTATATCAGCTCACTGGCCAAGATTGCTCAGATCTGTTCCTCGGGACGTAAGCGGTCGTAAGAAAGTATAAGGATTTCCAAGCCAANAGGGGTGTCGTGCACTTGTTCCCTCTGATATCGGAAGCGGACTTTTGACTCCTGGGGGCCGAGATTGCCGGGCTCAGATTGCTGTCTTGGTCGGATACAAGGCCCTCAAAAATCAACCGTCCGATTTGATTTGTCCCTACTGATANTTAATTTTTTCTAATCATGCGCTCGGGCGAGGACTAGATTAAGTTTGCAACCCATCAACCGTCAGGGTATGAAAGACCTTTTTGGCAAGGCAGCAGTGGTTCTACTCTAGTCGAGTCCACTTTAACTTGATGGCGCTTGCCCAGTCTCAATGTAAATCCATCATGCCTACTATATTGTCCCTGGTTAAGGGACACTTAAAAATCAGTTGCTCAGCGTTCTGTTACAGTTATGATTGATATTGTTGCTGAGTCTAGAAATAAGTTTCTCGAGGGCTTTTGTTTGAAAGAGAACTCCAACATTTGCCATCAGGTGAGTTGCGTAAATGCTCACTGACCATGTCGGCAACATCGATCAGAGCGTTGAGCGGATACTAATGGGGATTTTGATTTAGATTTAGANCGATGCAGTTGGAAAGGGTGAGAGTGGAGGGGAAAAGGAAGGCGAGTAAGAGCAGGAGAATTGGCCTGCCGATTGGTTGTTTGTTTGGGTGGGCAGACACTCGGGGCTGCCAGGCGGTGCAGAGCACGACCATGAAGATTGCTGGTCAACGGGATCAACAATGGCTCTTTGATTTAGACAGTGAGACCATCACGATGGTGGGCTCGCGTATGCCCCCATAAGATTGCGCTCTCTCCCTCTCTCAGCAGTTGGAGAGTCGGCTAGAGGGCGAATGTTTGCGATAGCAGAGGTTTCAATCTTTGGCTATGGCTAAGCGAGCTGGCCTTCAAGGTAGCCCTTTGGTGGATGTTGCGACCGGTCAACATTCGCCGCTGATGGTTGCCAGTTAGCCGTTTGCTCGGCTCGCCGAGTTAAGGAAACCTGGCAGCCGGCAACAGGAAGGAAGCCAATTAATCGATTCTCATGGCAGTCAATCAACAGTCAACAAGAGCGGCCTTCGTTGTGTTGGTTTGCCGGGATCGATGGCGAGAGACACTTACCAATTGATCGCCCCTTCGTCCGGTTGTCCATTCAGCCAAGAGCAGTTCATCCACTGGCTTGCTCCCCTCGCATAGCCTCGATTCAGCTACCTGAAGGCCCAATGCGCAAACGCTTGCGCTAAGGCTATTTGAATGAACAAGCGGAGACTGAATTGAAAGCGACAGCTTATCCAGAAGCCAGAGAGAGTCTAACAACTTGCAAGGGCAGTGGTGGCGAGCGAGTTTGCTGGCTGACTAGCAAGCAAGTCGCTTGCAAACCAGGGGTAGGCTGAATGGGATGAAACGGTGCGAGTTCACTAACATTTTCAAGCCTAGCCACGCACTTTCACTGAATCGTCGGCCAATCAGTGACCAATGGTCCTGCTTTTGTGGCAACCACCAGCCCCAGTCTCGGCCAAACATGTGAGTATCTCTTAGTTCAAGCAATGGACTTGACGAATACATTTATACTCAAAGACCCTCGACCCGGCACAACAGGTACACGCACGTCGTGCCATACAGATTCGCTCCCAGAGGATGAAAGGATGAACAAGCTCTCAGCTCATCTCTTGTTTGTCTAACAAACAAGCCACCTCGTCTCTCAAACTTCCCGGCACCAGCAAACATGTTCCCACTGCTAACCTTCATGCATCTCGATCAATTCTAACAATGGGCCCGGCTTATTTATTTATGCCGCAAAATTCAATAGAGCGCATCGGAGGCCCTTGTGTCAGGCAACGGATTCACTTAGACTGGAGACGTCGTAAACAAACGGGAAGGTGGCCATTGGCTTTGACATTGATTTTTCGCCTACCAACATCGGGCTGTATAAGCCTTGTCCTTGTAGCAACCTCACCTGCAGCCAAGCTCCGTGCACGAGTCTATGAGATTTTACGGTCCTAATCTAAGCTGGCTGTAGCTACTGTTGCACCCGCTCGACCGCTTCCAGGTGCATCCGCCTGCAAGTTGGCTTGGTGGAAATTTCCCGCTGTTTAATCATGACTCTCACTAAAACTCCTCGCGTTTTCTCTTACCATCCTCCTTTGAGATATGTTTGACCGTCTGTCGTCCCAAACAGTCCAGCTAACGTTCGCTTCCAAGCAGCAAAACTCTCCCCCTCTCTGCTCCTCAACTTGGATCTGGCACCTTAATGTGTTTCAAGATGTGTGAGAAAAGAAGAAAGGCACTTGGGGCGATAAACGTCAGGGCTCAGCAGTACCTCTTGTTTCATCCAACTGACGGCCATTAGGGCGCCACTGATGGGCTTGCTAAGAAGACGGCCAGTTTAACAAGATAGAAAAGTGGCAATTTTCAAGGGAAAGCGTCCAAGCTCGGCCAGATTCAGCTCATAGTTTGGGTGTGAAAGAGTAAGGGATGTTGCAAGGGCGTTCGTGCCAGGATAGAGCGATGAATTATATGAATGAGACGAATGGATGCGGTAATGGTTTGCGGCCATGGGCATTGAGTGTCTCTCATCTTGCGCCCGATTTGAGAGCGTCTAAATTAGCTAAAGGCACTAAGGGACTTGAAAACTCTGGCTTACATTAAATTATCGGCTTACCGGCCACTAAACGCTTGCATGGTATTGTTTTCTCTTTGTTTAAAGCAGCTTCTGCATCCGGTATTTAAACGGTAGGAGCGAGTCAGAAGCTAGCGAGAGGAGAGCCACGTTCAATTGCATTCATGGCCTTTGGCAAACCTCCCATTTCCCTTAACATNGCTCGCCGGCTTGCGCTCAAGCAAACGAATTGTAACGCGCCCAGGTATACGGGATGGGCGGAGTTGGCCGCTTTTTCCGCCATCTGCAACAGGTATCGCGCAGGCTTGGTCTGGACAAGCGTCTTGTCGCCTACAAACGTTNGTTGGAAGCGCGCGCACACCTGATAGAGACGTTGGCCCACTACATGTTGCGGCCATTTGCCGGTTATTTCTACCCTAACTNATCCACCTTGCCAGTTCCATTCTAGTTGCATCCAAATCTATGCTGACTAAAACAACAGATAGAGCTCGTTGATTCTTCACTGTCTCATCAGGCAAACAAAATGCCGCTCAACAATGGTTATGCGCAAACAAATATTGAGATGGATTTACTTTTTGAGTTCACAACCTCTGAAACAAAACACAACTCAGCCGATAACTGACATTATTCGAATAGAATAAGGTCGCGACTCGTGGTAGAGTTTGCGTCTTATTCGTATACAGCGATCGTAAGGTAAAAGCGCCAGAATAGACGCCAACAGGAGAGCGAGAGTTTGTTAGTACTTGCATAGTTCACGCGCAGGGTAACGGATTTGAGCGTCAGCAATATTGGCTAGTATTCTGCAGGTGGGCGGGCGGTAAGGCGGATGGGAGATTAAGAGTTTGGTTGAGTTTTGAATGAGATTGAGAGATTTGCAACCAGCCAAATTTGAATCCACGCGCTTGCACAAGCTTGAACTCTAAAGTGTTCGAGTAGAGCGAGAGAGAGAGAGTTCAAGTTTAGTCGATTCAGTTATTGAGCTACCAGCCGTTCTCAAGAAGAGGGCTCGCCGATTGCGAGAATCAAATCATTTTTCTGGGTGGCCAGGAACAAGCAAGACTTGTCTATCTATCTTGTGTGCATCACTCAAACGGAAGCTTCATGTGTAGACAAGCNAAAGAAGAATTAAATGTCAAATCTTGTNTCGAACTCCGGAAGTGAGAGTTCTTGCAAAACAGTATCGCTATCTGGCAAAACAGGTAGAACGCAAAAGATTTATCTTTGGAGCGGAAGATGCGCGATCAGAGGGCGAGAATCCGGCGCTTGTCGCTGTGGTTTTCGTTGAATCTTATAATCTTTATTGCCTGCTACCTCAACTATCGGCTCCAGCTAAAACACAGATATCTCTTCAAGATTCTGAATGTAAGTAATTTTAATACAATTTTCGGTCAAACGTCGCCAAGAGATTGGCGAGTCATGTTGGTCACCTGTTTNTCTGAACTCGCTGGGCCACCGGTTAGCACTTCACGAGTAATGGAAATGTCCCAGGTACTTAGTTTGGCCGAACTCCAGATTCAGTTGCTAGAACATCAGGACCTATCAAGTTGAAACCGCTCTCGTTAGTTCAAGTCGAGATAGGCGATGGAATTGAATCCACCCCAAGACGGAGGGAGCAAATCCAGGATTGGTCACTCGGTAACCAAAATTAGGTGGAAAACTAGAAACCAGAGAGACAAATTCATGTAAAGAGATGGAGCAGAGGGCTGAGAGTTAATTTATTTGAGTCTCTGAACAAGCGAATTGATCAACGGAATGGGATCAGAACTTCGTGGTTCAGGGGCAGCAAGTTTGATGGACTCTCACGTTTTGCTTGTTAAGCGACAACAAGAACTTGAACAATTTGTCAAAATACAGCGCTCACTCTTTCACGCTGATCTGGCGACAAGTTCATTAACCTGAGTGATGTTTATTCGATTCCTTCGCTCAAATAACTTTGAAATTTTGTCCTGAAACTGACCAAAACTAACTCTTAACCCTAACATTACCTGATACCTTGAAATGCTAACGAAAAGGCTGGTTTGTGCACATCACGAGCGGCTGCAATGGTCATAAACTTCAACCTTATGCTTGTGTGGATTCCAATGTGCAAATACTCTCTAACTCGCCTTACCTTTTTAGCAAATGGATCGCTGAGATATTTTAGACTGAAACGCGAGCATCTTATCCAAACGTCGCCATCTTTGGCCATGAAAGATGAAGCAATTAGCGGCGAGCTTACCAATTCGAAACTTGAACGCATATCATGGAAATTCAAGCGCACAGTCATGGACGCAATTCGGCAACTTCGTCATCTTGTCAACTCCGCCAAATTTAGCGCAACAAAAAGCTTTCTAATTGCAGTGGATCACTGCACCTCGTTGCATACTATCTGTGCGACAACCATCACGATAGCGTCAGGTAAGTCAAGGCGCTATTCGGGCGATCGGAAGGAAGTAAGCCTTGATCGATTTTCGAATCCAATTCACGCTCTCGGTTTTTGGCCAGTTTTTTGTCCAATGAGCTTGCTTGCTCTTAAAATTTCACGTTCACTCTTCTCGCCCCAGATGTCTGGCAGCCTTACTAACCATTTTCCCTGGCAACTTGTCTAGTTGTTCATACTGTTGCGCATCTAATCAATGTGATAAACTTCTCGAACAACTACGACCCATTCCTGGGCAACCTCAACATGGCCGAGTTTAAAGGACAAAATCCATTTCAACTGCTAATTTCAGGTAAGCTATTTTGCATTCAAAAACTAAACTAGCATGTTAACCAGACTGATATGTGAAACGCTTGGTTGGGAGAAGGCGGATAGCAATCGAAGGTGGAGATTGACTGTTTGTTTGATTAGAGAGATATTGCGATGGCGGCAACCAAACGATGACGACGAGAGTCGTTAAGCTGTGGTGCTAACATGAGAGCAAGGAATTTAAAAATTTGGCAGTCCAGATATTACGAGCTTAATGCTAGGTCATGCCTGGCACTAAGGATGGACTCCCAAATAAAGTCATTGGATCGCTGAAATATGAGAGCTATTTGCGAACCGCGCTTCCTGAAACCCTCGAGCAGCAACTGAACTTGAATTCACGAGATTGATGAATCATTAGACGAATGATAATTGACTTCTCCCGCTAAATATCAATCTCAAGCCTCGCCATAAATCGGTCAAGTTTGAGCTGTTTGCTTTGGAAGGCCATGAGCTCTTTGATGGAGGGAGGGAGAGAGAGGGAGTCGAGTGAAGACAAGTTGATCACTCGCCGACCAGGATTTAATGATTGGATTCGTTTACTCGAATTGTTTCAAGACTATCCTATTATGATTCGTTGATGCAGTCCAGCCTCTGCCAATTCACGACTACATCTAATCGCAATCTAGCGTGAAAGGCTGAGCTAGAAGCATCACGCTAACAACTGATCCCCTTGGCTAGCCCTAGAAGACGAAACAACTCAGCAGCTAACCATCCACCATTCCAACCCTCAAACTCGCCCTAAACTTCTCATTACGAGATGGCTAGTCCCAGGAATAACTGGACTTCTTATGATAATTATTCTAATTCTGATGAGCCTCTCGTCAGTTAACGTAATTAGAAACTCTTCGTATGATTTGTTCCAAATCTTCCACCGTTTGTCTATAGTTTTTGTCCTCCTACTCTTCCTTCACCCATCCAGGTAAGTTTGGTCTCTCTGATTGTTGTCAGTCCGTAACAATGATCAGCTTATCAGCAACTACTTAGTTCAGACTGATTCAATCTAAAGTGCCTACAGGAATAAAGACTAATTCTTTATTGAACAACCCTCAAGCCATGTGCTGAAAGAGCAAAGCAACGTCCACCGACATCATCCAGAATACTGCCATTATAAGACAATCTCGATGCAACGAACATTGAATAATACAACCCCAAGAGTGCCACTCGGTAATTCTGGCGATTTTGTCGTTGGAACAACAAGCGTTCACGAGCGAACTCCAGCGAATTTCAGTGCGGCTGGTAGCGATGGCGCGAAAATGAGAGCTAATATAGGAGCCTTGGAAACATATAGAAAGCAGTTCAATCGAACAAATGATCTCAGTAACGACCTCAGAATTATGAATTCGAATCATGAGATAGATATATCTAACACAATATCAATGAGTAAGAGCACCAGCCAAAAGACAACGAAATCACTCGCGGAAGGAACTTGGATACAAGAGTTGTGTATGGATCCTAGGCCACTATTTGTTGCCCAGAGTTCAATCTGTTGTTACGTACTGAGCATTGGACTCTCATGTTATCTAGTTGACTTACTACTTCGCAGGTGGCGAAGATGTAAGAGCTCTATCGAATTGCTCGACGTACGCTTAGATAGCGAGGGAAATCTCATGGAAATAATCTTGAGCAATAACCACAAACGCTTTGCTCGTTGGCTACCTGGCCAGTTTGTGTACTTGAATTGTCCCCAAATCTCAACCTATGAATGGCACCCATTCACCATCTCCTCCATGGACAATAGCAGTAGACAATTCACTCTACACATCAAAACTGCAGGCGATTGGACAAGGAAGTTGCGTCAAGAGTTGGCATGTTCACGAAACTCAAATCAAGGTTTTGGTAAAATATCGCGCTCACAACAGCAAGAAAATATTTGTCAAATTCAAGCCCATCATATGAAGAAAATGTTCATCCTTAATCCGACTCAATTTTATCCTGACCAATCCGTCCTACCAAATCAAGACTGCTACACCAAGACAGGTCAGCTGCAAATTGAATGTACGAAGTTGGTTTGCCTACAAATAGACAGCGAAATGTGCGGAGGGGATTGTGTTAAAATTGACATGGGCGATAGCCAGGAGGGACAGCAGATTTATTCAATTTGTCATAAGCCACCAGCATCGGATTCAAGTACCGAGCTCAAATTGAATCTGTTCGTAGATGGTCCATTCCACTCGCCTTTCGAGAGACTCTTAGAGCAACAAGTGTCGGTTTGCATAGCCAATGGAGTGGGTTGGACTGCTTTCTCTTCCGTGTTCCAATGTATCACAAACAATTTCAGGCGAGCAAACGAGTCCAAGGATTGGTGGACCCAATGGCGGGAATTCGCGCTAGGAACAGCTTTGATGGAGGGTGAGACAAACTCAAAAATGAACGTGAATCGTGGACATTCAAGCTCGAGATTGCATCTCGTGATTATAGTTACTAGCATTGAGCAGTTGAAGCCATTCTACAACTTGGCCCTCAATTATTTTAATCGAATACACAATGAGTGCCGGCTGGAACTGAGTGACAATCTCAATCCAATAAGGGAAATCAAAGCTTTCATTACAAGATGTAAGTATAGAGAGTGATACCTTTTTAAATTGAAATCATACTTCCTGTCAGGTCAGTCAATAACAAAGAACAATGTTCAAAACTCAACAGTCAAGAAGGAGGATAAAACTGTGAGCGATTTTTGCGAGCAAGAGAAACTTTATGCTGGAAACCAAAGCGACACAATCGGAGTGAACGAGATTTTCACCATTGAATTTGGGAAACCAAATTTTCAGATATATTTGAGTAATTTTGGTAAAATGTATTCGGAAAGGTGAGTGTCTAGAGAGCAATCAGAATTTATCCAGCCGACCGTCCAGTTTCTAACAAAACATCAATCAACTCCCAGTAATAAGATCTCTGTTTACTGCTGTGGTTCCAATCAAGTGAAGAAAGATGTCCAATTAATATGCCAAAGACTGAATGCGGATGCCGAAATCTGTAGTATGAAATTACGCAACCGTTCGCCAATTTACTCATACCATGAGGAGAATTTTTGAACTATCGTTTGCGCTTCGATAGTTGGCAACTTCGATTGTGGTAACCAAATCGAATGCCGCATCCTAACTTAATGTGATTGGAAACCGAATAAAAGCTCTCTCAGACGGGGCCGTTGTTGCTGATCAATGGGTGTGCCTCAAACAAGGTGTAAATTCAAAATTCAAAAACGATCCCGCAAGTCTACCGTTCAAACAGATCGACATTCTATCTGTGGCCTTGCCTTGCATAAAACGTGCCAACAAAGTTGATCAATAGTAGTGAAATCAGTTGCTTGGCCAAGCTTGCCGGGACACAAATAAGGCCCACAGTACAGCACTGACGCTGGTTGGCCGGCTGTTGCTCCACTCGCCATTGTTTCGAGAGATCCAGGCTCTTGGTTGCCGAAGCCAAGGTTAGAGTGCGCGCTGAAAGGTCAGGCAGCGGGTGTTGGAGGGATGAAAGGGCAACGGTATGAATGGGGCGAGATGGGGGAGCCCCACTCCAAGCGGGAGGGAAACGCGCGAAAGAAAGCTCAGTTTCTTTGGCCACTTCGAGCTATTCGAAGCGACAAGAGAAGATTGAGCTAGCACTAAGTGCACGAGCTCGGCGTGAACTGGCCGCTTGTATTTATATTTGTATTCCAAGAAGAAGAAGAAGCCAAACAAAAGACATATGCTCGCTCGCTCTAGCGCTCAATTTGGCCACAACTAAACTGACACTAGCCAAGCCTGCACTGCCTGAACCTGATCCAGCTTCAACCGGTTTTCCCTCCCTCGAACTCTCTAAGCTTGAGGCGATGCAATCTGAGAGGATTGCAATCAGCGAGCTAGTTCATGTTCAGCGACAGTCGCTGGCAGGTTAAACTCTGTCGCGGGGCGTCAAGTGAGAGCGAAGTAGTCGGCTCTTGGCTGGCAGACGGCTGAACTTGAAGCCCACAGAGTGCGGGCCAGTTTGCTTGCTTGAATCGCAACGAAAGCCCAGTCNGCGTCCACGGAGGCGCTCGCGTAGATAATCGGCTTCGCACGAACAAAACTCGAGCGCGTCTGCTAGGCGCTCGCTGTCGGACGCTGGAGTTCAGTGCACATAGCGATCGTTGATCATTATAAAGGAGAGAAAAGTCTGTTGTGCAGGACGGGAAAAGCATTTCCTCCTCGTTCTCTGCATAACAATAGATGTCGTCAGCCAGTCTCTCGGNCAGCGATGGTCCAATTTTGAACCCTAGCAGCGTCTTGCTCAACTGGGATAGTTTTGAGCTCAAGGTTTGATCCTCTCTCTTGTTGGCGAGTTTGTTTCGTCATTTTATGATAATAAATTCACATTTAAGAACGAAAAAGATTGTTAATATTATTGCTTACAAAATTTTGCTCCCAAAATCTACAACCAAACTTGGAAATTAAACACACTCATATGATTGAATCGTCCGGGCTTATCGAGGAAAGGAAGCCGAATTAAATCGCTCATCACCAGAATCACTATCGGACTACTTGGCCCTCCCCCCCCCTCCGCTCGCCCTGAACTTGATCGGTTGATGACAAAACTGGTCAGAGCTGGAGGTTTGGCAAAATTATGGGGAGCTCGATGGCCGAATGTTCGTCGACAATAATGTCAACACAAGTGGACGACTGTCAGCAAAAGCAGCAAGTCTCGTCGCTTCTCTCAGACAGGCAACAATCTTCAATCTCCTCCTCAGCCTCCATTCTGACAAACTCCTCCAGCTCGCTGACATCAATTTCAACAAGCTCGCCCACTTCCACCAGTTTCCCAATAGCTCGGCCTCAAGTCTCCAGTTCAGTATCGTTTCCATCAATCGAGCCGCCGCAACTAATCGACGACGAAAGTTCTAGCTTAACGAGAGAGACAAACGACGATTCTCAAGCCTCGAAAAACGCGCTCGCTTCAATGGAGGCCTCATTGCAGCCCATTGAGGCTCCTACGAGCGATTGCATGTGCCAGGGAGACGACTTCCAAGCTGTTGGCCAAGCAAACGCTAGCGACCAATTTATTGCCAAGCCCAACTCGCCAGGCCCAAACATTGAGTGCCGCCTCGAACGCAGTAATAGTTGCGGGCCAGCTGAAACCAACGGCGCCCTGCCAGCCGCAAGCGGTGCTGGAGGTGTAGGAATTGGAGCCTCCATTAGCATTTCGCACGATAATCTACTGAACTCTAGCTCGGTCGCTGGTGCTGAGGTAACAGGGCTCAATTCGCAGGATAGTAGCTCAACGGGCCATCTCTATCTTGCTCCACTCGATTGCTCAGTTAGCGCAGATAGTAACGGTAAAAATGTTCCAGAATATCCAACCAAAGGCTCGTCGAGTAGATTCTTCTCCTCGAAGCTCAACACTGGATCTCTTTGGTCCCTCCTAAGTGTAGGCAGCNGTAGCAGTAGTTCAAACTTGAACCCAAATGAGGTGGCAACAAACGATGCTGATCACGAATCGACGCTCTCAAATTCGAATCCAGCATCAAAAGACAAGCAACAAGAGGAGACAAGTTCTGGCGGCTTCTTTAGTCGAGTTCAATTCAAGCGCCAGACACAAACAGCTCTACTGCAACAAAGGGATCAGACTAGGCAACAGATCAATCCGAAGTGCAAAGTAGAGTGCCAGTCAAAGTTCAGCCAAAATCCGGACTCAATGGCAATCCAAAGAAGCGAATCAGCCTCGTCCACCATCGTTGCCGGCCAAGAGCGCAAAAGATTTAGGTTTAACGTAAGGTATTTTGGAAATGCAATCCTGCATAAAAACTTCACCCTCCCAATGCTTGAATGGATTGCCAAGGACATAAAGAGACAGACCGTCAAGGGCGCCCAAAGTGTTAGCCAGCGCCAATTCTCCATTCCAGCTCGCGATATCGTATTAGAGATTCAATCGTACCAACTAACAGCTCTATCTTGCAAGGACGGCCACTGCATATTTGTCCACCCCATGCATTGCGTCTCAAAGTATGCCCAACTTCAGCACGATCCAACCTGCTTCTCATACCTCATCCGTGATACAAAAGATTCGCCCCATTTCTGTCATGTTTTTCAAGCTAAGAGTGCAAACAAAGTCCATGATATATTCAGCGCCATCCGCGAGGCAACAACACAAACTCAGCCCTCGCTACCACCAGCCTCAACACATCAATCTGTTCAAGGGGCTGGCTCAGTCATCCAGAAGTCCTCCAGTTCCGACGGACAGCTAAGAAGCTTGATCGGCCAATCTGATAGGACTATGGTTCACTCCTACAAAGCAACGCCTGGCCAGANCCAGCCATCTTTGGCAAAGGCGCAACTCACCTCGCCAGAGCAAGACCAGGATCGTGCAACTAGCGCTCAATTCGAGAACTCTTACCAGTTTGAGGTGATGTTTGTCAAAAAGGTTAAGCTCCAATGTCGTCGAGTTCCCGCCTCGTTCGTAGATGACGCGCTCGAAACTTTGAAGTCTTTTGAGGTTCTTAAGGGCGGCGAATCGAAGGCTCAGATTAAGGGTATTGGGAAGCGCATAATTAGCGCAAGTGTTGACGAGCGCCAAGAATACGATGAAACCTGTCAGGCTTCAACGCCTTCCGGATTCACCGAGCCTAATAGTGGAGGATTTCGCGCCAACTTGGAGCTGGACAAAAATCTAACCGACGCTGAGAGAGCTAGGAGAGGCTCAAGTGTCTCACTTTACAAGCCAAGCCCGACTATAAAAGAGGAGCGCGAATCTCGCAGTTGTCAACAGAGTCCGACCAAGCTAACCGACTCGGTGACCAACTCCAATGAGAGCGGCTGCCAAAACGAGCGAGACACAGAGATGAAGAAGCATCAGTCGATGGATTGCCTTAAAAGCATTGACTTCACCATCAAATCGGCACGGGATGTTGGAGCGCCCATCTATAGCAACGACTTTTCACCTTACAACACAATAACGTCCACCGACCTTAACGAGCGCATTGCAGCTATTCCGGTGGTTTCAAGTAGCGTTTCGTTGGACCATGAGACTCGCCAGAGGCTTGCGAGGCAAGTCAGGGAGACAATAATGGCGACGGCGGCAAGCATTAGGAAGGATGTCTATGCGAGTGGAGACAAATTGGACTCTAGCACCTCATCAAAAGCACTCGACTCTCTCTCCTGCAATGTCGCTAGTTCTCTACCTCAACCTGTAGACGGCATTCAGTTCTCTATCCTAGATGACGCTCAACAGGTGAGCACCAAGATGGGAAGTAAGTGTCAGGGGACGCTCAATGGTTCAGATGAGTCCACTGACCACAGACGCTCGTCCGCAGGCTCATCTTCCTCCTTCCATCAGCAGCAGCAGCAGCAGTCTTCTAGCAGCAACAATTTTGACTTGTTTCGTCGAGCTTCC
>Ga0058699_1000407_pt1 | contig 13353 bp, 8 predicted proteins | sample AgamicAtPe_FD_55078 | JGI IMG/M metagenome (GOLD analysis project Ga0058699, IMG submission 55078) | Agave microbial communities from Guanajuato, Mexico - At.P.e | ecosystem: Host-associated > Plants > Phyllosphere > Phylloplane/Leaf | place: Guanajuato, Mexico | collected 2012-10-15 | reverse complement strand
TTTTTTTTGATATTGGTTTGATCGCAAAAATAATCAATCGGAAGATACATAACTCCGATCAGGAGGCAGTTTATCACTCGTGTTTATTAACTGCTCGTTACAGTGGCAAAAATGACCAACCAGGATTCCTACATGAAGAACTTGTTGTCAGCAACACGATCTGGCACTTTCTTCGCACCCTTTAGATCTCGCTCCGCTAATCCGGATGGATTCGACTCAAAAATGAGATTATGGATAAATGCTGTAGAGGAATGGGCCGTCACAAACAAGAAATTGACATTATCGTTGTTAGACATTCATCAAAAATTTGTTTCAGACACAGGAATCCGACCAGACAAAGAATGTGCAAGATTGGTGTTGAGTGAGATGAAAAGACGTTCGCGCCTCATTCCTCTCACTACACTCAAGAAGTCAAACTTTTGGGCATCATCAGCGTCACAACCTCTCATGAACAATCAGCCAGATACCAAAAGTTGGCTCAGCTGGAGCATGACGAAATTTATCTATGATCCAGCATGCTGGGCTATGTCCACCTTAATTGGTGGAGAGGATCACACATTCTCAGATCTAACAGACTTATCGATTACAGACACAATGAAGTTTGTGAGCCAGAAAANTTTGCAAGTGTTGTCACAGAACTTGTTAACTGAATTGGTACGGATCAGCAAGGCTGAGAGGCAATTCTGTTTTGAATGGCAACATCTGTTGGACTTTATTACCCCTATCATAACCACCATCATCGATGCACCGGACGGTAAGGAGCTTTTAGAGACATTGGAAGTACTCATTGAATATTTGTCAGTGAACCGTCACATAGCGATCAAGTTAGACAACGATACCAAGTTAATTAAAGTTGCAAACCCCGAATATTCAGGTGATGATGGAGTAAAGATTACCCAAAAAGATGTGGCCANAGCGAGGCTTCTCCGAGCGAAGGAACTTCTCAAAAACGATGCTGATAAATATCACAAACTTTCTCAGAAAGCCCAAGCTGATGCCATCGAACGTTACCGTAGAAAAGAGTTGGCAACCGCAAAATCATTGCTCAGATCCCATAAGCGGCTGCTCTTCTGTGCCGAACAAAAAGAGGCTCAATTGACGAATGTCGAGATTCTGCTTGAACAACTCGAGAACACAGATTCTAACTTTACGATTCTTCAAGCCTACAAAGAGGGTGCTGATGCGTTAAAGATAGCGAACACCAACATTGAAACCAATACGTCAATCCTAGATGAGATGTACGATACAGCTGCCGAGACCCGGCACCTAAACGAAGAGATGATGCAGATGCTCAAAGATATAAGTGTTGTTTCTCAAGGGGTTACGGATGCGTCGAACGCTGATCTCGAGCAAGAGCTAAACCAATACTTATCTGAAGATAATAATCCGGGCTTAGAAGGCCTTGATGAAACGAACGTTCTGAACCAAACCGTCAACAATGGCGGAACTAAGATAGACGATTTCTTTGAACTGGAGGAGAGACTGAATAACTTGACAGTTTGTCAAGATGCTCCAATCGGCCACTCGAAGGAGACTGTCACAAAATCTAAAATTTCGCTGCCTTTAGAAAAAACTTAAAACTTGATGAGAGTATTGCGCAATTGTTTAATCATACGTGACTCCTCGCTCTTTATAGTTATCTGGTGACGATCGCTTGACATCTGGAATCGGTTCTCGACCTTGACCGAAGGGTTTGTTTATGTCAAATGGATATATATTATCCACGTCTTCATCTCTCATTACCACATGATCTTTCAAAGGCACGAAAGCGCCAGCTACATGAACGGCGTCGTCCAGTAGGTAGTTGTAGGTCGTGACGGCGTGTTGGGTCGGTAGAAGTTCGCAGCTTATCCCTTTGCTCTTCAAGATAAGCGGTAACGAAGAATCATATGGCTCACCAAACTGTCCGTAACCTATGATGACAATCTTAACCTTGGGCACAATTAAATCAAACAGCAAGAGCGACTCAGGATTTATGTCGATGCCCCTCGTAACATTCCACGAGTAGACTTGGGTGGGGAATACTATTATAGGTCCGAATATAAATAGGTTGTTCGACAACCTGAATCCTTTCGCAGAAATCGTGTTAACAAAGTTGAGTTTACTTGCTTCTTGATTCAATACCCTAACAGTTGTCTTCCCATCCCCATCGTAGGCCGCACTGTTGCTTCCGAATTTCTTATATTGAAGTTGGAATATTTTGCTCAAGTGGGTTTGAGGTCTAGATAGAATCTTGCTGTTTATTCCACAAAACATGGTGCTGCCCGTGGCGATGCCCAGCGAAGTTGATGCAAGAATCTGTTCAAGATATTATTTTCGCAGTATCTCAAGTGCTGTAGAACATTTCATCGTAGACCTTCATAACCTTNGGTCACGCATTCAAGCCTCTATGTTTTTGCCGGTGAGAAATAATTATCTAATTTGTTAGTCTATAATCTAGGGAACATCTTATTTATTTTAGTCGTTTTTGGTACATACAAAAGAAATGCTGAATGATTGCTATTAATTTTTAAACTAGTAGNCTCTGCGCGGTCAGGTCCCTAGCGCACAAGTCTGCAATCGAATTTGCGAACCATTCTAACTCAAACAAAAGCATCCAATTCTAAGCAAATTTCGCTTTACTTCCAGTTNCGAATCTACTATTTTCAACTCCTAACAAGATTGATGCCCTATCTTCAAAAAGCTTTAGTCTCTTTCCTAAGATTTTCCAGGTTATTACATATAGACTTTACAATTTCCGGCACAACAGGAACGAATTTTTTAACACATTGTCCAGCGCAATCGTCGAATAGCCGCCTAGCCTTGGTCTCGTCCCTCTCATTACGAACACTGTCCTGGCAGTCCATCAGACACCTATCAATACGACCCTGAGATAAGATACGGAAAAGGGTTAGCAAATTTGTCTCTGAGTATTGAGATGACCGCCATAGTTGTCCTCTTTTGATTCTTACCTGAAAAGAATTGACCTCAGTTTGAACCAAGTTCATTGCNTTGTGCATCGTCTGACCGCATTCTTCTATACAGCTCTCCGTTTGTTTGACAGTGCTTTTGTCATCAAGGCAGTCATGGCCGCATTTGAACATTTGTCTCTACCGGGAGCAATGGCGGGAAAGTTAGCATGGAGTTCTGACATCCGATTTTGGAGGAGGTTGTTGATGCACATACCTTAATCGGCCTCATATATTTGTGGTCGACTGCCTCGTAGATGGTCCTAAACATGCTCTGAATCTGGCCTCCGAGCTCGTCACTCATTTTGTCCTCTTTGATAGTCAGATGACCTCGTTGTCGAACAACCTTAATTCACACGTCGAAGAACACCACGCGACCCCGCTTATGTAAGAAGGAGCCTAATTATATCTCTTCTTCGTATTGTCGTCGTAGTTATTTCATTTGTTGGTGCATATCAAGATAGATCGAAGGAATCAACAGACCCGTTATAGTAATAACACTAGCGCANTATAAGCCATCTGCGCGCAGTCACATGGTGCGCTTTAGGCTGATCTACATCTTAGAATTCGACCTAAACTTCGATCTAGCTATGCTGTGCAGAAGCTCCTTNGAATCTAGACTAATGGTCGCAAAAATTATTATCCAGCCGAAGAGAGATCCTTCAAGCTATCTGTTGTTGCAGAGAATCTCTAATCTTGAGTACGATCCTCNTGATAAGTATGAATGACAACACAAGGATCGAAGGGTCTTCAAAACCCATTGAGTACTGGTTAGTCTGGGCCATAATTATTCGCCTAAATTTCGTTAGCCCCAGGAGTACGGATTCCATAGTTTCGAATGCACTGATGACCGAGACCCACAGTTAGATGCAGCAAAAATGTAAATCGAATATTTTATTTATTTTCAGGGAAGAGCCTGTGCCTCTCTGTAGTGCACAGAATCTCCAGTCACAAGTCTAATAATTGTCCTATTTGAATCTGAATATATCAAATCTTGTTTTATCTCTTACATCCNTTCTTAGCTACTACAATGAGTTTTGAATTGACTAATATTATCATCGGCGCTAAGGGCAACCCCAATCACTGGTATTAATGTCATTTGCAGAGATTCTGCCAATTTTTAGGAAATAGCTGACGCAAGATGAACGCTGTAGGCTTTGCCACAACTTACAGTCTTGTTGATCTGTTGGACGAGCTTCCACTGCCCAGGGCTTTAAATCTCAGAGACAATGATCGATTATCGAGTGATCGGCTGGACATTCAAAATGTGCAAGAGTTGCAAGACATCGCAGCAGTTATTGCACCCGCCATTCAGATGGCCCGGCTCCCTAGCGAACTTGACAGGCTCAGGTTCAAGGATCAAGCCCATTGCCCACCTTCAAATATTAGGCACCACCATGCACAAGCAACACCTCTGATGTCCTTGATAGTTGCTCATCATCAACAATTTCAAGATATCATAACCGTGCCACAATATCAGATACCTACACAAGCGAAACCGCCGCTCCCTATCCAAGTCCAACCCTCACCGCCAATTCAAGCACCAAGGCCTCAATTCACGCCACCCTCATATTCGCCTTCAAGACATCAGCAGTCACAACTGCACACTCAACCACAACCCCTGAAACAGCAACAGCTACTATCGACACAACCCCAGCAGCTCAACCATCCGCTTTATGCTCCTCAACCNCAGCAACAATCTCATCACGCCCAACAACATGTTCCTCATCAGCAACAGCCAGTGTTGCCACAGCAATATCCACAACCTGCTCCACAGATATCGAAACAAATAGCACACCAACATAATCAACCTCTTCAGACACCACAACAAATCTCACCATCCCATCAATGTTCGACTGTATCTCACCAATATGTCCCGCCTCACCCTCAGCAAATAAGACAGGCTCAGCAGATATCACAGCATCCGCAAATAGCCCACAACCAACCACCCCAGATCACTCCGCCACTCCATATTACACCACCTCACCATTATGCACCTTCACCCCACCACATGTTGGCCTCCCCAAAGGTAGCACCAACCATCCATTCGGCCAAACAGCCTGGTATCCACCAAACTCTCCAACAACATCATGCAAAGCAACAGTCAAGTAATAACTCGCAAGTTAAACCACCAAAGTCATCCCAGACATCCTCAGCCAAAAGAAAGACAGATCGTGAACGCCAACGCGAACGGGAACGAAAATCCCTAAAATCTGAGGTAGTTATTGATACTCGGGATTCCACTCTCGAAGAGGTGCTTGAAAAATTTATACAAGAGACCATAAATGAACAAATGGGTGCTATCGTAGACGGAAACCTTCTGTGTAGCTTTTCAACCAAACAACTCTCACACCTTGTGGCAATAACAGCCAAATTGAAGAGAAAGAATCGCACCAAAAATGTTAATCTCAATAAACTTACTTCACTCATGACAACACTATCATCTCAACTGCAAGTTCAGACTGAGGTGCTCAAGAATAAATCTTACAAAGACGAATCTCAATTCAACTCCCTAGATCAAGACGAAGAATCTGATAAAAATGGCTCGAGCGAGCAATCAAGGATGCAGAAGTTCGAATTTTGTTGTGATTGTGCTGTTACAGCTTTAAATGTTATGACTTCGAATGGAATGGACAGCCGAGTTTATCTTGAGGAGTGTGTTGAAGCTATCATTACCTTCGTCAACACTGCATTAACGATCATTACGGACACATCATCCGGAAATCTCTGTCTGTCCCCAAAAAAATCGAACAAGCACCAAGGCGATCGGAAAACTTCAAGGAAGGTTCTGTTCACAAAACAATGCTTGTCGAGACTAAATGCAAAATGCTCAGAAGTTCTCGCTCTAGTCAACGAGCTGCTGGTCTGCCGAACGGAAGCGACACTAAATGATTCCCTATTATTATCTACATCCCGAGCAGCTTTAACTGCATTTTTCCTCATGGACTCCTCAGCTTCATCAAATGAACTGCAACTAAACGCCCTCAACGTGATTACTGCAATATTCGCCTCATACAGGAACCATCAAACCGTGATACTAGAGGAACTCATTCATTCTATTGCACGTCTGCCCACTACAAAGAGGAACCGTGTTCAGTACCAAATAGGTTCGAACAACAGTGAATCAATTTCCATCTTTTCGGCTTTGATAATGAAATTGATACAATCTCTATTCACGATCAGAAAAAACAGTCGGAGTGAAGAACAACACAAATCGAACTCTTCGACTAACAGCGAAGANATCAGTGACGTCAACGATTACGAACGATTGTTAAAAGGCCAATACAATTCAGCTTTGAGAGCTTCATATGCTTTCCTGTCATCGTTCCTTAGGAGATGCTGCGGAGTCGATAAGAAAGACGATTGCGACTATCGAGTGCTCTTCGAAACCTTTGTTGAAGACTTGCTAACATGCCTGTACAAGCCAGACTGGAGCTCGGCTCAACTCATCACCCATGTTCTCATAAAACTTTTAATATCGAACATCAATCCACAACCTGGTAAGAAAAGTCAATATTCCACTAATCAGACAATGAAACTTGCCAGTTTAGAGCATTTAGGTTCGATTTGCGCGAGACTTATCAAGGAGAGAAGCACCCTACCAAGATGCAAAGAAGAAGTGAGAAAAGCACTGGGTGCCATAGATTTGAGTTCTTTATCGACCCCGTCCAATTTGAGGGCCGAAACTTTGAGGCAAAAGATCAGAGACAAATCCAGGCCAATGCAGAAAAAAGAGACCCTGGAAGACAGTGATACAGATGATGGCACTGAACCTGAAGATCACAGTGACAATCTAACGGATCAAGTCGACGATAGAAACGTAGATGATCAATCTACTCTAAGCCATTGTGACGAACAGAAATTTTGGCTTGCATTGTTAACTTTCTGCCAGCGAGAGAAAGGCATAACCAAATGTGGCCGGAACATATTTTGTGCAATATGGCTTAAAGAGCTCGAAAGACGTGCAAAGAGCGAGTATGAGTTGAGCAATCCTGCATCACAGGAGAACACTTCCTTCTCCGATGATGAAGAAAGTAATGGACCTCAGACGACTAATTCAATCAAACAGTATTCTCGTCATAATAACGGGGAAGTTCAGAAGTCAACCAATGGTCCGACTATCGAGGACATACAAGCGAAAATGGTCCAGGATTTTTTCAAACTTCTCTCGATATCTGCACGCCGCTCAAACGCGAAACATGGGATTGAAAATTCGCACTATCGTAACGATAACTCGATTGCGCCTGACTCCACCGACGAGGATTCAACCATCGACGAAACCACCGCCAGTATCATCATTAAGGTGCTAGATGTATCTCTACCAACAACTCAAAAGTTGATCGATGCTGCACTTTCACATATTGTTGCAGCTCTCTCAACTACAGCAAACACGAATATACGATCTAGAGCAATGAAGTCTCTATCGCACATACTGAATGATGCACCCAAAGATTGTGCCGCTAAATTGTTGGCACGTGACGATTTACAAAAGGCCATCGGTGCTTCATTGTTAGATCAATCCACTAGCGTTAGAGAATCTACTGTTGAACTTATCGGTAGATTCATACTCAACAGTCAATCCGACGCTCTGATAGACAAATACTATGATATGCTGACAAATAGGATCATGGACTCAGGGGTGTCAGTTAGGAAACGAGTTATNAAGATACTAAGGGAGATCTGTATGACATACCCATCATACAATCGAGTTCCGGAGATATGTTCAATTATAATTAAGAGAATCAATGACGAGGGAGAGGGTATTCGTAAATTGGTAAGTGAAACTTTCACCACTATGTGGTTCAAAGAGGAGCGCAGTCATGAGGCTATTGTTGCTAAGGTCGCTTGCATCACTCATGTGGTCGCAACAGTTTGGTCAAAGATTCTTGCCGAGGCAAACAAGAGCACAGGAACTGAAAGCCATTTCGAGTGGTTACATCAACTGCTTTCCAGCTTACTACGTATTAAGTCCAATCCGGATGAGCAAGCAAATCATATCGGCAAACGGAAGCCGAGAAACTCTGAGATCGAACCTAACGAAGATGGCGAGATTGTTCCACAAGATGTCGTGAACGTCAAACAAACCCTTGCCGCATCTACTCAAATAATATCAGTTTTAGTTTCAGAGAAGCTAGCAAACGGATCTCAAGAATCAAATTCAAGAGCAGATTGTTTAGCTGCAATGACAGCCCTCTGGTCTTTTGCAAAGATCTCACCATTATTGTTGACACACCATCTAGATCTATTTCAGTCGTTCTTATCAATTGACCCAAAATCAAGTTTTGATTTGTTGATATTGGAGAAAGTGATTCAAATAATTGAACTCGTTCTCCCAGCCATATCTAACCCGAGTAACGCCACCATGGTTTCGATTGAAACGAATCTAGCCAAGCTGATAATTAGAGGGAGCATACGTGTAATATCGGTCAGTGTATCGTGTTTATCGGAATTGATTCATAGGCACACGCGCAACGAACAACTTGCGAACGATACGTTCAAAAGGTTCTTGAGGATAATTAGATCTTATCGAGCTAACCCAGATACATTTGAAGCCAATCAGCAAGCTTATTTTTTGCGAGCACTTTACACTTGCGGTCTTCTCGCAAAACATTTCGATATTGAAGATAGAGACCTCTTATACTCAGAGTTGGTTCATTTTGTTGAAATCGGCATGAGTCAAATGAGTAACCAGCATTATAATGCATACCAAGTCGTCCCGGAAAGATTACAAGATGAGCGGATTCTACTGCGATCTCTAGAAGGTCTAGGATTTATGTTCGAAAAAACGCCTGGTTTAATGCTTAGAGAGGCAACAACGAGAATATATAGGTTTTTCATGAGAAGGGCAATCGATTTGGAGTTCAATGACAGTGCTGTAGCTAGTGGTTGTGTACTCACAAATCTGCGCAACTATCTACAAGATGAAGTCACGCAAGAAATCAAGTCAGCTTCCTCCATCGATTGGTCACGGGAAAATTTGAAAGAAATGACATCATCTCGGCAAGAAGATGCGAACTCAATACAATCCTCTGTGATACAGCTTTACCTGAGAGATATGCTCAGCTGCGCACTATCTTCGAACGTTGAGATCCGCAAGGCCTCTATAAAACTCATACATAGTGTCCACAATGGTGGACATATAAATCCTCTGTCGATCGTACCAAGTCTTATCGCTCTTTCATCAGACGAGGACTCTGCAATCCGTATAAGAGCAGACCACGTGCTACAAGAGATCGAGAGGAAGTACAGTAATTTTGTTAATATGAAGTCAAAACAGGGAGTTCTGGAATCTTTCATCCTGAACAGGAAGAAACGTGGATTCCATAAACTTGATCAGGACAAACAACTACCACAAGCAACCTTGCCCGATGCACAGCCATCTGAACAACCTACAGATAGCCAAAGTAATGACTATATCAACGTAAGTGCCAAACTATCAACTCTATACTCGGTTGTGGCTACAAATAGACAGCAAAGAAGAGCTTTCATCAATTCTTTGCTGAGATATTTCGATTTACAGACCTTGGCATCAGCGCCAAATATGTTATCAAGTGATACCAATGAAAGCAGATTTGTTCTGTCGAAGAGCGTCGGTAGTGACGTCCTTCTTTATGTTAGTGACAACCTCATGTTTCTTCCATTCACACTGCTGGATGAGCCGTTCTTCCTGATTCATCAAATCGGCATAACCATGTCCAATCTAGTCTCACAAGCTGTGTCTCAGTTTCGGGATATACTCAACTTATCGAACACTGAGGATGAGGAGGTGGAGGATGAAGACATCGAGATTAAGATCGACGAACTATCGGACGATTCAACTGAGGCAGAGATAACTGACGAAGAGGAAGACACCGAAGATAGAAAGCAAAGGAAGATTCTCGAGAAGCAGGCCAGATTGAGACAGCGGAAGTTAGAGTTACGTCAACGCAGGTTGCAGCAACGAGGTTTGGAGCAAAATCTCATCAACGCCATCGAAGCTCAGGATAACAATAATGAGATCGATGATCTTCCTGTATCGATACTCCAGGTGCGGGATCTCGTATCATCATTGCATCGCTGCATACTATTGATGCATTGTAGGAAGGTCATATGGGACCTCTATGGGATAACAGAACAAAAATTCGAGGAGTACACTCCAAACGAATCAACCAAGGTGACCGACAAACCGACTCATCGGCGCAATTTAGACGAACANACACTGGACGCTCTCGTCAAGATACCTCAAACCACCGTCCATTTCGATTCCAGCCCCTTCTTGAGATTAATGTACTCAGATGTTTTTGGTTTTGAGGTCGATGAAGAGACGACTCGTCAATTGGAACAATTTGCTCCGAATCGTCATAAGCTGAAATTGGAATACAAGCGATTTTCTCAGTTGATGACCAAATAGGAAAACTAACTTCTTTCAAATGTAACATAATTTTACTAGATCGCACCATAAAGATTGAACACGTTAACTATTTTCTATCCCCACTGAGCCGTTTGAGAATGACTTGTTGGTGAGCGTTCCTCGGAACTACTACAACCGTGAGATGTGGTGAACTCAGATAAAATTGGGTCGAAGCAAAGCAGAGCCTTCCCCGATCTGACACTCGACGAATGTCTCGTTTACGGATTTGTTCATGTATAATGGCGAAAACATAGGTTTCCGGGACGGATACACTACGCCTTTGAGTCTGTGAACAGTGTTTGAATGTAGAGGCTTGAGTTAATGAACAGTCTCTTGGTCTGTAGTACAATTTTCTCTCAAGACTGAGATTACTTGGTTTTGCAAGAGTCAGGCTAAACCCTTTTTACTCTTTATTGCCTTCTTTAAGTTGATTCCTTCCTCAAATCTAACCGATCACATCCTTCTCCTCGACTTTTTCGGTCCGCTGCTTTTTTACTCTAATCATGGGTTTTGTTGTGGTCATATTATGTAATTGACCTATTGCTATCACAACAACCGTACAAACCAGACAGATCACATTGTAAGGCATACTTAAATCTGGCATTGGCAAAATAATCAGAAGGGGCTTTGCGTACACCACTTGTATCTCAGGATCATGTATCTTGAGTTCAGTATCCGAATCCATCGCCTTTATAGGGAACGCGAGATGTTGCAACCTGGGCTCGAAGCTAAAGCTCACCATCGCAGATCCTATGAGTATACCCTTGTTTGCATCGGGCTTGTAGTCGGTCCACCTTAAAAATGCTCGCTCGAACTCATAAGAAATTTGCGCGCTTGAGGCCGGCGGTATAACCATGGATAGTTCAATCAGAGTAGGCGTGACATCTTTCGATAGAGCGAAGTTCAATTGGTCAGGTCTAAGCTCCTGGCGAGAGCTTGTTCTAATAGTAAGAGTGTGCAAGTAAACGCGTAAAAAGTACGGTAGAACATCCATATAATTCACTCGAACCGGCTGATCATGATTGTTGGCTATATTAGCCACTATTGTCCCCTCACGACCGTTGAGGCCAGCAACGTGAGTTTTTAGATCAATCGGCGTCTTGTACTTGATGGATTCAGATGTGCGCTTGAAGAGNTGGTTCTGCTTGATGCCAAGATTGAATTGTGCCTTGTTCATTTGAGTAGAGTTTCCGAGGATAGAGTTGATATCATACACTGCATAAGTACGAGTTTCAGCCGATGACGTGCTAATCTTGCGAACAACCTTGTGTTCAACGTACGAATTCGGATACAACTTGGCGCTCTGGTCTAAATTTGTGATATCGACATGAATACAACTATGCGATGCAANAGGACATTTGTAATGAATGTTGTTACCAAAAAGTTTGCTTAGTGACCATGTTTGCTTACCCTCAAATAGTAGAAGAGGGTTGAAGACCACTGTGAGTAATTGAGTAAGTTGGACTGAATCGCTGGAATCCGAAATGTTAGACAGCGGCTCGATATCGATGGAAAGAGATGAGTAGGAAGATTTGAGTATGTTGACTGCGTTTAGTAAGGAGGCTAAACCAGANCTGGAGTGACAGGGTAAAAGTTTTTTCCATGGAGTGAGATTCTCGGTACAGAATGTTCCTTCGGGTAAATTGGCATACAAATGTTGTCTCGTAGAGTTAGGCAGAGAGCTAAAGTTGTGTCTGAAAGCGATTCGTGTCTTGACCAACGTCTTTTCATCGGCAGATACAAGTGAAGTACAAAATTTTCCGGCCAAGGAGTTGATCAGGCGCCGCCATGAGCGATCTGGGCTCTCATTATACCTCGAAAGNTGAACTCGAATCTGGGCACCTGGGGGACTTGAACTTGAGAGGTACCCCCAGTCGTGGCTGTTCCAGTTGCCTTTAGTCAGACTAAAATGAAGCTCATCTAAATCGGCTGAGGCTACCAACTCGGCAATAGATAATGGGAATAATTGAAAGTTATTTTCCCATCTTAAACTCCCAATGTCTTTTCGATATATAGTTTTAAATTGGAAATGTGCAAATAATTTGCCATCATTTAGAGGCTTGATGTAGAGATCTTCGAAGAAGAGATCTCTGTGGTCTGATGCGAGGGAAAAAGATGTGAGGAAGCTGAGAATTGCTAATACGATGGAGGTTGGAATTTTGTACCTCCATTTTACTGGATTGTCGTATTGGGCGAGGCTCATCTCCTGAAGATTGGTGGATAGTGAAGAATGACTCCAGGTTGTGAAGCTGAGAACAAGTATGACCTATGGTATGAGGGTGAAAGAAAAACGAAACATGATCGGTAATTTCTGGGATTAAAATTCTTGTGAACGGATATGGTACGTAATGGTTGTCTCACGTCGTCTTTCATCCTAGTCGTGAGTGCACATGAGTATCATGTGTATCTATCTGTTTGTAATTCGCGCCGGCGGTCAGCCAATTAATGTGTGCTCGTGTTGCGAGCAATTATCGAATCAGTTAGTGTCGAGACTTCAATAAGTCAACATCTAACTCGAACCCCAATCTAGATATCACTCTACTATCCAAATCAGAACCACTACCTATTGCGGTAACGCTGCTTGGTATCCGAAATACCAAAATACACGTTACATATGACATTGCCATATGAGTATGTACTCATGACAACAAAAAAAGTGAATTCTTGGCATGATCTTCGAATTTAGAGATCTCATTTTTGGCATTTTTTATATCTAGCGCTACAGCTCGCTTAAGTTCTTCGAGACTATTGTACATTTCTTCGTAAAAGTTTTATTTATTTTAGTCGTTTTGGTACATACTATTCTTGACCAAAACCAACCAAGTTTCTAGTATGTGCACTTCCAGAGATTTGTCTCTGTTCCCATAGGATTGTAGCCGAAACTACATACCATTCCCCTAACTTGTGAAATGCAGGGCAATTTCTGCTGAATAGATTCCAGCTTGTCACCCTGTTTCTCTTGAACTTCGCTATTATCTCTTATGACAAGCTGGACGAGTTCTGTTGGTATGGTCA